>Ga0209501_10000730_pt1 | contig 38562 bp, 41 predicted proteins | sample ArcticOcean_MG_C_4_FD_187434 | JGI IMG/M metagenome (GOLD analysis project Ga0209501, IMG submission 187434) | Marine microbial communities from western Arctic Ocean - ArcticOcean_MG_CB4_134 (SPAdes) (version 2) | ecosystem: Environmental > Aquatic > Marine > Oceanic | place: Arctic Ocean...
GCGGCTGGTTGCCCTCGCCACCCTGACCACCCTGACCCATGTCGGGACAGTCCATACCCTCCGGACACGGAGGCGGCTGGTTGCCCTCGCCACCCTGACCACCCTGACCACCCTGACCGGGCTCCGGACACGTCTGACCCTCCGGACACGGAGGCGGCTGGTTGCCCTGACCACCCTGACCGGGCTCCGGACACGTCTGACCCTCCGGACACGGAGGCGGCTGACCCGGATCGCCCGCAGGCTGGTTGGCGTCGCCGGGCGCGGGAGTGGGATCGACCTCCTGGGCGGCTGCCGACACCGGCAGCATCAACACGCTCAGCAGTGCCAGCAGCGTGACCCGCAATGCCTGACGGCCGTACCTGCGGCGTCCTGACCCAGTCCAGAATCCATGTCGCATCGGATGCCCTCCTCCCCGTTCGGGGCTGCACCTGGAAGTCTCAACCCTCGACAGTAGACGCGATGCACCTGTCAGTACCACTACGCCCACCGAACAGCGCGGAGATCGGTCGAACGGCAATACTGGTCGCATGGGATTCGACCCACAGCGCCGCCACCGGCGTCGGCCGAGCGACGTCGTCTACGTTGCCGCCGCCCTCGTCGTGGGAGCACTCCTGGTGCTCTGGGCCCTCGTGGGCTGACCCGTGGAGAATCCGGAAACGCTCGGCGAACTCGAGGTCCGCTTCATCCAGCCCCACCAGGCGGTGAAGCCCTACCTCTGTCCGGGCTGCAACCGGGACATCCCCGGCGGCCTCGGGCACGTCGTCGTGGTACCGGTCGAAGCCCCCGACCTGCGGCGCCACTGGCACCGGGGGTGTTGGGATCGCCGTCGCTGAACGGCGGCAGGTTCAGAAGGCGCCCTCGATGCGGTCCAGCCCGTCGGGCAGCACGCCGACCACGTCGAAGCGAATGGGGAGCACTGCATGGTCCTGTCCGGGACCCGACAGCCACTCGAGGGCGGCGCGCCGTAACCGTTCCCGTCGGCGCCGATCGACGGCTTCGGCGGGTGCTCCGAACCGGACCGAGGAGCGCGCCTTGACCTCGCAGAAAGCGACGACTCCGTGTCCGACGACGATCACGTCGATCTCGCCGGTACGACCGCGCCAGTTGCGTGCCACGACGCGGTAGCCGTCGCGCCGGTAGTCGCTGGCGGCGCTGCGCTCGCCCCACCGGCCGAGGGCCAGGTGGCGGGCCGTGGGTCGGGTGGCGGATCCCCGGGGACCAGCGTGTCGGGACATGGCCTGACGTTAGGAACGGCCTGTGACGGTCGAGCCGGCGCCCTTCTCGGAGCGGCCGGGCGGATCAGAACTCCCGCTTCTCCCTGACCTTGGCGCGCTTCCCGATCCGATCGCGAAGGTAGTAGAGCTTCGCCCGGCGGACATCGCCCCTCGACACCACCTCGATGTGATCAATGATCGGGGAGTGGACGGGAAAGGTGCGCTCCACGCCGACGCTGAAGCTGATCTTGCGGACTGTGAAGGTCTCGCGGATGCCACTTCCCTGTCGGCGGATGACGACGCCCTCGAAGACCTGGAGGCGCTGGCGGTTGCCCTCGACAACCCGGACGTGGACCTTGAGGGTGTCGCCGGCACCGAAGTCGGGCACGTCGTCGCGGAGGTTCGCCTTGTCGATGAAATCGGTGCGCTGCATGGTGGTTCCTGGTTCAGATCTGGAGATCAGCGTGTGGCCGACGCTGCGTGCAGCGTCTCGGCCGACCGGGCAGCATACGGGCGCCAGTGCGCCACCCGGCGCGGCACCCGCCTTCCTCAGTCTCCATCCGTGGCGGTGTCTGCGGTGGGACCCGCCAGGCCGTGGGACTCGAGCAGCGAGCGCTCCTCGTCGGTCAGGCCCCCGCGTCGCTGGATCAGGTCCGGGCGCCGCTCGAGGGTGCGGTGGATCGCCATCGCATGGCGCCACTGGGCGATGCGGGCGTGGTCGCCGGACCTCAGGACCTCGGGAACCTCATTGCCCCGGAAGTCCGCAGGACGCGTGTACTGGGGGTACTCGAGCAGCCCGGACGAGAACGACTCCTCGTCGGTGGAGGCCTCGTTGCCGAGCACCCCCGGCAGCAGGCGGGCTACAGCCTCCACGACGACGAGTGCCGCCAGTTCCCCGCCGGCCAGGACCAGGTCGCCGATCGAGAGCTCCTCGTCGCAGAGTTCGCCCCGAATCCTCTCGTCAACGCCCTCGTAGCGCCCGCAGAGCAGCGAGAAGCCGTCCCGGGCCGCCAACTCTTGGGCGACCCCCTGGTCGAACCGGCGACCGGCGGGGTCGAGCAGGATCAGCGGACGGGGAGGTTCGGCCGCCTCGACCGCTGCGAAGATCGGATCGGGCATCAGCACCATGCCCGCCCCGCCGCCGAACGGGCTGTCGTCGACCGTTCGATGGACGTCGGAGGTGGCGGCACGCAGGTCGCGTGCGTTGACCTCGAGGAGGCCGGCGTCCGATGCCCGACCCAGGATGCTCCGTCCGACGTAGTCGTCGATCATCTCCGGAAAGATCGTGAAGACGTCGATGCGCATGGTCAGGCTCCCGATCCGTCGTCGGGGCCGTCGAGCAGCCCGCTGGGAACCTCGACGGCGACGCGAACACCCGGCTGGTAGTCCACGATGAAGACCGAGGGGACGAGTCGTCCGTCCTCGAGTTCGAGGAGGTCGCTCGCCGGGTTGTCGAGGACCGCCTGCACACGCCCGTGGCTCCGTCCGTGCTGGTCGACGAGCTCGGCGCCAACCACCTGGTGCACCCAGAGGGTGTCGTCATCGGGGTCGTCGAGCGGTTCGGCCGACAGCACGACACCGCGCCATGACTCGGCGGCGTCCCGGTCAGGGATGCGGTCGAAGTGGACCAGGAACCGTTGCTGATGGGGTCGGCTGGAGCCGACGGTCAACTCGCCGCGGTCGGTCGACAGGACGGAGCCGGGGGCGAGCCGCTCGACGCGTGCGGTGTGCAGGGTGACCACGACCTCGCCACGGACACCGTGGGGCCGGTCGATCCGACCGACCTCGAGCAGTTCGGGCGCCTCGATGGTGGCGTCCCCTCGATCAGTCGACGAAGTCGACGTCGACCTCGATCTCGTCGCGGATCGCCGCGGATCGCACGATCGTGCGAATGGCGTTGGCCACGCGGCCACGCTTGCCGATGACCCGGCCCATGTCGCCGTCGGCGACGGTGACCGAGAACTTGCAGCGGTCGTCACCCGAGGTCTCGATGAAGACCGCGTCCGGTTCCTCGACGATCGAGCGGATCAGGAAGTCGAGCACTCCCTCTGCAGTGGGGGCCTCTGCGCTCATGCCTTCTCCTTCTCTTCGACCGGAGCCTCTTCGGCGACGGGCTCCTCGGCGATCTCTTCGACCGGAGCCTCTTCGGCGACGGGCTCCTCGGCGACCTCTTCGACCGGAGCCTCTTCGGCGACGGGCTCCTCGGCGACCTCTTCGGCGACGGGCTCCTCAGCGACGGGGGCGACGACCGGTGATGGCGCGGGCGGGGTGGCATCGACCTGTTCGCCACTGAAGTCGGTCCACGCACCAGAGATCTTCAGGAGCTTCTCGACCCGCTCGGTGGGCTGGGCACCGTTGCGCAGCCAGGCCACCGCCTTGTCGTTGTCGATCTCGATCACCGAGGGATCACGGCGTGGATCGTAGAATCCCAGCGCCTCGATGAAGCGGCCGTTACGAGCCTTGCGCGAGTCGGCGGCGACCACGCGGTAGGTCGGCTGCTTCTTCTTCCCCATCCGCATCAGGCGGAGCTTCACGGCCACGTCGGGCTCACTCTCTGGTCAATGGAAACTGCGTTGAAATCGGACCGGGTGGACACCTGGTGGTCGTACCCGTCGGTCGGGCGATTCGATGGTGCACGTCGGACCGGTGGAACAGTCTGCCGGGTTCGGCGAGCCTTTCCATGCCCTCGTCGAGATCCCTCCGCCAGTCGTTCAGACCAGTGGCGGAGGACCGCTCGGGCCGAGGCCTCCGGGTTCCCCCGATCCCAGGCCCTCCCAGGGGTCGTCGCCACCCAGTCCGGGCAGTGCCAGGCCCTTCTTCGGCACCTTCACGGAACCACGTGGCGTCGTCCGCCCACCGAGCCCCCGACGGCCCGCCTTCTGGCCGCGCTTCGACCCACGGCCCCGGCCCTTCGACCCAGCCCCACCCATCTGCTTCATGAGCTTGCGCATCTCCCGGAACTGGCGGACCAACTGACTGACCTCGTTGACCTGCGTGCCGCTGCCAGCGGCGATCCGGGCCCGGCGTGAACCGTCGATCACGTCCGGATCGGCTCGTTCCACAGGAGTCATCGAGTGGATGATCCCCTCGATGCGGTCGATGCGGCGCTCGTCGAGGTCGGTCTCGACGTCCTTGAGCTGTTGCCCCATGCCGGGGACCATCTTCATGACATCGCCGACCGGGCCCATCTTGCGGATCTGGCGAAGTTGCTCGAGGAAGTCGTCGAGTGTGAAGGTGCCCTCCAGCATCCGGGCCGCCGCCGCCTCCGCCTGCTCCTTCTCGAAGGTCTCCTCCGCCTTCTCGATGAGGGTCTCGACGTCGCCCATGCCGAGGATCCGGCTGGCCAGCCGGTCGGGATGGAACGGCTCGAGGTCCTCCAGGGCCTCGCCCGTCGAGGCGAAGGCGATCGGTCGACCCACCACCTCCTTGACCGAGATGGCCGCACCGCCACGAGCGTCGCCATCGAGCTTCGTGAGCACCACTGCGTCGAGTTCGAGCCGCTCGTGGAAGGCCTCGGCGACGTTGACCGCGTCCTGGCCGGTCATGGCGTCGAGGACGAGGAACGTGTAGTGCGGCTCCAGGGCCCCGGCGATCTCGGCGATCTCCGCCATGAGGTCGTCGTCGATCGCCAGGCGACCGGCGGTGTCGCAGATCAGGACGTCGCGTCCGAGGCGCCGGGCCTCGACGAGCCCGGCGGCAGCCACCGCCACCGGATCACCGGGCTGGCTGAAGACCGGCACGTCGATGCGCCCTGCCAGGGTGCGGAGCTGCTCGACGGCGGCAGGCCGGGCCAGATCGGCACCCACCAGCAACGGGTTCCGTCCCTTCGCCTTGAACCAGCGTGCCAGCTTGGCGGCTGCCGTGGTCTTGCCCGACCCCTGGAGTCCGGCGAGCAGCACCACCGTCGGCGGCTTCGAGGCGAACGTGATGGGCATCGTCTCGCCGCCGAGGACACCGGTGAGCTCCTCGAGCACGATCTTGACGACCTGCTGGCCGGGGTTGAGGACGCCGGCCAACTCCTCGCCGACGGCACGCTCCCTGATCCGATCCTGCAGGGTCCGCACCACACCGAGGTGGACGTCGGCCTCCAACAGGGCGACGCGGATCTCCTCGAGGACCTCCTCGACCTCCTCGGGGCCCAGGCGGCCCTTCCCCCGGATGTTGCGGAGGATCCCCTCGAAGCGGCTGGTCAGGCTCTCGAACATCTCCGGCCCCTCACTCGAACAGGGCGTCGACGAATTCGCCGGGCTCGAACGGCACGAGGTCGTCCAGCCCCTCCCCCACGCCGACGAACTTGACGGGGATGCCGAGCTCGTCCTCGACGGCGAGAACGATGCCGCCGCGTGCCGAGCCGTCCATCTTGGTGAGGATGAGGCCGGTGACGTCGGCGGCCTCGCCGAACTGGCGGGCCTGGACGAGGCCGTTCTGGCCGGTCGTGGCGTCGAGGACGAGGAGCGTCTCGGTAACCGTGCCGGCCCCCTTCCCGGCGACCCGTCGGACCTTGGCCAACTCGTCCATCAGGTTCCGACGCGTGTGGACCCGACCGGCCGTGTCGGCCAGCACGAGATCGACCCCCTGGGCGGCGGCGTGCTCGACGGCGTCGAAGACCACGGAGCTCGGGTCGGCACCCTCGGCGCCCCGGACGACCGTGGCACCGGCTCGCTCGGCCCACAACGCCAGCTGGTCGACCGCCGCTGCCCGGTAGGTGTCACCGGCGGCGAAGACGACTCGCCGTCCTTGAGCCACCTGGCGTCGCCCCACCTTGCCGATCGTCGTCGTCTTGCCCACGCCGTTCACGCCGACGAAGAGCCAGACGCTCGGCGCTCCAGCGACCGACAGGGTCCGGTCGGCACCGTCGAGCCTGCCGACGATCTCTTCCTTCAGGATCTCGACGACCCCATCGCCGTCGGACGCTCCTTCGACTGCGGCCCGTTCCCTCACCAATGTGAGGAGCGCCGCCGATGGCACCACACCGACGTCGGCGAGGATCAGCGCCTCCTCGAGCCGTTCCCAGGTGGCCGCATCGACCTCGTCGCGACCACGGACGGCGGCCAGCCGAGTGGCGAAGGCCCCGCGGGCGCTGCCGAGACGGTTACGGAGGCTCATGGAGCGGGAATCCTAACGGCGGCCGCCATGGGTGCCCGAGGGGATCTGCCGGCTCGACCTCCGGGCAACAGGAGCTAGCCGACGAAGTCGTCCCAGGAACCCAGTTCGACCTCGGTCGTCCTGAGGACCCCGTCGCGCTCGAACTGCAGCTTCACCGTCATGCCGGGGAGCCGAAGCTGGATGTCCGCACGGAGGGCGTCCATGGCCACGAGCGGACGCCCGTCAGAGGTCACGATCAGGTCGCCGGTCTCGAGTCCGGCGACGTCGGCGGGAGAACCGGGCTCGACCGCCTCGATCCGGGCACCGGGGCGTCCGTCCGTGGTGGACACGCCGACGATGCCCAGCCAGGCGGTCCCGACGGGCTCGCCGGCGAGTAGGCGTTCGGCCACGATGATCACCGTGTCGCTCGGGAGGGCGAAGCCCACCCCGGCATTGGAGACGTCGAAGGAGTTGTTGGTCCGGATCGACGTGTTCATGCCGATGACCCGGCCGGACCGGTCGGCCAGCGGGCCACCGGAATTCCCCGGATTGATCGGTGCATCGGTCTGGATCGTCGCCACCCCGGCGCAGTCAGCGCTCTGCCCCCGACCCAGGTTGCAGCCGAAGGAGGGAACCACCCGGCCGATGGCGCTCACGATCCCGGAGGTCACCGTCTGGGTCAACCCGAACGGGCTGCCCACCGCCACGGCGAGCTGGCCGACACGGACCTCGTCGCTCGGAGCGAACGTTGCGGGCGCGAGTTCGGGAGCGGACTCCTGGAGGGCGAGCACGGCCACGTCCCGGCGGATGTCGGCGCCGATGACGGTCGCTGCGATCTGGCGCCCGCTGGGCAGGACGACGCGCACCTCGATAGCCGCCAGTTCTTCAGGCGTCGCTGCTTCGTCGATCAGCACGTGGGCATTGGTCACCACGTGGCCCTCATCGTCGAGGGCGATTCCCGAGCCCTGCCCCAACTCCGGGACGATGACGAGGACGACGGAGGGAGTCACCGCCTCGGCGACGGCGACGACCGGCTCGTCGCCGGGATCGGTGACCGGTGCCTCACCGACGACCACGGTGAGGCCCGTCGCCGAGTGGTCCGGATCGGAGCCGGTACCGCTTCGCAACAACCAGCCGACACCAATGCCGACACCGACCAGGACCAGGACCACCATCCCGGCAGCAACCAGGCGCGCCCCTCTACGGACGACGGGGTCGACCGGTGCGACAGGCGCCGGCAAGGGGGCGCCGGCGTCGTGCGACGGTGCATCGGGCAACGAGAACTCGGGCTCCTCCGGAGGTGCCGGGGCCGCACCGGTGCCGTCCACCGCCTCCGGGAGGGGCGGGGGCATCGACGGGTGCCGAACGGCGCCCTCGTCCTCGGTCATCGACTCCTCCACGCAGTCAGTATCCCCGTTCGGGGTCAGCGATCCACGTACCGAGGCAGCCAGATCGTGAAGGTCGACCCGACGCCCACGGTCGAACGCACGGTGGCCTGTCCCCCGTGGCCCTCCGCGATCTGACGGACGATCGCCAGCCCCAATCCCGACCGGCCGTGCTCCCTGGCCGATGGAAGGTCGCCGCGCCAGAAACGTTGGAAAACGTGGTCGATGTCGTCCGGGTCGATCCCCGGCCCCTCGTCGCGCACTGAGATCCAGACCTTCTCGTCGTCGTGGCCGGCGGTGACCAGGACCGACGACTCCGGATCGGAGACGCGGATCGAGTTGCTGAGCAGGTTCGCCAAACCCCGCCGGAGTGCCACCGGGTCACCGATGACCGGCAGTCGTTCGGCCACCTCGGCCCGAAGTTCCACACCCGTCGACTCGGCGGCCGCGGCGAAGTCGGCGACCGTCTCTGCGACGACGGACGCCAGGTCGATCGGATTCCGGTGGACGTCCGGGCGCTCGTGGTGTGCGTACAGGAGCAGGTCATCGACCAGGGATGACATCCGGGATGTGGCCCGAAGCGCCACCTCACCGGCAGCGCGGAAGTCTTCCGGCTCCGACCGGGGATCGTGCATCACCACGTCCAGGTTGGTCCGGAGGACTGCGAGGGGGTTCCGCAACTCGTGGGAGGCCTCCTGGATGAAGTGCCGTTGCATCTCGAAGGCGGCATCCAGTCGGTCGAGCATGTCGTCGAACGTGTCGGCCAACTCCCGGAACTCGTCGGGCGGCCCACCGAGGCTGATCCTGCGCGACAGGTCGGTGCCCTGGATCCTCCGGGCGACGGCGGTGATACGTCCGATCGGATGCACGACGAGACCGGCGACGTACCACCCGATCGCAAGGCTGGCGAAGAAGAGGACCGCCAGCGCGACGACGGAGTAGATCCGCAACTGTCGCAGCGCCCGGCGGTTTACGGCCTCCTCGAAGACCTGCAGACCACCGCCCGCATTGTCCAGAGTCGTCGAAGACGACCCAAGAATCGGGGTGTCGACGAGTTCGGTGAACGCCGAGTGCCGGGACATCGGCTCGTCCTCGAGGACACGCGACACGTTCTGGTAGATGGCGCCGACGGCGAGGGCGGCGACGCCGAACAACAGGATCGAGTGGAGCACTGCCAGGCGAAAGCGGATGCCCGCTGCGGGGAGTCGAATGTGCCTCAGGCGCGACGGTCGAACCCCGGCCGGTCCGGTACTCATCCAGCCCCGCCTCTCGCGCCGAGCCGGTAGCCGCGACCGATGACGGTCTCGATGGCGTCGTCTCCGCCCACGGTTCCCAGTTTCCTGCGGAGCGTTCCCACGGTCACCCGGACCGTCTGGGTGAAGGGGTCGGCGTGCTCGTCCCACACGTGGTCGAGTAACTCCTCCTGGGAGACGACCTCTCCGGGCCGCGACATGAAGTAGCGCAGAAGGGCGAACTCCTTGGGTGTCAGGTCGAGGGTGGCGCCATCACAGACGGCATGGTGGCGGGCCGTGTCGAGGTGTAGCCCACCGACTTCCAGCACCGCCCCCGAACGGCCGGCGTCCCGACGCAGGAGGGAGCGGATCCGTGCGCCCAACTCGTCGAAGGAGAACGGCTTGACCAGGTAGTCGTCGGCACCGGCGTCCAACCCGCTGATCCGGTCGCCCACGGTGTCGCGGGCGGTGAGCATCAGGATCCGGGGTACGACCCCCTCCACGGGGTTCGCCCGGAGGCGCTTGCACACCTCCAGTCCGTCGATGCCCGGCATCGTCAGGTCGAGGCAGACCAGGTCATAGGGCGTGAACGAGGCCTTTTCGAGTGCTTCATCACCGTCGGTGGCCGTGTCGACGGCATAGCCCTCGCGGCGCAGGCCACGCGCCAGTGCCTCTACGAGGTCGATTTCGTCGTCGACGACGAGAATCCGCATTTCCCGACGGTACTCCGAGCCGGAACGGCCAAACGGGCAGGCTCGCTGATCAGGACGCGGCGAGCGCCACGACGTCCTCTGCGACACGGTCCACGTTGACCCGCTCGCTGACGACCCGGGACGAACCGCCGGGCGCCATGGACACGCCAAACAGGCAGTCGGCGGCTTCCATCGTCCGCTTCTGGTGGCTGACGACGAGCAGTTGGGCGTCGTTGCGGAACTGCCTGAGGAGCCCGAGGAAGCGGTGCAGGTTGACATCGTCGAGGGCGGCTTCGACCTCGTCCATGACGTAGAAGGGCGATGGCCTGCTGCGGAAGACGGCGAACAGGAAGGCCAGGGCGGTGAGCGAGCGTTCGCCACCCGACAGCAGGGAGAGCTTCCTGACGTTCTTGCCCGAGGGCTTCGCCTCGACCTCGATGCCCGTCTCGAGCAGGTTGTCCGGTTCGGTGAGGTGCAGTCGGCCCGTCCCCCCGGGGAACAAGGTGTCGAACAGGTCGGTGAAGTGGGTCGACACCTCGGCGAACGCCTCCGCGAACACCGAGGCGATCTCATCGTCGATCGAACGGATCACCTTGCGGAGGTCGCGACGAGAGTTGCGGATGTCCTCAAGCTGGTCGCCGAGGAACTCGTGACGCTCGCGCAGGGCATCGTGCTCCTCGAGCGCCAGCGGGTTGACCGGGCCCATCAATTCGAGTTCCCGCTCGAGTTCGGTGATCCGGGCGACCGCCGTGGTGCCCTCTGGGAGGTCGGGACAGGAAGCGCCGAGGACGGCGTCGGGCTCACAGCCGAACTCGTTGCGGATGGACTCGGTGAGGTTCTCGAGGCGGAGCCTGGTCTCGGCCCGGTCAATCTCGAGCCGGTTCAGGCGCTCCCTTGCCTCGGTCAGCGCCCGTTCGGCATCAGCCCGCTCGCGACGGAGGCCATCGAGTCGCGCCGCCACGGCCCGCACCCGTTCGGACTGTCGACGACGCTGCTCGCGCAGCCCGTCGAGTCGCAGGTCGGCGATCGACATGCGGGAGTCGAGCGCCTCGACGAGGCGCCGGGTGGCCGACGCCCGCTGATCGAGTTCGGAGCGTCGTCGGTCGGCCTGCTGCCGCTGGTCGTTGAGGTCGTCGAGGCGGCCCGAGTACTCGGTGACCCGGTTGAGGAGAAGGTTGCGTCGGGCTGCCAGGTCGGCCATCCGGACCTCGTGGGCGGTCCGGAGGCCGCTCAGTTCGGCGGAGCGCTCCTCGAGGTCGCGGCGCTGCTCGGCCATGCGCCGACCGGATTCCACGGCCTCGGTCTCGGCGTCCTCAAGGCCGGGCAGCCTCGTCTCGAGGTCGGTGATCCGGGTCCGTTCGTCGCTGAGCCGGGTCTCGAGCACCCCGATTCGGGTCCGGAGGCCCTCGGCCTCGTTGACGACGTCACGGCGCTCGGCCTGGAGCCGCTGGAGGGCCTCGGCGGCCGCCGTGAAGCGGCCATCGTGGACGTCGAGTTGGCGGACATGTCGCGCTACCTCGTCCTCGAGGTCGGAGGTCCGACGTTCGGTCTCGTCGAGCAGGCGGCGGGCGGCGGCCCGCTCGTCCTCCGCGGTGGTGAGGCTGGTCTCTGCGTCGGCCAGGGCGGCGCCCGTGGCACCTCCGCGGTCGCCGCCGATCCGCCACCCGGAGGGCCCGAAGCGGTCTCCCTCGAGGGTCACGAAGACGGCGTCGGGATGAGCCATCGCCGCCTCGACGGCGGTGTGGGCGTCGACGACGGCGGCCGGCGCCAGGAGGCGGTCGAGCAGACGATCGACCTCGGGGGTGCGTGCCCGTACGTGTGCCCGCACCGATTGCCCGACCGGTGGAGACGTGGCGCGACCGGTGCCGGCGGTCAACGACAGCACCGCGGCGCGGAGCCGGCCCTCGCGCAGGGCGTCGAGGGCCTGGACGGCCCGCTCGACGTCCTCGACGACGACTGCGTCGAGTGCCTCGCCGGCCGCCGCAGCGAAGGCGGCCTCATAGCCTTCGTCGACCTCGACCAGGTCGAGCAACGTGCCCAGGACTCCTTCGATTGCCGACAGGTGGGCCACGCCGGCACGCGAGCGGGCCTCGTCGAGCGCCAGGGCGAGGGCCTCGGCCCTTGCCCGCGTGGTGCGGACGTCGGCCTCCGCCGTAGCCAGCCGCTCCCAGGCGGCGTTGCGCTGCATGGCGGAGGCGTGCATGCGCTGTTCGATCTGAGAGAGCGCCTCGACCAACGGTTGTTCGGCCGTCTCGCCCTCGGACAACTGGCGACGCAGGTCGGCGGCAGAGGCGTCGAGGCGTTCGATCTCGGACTCGAGAAGGGAAAGGCGGCCGGTGAGACCGTCGCTCTCTGTCGAGGCCTGTACGAGCGTCGCCCGGAGCACACCCAACTCGCCGCGCGCTTCGGCGGCGCGGATACCGAGGGCCACGAGCCCGTCCGCCCAGGTGACCTCGAAGGCGGCGCGGTCGGCCGCCAGTCCGGTCTCGGCCAGCGCCAGTCGCTCGGACTCGGGGGCCAGGGACTCGGATTCGGATTCGAGGCCTGCCAACTCCGCCTCGGCCCGGGTCTTGTCGGCTTCGAGACCGAGGACCATCTGCTGCGAGACGAAGGCCTCGCGGTCGCGCTCGATGCCACGGAGGCGCTCGACCAGCACGCCGCGGAGCCCGCGGCCGCGCTCGCGGAGGGACTCGTAGCGGAGCAGGCGGTCGCCGAGGTCGTCTCCGCCGGCGGCCAACTCCACCTCTGCGACGCCGATCTGGTCGGCAAACCCTTCGAGGGTGGTGCGCGACCCGGACTCGACCCCGGCCAACTCGGCTCGGAGGGCGGCCTCCTCCCGCGCCCGTCCACGAAGCGCTGTGAGTTCGGTGGCCGTGCGATGGCGCCGCAGCGAACTCAACTCGCCGACCAGGTCTCCGTGTCGACGGGCCGCCTCGGCCTGACGCTCGAGCGGTCGCAACTGTCGCCGCACCTCGCGTTGCAGGTCGCCCAGGCGGTCGAGGTCCACCTCGGTCGAACGGAGGCGCCGTTCGGACTTCTCACGGCGCTTGCGGTACTTCAGGATCCCCGCAGCGTCCTCGATGATCATGCGTCGGTCCTCGGCCTGTGCGTTCAGCACGGCGTCGATCTGGCCCTGCGAGATGATCACGTGCTGCTGACGGCCCACCGATGCGTCGGAAAGCAGTTCCTGGATGTCGAGCAACCGACAGGCCGTGCCGTTCAACGAATATTCGCTCTCGCCGGTACGGAGCAGCGTGCGGGAGATGGTGACCTCGGTGAGGTCGATCGGCAGCAGGCGCGCGTCGTTGTCGATCGTGAGCGAGACCTCGGCCCGGTCGAGGGCGGGCCGCTCAGCGGTGCCGGCGAAGATGACGTCGTCCATCTTCTGTGATCGGACTGCGCTGGGGGCCTGGGCGCCGAGCACCCAGGTGATGGCATCGACGACGTTGGACTTGCCGCTGCCATTCGGTCCGACGACGACGGTGACGCCCGGCTCGACGTCGAGGACGGCCAGGTCGGCGAACGATTTGAAGCCCTTGATGGTGAGCCGCTTGAGGAACACCCTGGCTACCCCTCGCCGCCGTCTGTAGCGCGACCCGGGACGCGGGCCGAGACGCGAATCACAAGCCTGTCATTTGCCACGCCCCCACCATAGGCGCTCGATCGGCGTCAGGCGCCGCGCATCAGACCTGCGTGTCGCAGTAGTACGTCCAGCGGTTCTTGTACTTGGTCCGAAGGATCGGCGCCCGGCTGCGAGGGCTGAGGTCACCGACCCGCCCGTAGACGGACAGGTGGTGTTGGTAGATCCCCGGTTCGCCGAAGATGTCGAGGAACGGCCGATCCTCGAGGTTCGTTCCCCGGTACTTGACGGCGTTGTGGAGGATCTCGACGATCGCCCGGTAGAGCCGCCGGACCTCCTGGCTGGAGAGCGAGTCGCTCCGTCGATCGTGCCGGAGCCCCGCGACGAAGAGGATCTCGTCGCTGTAGACGTCGCCGATGCCGACGATGAAGGAGTCGTCGCACAGGAGGTCCTTGAGCAACGCGTTGCGGCTGAGCACCCGGCCGGCGAAGTCCGTCCAGGAGATCGGCTCGCCGATCGGGTCAAGGCCCAGGCGGTCGAGCTCGGGCAACTCCTCGAAGATCGTCTCGGCCGACACCACGCGCACCTGCGAACCACCGGCCGGATCAATCAGGCGCAGCTGTCCGCCCTGGGTGAACGTGATCGCCAACTCGGTGCCCGGTTGCGTGGCCTCCTTCGTGCGTTGTCGACGGAGCAGCGCTCCGGGACCGAGGCGGATCACGAGGTAGTGGTCCTCGATCTCGATGCAGAGGTGGAGTCCGGCGCGTCGAACCGCGGCCACCTTGCGACCTTCGAGTTGGCTGGTGAACTGCTTGCGGTTCCGGTAGCCCTCCAACACGGCCATCGACTCCGCCGTGGCCGACTTGATCTTTCGTCCGGGGAGATCGCGGTCGAGGTCGCGTCGGAAAATCTCGATCTCGGGTAGTTCCAGCGCAATGGTCATTGATCGCTCCCTGATTCGGCCACGACAGCCGGTTCCTGTTCGTTCGGTTCGAGGACTGCGGGGTCGTCGAGCCCCTCGAGTTCGGTCCATGCGAGGTGGGCGGCAGCCTGTTCGGCCCGCTTCTTGGAGGTGCCGGTGCCTGGCCCGTAGGACCTGCCGTCGATCTCGACCACGGCGTGGAAGCGCCGGTCGTGGTCGGGACCCTCGGAGGTCAGCGCGTAGTTCGGCGAGGAGCCGAAGTGGCGCGCGACGAGTTCCTGGAGCCGGGTCTTGTGGTCGTGGACGCCGGGATCCTCGGCGGCCCGGTCGATGACGGTGTCGAGGAGGTCGTCGACCACGGCAAAAGCCGGTCGTTGGCCACCGTCGAGGAAGACGGCACCGATCACCGCCTCCAGAGCATCGGACAAGATGGACTCCTTGTCGTCCCCGCCCGACGCTGCCTCGCCCCGGCCGAGCCGGAGCGCACCGCCGAGGTCGATGCGCCGGGCAACCTCGGCCAGGGCGTCAGCGCTGACGACGCCCGCACGGATCTTGGCCAACTGGCCCTCGGGGAGACCGGGGTGCACGCGGTAGAGGCGGGTGGCGACGGCGAGCCCCAGGACGGCGTCGCCCAGGAACTCGAGACGCTCGTTGGATTCGCCTCCCTGCTCGGCACACCAGGAACGATGCGTCAACGCCTCGACCAACAGGTCGGGGTCGGCGAACCGGTGTCCGAGGCAATCGGCGATGACCTGCGCTCCCGTGGTTGCGGGATCAGCCGAGGAGGGACGAGACATAGTCGACCGCGTCACGCACGGTCTTGAGGTCTTCGAGGACCTCGTCCTCGATGCGGAAGCCGACCGAACGCTCGGCCAGTTCTTCCTCGATGGCCTCGACCAACTCGATCAGTGCCAGCGAGTCGGCGTTGAGGTCGTCGGCGAAGGAGTCGCCCTCGCCGATGTCGGATGGCTCGATCTCGAGGATGTCGGCCAGCCGGTCACGGACCAGGGCGAGCACCTCGTCACGTCCGATCGGGTTACCTTCGACATGGGTTTCGGCAGGCACGGGACACTCCTCGGGGGCTTCGGGGCGGACGGTGGCGATTCCTGGGGACAGGACACCGTACGCAAGCGTTGTGACGACGGATTCTACCGGATGGGCTTTCGGATCAGGAGGTCACAACAGTGACCGAAAGAAACTGAAAAGCACCCGAACGACCCTGCGATGGACTCATTCGCCGCTCGCTTCGGCAACGGCCTTTGTGAGGTGCCCCACCACATCGGCCTCCACCATCTCGGCGGCAGCCCGCACGGCGTTCTCGATGGCGAGGGACCGGGATGATCCGTGGCTGATCATGCAGACGCCCCTTACGCCGAGGAGCATGGCCCCGCCGTAGGTGTCGGGGTGGAACTGTCGATACAGCGTGTCGAGTTCGGGGCCCAGCGTCTGCGCCGCCGCGGCGGCCTCGGGACGCTCACCGAGGCTGGTGAGCAGGGCGGTCATGAGCGACTTCATCGCACCCTCGAGGGTCTTGAGGGCCACATTCCCCGTGAACCCGTCGGTCACGACCACGTCGACGGCGTCGGTGAGCAGGTCGCGGCCCTCGACGTTGCCGATGAACGAGGCGCCGGTCCAGGAGGCATCCGCAAGGGCCGCGTGGGCCTCCTTGACGAACGGGCTGCCCTTGCCCGGCTCCTCGCCGATCGACAGGAGTGCAACCCTCGGCACGTCGACCCCCAGCCGATCACGGGAGAAGACCGCTCCCATCTGTCCGAACTGGACGAGCCAGGACGGACTGCACTCCGAATTGGCGCCAGCGTCGAGGAGGACGGTCGGGGTGGCGCCCGGGGACGGCAGCAGCGTGGCAATGGCAGGACGGCTGACCCCCTTGATGCGGCCCATGCGCAGGAGGGCACTTGCCATGGTGGCCCCGGTGTTGCCGGCGCTCACCATCGCGGAGGCGGCACCGTCGCGGACCGCCTCCGCCGCACGGACCAGTGAGGAGTCCTTCATCTTCCGGACGCTGGAGCCCGGGTCGGCATCCATGGCGATGACCTGGGAGGCAGGCAGCACCTCGAGGCCACCGGTGTCGATCAGGTCCTCGGGGCGACCAACGAGGATGACGGGGATGCCGTATTCCTCATGGGCACGCAGCGCGCCGGCGACGATCTCGTCCGGAGCGAAGTCGCCACCCATCGCGTCGACGGCGACGGGAAGGGAGAGGCTCATTGGTGCATTGTGTCGCATCGCCGGTCATCGCCCGGCCATGTGGACGAGCCGTGTGCGTCAGTCGACGTCGATGGCCTGACGGCCGCCGTACCAGCCACAGTTCCCGCACACCCGGTGGGGACGGCGGACCTCGCCGCAGCGGGGGCAGGTGCTACGCGACGAGGGGCGCAGGACCCAGTTGGCGGCCCGGCGGCTACGGCCCTTGGCCTTGGATGTCTTCTTCTTGGGAACGGCCATCGTGAACTCGCGGTGGTTGGGGCGTTCGGAGGAATCGTCGACGCTGGATGGGGCATGGTGCCCGGCCCGGCGACCCGCAAAGGCTAGCGGGCACTCGGCCGAACCGGCACCAGGCGATCAGCCATCGTCGCCCGGTTCGCGCAGGACGTCGAGCGCCGCCCAGCGCGGATCCCGCTCCGGTCCGACAGCACCGTCCCCGGACTCTTCGACCTCTTCCGACATGGCCGGGAAGCGCTCGGGATCCGGTCCGGAGCAGTCCTCGCCGCACAACGGTGAAATCGGCAGGGCCAGGAGTACGGCGTCGCGGGCTACCACTCCGAGGTCGACGAGAAGCTCTCCGGCGTCAGACTCGAGCGGGTAGGTGTCTCCGGCATCGCCTTCACCTGACCGCCGAGGGTCCTCGGCCCGGAAGACCTCGCGCACCTCGGCCCGGAGGTGGCCGTTCACCGGTTCGAGGCAGCGTCGACACTCCCCCGTCCAGTCGACGTCGACCGTGCCGGAGGCCACGATGTCCGTTCCGCTCGCCCCCACCTCGAAGTCGAGGACGACCTCGTCGCCATCGACGCCAACATTGCCGATGCGCAGGCCGTCCAGGACCGCAGTCGCCCGCACCACCCGTGGGGCCGCATCCCGGCGTCGCAACAGGGCGACGGGTACCCGAAGGCCCCCGGTCATGGTCCGGGAGGCGGGAAGGTCACCCGCTCGGCTCGTCGTCGTCCTGGTCGAAGAACGACGAACTGGACCTCGGGCGCTGGGCCTCCTCGGCGGCCACCTGTGCAACCTGCTCGACCACCTCGGCCTGCTGGCGGCGCTCGCGGTCGAGCGCCGTCTCCTGGAGCTTCCGCCGGCCCGTCGCGATGGTGTCGCGGGCATCGGTCAGCGATGCCTCGAAGGTCGCCAACTTCTGGTCGCAGTAGTCCTCGGTCTCGCGCCGCATCCGCCGTGTCTCCTCCCGGGCCATCTCTACGAGTTGGCGGGCCCGTTGCTCGGCCGTGCGGACGACCTCGGTGCGCTGGACCAGGCGCTCGGCCTGGGACCGCGCCATCTCAAGGATCTCGTCGCCCTCGCGCCGCACCTTGGCAAGGAACTCCTCGCGTTCCTTGAGCAGCCACCGTGCCGCCCGGAGGTCGTCGGGGAGGCGGGCGATGGCCCCGTCGAGCATCTCGAGGAGGTCTTCCTTGTTGATCATCGAGGAGGCCGAGAGCGGCATCGGTCGAGCCGAGGCGACGACCTCGCGCGCCTGGCGCAGAATGCCCTCGACCTGCGGTGGGTGGTACGGATCGGGTGTCGGCAGCGAAGGGGCGGAGGGGCCTGCGGGGATCGGAGGAGGCAGTCCGGGGTCGGGCATGTCGGTCACCGGTCGGTGCCTCCGCTCTTCTCGTCGAGCCGCAGGAAGACCGGCTCCGGGACCATCTCGGACACGTCGCCGCCGAGACGGGCGACTTCGCGGATCAGCCCGGAGGCCAGGAACGAGCGGTGGGAGGCAGTCGGCAGGAACATGGTGTGTACCCCGGAGATGACGAGGTTCGTCTGGGCCATCTGCAGCTCGGACTCGAAGTCGGAGACCGCTCGCAGGCCCTTGACGATGAAGTCGGCCTCGACCTGTTGCGCCAGATTGACGACGAGGCCGTCGAACATCGTGGTGCGGACGTTGTCGAGGTGGGTGAAGCACTCGTCGAGCAGCTCCATGCGCTCCTCGAGGGTGAAGAGTCCGCCACCCTTCGAGGGGTTCATGAGGGTGCCGACCACGACCTCGTCGAACAACCGGGCGGCGGTCTCGATGAGTTCGACGTGCCCGTTGTGGACGGGGTCGAATGAACCGGGATACAGGACTCGGGTCACGGGGGGGAACTCCCAGGGTCTCCGTCTTCGGGCGAGAGCAGCGTCACCACGGTACCCGCATACCGCCGCACCCTCTCGACATGCCAGCCGAGCGCCTGCCCGAACGCACGGTCGGACTCCACGACGACCAGGTCGGCGTCGAGTCCGGCCAGGAGTGCCGGCCAGTCGTCAAAGGAGTACGGCGGGTCGAGAAGGGCGAGGTCCCACGGGCCGGAGTTGGCAGCCAACCATGTCCGGGCATCGGCGACGACGACCTCTGCCCGGTCCGAGAAGCCACAGGTGGCAAGGTTCGCCTCGATGAGATCGGCGTGGGAGCGGGAGCATTCGACGAACACCGCACGTGCTGCGCCACGCGACAGCGCCTCGATCCCGAGGGCACCCGTCCCTGCGAACAGGTCGAGCACCGAGGCCCCGACGACGGCGCCCCGGCTGTGGAGGGCATTGAACACCGCTTCCCGTACCCGGTCACCGGTGGGACGGATTCCGTCGCCATGGGGAGCGGCCAACCGGAGGCCGCGTGCGGATCCGGCCACGACGCGCATAACTCAAGTATGGGCCGTGCGACGGGATTCGGCGCCCAAGTGGTGCAGGTGGCTACCCTCGCCTCCATGCGGGCACCAACCACGATCATCTGCGTCGACTGCGGGGGAACCTGTCACCTGCTGGCCCACCCCGAGGTGGAGTTCGAGCCCGGCGACCCCGTGGCCTACCGGTGCGCCGACTGCATGGACCGGTGGGACATCGTCATGCCCGACCACGATGACGAGGGCGGTGCACCCGACTGAGGCGTGTCGGGGGGTCAGGACTGCGGGTCCCTCCACATGAGGGGGATCGTCGGTCCGTCGACGATCGTCACCTCGCCCGTGACCGAGAAGCCGTGCCGCTCGTACAACGGCACGTTGGCCGGGTCGCTCGACTCGAGGTAGGCGGGAACGCCCTCGGCGTCGCAGCGATCGGTCACGGCGGCGATGAGCGTCGACGCCAGACCCCTGCCCCGGCCCTCGGGGCGGGTGCCCACGAACGCCAGGTACCAGTGCGGGGTATGGGGGTGGGCCTCGAGCAGCGGCTGGAGTGCCACGAACTTCGCCAGCGCCTTTTCCTCACCGAGCAGCGACATGGTCGCAGCGACGACACCCCCGAAGTCGGGTCCGGGATCGTCGGGCCCCTGGGGCGGCACCCACACGGCCGCCGAGGCACAACCGTCGACCATCAGGACCTCGTCGATCCCGATGCCGCCCGCCAGGCGGGCGGCGAAGAACATGGTGAGCATCGCCGGCCGGGTACCCGGATCCTCGTAGAGGAAGGACAGGACCGGGTCCTGCGTGAACGCCACGGCCAGAGTGGCGGCCACGTCGGGATGGTCGGTGGGCTCGGTGGTGTTCATGGTCACGACTTCAAGAGATAGTCGACTTCGTCGCCTCCCAGCAACAGGGCCACCTCGTCGGCCAGCGCCGGGTGCCCGTCGAGGCCGTCGCCATCGCCCACCAGTTCGATGGCCACGTCGCGTGCGACCTCCACCCACTCGCGGTCACGGCGCAACGAAGCCAACCGCAGGTCGTTCCGACCCTTCTGCCGCTCGCCCATGATCGTGCCCTCGCCTCGCAGGTCCAGGTCGACCTCGGCGAGTTCGAAGCCGTCGGTGGTCCGAACCAACGCCTTCAAGCGCTCCTCGGCGTCGGGCGTGGCCGCCTCGCCCACCAGCAGGCAGCGGCTCTCGTCCGCTCCCCGGCCGACGCGACCTCGCAACTGGTGGAGTTGGGCGATGCCGAAGCGGGAGGCGTCGAGGACCACCATGACCGTGGCGTTCGGGACGTCGACGCCCACCTCGATCACCGTCGTCGCCACCAGCACGTCGAGGGCTCCAGAGCGGAAGAGGCGCATGGTCTCGGCCTTCTCGGCGGGGCCGACCCTTCCGTGGAGCAGGCCGACCCGCAGGTCGGACAGGACGCCACCGGTCAGCGCCCCGTGCGTCTCCTCGGCCGACCTCACCTCCAGCGCCTCGGACTCCTCGATGAGCGGGCAGACCACATACGCCTGATGGCCGGCGGCCACCTCGTCGCGCACGATCGACCACACGCTCGCCCCTTCATCCTCGTCGTCGACGAGCCAGTCGGTCCGGATCGGGATGCGGCCGGGTGGCATCTCATCGATGACCGAGACATCGAGGTCCCCGTAGACCGTCATGGCCGCCGTGCGCGGGATCGGCGTGGCGGTCATCACGAGGACGTCGGGGATGGCGGCCCCGTCGCCCTCGTCGGCCTTGTCGCCCTCATCGGCCTTGTCCCGTAGGGCGGCCCGTTGTTCGACACCGAAGCGGTGCTGCTCGTCGATGACGACGACGCCCAGAGAATGGAAGCCGACCCCCTCCTGGATCAGGGCGTGGGTGCCGATCAGGATGTCGACGCCGCCATCCCCGAGTCCCTCGACGATCCGCCGCCGCTCGGCAGCCGTAGTGCGGCTGGTCAACAGTTCGACCCGGAGGGGTCTCTCGCCCGTCAGCGTGGCGGTGTCGGCAACGACGAGGTCCTCCAGCAGGTCGGAGATCCCCAGGTGGTGCTGCTCCGCAAGCACCGCCGTGGGCACCATGAGCGCCCCCTGGTGCCCGCCCTGGATCGCCACCAGCAGGGCACTCACGGCCACGACCGTCTTGCCGGAGCCGACGTCTCCCTGGAGGAGCCGGTGCATCGGCGAGGGCCGAGCCAGGTCGACAAAAATCTCGTCGATCGTCCGAACCTGGGCTGCGGTCAGCGGGAAGCCGAGCCGATCGTGGAAGGCCCCGACCAGGTCGATGCCGTCGCTGCCGTCCGTACACACGTGGGTGATCCCCCGGGCGCTGCGCTCGAGGTGGACCTTGCGGCGCACCAGTTCGAGCTGGATCCGCAGCAGCTCGTCGAACACCAGGCGGCGGCGGGCCTCGGCGACCTCCTGCATGGACTCGGGGCGGTGGATCCCCCCGTAGGCCGTGGACCGGTCCACCAGTCGGAAGCGCTCGCGCACTCCTTCGGGCAACGGGTCGTCGAAGCCGCGCTTCATCATCACCCGGCGGAGTGCCTCGCCAACGAGCCCGTCGAGGTCCCAGCTCTGGAGGCCGGAAGATTCGGACTGCGGGTAGACGGCGACGATCCGCCCCGTGCGGTCGCCGACCAGGTCGACGACCGGATTGGTCATCTGGAGCCTGTCGCGGTAGTGGTCCATCCTGCCGAAGACCACCGCCTCTGTGCCCTCGCTCAGCTGGCGCTCCCTCCAGGGCTGGTTGAAGAAGGTGAGGGTGAGCGATCCCGTGCCGTCGGTGACCCGGACCTCGACCAGCGACCGGCCGTTGCGGGTCCGGCGCTCGGACACCTTGGCGACGCGGGCAAGCACCATGCCCTCCTCGCCGACGCCCAGCGCCTCGATCGTGGCCTCACGGGTGCGGTCGAGGTACCGGCGCGGGTAGTACGAGACCAGGTCGAGGACCGTCCGGACGTCGACCTTCGCCAGAGCCGCCGCCTTCTTGTCGCCCACTCCCTTGAGGTCGGTGACCGATCGGTCGGCCAGTTCCCGGAGCGTGACGCCCCCCGGGGCCGGGTTACTCGGCACTCCCTACTCGATGCCCACGAAGTAGGGGTACAGGGGCTGGCCTCCCTCGTGGACCTCGACCTCGACGTGTGGGTGCGACTCCTCGACGTGTGCGACGACCCGGGCCGTGGTGAACTCGTCGGCGTCGTCGCCGGCGATGAGGGTGACGATCTCGTGGTCGTCGTCGAGCAGTTCGTCGAGCAGTCGGGTCGTCGCCTCGAGCAGCGAGCCGGCAATGACGCGCACCTTCCCGCCAGAGAGCCCGAGGTGGTCGCCGGTGGCGATGTCGCCGGCTTCGCTCCCGCTGTCGCGCACCGCCACCGTGACTTCGGCCGCCACGACGGCGGCCGCCGCCTCGCCCATGAGGCCGAGGTTGCCATCGGCGGTGCCCTCGGGGTCGTACTCGAGCAGCGAAGAGAACCCCTCGGTGATGCTCTTCGTGTGGACGACCCGGACGGTCTTGTCGGTCTGCGCGTCGACCTGTTCGGCGACGGCGACGATGTTGCCGTTGTTGGGGAGGATGATGACGTGCCCGGCGGGAACGGCCTCGACAGCGGCCAGCAGGTCGGCGGTCGACGGGTTCATCGACTGGCCACCGGCCACCACCCGGTGGACGCCGAGCGACCGGAAGATCTCGACGATCCCCGATCCGTTGGCGACCGCCACGACGGCACAGGACACCGGTTCGCCCTCGGGCTCGTCGCCGCCGATCTGCTCGCGCACCCAGGCCTGTTCCTCGGCCTCCTCGAGCAGGTCGGAGATGCGGATCCGGTGGGGTCGCCCGACGGCGATGCCGGCCTCGATGGCTGCGCCGATGTCGTCCGTGTGGACATGGCAGTTCCAGACGCCGTCGCCGCCGACGACGACGACCGAATCGCCGAGTTCTCCCCAGGCGTCCTTGAAGCCCGGCACGGTGTCGTCCGCTGCGTCGAGGAAGAACATGACCTCGTAGCGGCCGCCGTCGAGTCCGAGGCCGGCGGCCCCACGGTCGACGGCCAACGGGGCGGCAGCCATCGAGACCTCGGGCGGCTCGGGCAGCGGTCGGCCGTCGGCGACGGTCAGGACGGCATCGAGGAAGAGCACGTAGCCGCTGGCGCCGGCGTCGACGACGCCCGCTTCGGCCAGGACTGGCAACAGGTCGGGTGTCCGGGCCAGCGAGTCGCCGGCCCGTTCCCGGGCCGCCTCAGCGACCGGCAGCAGGTCGGCACCCATGTCGGCGGCGACCACCGCCGCCTCGGACGACTCGCGGACCACCGTGAGGATCGTGCCCTCGACCGGCTGTCCGACGGCGCCGTAGGCCGCCTCGGAGGCGGCGGCCAGTCCGTCAGCGAGGACGCGACCGTCGATGTGGCCGGCTTCGCCCACCACGCCGCACAGTGCGCGCAGCACCTGGGAAAGGATCACGCCCGAGTTGCCCCGCGCCCCCATGAGCGAGCCGTGGGCCACGGCGCCGGTCACCGCTCCCAGGTCGTCGTCCGGGGCCTCGAGTTCCTCGAGCGCCGAGACCGCCGCCTGGGCGGTCATGGACATGTTCGTGCCGGTGTCGCCGTCAGGCACCGGGTACACGTTGAGGAGGTTGAGCACCTCCCGGTGGTCGACCAGTGCGTCGCGGAAGCCAATCACGACGGCCCGCAGGCCTACGGCGTCCAGGTGGGTCGCTACGGTCACGCAGCGAGCGTAGCCATCCCCCGCAGGGCGCTCGCGGCCCCGCCAGATCGCACGATCGACGATCGGGGCCAGGTCCCCGGCTCCGAGGGTTGGAGCCCCCCGGGGGGTGGCCGTAGCCTTGCGGAGTTCCCACGGGCGGGCACGATCGCTGCCCGACCCGACCATCGAAGGATTCAGGACCAAAATGGCCTCCGTCTGTGAGATCTGTGGCAAGAAGCCCTGGTTCGGCAAGAAGTTGAGTCACTCCCACCGTCGGACGAACCGGCGCTGGAACCCCAACATCCAGCGGGTCCGCGCCGTCGTCGGCTCGACCACGAAGCGGGTCAACGTCTGCACCGGCTGCCTCAAGGCCGGCAAGATTCAGAAGGCCGCCCACTAGGGCCTCGACCAGGTTCGAAGGGGGGACCGGACATGCAGGGAGTCATCAAGGCGTACGACCCCGGAACCCGCGACGGCGTCGTGGTCCGCGAGACCGACTTCGCCGAGTTCGACCTGGCGGAAGACGCGCTCGAGGGCTCCATCTTCCGAATGCTGCGCCCCGGCCAGCGGGTGCTGTTCAAACTCGACGGCGACGAGCGGGCGACCGGCATCTCGATCGGCTCCGAGGTCGACATGGGAACCCCCGACATCCACTGACCCCCGACCGGCTCGCGATGCCGGCCCTTCGGCTGTCGCACCTGTCACACCTCTCCATCTCCTCTCTACCGTGCCCGGTGGTGTAGCAAATTGGGGCATGAGGGCCACGACCTCCAACCAGATCCTGGTCGAATGGGTCGACCACTGGACCGAAGTCCTCGGTCCCGACACGGTGCACTGGTGTGACGGCACCGAGGCGGAGTACGACGCCCTTGCCGCCGGCATGGTCGCCTCCGGCACGTTCAGCCGCCTGAACGACGACCTACGGCCCAACAGCTACCTCGCCCTCTCCGATCCCGAAGACGTCGCACGCGTCGAGGATCGGACCTTCATCGCCACCAAGGACCCGCTCGACGCGGGGCCCACCAACAACTGGCGCGACCCCTACGAGCTCAAGGCGGAGATGACCGGGCACTTCCGGGGCGCCATGGCCGGCCGCACGATGTACGTGGTGCCGTTCAGCATGGGGCCGCTGGGCTCCCCCATCGCCCACATCGGCATCCAGTTGACCGACTCGCCCTACGTCGTGGCCGGCATGCGCACGATGACCCGCATGGGCCGGCCGGTCCTCGACGTGCTCGGTCAGGGCAACTTCGTGCCCTGCATCCACTCGGTCGGTGCCCCGCTCCTCGACGGCGCCGGGGACGTGCCATGGCCGTGCAATCCGGACCACCGGTACATCGCCCACTTCCCCAAGACCCGTGAAATCTGGTCATACGGATCCGGCTACGGAGGAAATGCGCTGCTGGGCAAGAAGTGCTTCGCACTGCGCATCGCCTCGACGATGGCCCACGAGGACGGCTGGCTGGCCGAGCACATGCTCATCCTGGCCGTGACCCCGCCCGGGGGCGAGCGCCGGTACGTGGCCGCCGCCTTCCCGTCGGCCTGCGGCAAGACCAACATGGCGATGATGGTCCCGACCCTGCCGGACTGGACCGTCGAGACGATCGGCGACGACATCGCCTGGATGAAGTTCGGCGACGACGGCCGCCTCTATGCGATCAACCCCGAGGCAGGATTCTTCGGCGTGGCCCCGGGCACGTCCGAGGCCTCCAACCACAACGCCATGGCCACGCTCCACGCCAACGCCATCTTCACCAACGTGGCCCGGACCGACGACGGCGACGTGTGGTGGGAGGGCATGACCGACGAGCCACCGGAGCACCTCACCGACTGGCGGGGCGACCCGTGGACGCCCGACAACGGGTCCAAGGCCGCCCACCCGAACGCCCGCTTCACGGTGTCCGCTGCGCAGTGCCCGTCCATCGCCCCCGAGTGGGAGGATCCGGCCGGCGTGCCGATATCGGCGATCCTGTTCGGCGGACGCCGGGCCACCAACGTGCCACTCGTGACCGAGGCGCGCGACTGGACCCACGGCGTCTTCCTGGGCTCGATCATGAGCTCCGAGAAGACCGCTGCCGCCTCCGGCCAGACGGGCATGGTGCGCTTCGACCCGTTCGCCATGCTCCCCTTCACGGGCTACAACGTCGGCGACTACTTCGCCCACTGGCTCGAGATCGGTGCACGTGCCGACGCCGACAGGCTTCCGAAGCTGTTCTGGGTCAACTGGTTCCGCCGGGACGGGGACCGCTCATTCCTGTGGCCCGGGTTCGGCGAGAACTGCCGGGTGCTCGACTGGGTGCTCCGGCGAGTCGAAGGAACCGGCGACGCCGTCGAGACTCCGATCGGACTGGTGCCGACCATCGACGCCATCGACCGCACGGGCATCGACGTGGACGATGCCGCCATGGAACAACTCCTCGACGTCAACCAGGCGGCCTGGGAGGCCGAGTTGGCCATGATCGAGGAGCACTACGACGCGGTCGGCGAGCGCCTCCCCGTGGAACTGCGTCGCCAACTCGACGACCTGCGGGACCGCCTCCAAGCCTGAGCCCGTGGATGCCCGACGCCGGCCGGGCGGTCAGCCCAGGACCATCGCCCGGATGCCGAGCCCCATGATCCAGAGGCCCACGCCGCCATAGAGCAGGTGGACCCGGTCGCCCAATTGACGCCGGTAGCCCCAGGCGACTCCGGCGGACAGCAGTGCGGTAGCGCCGTAGAAGAGGTGGAAGGCATCGGCGTCGATGCCCTCGCCCATCGCCACGGAGGCCCCGACCCAAGCCTGGGCCAGCACGGCGACCTGAGCGATGCCGGTCAGCACCCAGAGCAGGCGGCCACGCAGCACCGTCACCCGATGGGCGGCCAGGGCCCATGCACCGACGAGGCCGTTGCCGAACACGATCACCCACGCCAGCGTCGTGTGGAGGTCCCTCATGGCGCCATTGTGCCCGCTCGCGGACGGATGCTCAGTCCAGCAGCACGCCGGTCCGGAAGGGCTCGCCCTTACGGGGTGCATCGGGATCGACGAACCACTCCGCACCGAATGCCGACGTGAAGCGCTCTATCGGCATCGAGAGGAAGAACGAGTCGGGCGAGATCTGGCTGGCGTGCGCGGCGATGGCGGCGAGCTTGCGCTCGACGACGCTCCGGACGTCGACGGCGTGGGTGATCTCGTCGGCCGGCGTACCGAAGGCCTCCTGCTCGGCGCGTTCGCGTCGCTCCTCGAGGCTGGCGGCGGCCATGCCGTCGAGGTCGCCGGTGGCGATCGCCTCCTCGATGGACCGGCGGATGGAATCCCGGTTCAGGGTCACCCATCGGAGGCGTCCGATGCCGGCCTGCTCGGCCCAACGGGTGCCGACGCGGTGGACCTGGATGTGGTCCGGGTGGCCATAGCCGCCGTCCGGGTCGTAGACGACCGCCAGGTCGACGTGTTCGTCGGCGAGCAACTCCCCGAGCCGTGCCGCCGCCTCGTCGACGTCTGCCTGCCAGAAGCAGCCTGGGTGCTCGTTGGTGGCTTCGCCCGCCATGCCGCTGTCGCGGTAGCCGAGGTATTCGACCCGGGCGGCGCCGAGGATCGCTGCAGATTCGGCCACCTCGGTGGCACGTCGGTCCCCGAGCGCCTCGCCCTCGGCGAGGACACCGTCGACGGGCTCGCCCTCCTCGCCGTTGGTGGCCACCACGAGCACGACCCGGTGCCCCTGGTCTGCGAGGAGGGCCATCGTGCCGCCGGTGGCGAGCGCCTCGTCGTCGGGGTGGGCGTGGAAGAAGACGGCGGTGGCCATGGGTGCTACTCCTCCAATCTGGCCGGGGCTCAGGCGACGGCGCCCGAGGCACGCAGCGCAGCCACCTCGTCGTCGTCGAAGCCGGCCTCGGACAGGACCTCGTCGGTGTGCTGGCCGGCGTGCGCCGGCGGTCGCCGGACCTCACCCGGGGTGCGGCTGAGGCGCGGTGCCGGGCCCGGCTGGGTGATTCCGCCCACGTCGATGAAGGTTCCCCGGGCCACGTTGTGCGGGTGTCGGATGGCCTCGTCGACGGTGAGCACCGGGGCATAGCAGACGTCGCTGCCCTCGAGGATGGCGTCCCACTCGTCCCGGGTCTTCATCCGGACGACGGCGGCGATCTCCTCGCTGAGTTCGGGCCAGAGGTCCCGGTCGTTCTGCTTGCCGAACCGTTCGGCATCCAGCCCGAGCTTGTCGAGCAGTTCGGCGTAGAACTGCGGCTCGATCGACCCGAGCGAGATCCAGCCGCCGTCGGCGCACTCGTACACGTCGTAGAAGTGGGCGCCGGTGTCGAGCAGGTTGGTGCCACGCTCAGGAGAATGGAAGCCGGAGGCGAGCATCCCGTGAATGAAGCTCATGAGGCTGGCGGCCCCGTCGACCATGGCGGCGTCGACGACCTGGCCCTTCCCCGAGTTCCGGGCCTCGAAGAGGGCGCAGACCATGCCGTAGGCGAGGTACATGCCGCCGCCCCCGAAGTCGCCGACGAGGTTCATGGGCGGCACGGGGCCGGAGTCGCTGCGTCCGATGTGGGCGAGTACGCCGGCGAGGGCGATGTAGTTGATGTCGTGGCCGGCCATCGACGAGTAGGGGCCGTCCTGGCCCCAACCGGTCATGCGTCCGTAGACGATCGCCGGGTTGCGGGCGAGGCAGTCGTCGGGGCCGACCCCGAGCCGCTCGGCCACGCCGGGCCGGAAGCCCTCGAAGACCATGCCCGCTCCCTCGACGAGGCGCAACACGGTCTCGACGCCCTCGGGCGACTTGAGGTCGACGCCGATGCTGCGCCGACCGCGGCCGTTGACGTTTCCGGGCGGGCGGGCGGGGTCGCCTCCGCGCACCGCCACTGCACGGTCGACCTGAATGACCTCAGCGCCCTGGTCGGCCAGCATCATCCCGCAGAACGGGCCCGGTCCGATCCCGGCCAGTTCGATGACACGTACCCCGTCGAGTGCTCCCATGGTGCTTCCCTTCGTCAGTTCACGTGCGCCAGGTCGGCGCGGAGTGCGTGTTCGGTGATCGCCGCCGCCAGGTGCGGCCAGGACCCCGGTGGTAGGTCGTGGCCCCAGCCTTCGACCACGACGAAGTCGGCGCCGGGGATCATCTCCGCTGTGTGCTCGCCGCCGCCCACAGGGATGAGCGTGTCGGCGCTGCCGTGGACGACCCGGCTGGACACCGTGATCGTGGCGACCTGGGCGTCGCGGTTGCCGGAGGCGACGACGGCCCCCCACAGGCGATCGAAGGCCCCGCGCGGTTGGAGCGCCCGTTCCGTGTAGGCGGCGTACAGGGCCCGGATGTAGCCCTCGTCGTACCACGCCGCGCTGCACCAGAGGCGGTTGTCGGCGACCTCCTTATCGGTGCGGGCGGCGGGGTCGTCGGGAGCCTCGGCCATCATCGCCTCGATGACCTCGCCGTCGGGGCGACCGAAGTCGCGGTTGCCGGTGTTGGATGCCATCGACACCATGCTGCGGCACCGGTCGGGGTACTCGGCGGCGACGGTCTGGACGATCATGCCGCCGAGCGACATGCCGACGAAGTGGGCGTCGGTGGTGCCGAGGTGGTCGAGGAGGGCGACGGCGTCGGCGGCCATGTCGGAGAGCGTGTAGGCGGTTCCGTCGGGCAGGCAGGTCGAGAGGCCGCTGTCGCGGTTGTCGAGGCGCACCACGTGGAAGCCCTCGTCGACGAGCAGGTCGCAGAACCCGGGTGGCCAGGCCAGGAGTTGGCTGCCGAGCCCGTGGACCAGGACGATCGTGGGGTCGGCCGGGTCTCCGTGCTGTTCGTAGCAGCAATCGATCCCGGTGGTGAGCGTCGCGGTCGGCACCCCGCCATCATCCGACGCGGGACGGCCCGGAGGCAATGCCGGGGGCTACCGTCGCGTCCGTGCCCGACATCCGTGACCAGAGCTTCGACGAGTTCGACACCCTCGCGCTCTACGCCCTGCTGCGACTGCGGGTCGACGTGTTCGTCGTGGAACAGGAGTGCCCCTACCCGGAACTCGACGGCCGCGACCTCGAACCGACCACGCGCCACATCTGGATCGACGAGGGAGGCATGCCCATCGCCTGCCTGCGGTTGCTCGCCGAGCCGGACGGCTCACACCGGATCAGCCGGGTGGCGACGGCCGCCGACCAGCGGCATCAGGGCCTGGCGGGCCTGCTCGTCGACCACGTGATGGCGACGACTCCGGGCCGGCTGGTGCTCGACGCCCAGACGTACCTCGAGCCCTGGTACGTCGAGCGCGGCTTCGCCCGGACCGGCAACGAGTTCACCGAGGACGGCATCCCCCACGTCCCGATGGAGCGGGGCTAGTCCCAGCCGAGTTCGGTGAGGCGGTCGTCGTCGATGCCGAAGTGGTGGGCCACCTCGTGGACGACGGTCACGAGCACCTCCTCGCGCAGGTCGTCCTCGTCCTCGCAGAACTCGCAGAGGGCCAATCGGTAGAGGTGGATCGAGTCGGGCATGGTGAACCCGCCGGTGCCGTACTCGTCGCGCTCGGTGAGCGGCACGCCCTCGTAGAGCCCGAGGAGGTCGGGCGGGTCTCCCCGGTCGGCGACCAGCACCACCACGTTGTCCATGAGGCCGCCGAGGTCCGGCGGCAGGGTGTCGAGCGCCTCTGCCACGAGGATCTCGAAGCGCCTCGGCGAGAGCGATTCCATGCAGACGATCGTAGATGCGGCTCTGTCGTGCGGGGCGCGCCGGGCCGGGGAACGCTGTCACGCCCCATGGGTAGGGTGCGGCCCGTGCCCGCGACCGACTCACTGTTCGACGCAGAATCCGACGATCACGCCGATGCCGACGGGCTCCTGGCCGGGCTCAACGACGAGCAACTCCACGCCGTCACCACCGATGCCCTGCCGCTGGCGATCAAGGCAGGCGCCGGTTCCGGCAAGACCCGGGTACTCACCCGGCGCATCGCCTGGTGCTCGCTGACCGGTCGCAACGATCCCCGACGCGTGCTGGCCCTCACCTTCACCCGAAAGGCCGCCGGCCAGTTGCGGTCCCGGCTGCGCGTCCTGGGCCTGCGCGACCAGGTGGCCGCCGGCACCTTCCACTCGGTCGCCTACGCCCAGCTGCGCACCTACTGGCGTGAGCGCGACCAGCGCGAGCCCGACCTGCTCGACCGCAAGTTCGGCTTCATCACCCCACTGCTCCCCCGCGACCGGCGCAGCAGCACCGACGTCCTCGACGTCGTCAGCGAGATCGAGTGGGCCAAGGCCCGGCGCATCCCACCCGAGGCGTACGCCGGTCGGGCCGAGGCACTCGGACGCACCCCGCCGATGCCTCCCTCGACCATCGGCCGGATCTACCGCGGGTACGAGGACCTAAAGGTCCAGAAGCGAGTGATCGACTTCGATGACCTGCTCGACCATTGCGCCAGGGCCCTCCGTGGCGACCGGGCCTTCGGCGACGCCCAGCGGTGGCGGTTCCGGCACCTCTACGTCGACGAGTTCCAGGACGTCAACCCGCTGCAGTTCGCCCTGCTGAGCGCCTGGCTCCTCCACAGCGACGACCTGTGCGTCGTCGGCGACCCCGACCAGGCCATCTACGGCTGGAACGGCGCCGACGCCGACCACCTGAACCGCTTCGACACGCACTTCCAAGGCGCCACGGTCGTCGACCTGCGCCAGAACTACCGCAGCACGCCGCAGGTGCTGCGCACCGCCGCTTCGGCCCTTCGTGGCCGCGAGCCGATGCGGGCCAACCGGCCGAGCGGCCCGCCACCCACGGTCACCGTGCACGCCGATGACCGTGCCGAAGCGGCCGGGGTGGCCCGGCGGGTGCGCGACTCCCGGGGTCCCAACGGTTCCTGGTCCCGGCAGGCGGTACTGGTCCGCACCAACGCCCAGGCCGAGGTGATCGTCGGGGCACTGCGCGAGGCGAACATTCCGGTCCGCACCCGTGCCGGCAGCGGCCTCCTCGACCGGACCGACGTGAAGGGGGCACTCAGGTCACTGTCCCGCAGCAACCGACCCCTGGCCAACCACCTGGGCGACCTACGACCCGAGGCCGACGACGATGCCCATGACGACAAGGCCGCTCCCCGGGACGCCGAGCGGGCCCTGGCGTTCGCACGCCTGCGCGCGCTCGCCGACGAGTTCCTGTCGATCGACTCCTCGGGCACGGCCTCCGGCTTCGAAGCCTGGGTGCGCTTCCAGGCCCGAGCCGCCTACGACGACTCGACCGACGCCGTCGAGGTCGCCACCTTCCATGCCGCCAAGGGCCTGGAGTGGGAGACCGTCCACGTGGCCGGGCTCGAGCAGGGCCTCGTCCCGATCGCCCACGCCCGCGAGCCGGCCGCCCTTGCCGAGGAGCGCCGCCTGCTCTACGTGGCGCTCAGCCGCGCCGAGGTGGGACTGCACCTGACCTGGGCCCAGCAGCGCACCTTCGACACCCGCACCTCGAACCGCCGGCCCTCGTTCTGGCTCGAGGACATCGAGTTGGCGATCCGCAACCTCGACAAGCCGTTCGAGCAGGCCGAGCAGGCCCGTCGGGCCGCGATGGCGCGCGAACAGGTCCGGCGACCCGAACTCCCCGACCACCTCGTCGTCGAGGAACTCCGCGCCTGGCGCCTCGGGAAGGCCCGGGCAGCCGACGTGCCCGCCTATGCGATCTTCAACGACGCCACGCTCGCCGACCTCCTCCACCGCTGGCCCGGCTCGCCCCGGGAACTGCTGGACGTGTCCGGCATCGGTCCCGTCAAGGCCGACCGCTTCGGCCCCGACCTGCTGGCAATCCTGGCCGGCCACGAACGCCCCGCTTCGGCCGCTCCCCCGCCGGCGCCGCCCCGGGCCAAGGCCCCTCCGATCGACCACGGTGACCTCGACCCGGAACTGCTCGAGTCGCTGCGGGCATGGCGCCTCGAGCTCGCTGCCGACAAGCCCGCCTACACGGTGTTCAGCAACGCCACGATGGACGAACTGGCCGCCACCCGCCCGAAGACGACCGACGAGCTGTTGGCAATCTCGGGCATCGGTCCGGCCAAGGTCGAACGCTTCGGCGCCGAACTCCTCGCCTTCCTCGCCGACAAGGGCTGACCGCTACTCCCCATCGAACTCCCGGACGAGGCGCTTCGGGGCGGTGAGGCGCCAGGACTGCTCGGCCACGTCGGCCACCTCGTCCCAGTCCAGGTCCACGTCGAGGCGCAGGCCCACCCAGCCGCGCGGCCCCACGTAGGGCGGCACGAAGAAGCGCTCGGGCTCCTGGTCGACCAGTTCGCCCTGCACACCGGGCGCCGCCTTGAACCACAGCGTGGGCCGCCCGTCGTCGGGGTGCGTGTGGAGGTTGGCGAAGGCCGAGCGCCCCACGATCCCGAAGGTCGGCATCCCGTGGTTGAGCCGCTCCTCGACCCCCGGCAGCGCCAGGCACACCCGCTGCAGGCCCGCCAGCAGGTCCCGGTCCCGCTGTGGCCTCGAGGCATGGGTCACGGCCTCAGCCCAGGGCGAAGTCGGCGACGACCGGGGCGTGGTCACTGGGTTTTTCGCCCTTGCGCTCGTTGCGGTCCACGACCACGAAGTCGAGCGTTGCGGCGGCAGGCGGCGAGGCCAGAACCAGGTCGATGCGCATGCCGCGCCCCTTGGGAAAGGCCAGATCCCGGTAGTCCCACCACGAGAACAGGCCGGCGGCGGCGTGGCGCTCACGGAAGACGTCGACGAGCCCCAGGTCGACGAGCCGCTGGACGGCCGCCCGCTCCTCGGGGGTCACGTGGGTGGCGCCCTCCCAGGCCGCCGGGTCCCAGACATCGCGGTCGTCGATGGCCACGTTGAAGTCACCGACCACCACCACCGGGTCGGCCGCAACGTCGGCGTTGGCTGCGAGGTCGTCGTGGAGGCGGCCCAGCCAGTCCAGCTTGTAGTGCCAGTGGTCGTGGCCGACCTCGCGGCCGTTGGGGATGTAGCACGACGCCACCCGGACGCCGTCGCAGGTAGCCCACAGGATCCTGGCGTCGGGGTCGGGGTCGTCCCGCCCGTCGGCGAATCCGGGTCGTACGTCGTCGAGCCCCACCCTCGAGATCACCGCCACGCCGTTCCAGCGCCCCTCACCGTGGTGCGCCGATTCGTAGCCGAGGGCGGCGAACGCCCCGTGGGGGAAAGCCTCGTCAGCCATCTTGGTCTCCTGGAGGCACAGCACGTCGGGTTCTGTGGCGGCGATCCACGCTTCGACCCGGGCCAGGCGGGCCTTCAGGGAGTTGACGTTCCAGGTGACGATGCGCATAGTGGCCGACGGTAGCGGCTCAGCCGAGGGGGAACCCGACGACGACGGCCAACTCGGCGATGGCGTCGTCGGGATCGACCACCTTGATCGTGGTCATGCCCATGGCCCGGGCCGGCTTGAGGTTGACACCGAGGTCGTCGAGGAACACGCAGGCCTCCGGCGCCACCCCGAGTCCCTCGCAGGCCAGCTCGTAGAAGCGTCGCTCGGGCTTGCGGCAGCCCACCACGCTCGACTCCACGACCACGTCGAAGAGGTCGACGACTGCCGATGCCTGTCCCATCTCGGCGGACTCGGCCATCGGCGTGACGTTGTTGGTGAGCAGCGCCGTGCGCAGACGCTCGGAACAGCGGCGCAGGGCCTCGACCATCGCGGGACGGACCTCGCCCCGAAGCCCGGCCAGCACCATCCGGGCATCGACCGCCAACCCGAGGGCGGCAGCCTCCGCCTCGAACAGGTCGCAGAAGCCGGCCTCGTCGACCTCCCGGCGCTCCATCCGGGCCCAGGCGTTGTCATCCGGGTTGGTGGCGTTGAGCCTCCGGATGGTGTCCGGTGGCAGCCCGGCCTCGGCCTCATAGGCGGCGAACGCCTCGAACGGACTCGAGGTCAGCACCCCGCCGAAGTCGAACAGAACCGCCTCGATCACGGCGGCGAACCTAGGTGGCCTCCACCCCTGAGGCCCACGCGGCGCCACCGGTAGCCTCGGCCACCATGGCTGCACAGTTCATCTTCACCATGCGGCGGGCCAGCCGCTTCTACCCGCCCGACCGCGAGGTACTCAAGGAGATCACCCTGGCCTTCTACCCGGGCGCCAAGATCGGCATGATCGGTGCCAACGGGGCAGGCAAGTCGTCGCTGCTGCGGATCATGGCCGGCGTCGACGACGGCTTCACCGGCGAGGCCCGCCTCACCGATGGCTTCACCGTCGGCATGCTCGAACAGGAGCCCGCACTCGACGCCGCCAAGGACGTGCAGGGCAATGTCATGGACGGCGTCGGCCAGGTGGCGGCGCTGCTGTCCCGCTACGACGAGGTGCTGGCCGCCTGGGCCGACCCCGACGTCGACTACGAGAAGTTGGGCGAGGAGCAGGCCGACCTGGAGCGCAGGATCGAGTCGGCCGGCGCCTGGGACCTCCAGCGCACCATCCAGATTGCCATGGACGCCCTGCGCCTGCCGCCGGGCGACGCCGACGTCACCACCCTCTCCGGCGGTGAACGCCGCCGGGTGGCGCTGTGCCGGCTGCTGCTCTCACGCCCCGACCTGCTGCTGCTCGACGAGCCCACCAACCACCTCGACGCCGAGTCAGTGGCCTGGCTCGAGCGCACCCTCAAGGACTACCACGGAACCGTCGTGGCGATCACGCACGATCGCTACTTCCTCGACAACGTGGCCGGCTGGATTCTCGAGATGGACCACGGCCGGGGAATCCCCTTCGAGGGCAACTACTCGGGCTGGCTGGAGCAGAAGTCGGCCCGCCTCGACGCCGAGCAGAAGACCGACTCGGCCCGCCGCCGCACCCTGGAGCGGGAACTCGAATGGGTGCGCATGGCCCCCAGGGCCCGCCAGTCCAAGGGCAGGGCGCGCCTCACCGCCTACGACCGTCTCGTGGCCGAGGCCGCCGACGTGAAGCGCCGCGACCGCGAGCTCCAGATCGACATCCCGGCCAACCAACGACTCGGCGACCAGGTGGTCGAGGTCGAGCACCTGGCCAAGGGCTTCGGCGACAAGTTGCTCATCGAGGACCTCTCGTTCTCACTGCCGCCCGCCGGAATCGTCGGCGTGATCGGCGGCAACGGAGCCGGCAAGACCACGCTGTTCCGGTTGCTCGTCGAATCCGCCGAAGGCACCGGAGAAGCCATCTGGACGCCCGATGCCGGCGCCATCCGCATCGGCCCGACCGTCGAGATCGGCTACGTCGACCAGTCACGCGACACCCTCGACCCCGAACGCACCGTCTACGAGGAGATCACCGACGGCCGCGAGTTCCTCCAGGTCGGCAGGCGCGAGGTCAACGGCCGCGCCTACGTGGCGTCGTTCAACTTCAAGGGCACCGACCAGCAGAAGAAGGTGGGCGACCTCTCGGGCGGCGAGCGCAACCGGGTGCACCTGGCCAAGGTGCTCAAGAGCGGCGCCAACCTGCTGCTGCTGGACGAGCCGACCAACGACCTCGACGTTGACACCCTGCGGGCGCTCGAGTCGGGCCTCGACGCCTACGCCGGCTGTGCAGTGATCATCAGCCACGACCGCTGGTTCCTCGACCGGGTCGCCACGCACGTACTGGCCTTCGAGGGTGACTCGCAGGTGCGCTGGTTCGAGGGCAACTTCACCGAGTACGAGGCCTACCGGAAGAAGGAACTGGGCCTCGACGCCCAACCCACGAGGATCCGCTACAAGCCCCTCACCCGGACCTGACCGCTCAGTCGAGCAGGGCGAGGACCCTCGTGGCTGCGGCCACGGCACCGCCGTCGTCGGGGATGAGCACCAGGTCGGGCGACTCCGGCGCCTCGTACGGGTCGTCGATCCCGGTCATGCCGGTCAACCCGCCCGCCCGGGCCTTCGCATAGAGGCCCTTGGGGTCGCGCTCCTCGCAGACCTCGAGCGGCGTGTCCACGAACACCTCGAGGAACGACACGCCGGCCGCCTCGTGCAGCGCACGCGCCCGCCGGCGGGCCTCCCGGTAGGGGCTGATGAGCGGCACCAGCGCAACGACGCCGGCGTCGGCGAACAGGCGGGCCACCTCGGCCACCCGCCGAACGTTCTCGTCGCGGTCCGCTGCCGAGAAGCCCAGGTCACCGTTGAGGCCGTGGCGCAGGTTGTCGCCATCGAGCAGGTAGGCGGGCTGCCCGTCGGCGACGAGCAGGCGCTCGCAGGCGGCAGCAACTGTCGACTTGCCCGATCCGGACAGGCCGGTGAACCAGACCGTGGACCCCCGGTGGCCGAGCGCCCCCGCCCGCTCGTCACGGCCGAGGGTGGTCGGGTGCCACACGACGTCGGGGCTCGTGCCCTCCTGATCTCCCATGGGCCCGCTCAGGCCCCGGCGCCGATGATCATGCCGGCGGCAACCGTGGCGTTGGTCGTCTCATCGATGAGCACGAAACTGCCGGTCGCCCGGTTGCGCCGGTACTCGTCAAAGAACAGCGGCTGGGTGCAGCGCAGCGAGACCCGGCCGATCTCGTTGAGTGTGAGTGCCTCGGCCGACTCGTCGCGGTGCAGCGTGTTGACGTCGAGCCGGTACTGGAGGTCGGTCACCATGACGCGGGCAGCCCTGGTGGTGTGCTTGATCGCCAACTTGGTCCGAGGCGTCAGCTTCGACGCCTCGGTCAACCAACAGACCATGGCCTGGAGGTCCTGGCCCACCGTGGGCTGGTTGCCGGGCCGGCAGATCATGTCGCCGCGCGACACGTCGATGTCGTCGGTGAGGCGGATCGTGACGGCCATCGGCGGGAACGCCTCGTCGACGGGACCGGCGAAGGTGTCGACCGACGCCACCGTCGACGTGAAGCCGCTCGGCAGCACCATCACCTCGTCGCCGGGCTTGAACACGCCGCCCACGACCGTGCCGGCGTAGCCGCGGTAGTCGTGGTACTCGTCGGACTGCGGGCGGATCACGTACTGCACCGGGAAGCGGGCATCGACGAGGTTGCGGTCGCTGGCGATGTGCACCTCCTCGAGGTGGTGCAGCAGGGACGCACCCTCGTACCACTGGGTGTTGGGCGAGCGGTCGACGATGTTGTCGCCGTGCAGTGCCGACACCGGGATGAAGGTGAGGTCGGCGATGTCGAGCTTCATGGCAAAGTCCCGGAACTCGGCCTTGACCTTCTCGAAGGCCTCCTGCTCGTAGCCGACGAGGTCCATCTTGTTGACGCAGACGACGAGGTGCGGGATGCGCAGTAGCGAGGCCAGGAAGGCGTGACGCCGCGACTGCTCGACGACTCCGTTGCGGGCGTCGACCAGCACCAGGGCCAGGTCGGCCGTCGATGCACCGGTGACCATGTTGCGCGTGTACTGGATATGCCCCGGGGTGTCGGCGATGATGAACTTGCGCTTCGGCGTGGCGAAGTAGCGGTAGGCGACGTCGATGGTGATGCCCTGCTCGCGCTCGGCCCGCAGGCCGTCGGTGAGCAGCGCCAGGTTGGTGTACTCGTTGCCCATCTGCAGGGACGTGCGCTCGATGGCCTCGAGCTGGTCCTGGAAGATCTGCTTGGTGTCGTAGAGCAGGCGGCCGATGAGGGTCGACTTTCCGTCGTCGACGCTGCCGGCGGTGGCGAAACGGAGCAGCTCCATCAGAAGTAGCCCTCCTTCTTCCGGTCCTCCATGGCTGCCTCTGACACACGGTCGTCGGCCCTGGTCGCTCCCCGCTCGGTGATCCGGGTCGCCCCGACCTCCTCGATGATCTCGTCGAGGGTGGTGGCCGCCGAATCGATGGCACCGGTGCACGACATATCACCCACGGTGCGGTACCGCACCCGCCTGGTCACGACCTCCTCGCCGTCCATCCGGGTCACGTGGTCGGAGTCGGACAGCCACATGCCGTCGCGTTCGAACACCGGCCGCTCGTGAGCGAAGTAGATCGACGGGATCTCGATGCCCTCGCGGCGGATGTACTCCCAGATGTCGAGTTCGGTCCAGTTCGAGATCGGGAACACCCGGATGTGCTCGCCCCGGTGGATGCGGCCGTTGTAGAGGTTCCAGAGCTCGGGCCGCTGGTTCTTGGGGTCCCACTGGCCGAACTCGTCGCGG
>Ga0209501_10000732_pt1 | contig 38527 bp, 38 predicted proteins | sample ArcticOcean_MG_C_4_FD_187434 | JGI IMG/M metagenome (GOLD analysis project Ga0209501, IMG submission 187434) | Marine microbial communities from western Arctic Ocean - ArcticOcean_MG_CB4_134 (SPAdes) (version 2) | ecosystem: Environmental > Aquatic > Marine > Oceanic | place: Arctic Ocean...
ATCGGCTAATAGCGGCAGTAACAGGCCAGTTAAAACACCTAATGCCAGGAATTTTATGGCGTGGCGGGCCAGAAAGGTTAGACAAAGGGATGAGATCTTCATCTGCCGACTGGGCCCCAGCCACCCTGTTGCGCTAGCATAATAGAGCCAGCCATGATCGCCATGGTGCCCAGCACAATGGGCGAGGTCAGATTTTCGCCCAGAAAAAAAACCCCCAACGCGGCGGCAAACAAAGGCGATGTGGCAGCGAGGGTGCTGGTCGGGGTCGGGCCTAGATAATGCACACTTAGCAACGAGGCATTGGCCGATAAAAACGGTTTGAACAGGCCGACGACGGCGAATAGTGCGGCCGCGGGGGTGAACCAATACCAGCTTTCGACCAACCAGGGGGCTAGCAGCCAATAGCACAGGGCGGTGGCGGCGATCTGGATCAGCGAGCCGGTTTCGGAATCCGCATGGCGCAGGCCTTGATGCAGAACCAGGACAGAGACCGCGAATAGTGTAGCCGATGTCAGGGCCAGCAGTATGGGTGCTAAATTCTGCAAACCGGCGACTTCGGACACTCGCTACAGCGTGGCTGCGGCGCGGGCTGCCTGGTCATACAGGCCCGATAGGACCCGCAGCAGGCGCGCCGCTTCGCCAATTTCCTGGTTATCCTGGCCCAGGGCGGCGTGGCTAGCGATCAGGCAGGATTCGCGGATTTCTCGATAGCTCCGGCAGGCGGCTAGACCCGCCTCGGTAGTGGCATGAAAAGTTTCCTTGCCCCGCCGGTGGGCGGTCACCAGATCCAGCCGGGCCAGCTTTTTCAGGGAATAATTGACCACATGGCTGTCTTCTATATTCAATAGGAAGCATAGATCCGACAGCCGCTTTTCCCGCTCCCGGTGGTTTACCAGATGCAGCACCAGAACGTCCAGGGCGCCAAGGCCATCCTGCCCCGCCGCCGCCATGCAGCGAACGATCCAGCGGTGATAGGCGTTGATCGCCATGTTCAGGCCGAACTCGAACTCGCTTAACTCCGTCGACTGCTCCGAAACCAGATGCGCGGAGGAAACAATGGGGTGACGGCTCATGACCCTCCCTCTCCATAGGCGCCCCCAGTTGGCGTTTGGATGACGAATACGTCCTCCACACCCATTTCCGTGCTGTCGCAGCCGGCCAATGTTTGGTGCTGGCCATCAGCCCGATCGACCCAGCAGCGGCCCGGCTCGCCGTTTCCACCGCCCGCGATGCCGTGCGGCGGCACCAGCCGGCGACATGAGAGGATCGAGGCGGTCATGGGCCGTAAGAAACGCACGCGGCGAAGGATGCCGGCGCCGCCGTTGTAAGCCCCCCGCCCGCCCGAATTGGGCCGGATTGCAAAACTATCCAGCATAACAGGAAACCGCCATTCAAGAACTTCCGGATCGGTCAGCCGCGAATTGGTCATATGCGCATGTACGGCGTCAGTGCCGTGGAAGCCGGGGCCCGCCGGGGTGCCGGAACAAATGGTCTCGTAATATTGCAGCTCGTCGTTGCCAAAGGTGAAGTTGTTCATGGTGCCTTGGCAGGCGGCCAGGCTACCTAGGGCTCCGAACAGGCAATCGACGATGTTCTGCGATGTCTCCACGTTACCAGCGACGACGGCCGCCGGATACTTTGGGTTCAACATGCAATCATCTGGGATCACCAGCGTTATGGGTTTCAGGCAGCCCGCATTCAAGGGGATGTCATCGTCCACGAGGGTGCGGAAAACGTACAACACGGCTGACCTGCAAACCGCCGTGGGGGCGTTGAAGTTTGTATCCAATTGGGCCGAGGTGCCGGTGAAGTCGATCTTGGCCGTGCGGTCGGCGTGATTGATAGAAACCGCTACCTTTATTACGGAGCCGTCATCCAGCGGGCATTCAAAGCTGCCGGTCTTCAGAACATCGATCACCCGGCGGACTGATTCCTCCGCATTGTCCTGGACATGGCCCATATAGGCATAGACCACATCGAGGCCGTAATGATTGACCACGCGGCGCAGCTCCTGCACGCCCTTTTCACAGGCCGCGATCTGAGCCTTTAAATCCGCAATATTGCTGTCCGGATTGCGTGAAGGATAGGGGCCTGAGGCCAAGAGCGCGCGCATTTCGGCTTCCAAAAAATACCCTTGATCAACCAGCTTAATATTGTCGATCAGGATGCCTTCCTCTTCCACGGTGCGGCTGTTGGGCGGCATGGAGCCGGGACTGATACCGCCGATTTCGGCATGGTGGCCACGGGAGGCGACATAGAATAGGGCTTTGGCCCCGGCACCGGCTGCGTCATCGTCGAAGACCGGCGTTATGACGGTGACATCTGGCAAATGGGTGCCGCCATTGTAGGGCGCGTTCAAAACGAACACATCGCCGGGGCGCATGATGGCGCCATGGACACGGATGACCGCTCTGACGGATTCATCCATACTGCCCAGATGTACTGGAATATGCGGTGCATTGGCGATCAACTCGCCATACTGGTCAAAGACCGCGCAAGAGAAATCCAGCCGTTCCTTGATGTTTACGGAATTGGTTGTCATTTGCAGGACCAGACCCATCTGCTCGGCCGTGGACATGAATAGGTTGTTAAAAATTTCCAACATCACCGGATCCACATCGGTGCCGATCGCAACCCGTTTCGGCAACGCTTGGATCCGACTCAGAACCAAGTGCCCCACAACAGTCATGGCTGCCTGCCAGCCCGGCTCGATCACCGTGGTAGCGGTATCTTCGCGCAAAATAGCCGGGCCCGTGACTTTGTCGCCTGCGCGCATATGGTTGCGGTCAATCACTGGGGTGTTGTGATAGCGACCCGCCATATAAGTCCGCACATGTGCCAGGGGCGGAATACTGTCGTGGCGACCGCCCCCGGCCTTATCCAGTGGGGTATCAACGGCCGCCTCGCCAGCGCCCACGGCCTCGACCGAGACCGCTTCGACCACATGGGACTTGCTTTGATCGATAAAGCCGAATTGCTGGCGATGGGCCTCCTCGAAGGCCTTTATGATCTTGGCGCAGTCCGCGAAATCAACCACCAGCGCAGTATCCGTGCCTTGATAGCGTAGATGCACCTTGCGCAGGACCGTGATCCGGTCGTCGTCTATCTCCTGGCTGTATAATTCGGCTAGACCCTCCGCGGCCAGTGCATCCAAGGCAGCCGTCAAGGATGGCATTAACCCTTCATCTAGGACCTCTTCGACTGCGTGTTGGCGCATGGCGCGGATATCGGCCAGGCCCATGCCATAGGCCGACAACACGCCAGCTAGGGGATGGCTGAATACTTTTTTCATGCCCAATGCATCGGCAACCAGGCAGGCATGTTGCCCACCAGCTCCGCCAAAGCAGCTTAAAACGTATTCGGAAACGTCATAGCCGCGCTGTATCGAGATCTTTTTGATGGCGCTTGCCATGTTTTCAACAGCAATCGTCAAATAGCCTTCAGCGATGGCTTCCGGCGTCATGGCATCGCGCGCCGAGGCAGAAATTTCTGCTGCCAGAGCAGTGAATTTTTTGGTCACGGCCTCCCGGTCCAAGGGCTCATCGCCATTGGGCCCGAAAACCTTAGGAAAAAATTCCGGATTCAATTTACCCAGTATGACGTTACAATCGGTCACCGCCAAGGGACCGCCGCGCCGGTAGCAGGCGGGGCCAGGATTGGCGCCAGCCGAATCGGGTCCTACCGTAAAGCGGGCGCCGTCGTAATGCAGGATTGAACCGCCACCGGCGGCAACGGTATGTATATGCATCATCGGCGCGCGCATGCGGATACCTGCGACCTCACTCTCAAAGGCCCTTTCGAATGCCCCGGCATAATGGGAGACGTCCGTCGAGGTGCCGCCCATATCGAAACCGATAATTTTTTCAAACCCGGCCATGGCCGTGGTGCGCACCGCCCCAACCACACCGCCCGCCGGGCCCGACAGAATGCTATCCTTGCCCTGGAACAGGCTGGCGTCGGTCAGGCCGCCATTGGATTGCATGAACATCAAGCGGGAATCCCCCAGTTCCGCCGCGACCCGGTCCACATAACGGCGAAGAATCGGTGACAGGTAGGCATCAACCACCGTTGTGTCGCCTCGACTGACTATCTTCATCAAAGGGCTGATCAGGTGCGATGTCGAAATCTGTGTGAAACCGATATCTTCGGCGACCTCCGCTACCGCCTTTTCATGGGCGGTATAGCGATAGCCATGCATGAAGACGATGGCGCAGGCACGTATGCCGGCATCATAGCCCGCCTGCAGGCCGGCGCGGGCGCCCTTCAGATCGATCGGCGCGCGCTCTTCACCCTGGGCCGAAAAACGGCCCGCAACTTCTACGACCTGTTCGTAAAGCATTTTAGGCAATTTGACGTTCAGGTCAAACAGGCGGGGCCGGTTCTGATAACCAATGCGCAACACATCGCGAAATCCGATGTTGGTCACCAGCAAGGTGCGGTCACCCTTACGCTCCAACAGGGCATTGGTGCCGACGGTCGTTCCCATTTTTACGGTGGCGATGCGTTCGGTTGGGATGGGTTCGGTCTTGGCCACGCCAAGCAGGTCGCGGATACCTTGCAGCGCTGCATCCGCGTATTGTTCCGGATTCTCCGATAGCAGCTTGTGGCTGAGATAGCCACCTTCGGGCCGTCTGGCCACCACATCCGTGAATGTGCCGCCACGGTCAATCCAAAAATCCCACTTTTCCGGCACGATAGAATTCCTTATAATCATGAATTATTGATAAAATATCGACAATTCATGATTTTAGCAATCACGTGCTTGCCAATTTGAAGTGACCAGCCTAAGGGTAATCGTCCGCGCATGAGGGAAGATTTGCGGCATGAGTATATGGAATAGAATTGTTCGAGGTGTAGGCGGCTTTGCGTCCGATGGGCCATTGGGCGCCTTGCTTGGCGGTATCGCTGAACAGGCGGTGGATAAGCTCCGCCATATCGCCAGCGATACGAATGATGGCACCCGCCGGATCGCTTTTACCATCGGGGTCATAGCTCTGGGCGCGAAAATGGCCAAAGCCGACGGTCAGGTGACTAGGGATGAAGTGGAAGCCTTTAAACAGATTTTCAAAATTTCGCCCGAGGATATGAAGAGCGTCTCCCGGGTCTTTAACCTGGCGCGTAAGGATGTCTCTGGTTTTGAAGCCTATGCGGGACAGATCGCCGATTTGTTCGAACCTGCCTCGCAGGTGTTGGAAGATCTACTGCACGGCCTTTTCCATGTCGCCAAGGCGGATCAGGTCGTGCATCCGGCGGAGCTGGATTATCTGCGCAAGGTCGCGGAAATTTTTGGCTTCGATGAAGCCGGATTTGCCCGTATTCGGGCCTATCATCTAGGCCCCAATTTGGCCGACCCGTATACTATTATGGGCCTTGAACCTGACGCGGATGAAGGGGCCGTGAAACAGACTTGGCGCGCTTTGATCCGGGAAAATCATCCTGACCGCGCGATCGCCCGCGGCCTGCCTCAGGAATTCGTTGATCTGGCGACGGAAAAACTAGCCACCATCAACGATGCTTACGACCGTATCTGCCGCCAACGCGGCTTTCGGTAATTCAGGAGAGAACGATGAAGATCGATATCGAATATTGCATGCAGTGAAATTACGAGCCCAATGCCCTCCGTGCGAGGGATCGATTGCAAGACAAGTTTGGCGTTGGTGTGACCTTGACGGCCTCTGGCGGGGGCAAGTTTGAAATCACTTTCGATGGCCAATTGGCCTACTCAAAAAAAGCCGTGGGCCGCTTCCCCACGGATGATGAATTAGACACCTTAGCCTAGCTGACGACGTCGCTTAGAATATGAGCGGCCTCGGCCAATTGCTCGGCGCTGATATCCAAATGGGTGACGGCTCGCATCCGGGTTGGACCCATGGCGCCAATGCGGACGCCGTGCGCCCGCAAACGCTTGTCGACTTCCTCCGCGTCCAGGCCGCTATCGGCGACATCGAAGAACACCAGGTTGGTTTCACAGCGGTTAAAAATCAACTTAATGCCGGGAATTTGTGCAATGGCGCGGCTGAAGTCACGGGCGTTCTCATGGTCCTCGGCCAGCCGTTCTACATTGTTTTCTAATGCGTAAACCCCGGCGGCGGCAATAATACCGGCTTGGCGCATGGCCCCGCCGAACTGTTGTTTGAAGCGCCAGGCTTGATCAATAAAATGGACGCTGCCCGCCAGAACGCCGCCAATCGGACAGCCCAGGCCCTTGGATAGATCAATCCAGAGCGAATCGAAATACTTGCCGTATTCCTTGGCGGAAGTGCCGCCTTCCACCACGGCATTCAACAGGCGCGCCCCGTCCATATGGGTTGCCATGCCGTGTTCCTTAGCTACGGCGGTGACGGCGGCAATCTCCTCGATTGGCCAGATACTGCCGCCGCCATAATTGGTTGTATTCTCGACCGACAGCACCCGGCTGCGTGGGGCGTTACGGCGGCTCGGCCTTATGGCCTCCCGGACCTGGTCGGCGGTATATATCCCGTGCGTGGTATGCAGGGCACGGGTCTGGGCCATGGATACGGCTGAGGGCCCGCCGCTCTCGGCATTGATCGGATGGGCGAAGTAATCCAGGATGATCTCATCGCCCGGCTGACAATGTACCCGAAAGGCGATCTGGTTGCACATCGTGCCCGACGGCAGAAACACCGCCGCTTCCTTGCCCATTAAGTCCGCTACCATGGCGCAGAGCTTGTTGACCGTGGGGTCTTCAAAATTCTGTTCGTCGCCCACTTCGGCCTCGGCCATGGCCTGACGCATAGCTGGCGTCGGTTTGGTGTGAGTATCGCTGTAAAGATCGATGCGCGGTGCGTTCATGGCCTTCATCCCCGATTATTCCTCTGGCTTGCGGTGCACGAACCAATTAGTCCTCATTGTGGTAGTTATTTCGCCGTGTTGGTTGCGGATTTCGTTGTCGAACTGGAGTAAGCCGAGTTCGGGTCGGCTTTGCAGCGGCCGGGCCACCGACACCTCGGATTGCACGCTCAAGACATGACCAACCAGAACCGGTTTGTGCCAGCGGATTTCGTCCCAACCCGGTGAGACAAAGAGGCCCGCCGCCCGAAAGGCGTCCTTGGACATGCGGCGCCAGACAGCGCAGACATGTAGACCGGAGGCGATTAGATCGGGCCAGCCCATGGCCTTAGCGGCCTCGGCATCCAGATGAAAGGGTTCGGGATCAAATTGTTTGGCGAAGGCAAGCATATCTTCACGCCGCATTTCATGAGCGCCATAGGCGTATCGGTCGCTGACCGCAAAGTCCTCAAAATGAACAAGGTTCACGAAAGGCGTCTGATCGTTCAGCCGATCATTCATGGGCGGACAGGTAAGCTGGGAGGCGCGGTTTCAGCCATCGGGCGCTTGGCCCAATCCAGTTTCGGCGCCTCTAGTTCGGCCCAACGCTGGACCTTGCCCAGGCGACCGACGACATCAGCATAATCCATTGTTAAAACCTTACCATCGGCGATAACCCGTTGTCCGTCCACTTAAACATTTCGTACCGCCCGATCATGCGCTGAATAGATCAGTATCCACAAAGGCTCGCATCCCGGCAACATAGCTGGCATCGACCAGCACCAGGTCCGCCTTGCTGCCGACCGCCAGGCGGTCGATTTCTTCGCGGCCGAGAATTTTTGCGCCGTCGATGGTCACACTATAAAATACATTGCCGGGTTTCACCGCATCGACGTTCGGGGCTGCCACATGGCCTAAGACCCCGGCCCAACGCATCTAGTCCAGTATATTGTGGGGGAAGGTATCGGTGTCGATACCCACGTTGATACCCCCGTCCAAATAAGCGCCTATATGCTCCAACAGGATACCCTGGCACACAAAGACGTTGGGACAATAGGCCACTAATGTGCCGCTGTCTGCCAACCAATCAAGGTCGCCCCCGGCCTCGCGCAACAACTCTTCGGTGCAGGTATCGATTGCGATGGCATCAACACGCCGCGCAGGCGGCCGCTAGGGCCCTGCTGGGCCCGTTCGGTCAATTTTAACGCCCGATCCATGCCGGCGCGCCTCGCCGCTTCATCCCACTCATACAAGACTTCATGACCGTTAGGGGTATGCCAATGGCCTGAACCGAACATCGGCGCTACCACGCTACCCAGTTCCTCGCTGTAGCACTTGTTCATGGGCTCTGACATCTGGTAGGAATAAATATTGACCACGCTCGGCATGACCATTCTGTCGCTGTCATAGATCTCAATGTCCGCCGGCCCGTCATAGCCGGCCCCGCAATGGATTATCTCGGTGCCCCGAAAGGCTATATCAACTCCGGGCCGAAATACATGCTATTGTTCACCTTCCACCCAGGCAATCAGCCTGCGGGCGTTTCGGGCCACTGTCGTCGTTTGCGTCATTTTTCTATCCTACCCAAGTTGGGCGGTTCGGTGCCGAACATCCCGGCTTGCCGCCGGATGAGGCGCGAAAAATCCGGATGCCCGCGGCACAGGTGCGGCGGGCAAAAGTGCCACCACGGCTAGCTTAGACTCAGGTACTCTCTGGTTTTTTCCCATCGATACCGTCACGGATTTAGCCTGGATGATCATCGTAGAGAATTTCCACATAACGGTAAATGGAGGCTAATTCGACGCGGGGGAATTGTTTGCGGATTGCTATAATTCGGAGCGGGCGAAGAGAATCGAACTCTCGTCTTAAGCTTGGGAAGCTCCTGCTCTACCATTGAGCTACGCCCGCCTGGAGGGCTGTTTAGCACAGACCGTGAAAATACGAAACGCCGCGTCTTGGCCCTTTTCCATGGGTCATAGCTCACAGTCCCGCAAGCAGGATGGCCTGACCCGTTGACAATACGGGGTCGTCTGTGAAACTTGGCCGCGTACCGCAAGGTGCGGGCGGGGTGGTGTTTGTTGCGCTATCGAGTTTTTGTTGGTTTCAGGAGTGGTAAATGAACAGTGCAACTCCAGATAAGGCACCCACCGTCCTGGGCAAAGCGAAGTTTCATGATCCCCACTATACCCTTGACGGTGACCCGCGCGCCGTGGTGACCTTGGGTCACATAGAGACGCTTTGGTTCAATACCGGCACTCTGTGCAATCTCAGCTGCAGCAATTGCTATATAAAATCTAGCCCCAGCAACGACCGTTTGGCCTATCTGAGCCGGGCGGAGGTCGGCGCCGTACTGGATGATTTGCAGGCCGATTGGCAGGCCCATGAAATTGGCTTCACTGGGGGCGAGCCGTTCATGAATCCTGATATTCTGGCCATGTCGGAAGATGCCTTGGGGCGCGGTTACAGAGTTCTGGTTTTGACCAACGCCATGCGGCCCATGATGAAACTGGCGGATGGCTTGTTGGCCCTGCGGGATAGATACGGCGACCGGCTCTGCTTACGTGTCTCCGTCGACCATTATGCCCCTGATGTGCATGAGTTGGAGCGTGGCTGCCGTAGTTGGGAAAGTATGCTGACGGGATTGACCTGGCTGGCCGAGAACGGCTTCGCCATCAATGTTGCTGGGCGGACATTGTTGGGAGAGGAAGAGACTGGTTTGCGCCAAGGCTATGCCCGCCTGTTCGCGGCCCATGCCATTCCGGTCGATGCCGATAACCCAGGCGAGTTGGTGCTGTTCCCGGAGATGGACGAGGCCCTTGACGTGCCCGAAATCACCACCGCGTGTTGGGAAATATTGAACGTTTCACCAGACGCAATGATGTGCGCCTCGTCGCGTATGGTGGTCAAGCACAAGGGCGACGCAAATCTTACCGTGATGCCCTGCACATTGTTGCCCTATGACGCGCGGTTCAAGATGGGCTCTACCTTGGCGGCCGCCGACGGCGCGGTCGCGCTGAACCATCCTCATTGCGCACGGTTCTGCGTTTTGGGCGGGGGCTCCTGCAGCGCCGGATAAGCTTTACGAGGCAGAATCCCTTACCGCGGCCTGTCGGTTAGGCTTATGATGCCGTTCCATGAGCTATGAAAAACCATTTGCTGGACTGAAGGTCCTGGATATGAGCCAGGGCTATGCAGGCCCTTATTGCGCCGGACTATTGGCCCAATATGGCGCCGATGTCATCAAGGTGGAGCCGTCGGAGGGTGATTGGGCCCGCAGTCTGGGCCGGGTTTATGGCGATCAATCGACGATCTCGCTTGCCGCCAACCGGGGTAAGAAAAGCATCGTCCTCGATATGAAAAGCGCGGGCGGCCTTGCCGTTGCCCACGATCTGGCAGCCCGCTGTGACGTTTTTATGGAAGGTTTCCGTCCCGGCGTCTGCGCCCGTTTTGGTTTGGCCTATGATGATTTGCGGCAGGTCAATCCCGGCGTGATCTATTTGGCGGTTAGTGGCTTTGGTCATGACGGCCCCTATGCGCGAGAGGCGAGCACGGACACTGTAGCGCAGGCCTTTTCCGGCCTGATGTCTATCAATCGGGGAAATGACGGGGCACCCCACCGCGTTGGCCATTTCATCGTTGATTGCGTGACGGCGCTGTACGCCTACCAGGCGCTCTCCACGGCTTTATATGCCCGCCGGGATGAGCCGGAGGGGCGCCTGATAGATTGCAGTCTGATGCAGGCTGCGGCGGCAGTGCAGACGTCCAAGATCGCGGATTTTTATTTGGAGGATGGTGAGCCGATTACCAATAATGCGCCGGCCGGCAGCTATGATACGCGGAATGGCTTTATTGCCATCACTCTGGTCAAGGAGGCGCAATTCAAACAAATGTGCCTGGCCCTGGGCCAGCCGACTTTGGCCGACGATCCCCGTTACGTCAATTTCGCCAACCGGGCTGCGAATATGGATAGTCTGGGCCCGGCAATACAAGAAATCCTGTTGCAACGTACCGCGGCGGAATGGGCGGATCATTTTCAAGAGGCCGGGGTTTTGGCGCATCCGGTTGCTGATTACGGCGATTGGATGGTTGATCCACATGTTGTCGCAACCCAGGCCTTCCAAATGGTCGCACAACAGGGTGTGGGCCCGATGCCCGTGGTCCAGATCCCCGGTGTCGCCGCTATTGATCCGGACGATCCGGGCCAACAGGCGCCCTTTCTGGGCGAGCATAGCCGGTCGATCCTTGGTGAATTAGGCTATGACGAAGAGAAAATAACCGGACTGGTGTCTGTAGGTGCTGTGATTTCTAGAGATCACGAGAAGTAGCGGAGCCGTGAGCAGCGAACAGTTCCACCCCGCAAAACATCGTTTTATGGAAACAATATACTTTGACGATCTGGAAATTGGCGAGCAGTATTATATCAATTCTCGCACCATGATGGACGCCCAATTCAGCGCCTTTCAGGCGGCCTCGGGGGACAATCATCCGATCTATTATGATTTGGAATATTGCAGGGCCCTGGGGTCATCCGGGATTACTGGCTCACGTCTTTCAGGTGCCCATACAAAGTGCCGCCGGGGCCGGCGTATTCCCCCATTTATTGGGCGCGGCCATGATAGGTTTTATCGAACAATCCAGCCGATTTTTGAAACCGGTTTATACCGGCGACACCCTATATCCGATGTTGGCCATTTTGGAATCGAAGCCTCAGTGCAGCACCGGCGTTGTCGTCGTCGGTTCGACCATTCACAATCAAAAGCGTGAATTGGTTCTGGAAGGTGAACAACGCTATCTGGTCCGCAGGAGCGATCCGAAAGGGTAACGGCGGGCGCCATGGGTGATTATCGCGCGGTCTTTTTGGTCAATGGCCTATTATTGTTGATCCTTGGTGTTGCCATGTTGGTACCCGCGTTGTTGGACGCACGGGTTGGCCACCCGGATTGGCAGGTATTTTTGGCGGCAGCATTTCTGACGGGTTTTGTTGGCGCGGGTCTAAGCATCATCTGTTGGGGCAGTGGCGGGGAACTGCACCTGCGTCAGGCGTTTGTGCTGACCACGTCGATTTGGGTGGTAACGCCTACGTTTGCAGCCCTACCATTTGCCTTTTCCGATCTTGATCTAAGCTATACCGACGCATTTTTCGAGGCCATGTCGGGTATCACGACCACGGGATCAACCGTGATTTCTGGCTTGGAGAACGCACCGCCGGGCATTCTGATCTGGCGGGCCTTGCTGCAATGGATGGGGGGCATCGGCATAATTGTCACGGCGGTTGCGATCCTGCCCTTGTTGCAGGTTGGCGGGATGCAATTGTTCCGCATGGAATCCTCGGATGCGTCCGAGAAAGTATTGCCCCGCACGGCGCAAATCGCGGGCACGATCAGTATCATTTATCTCTCGCTTTCCCTGTTTTGCGCGCTGGTCTATTGGGCCGCCGGGATGCCTCCTTTCGACGCGGCGGCCCATGCCATGACCACTATTGCGACGGGCGGCTTCTCGACTTCGGATGCCTCAATCGGAGTCTATGACAGCGCGTTGATCGACTATACCGCGACGGCTTTCATGATCATCGGCAGTCTGCCGTTCCTGCTGTATTTCCAGGTCATACGCGGGCGGCCCCTGGCTCTTTGGCGTGATAGTCAGGTGCGTTGGTTCTTTGCAATTTTGTTCACGGCCATTACCGGCATGACCTTGTGGCAGGTGGGCGGTAACGACGTGGCGATGGGCGAGGCTCTGCGTCTAACCATTTTCAATATAACGTCCATTTTGACGGGCACCGGTTATACCACCGATGATTATGGCCAGTGGGGCGGTTTCGCGGTGGTAATGTTCTTCTTTGTCATATTCGTCGGCGGCTGTGCCGGTTCCACCTCCTGCGGTATCAAGATCTTTCGTTTTCAAGTGCTCTACGCTGCCGCTCGTACTCAGATGGGCCGGCTATTGCAGCCCCACGGTGTCTTCGTCGCAAACTTTAATCACCGGCCCATACCAGAATCGGTCATGGACTCCGTCATGAGCTTCTTTTTTCTGTTTGCTCTCAGTTTTGCGGTTCTCGCGGTGGCGCTCAGTCTGATGGGCCTAGATTTCCTTACCGCCGTATCCGGCGCCGCCACTGCCATCGCAAATGTAGGCCCTGGCTTGGGGAGTGTCATTGGGCCGTCCGGCACTTTTGCTCCGTTGCCTGATATGGCGAAATGGCTGTTAGCGGCCGGCATGTTATTAGGCCGCCTGGAATTGTTGACGGTGATGGTTTTGTTCACCCGCACCTTCTGGCGGGGCTAATGGAACACCTGTGCCGGTAGCCATTGGGCGAGGAGCGGAAACAACATTACCAGCGCAATGACGAGCAATTGAATTCCTACAATGGGAATGATGCCTCGATAAATATCGGTGATTTTAACCTCGGGCGGTGCCGCGCCTTTCAGAAAAAATAGCGCAAAGCCGAAAGGTGGGGTCAGAAATGATGTCTGCAAGGTCAAAGCGATTAGGGTCGCCATCCACAGCGCCTTGCCGGCGTTGTCTCCAGCGTGGACCGCGAAGTCCAAATCGGCCAGCACGGGCAAGAATAATGGCAATGTAATGATAGTGATCTCGATCCAATCGATAAAGAAACCCAGGATAAATATTATGCTGATGACGGTCAGAAGCATGCCCCAGTCACTCAGCGCCAGCCCTCCCAACATGCCGCTGACCACCTCATCGCCGCTGAAAAAGCGAAACGGATAAGAAAAGACATTTGCAGCCAGGACAACGAAGAAAACCATGGCCGTCATCAGCGCCGTGGCTTCCACGACCTCGCGGAATAAGGTCCATCTCAACCGGCCATTCAGAAGCATCAGCAACAAGCCGCCAGCCGCGCCCACGGCACCTGATTGAGGCGGCGTCGCCCAGGCAAATATTATTGAACCCAAAACCAGAAATATGAGTCCAGCCGGCAACACCAGGCCTCGTATATAGAAAGCGAGCCATTGCCATGGCGTCCAGCCGTCACTCCAGTCCTGGCTGGCGCCTTTGTTGAGTGGGGTTGGTGGCGATCGCCACGCGGCCAACATGTAATAGATTAGGTAAAGCGCGATCAAAATGGCCGCTGGCCACATGGTGGCGAGGAACATATGCCCGATCGAGACGCGCAGTTTGCCCGCCAGAAAAAATAACATGATCGCCGGCGGCAGAATGAGACCGAGGGTTCCCGCCGCCGCCACCACTCCGCTGGCCAGGGCCGGCCTATAGCCCTGATCCAGCATGGTCGGCAAGGCGATCAGAGCCAGCGTCGCGACGGAGGCGCCGACGACCCCCGCCGTGGGCGCCAGCAGTATGCCCAGAAAAGTGACGGCGATGGCCATGCCCGCCGGTACTCGTCCAAGCGAATGCTGTAAACACAGCAACAAATCACGGGCGATGCCACTCTTTTCCAGCGCGATGCCCATGAACAGCAGCATGGGTACGGTTGGATAGATCAAACTACCATTGATGCTGCCGTATATGCGCAAGGGCACGTTCAACAATGCGATCCACTGCATCTCTCCGAGGGCGATACCGATCAGGCAAAACCCTACGCCCAGGCCGGCCAGCAACACCGCCACCGGCAGGCCAGAAAAGATCAGGATCGCCAGCGAGGCTAGCATGAGATAGGGCAGAATATTGACGAATTCAGGCATAGATTCTAGCGTTTGGCGCGGCGTTGCGTCAGATTACGCACCGCGGCGACGATTGCAGCTAGCAAGAATAGGCCTAACCCAAAGGGCATGGCGCCTTTCAATAGCCAACGCCACGGTCCTCCCAGGGTCAGCGCTAATCTCTCGCCGTCATTGAAGCTTTCAACGGCGTAGTGGATACCGAAATATAGGACCACTAGTACAAATGGCACCATGAGTAAGAGCAGACCCAACAGCTCTATTAGGCTTTGCACAGCCGGCGATAGGCGTTCGCGTATAACATCGACCCGGACATGGGCGCCACGCACGTAGCCATAGCCCAAGGTCAGCAAGACCAGAAACACGAACAGTTCCCATTCCAGGTATTGCGGCAGGGACAAAGCGGCGTTGAACAATTTGCGGGCAACAATTTCGTAAATACGCACACTTATCATCGCCGGCAGAATGGTCAGGGCGCTCCAAAAGCCGATGCCGCATACAGCGTGGTCGACTGCACTCAGAATGACCAACAGACGTTCCCGGGCAGAGGCCGTTCGAAAGGCATCCCATAGTTTTCGGCGCAGAATAAGCCGCTCGCGCAGGCGCCGCCGCAGTTTTTGCATGTGCAATTAGATCGCGATTAGGATAGGGAACAAAACGAAAAGCAAAACGTAGCGACGGCGAGGCCGGAGATCAAGCGTTCCGATCCTAGTAGTCTCCCATACACGCAATCCAATCGATGGACCGTTGCGTGGCCGACCGTTATCTTGGGTGGATTGTTGCAATGGGGGAAAATGTATGACGGCCCAAATTTTCACGCCACGCGAAATGATTGACCGACTGGTGGCGTTCGATACAACAAGCAGGGAATCGAACCTGGAACTGATTCATTTCGTGCGCGATTATCTGGCTGGTCATGGCGTTGCCTCGACCTTGATCCACGATCAAAGTGGCGCCAAGGCTAATATATTTGCCACGGTCGGACCTATTGTTGACGGCGGCGTAGTACTGTCGGGCCATACGGATGTTGTGCCCGTGGATGGTCAGGATTGGTCCAGCGACCCATTTAAGGTGGATGAGCGCGAAGGCCGCCTGTATGGTCGGGGCACGGCGGACATGAAAAGCTTTTCTGCCATCGCCCTTGCCTTGGTGCCAACCATGGTGGAACGGGGCCTTTCGTTACCAATTCATTTTGCCCTTTCCTATGACGAAGAGGTCGGCTGCCTGGGCGCGCCGGATCTTTCCCGGCATATTCAGGGACTACCGTGTCGGCCACAGGCGTTGATCGTCGGTGAACCAACGGGGATGAAGGTGGTCAACGCCCACAAGGGTTGTTGTGCCATCAGGACTGTTGTGACTGGGTTGGAAGGGCATTCCTCGGAGACCCACAAGGGGGTCAATTCCATATTCGCTGCCATGGAGTTAATCCGGTACTTGGCCGACCGGGCCGAAGAATTGAAGATATCCAACGTCGATCCGCGGTTCGATCCACCTTACACAACCCTACAAGTGGGAACAATCACCGGTGGCACAGCTGGCAATATTATTCCCAAGGAAACTACTTTTTGGTGGGAATATAGGACCCTGCCAGATATCGATGGTGCCACAATTGTAGCCGAATTCAAGACCTTCGCAACCAATGAGGTGTTGCCGAAGATGCGCGCAGTCCATCCCGGCGCTGATATCCGTATTGACGTACGGGGCGAAGTTATTCCGCTGTTACCGGAAGACGGCTCGCCGGCCGAAACTCTGGTGCTGGCGCTGACTGGCAGTAATCAGACCTATGCGGTGTCCTACGGTACCGAAGCGGGTATATTTCAAAAGGGTGGCGTTGCCTCGGTCATCTGCGGACCGGGCAGCATATCCGTGGCGCACCGGCCGAACGAGTATGTCGAGATTTCGCAGGTTGAGGCCTGCGCCGCATTCATGCATCGGCTGATCGAACGCCTGGCCTAATCTGATTGTTTGCCTTGAATGCCTAAGGCGCGCGCATGAACGGGGCCAAGTGGCGCTCAATTTTTTCTGTCATGGTACGGTCAAAGTCCTTGGTCACGCTCTCGACAAAACGGTACAGGACAAAGTCACGGTCGTTGATGCCGATGGCCTCAGGCATGGTGCGCTGCCGGGATGATATTGCTGTTGCAAACCCTGTGCCCAATCCACCAGCGGTTTCAACTTCCAGCCTTGCTTCCAGGCGGGCGTCATAGCGGGCCGCCTGATCTAAAGTAAACATGGCCTTCAGGCCCTTTTTCTTGCGCAACGGTTCAGCCTTTACTGATGCATCGACAATAATGAATTTCGCATGCCCCTTTTTCCCTACCGCGCGCAGACGATCTACGGCCCAATTCCGCATAGCCAGGGCCGGTGCCAGTGGCAGTTGATGCTCCACATTTGGGGCCTTCAAGGGCGAGCGGTATTTTTCGATAATCTCGATGCGGGCAACATCTAGCTGTAATACTGGCAAATGGCTAAACCGCAGTTCCGGATACTTGATATCCGGCAAGGGACTTTGGCAAGCCGTTAAGAGGTAGCAGATGCACATGGCCGGCAGGATCGACAAAAAGCGTCGGAAAATCATGACTATAAGTCCTTAAAGGGACAAGCTAAATTGTTCAAGGGGAAAGGTATAGGAAGCGTTGCAGAATTCACAGGTTACGATCAGTTGATCCTCCAGCGCCAAGTCTTGCAATTCGGCGCTAGGCAATTGCTGCAATATACGCTCCGCTCGCTTCATGGAACAGCGGCAGCCGGGACGAAGCTGGGTCGGTTCAAATATGCGCACGCCATTCTCGTGGAACAGGCGGTAGAGAAGATCATCGCCAACTAGATCAGGATCAATCAATTCGCTGGCCTGGGTGCTGGCCAGCAAAGTGACCACACGGCGCCAGTTATCTTCCGATGCTTCGTCCCGCCCAACCTCCACGCCCCGGGCCAGCAAACTAGGATCGCCTTCGGGCAGACGTTGCAGCATAATCGCCCCGCCGCGCCAGGACCCGTCATCTGCGCCTCTGCCGCTGGCCAGCACAATCGCCGTCTCGATCTGTTCGGACTCCCGGAAATAGTTGTGGGCGCAATCTGCTAGACTGAACCCTTCCAATTCAACGATGCCCTGGTAACGTTCTGTGTCGGCTCCCTGATCCACTGTGAAGGCGATATAGCCAGCTCCCAAAAGCCGCGGAATAGATGGTGTGACGTCAGCATCTATATTTTGAACGGCTTTGGCATCGAATTGTGCATAGCCGCGCAGATTCCCTGGTGATTTGAAGTCGGCCAGCAATGTGGATATGGGGCCGTCACCCTTGGTCTGCAGAGTAAAAACCCCGTCAAATTTTAGGGCGCCCGCGAGGGCGCAGGAGAGGGTCACCGCCTCGCCCAACAATTGAGACACCAAATCCGGATAGCCATGGCGATTGAGAATTTCGTTCAGCGCCGGGCCCAGGCGAACCAACCTGCCGCGTACGCCTACATGTTCGATCTGAAAGGGTCGGATCAGGTCGTCCGGTGCCGGAGTCAAAATCTTATCCCAGGCACCAGGTCAAGATGCCCTTTTGTGCATGCAGGCGGTTTTCGGCTTCGTCCCAAACCAGGGAACGCGGACCGTCAATGACTTCCGCCGTTACCTCCTCGCCGCGATGGGCCGGCAGACAATGCATGAACACCGCGTCTGGTTTCGCCCTGGACATCAACTGCTCGTTCACCTGATAGGGCGCCAACATGTTATGGCGATCAGACCCCTGGTCATCATGCATGGAGACCCAGGCATCGGATACCACGCAATCGGCTCCGTCCACTGCATCTTCCGTCGATTCCGTTACTGTGATTTTAGCGCCATTGTCTCTGGCCCAATTTACCGCGCTTAGCGATGGGCTTAAGGCTCCGGGGCAAGCCAGACGCAGCTCGTAGCCGAAGCGGGCAGCGCCATGAATCCATGACGTGGCAACATTATTTCCGTCGCCTGACCACGTGACGACCTGTCCTTTGGCCGACCCGCGATGTTCCTCCAGCGTCATCACATCGGCCATTAACTGGCAGGGATGGCTAATATCCGTCAGACCATTGATCACCGGCACGCTGGCGTGTTCCACCAATTCGTCCAGCATCTGGTGTGACTTGGTACGTAACATGATGGCATCCACGTAACGCGATAGGACCCGTGCGGTATCTGCCATAGTCTCGCCGCGATCCAGTTGCAGGTCATCGGAATTCAAAACGATTGTTTCGCCACCCAATTGACGCATTCCGACATCGAACGACACGCGGGTACGGGTTGATGGTTGAATAAAAACCATCGCCAGAACTTTACCGGCCAGCGGCCGGTCATTGTCCGTCTCCCCTTGTCCTCGGCCGGCGCGGGTGTCTTTGCGTACCTTGGCCCCGTCCAGAATGCCGCGCAGCGCGGCGCCATCGATCTGGTCAATATCCAGAAAATGGCGCGGCTGGGTCATTGCCCCAATTCCCGGCAAACCTCCTCCAGCACCGCGATGGCCTCCTCAATATGCCTTTCCTCTATGTTCAGCGGCGGCAGCATGCGCATTACATTGTCGCCAGCTGGCGGCACCAGCACACCATGGCCCCGCATGGCGGTCACCAGGTCCATGTTGGGAGCGCGGCACTTGATCCCCAACAGAAGCCCCCGACCGCGCACTTCCTCATGAATGACCGAGTCGTTGCGCCGGCACACGTCTTCCAACCGTGAACGCAGCAATGCGCCCATGCGCTCCACGTTCTCAATAAAGCCGTCCGCGAGTATGATATCCAACACCGCGTTGCCTGCGGCCGCGGCCAGCGGATTACCGCCGTAGGTGGAGCCGTGGGTACCGGCAACCATGCCCTTGGCTGCCTCGGACGTGGCCATGCATGCGCCGATGGGAAAACCGCCGCCGATGCCCTTGCCCAGGGTGGCAACGTCAGGCGTCACGCCGGACCACTCATGGGCCAGCAGGCGGCCGGTTCGGCCCATGCCCGTCTGTACTTCATCAACTATCAAAAGCAGACCGTTGTCGTCGCAGACCTGCCGCAAATTTTGCATCACAGTATCCTCGACCACCATCACCCCGCCCTCGGCCTGGATTGGCTCGATCATGATGGCGGCCGTCTGCGGGCCAATCGCCGCCTGCAAGGCCTCGAAATCGCCTACCGGGACATGATCAAAACCATCCACTTTCGGGCCAAAGCCATCAAGGACCTTTTCCCCGCCGGTGGCGGCGATGGTGGCCAGGGTGCGGCCGTGGAAGCAGTCATTAAAGGTAATGACGCGATAGCGTTCCGGGTTGCCGTTGGTGTGATGATAGCGGCGCGCCAGCTTGATGGCGCATTCGTTCGCCTCGGCCCCTGAATTACAAAAGAAGACCGTATCGGCGAAGCTATTGGCGACCAATCGTTCTGCCAAACGCTCCTGACCAGGAATGTTGTACAGGTTCGACGTGTGCATCAACGTGGCGGCCTGCCGCTGGATCTCGGCTATTAGGTGGGGATGGCTGTGGCCCAGGCACAACACCGCCAAACCGGTCGCAAAATCGAGATATTTGCGACCTTCGGTGTCGTACATATAGGCGCCTTCGCCCCGTTCGAACGCGATATCAATTCTGCCATAGGTCGGCATGACCGCTGTGGTCATTGCGACATCCTCCTGCATCAAAATGGCAGCGACGTGTACTGCCCGGGAAAGGGGCCGGATTATCTATGCAAACGAGCGGCTGTCAATGCACCATTACGGACTTAACGATGTCGGGCGCCTGCAAATCAGGTGGAATCCCGAAATGGGTCCATCGCTGGCGCCCCCTCGATATCCAAATAATGTAGAAGGGCGGATATAGGCCGCCTATCATACGCCGTGCCGGTACCCGACGTTCATCGTCAGTTTTGGCTTCATCTCACCACTATCCGGCGTGCTTTTGAGCGCTTTGTTATTGGGTGATGCCTCCGCCTGGGACCTGGCCGTGGGTATCGCCGCTGCGGGTTTTGGTTTGGCGATATTGGCTCCGCGGGCGCGGCCGCGACTGCAAAGCTAGTATGCTGGGCTCAGTCGCGGCATAATCCGGACAAGGAGTAACGAAATATGAATGCAAAGCCGGAAATTCATTTTAGCGCATGTCCGCATGACTGCCCTTCGACCTGTGCGCTGGAAGTTGAGAAATTGGATGCCCATACTATTGGCCGTGTCCGCGGCTCCAAGGACAATGGCTACACCGCGGGCGTCATCTGCGGCAAAGTCGCACGGTACGCCGAACGCATCCACCATCCCAATCGACTAACCGAACCTCTGCGGCGCAAGGGTCCTAAAGGTTCGGGCGAATTCACGCCAATCCCATGGGATGATGCTCTGGACGAGGTCGCGGAAGCCCTGTTGCGGGCAGAGCAAATGCATGATTCGGAAGCCATTTGGCCCTATTTCTACGCTGGCACCATGGGCTTGGTGATGCGGGACGGAATTCACCGCCTTCGCCACGCCAAGAAATACTCCGGCATGCACGCAACCATTTGCGTAACCTCGGCCTGGAACGGTTTCATCGCTGGCACGGGACGCCTGGCCGGCGCCGATCCTCGAGAAATGGCATTAGCGGATTGTCTGGTAATTTGGGGCACCAATCCGGTGAATACCCAGGTCAATGTCATGACCCATGCCAGTAGCGCACGAAAACAAAGGGGCGCTAAAATTGTCCATATTGACACCTATCGCAATGGCACGGCGCAACAGGCGGATCTCTTTCTCTGCGTTCGTCCTGGAACGGATGGGGCGTTGGCCTGCGCGGTCATGCATATCCTGTTTCGCGATGGCATGGCGAACCGGGAATATTTAGAAAAATATACCGACTGTCCGGCCGAGTTGGAGGCGCATTTGCGCGACAAAACGCCGGAATGGGCGGAGGCCATCAGTGGCGTGCCTGTCGCGGATATCGAGGCCTTCGCAAAACTGGTTGGCGAGACGCCGAAAACGTACTTTCGTCTCGGCTACGGCTTCTCACGGCAACGGAACGGCGTCGTCAACATGCATGCGGCATCTTGCATAGCCGCCGTCACCGGAGCCTGGTTGGAGGAAGGCGGCGGCGCCTTTCACAACAATGGCGCTATCTATCATTGGAACAAGCGCATGATCGAGGGGCTTGATGTCCTGGACCCCTCGATCCGGGTTTTGGATCAATCGCGCATTGGCCCGGTACTAACCGGTGATCGCCGAGATCTGGGCGATGGCCCCCCTGTGACCGCATTGTTTATTCAAAATACCAATCCCATGCGCGTGGCGCCGGATCATAACCTGGTCCGTCAGGGCTTTGAGAGGGACGATTTGTTCGTCTGTGTGCACGAACAATTCATGACGGAAACCGCCCAGGCCGCAGATATTGTTCTGCCGGCGACGATGTTTCTTGAACATGATGATTTGTATCAGGGGGGAGGGCATCAATACATTACCCTGGGTCCCAAGGTGGTCGAGGCACCGGGCGAATGCCGTTCAAATCACCAGGTGATCAGTGCATTGGCTAAGCGCCTGGGGGCGGAGCATCCTGGTTTCGAAATGACGTCCCTGGAATTGATTGATTGGACCTTACAAGCGTCGGGCTGGGGGGATGTAGAAAACTTGCGGGAACAGCGCTGGATTGATTGTCAGCCTGATTTTGCCAGGGCGCATTACATTGATGGCTTTGCGCATCCGGACGGCAAATTCCGCTTTGCCCCGAAATGGCAGGATGTCTTGCCCCACGGCTTCGGCCCCACGGGACCGGGCGGTGAAATGCCTATGCTTCCGGATCATTGGCCGGTTATTGAAGAAGCGACCGAGGCCATGCCGTTCCGTCTGGTGACCGCCCCCGCCCGCAGCTATCTGAACTCCTCTTTTACCGAGACACCGACGTCGATCGCGCGCGAGGGCAAACCGACGGTAATGATCCACCCAGACGATGCGGCGGAACTGGGTGTGGCCGACGATGATGTGGTCGAACTGGGCAATGATCGCGGCAAGATACCCATAGCTGTCCAAATATTCGATGGCGTGCAGCGGCGCGTGGTGGTGGTGGAAAGCATTTGGCCGAACGCGGCTTTTGTCGGCGGCCGGGGCATCAATGTACTTACGGGCGCCGACCCGGTTGCCCCCGTCGGCGGGGCCGCCTTTCACGATAACCGAATATGGATTAAGCCAGCCTGACGGGCTCTTATTTCCGCAAATAAAACGAGGATGTCATGAGCCAGATCGAAACTGTGGCCAAGAGCCAGGACCTCATGGCAGAGGGCATCGCCTTTGTAGATGGGGATTATATGCCTATTGCCGAGGCGCGAATCCCGATAACCGATTGGGGTTTCCTGCATTCGGATGTGACCTACGACGTCGTCGCGGTTTGGGGCGGCGGCTTCTTCCGCCTGGCCGAACATTTTGACAGGTTTTTTCGTGGAATTGGGAAACTGCAAATGCAGTCGCCTTATAAGCGCGATGAGATGGCCACGATCTTGGCGAAATGTGTGCGTCGCACCGGCCTGCGGGAGGCCTACGTGAAAGTAATGCTGACCCGTGGTACGCCACCGCCTGGCAGCCGGGACCCCCGGGCTTGCGAGAATAGGTTCTACGCTTTCGCAATTCCCTATGTCTGGATAGCGTCTCCGGAAAAACAGGACCAGGGCCTACATCTGACAATCAGCAGTATTCCCCGCATCTCTCCGGAATCCGTTGATCCAACCGTGAAAAACTTTCACTGGGGCGATATGGTTCAGGGCCTGTTTGAAGCTTATGACCGCGGCCGTGAAACGCCCGTTCTGACCGATGGCAAGGGTAATATAACGGAAGGTCCGGGCTTCAATTTGTTTGCCAATATCGGCGGACGGCTGATCACGCCGGCCAGCGGCGTGCTATTGGGCATCACCCGGATGACCGTGATTGAATTGGCGCAATCCCTCAACGTCAAAGTTGATGTGGGTATTTTAACGGAGGCAGAATTGCGCCAGGCGGATGAGATTTTTCTTACCAGCACGGCTGGCGGGGTAATTCCGGTGACCTGTTTGGACGATGACCCCATCGGCGACGGTGCTCCAGGCCCATTGACCCAACGTCTGCGCCAGATGTACTGGGACGCCCATGACGATGATAAATACGTCACGCGGATTGACTATGATTAACCGCGGCTAGCGGCCTGGTGGGCACCAGGGCGCTGCCCGGGGGCAAAATCTTGGGTTGGGCTACCACTTGGCGCCTGGTGGCCGCTTCACGGTTTCGAGAAATTGCAAAACATGAGCGTGCAAATCCGGCCCGGCGCTAATCACTGATTTGTGCAGCGTTTCGGGTCGATTGTATTCAAAGCCCTGGCCAAGGGAATTGGTGTTGACACCGCCGGCTTCCGCCAGGATCAATTCCGCGGCGGCAATATCCCAGTCGCTCTTTCTCGATAAGGAAATGCAAGCGTCATACCGGCTATCGGCCACGAGGCACATTCGGTAAGCGATAGAATTGACCATATGGATTGTTACCTCCGCTGGCTTGTCCGCGGGGCCAGTGTTCCTAAAAAAGTGCTGGCCAGTCAATAGGCGCGCACCCTCAAAATTTGTTGCCGCGCTGACGTGAATGGGATTTCCGTTCAGCCGCGCGCCGCCACCCAATATTGCGTCGTAGAATTCTTCCGTGGCCGGATTATAGACCGCCGCTGCCAGCGGCCGGCCTTCCCGCACCAACGCCGCGCAAACGGTGAATTCTGGGCGCTGCTGGATGAAGGCGCGGGTACCGTCAATAGGGTCCACCACCCAGACATCTTTGCAGTCAAGCCGCTTCGGGTCGTCGTCGGTTTCCTCGGACAGCCAACCGTATTCAGGCCGCCCGCTAAGCAGCTTTTGGCGCAACAGGTCATCCACTGCATGATCCGCCTCGGACACCGGATCATCTGGCCCTTTTTGCCAATGCTTCACACCGTCATGGAAATAGCTGAGCGCTAGAGCGCCGCCTTCGCGTACCGTATCCAGCAATAAGGCATAATCCTGTTCCAGTTGGCTCACGTTCCGGCCACCATCAAACCATCGATTCGCAGAGTGGGCGCGTTGCTGCCATAACGGAACGTCAAATCATCCGCCGGGGTAACATTCAGGAACATTTCCCTCAGGTTTCCGGCGATTGTTAATTCGGATACCGGGTGGGTCAGGACACCATTCTCAATCCAAAAGCCGGCGGCACCACGGCTATAGTCACCGGTCACCCCATTGACGCCAAATCCGATAAGTTCAGATACATATAAACCGGCCGTAACGTCCGCCAGCAATGCTTCCCGGCTACAGGTGCCAGGCTGCATATACAAATTTGTCGTGCTCGCCGATGGCGGGCCGGAGGTGCCGCGGCTGGCATGGCCGGTGGTCGCGAGACCCAATTGCCGGGCCGCCGCCGAATCCATAATCCAGGTCGTTAATTCACCATTCTCCACCAACAGCCATTTCCGGTTTTCCACGCCTTCGCCGTCAAACGGCTTTGACGCCAAGCCCCGTGGCCGATGGGGGTCGTCGACAATCGTTATGCCGTTCGCGAACACTTTTTTCCCCAGGCTATCCTTCAAAAACGACGTGCCGCGTGCCACCGATGCACCACTGATAGCGCCGGTAAAGTGCCCTAGCAAGGAGTGGGCGACGCGTGGATCGAAAACCACCGGTAATTTCTGGCTTTTAACTTTGCGCGGGTTCAGGCGCCTAACGGCCCGTTCGCCCGCGGCGGTTCCTATGTTTGCAGCGGCCGCCAGATCGGCGGCATGGTGAGCCGAGGTAAAATCATAGTCGCGCTCCATCCCCGTGCCTTCGCCAGCGATAACCGATGCGAACAGCGAATGGGATGACGTGGCGTAACCACCTGCGAAACCGTTGGATGTGATCAAGGCGATGCGGTTGGTGCCCCAACCGGCACCGGCGCTTTCTGAATTGCTAACTCCCTCGACCACCAGCGCTGCTGCCTCTGCTTCCGCTGCCATCTGGTATAGAAACTCTGGCGTTGGTTCGGTGGGGTCGTAGAGGTCCAGATCGGGAATTTTCTTGCACAGGCGGTCCGTTTCCGCCAAGCCACAATAGGGGTCGTCAGCCATGGACGCAGCCATTGCCAGGCCCCGCTGGAGCGACTCTTCCAGGCTCGCCGGGGATATATCCGTGGAGGAAACGATGGCCTGTTTTTGTCCAAGAATAATTCGCAGACCCAGATCTTTGCTTTCCGACCGCTCCAAATCCTCGCGGGCGCCAAGACGGTAACTAACCTCTAGTGAGGTTGATTCAAACAAAATTGCGTCGGCGGCGTCCGCCCCCGCCCGCTTTGCTTTAGCGACAAGGTCAGACAACAAATCCAGGTCGTTGGCCGTATCGGCAGATTTTTGACTCATGCGGCATCTCCGCGGTTGGAAGAGCAGTTGGAAGAGAATTCTCGCGCCCTGTATAGGCCTTCTAGGTCGGCTTTGCGACTGCTGTCCCTATCTTGATGGGAACATTATTGGCAGTTGAAACCGCTTCGTGTGAAATCTGTGTGAATATGCCCATGCGTGGCAACAAACGTGGTAATGGCGACTGCGTCACGCCACAATAGGACTTCAATCCCGATGGATGGATTGTAAGATGTCCGCTTGGATATGGCGGCTTTGGGAGGATATTATGGAAATACGCATGGATGGGCGGGTGGCTCTGATCACCGGTGGCAGTGAGGGACTGGGTCGGGCCATGGCACATGGGTTTGCCCGGGCCGGAGCCAATATCGCGATTGCGGCCCGGCGGATGGAACTGTTGGAAGCGGCGCGCGATGAAATTGCCCAAGATACGGGTCAGCGCGTCATGGCCTATTCGACGGACGTCAGCGGCGCTGGGCAGATCACGGACTTGTTCCATAAAGTGCAGTCAGATTTCGGCCAGGTGGATATCCTGGTCAATAATGCCGGCACCTCACAAACCGGAAAATTTGAAGAGATATCTGACGAGACCTGGCAATTTGATATTGATTTGAAGCTGATGGCGGCGGTGCGCCTGTGCCGTTTGGCGTTGCCCGGCATGAAACAGCGGAAATGGGGACGGATCATTAATGTTCTCAATACCGCCGCAAAGGCACCCCGGGGCGGCAGTGCGCCGACGGCTGTGACGCGGGCGGCCGGCATGGCGCTGACCAAGGTTTTAGCAGGCGAAGGCGCCCCCCACAACGTCCTAGTCAACGCCTTATGCACGGGTGTCATTGAAAGTGGGCAATGGGTGCGCAGGTGGGAGGCTCTTGCGCCGGACACGCCCATGGATGAATTTCTTTCAAGCATGGCCGTGGATCGCGGCGTTCCCTTGGGCCGCCTGGGTACAGCCGAGGAATTTGCCAATATGGCTTGTTTCCTGGCTTCTGACGCGGGTTCCTATATCACCGGGACGGCAATTAATGTTGACGGCGGACTTTCGCCCGTGGTGTGAGTGGAACCTAAGGCAGGCAGGGGGCTATTAGAAATCTGAAACGATGCCCTTGCGCTCCCAGTCACCATAACGGGTGGGTTCAAGACCTTTTGGTCCGCCAAATTCCTTGGCCGGCTTCTGCCTGTCCTGGCTCGTCGCTGGTTTAATTTTGCGTTTGCCAGTTTGTTTTGAATGTTGTTTTGACCCGGGTGATTTCGTTGGCATCCAACCTGTCTTCCCTATGAAATGTACTGTCGCGGACGCGGCTGACTTGATCACGCGGTCAGCTCGGCTACATATCCATCGAGCTTGAACGTACCAGTGTACATGAACAGGCGCTATCCTTGAATTGTGCAGATTGGCGGGATGAATGTGTGATGAATGATGAGTGATACCGGGCATCGATCACGGGGTGCGGCCGCGCGGCTGTTAAGCCAAATACTGGACCGGCGGCAGATGCTGGATCAGGCTTTGGCAGATGAACTGGAACCGGGCCGGCGGTTGGCCGAATTGGCGCCACGGGACCGCGCCTTCGCGCGCCTGCTTGTAGTCACCGTGTTGCGGCGCCTCGGTCAAATTGATGATGCCATTGGTCGCTGCCTCGACAAACCCTTGAATCGGTCCGCGCAACCGGCTCTTAACGCCCTGCGCCTCGCCGCCGCCCAGGCCATGTTCCTGGGTACTCCGGCCCACGCCGTGGCTGACGGCGCCGTCCGCCTGATGGGCCATCGCCAGCGCCATTTAAGTGGCCTTGTTAACGCGGTTTCGCGGCGGTTGACCCGTGACGCTGCGTCCATTTTGGCCGACCAGGACGACATACGGCTGAATTGCCCCGAATGGCTCTGGCAGACCTGGTCAGCAGCTTATGGTGTCGTGGCAGCGCAGCAAATGGTCGCAAGTATGCTGTTAGAGCCGGCGCTGGACCTGACGTTCAAAAGTGACGCCAGTACCTGGGCGCAGCCTTTGGATGGCGAAATTCTGGTCACAGGCAGTCTGCGTCGCGCGGCGGGTGGAGCGATCCAGGAGTTACCTGGATTTGAGGCGGGAGAATGGTGGGTCCAGGATGCGGCCGCGGCCCTACCCGTGCGCCTTTTGGGTCAGGTAGCCGACCGGGAAGTGCTGGACCTTTGCGCCGCGCCGGGAGGGAAAACCGCTCAATTGGCGGCGTCCGGTGCGCGGGTTACAGCGATCGACAATGTAGCCAAAAGATTGGCTTTGTTGCGATCAAACCTCGATCGGCTGAATTTGCAGGCCGATGCATTGGTTGCCGACGTTTTGTCCTGGCAGCCGCCCAAGCCTTTTGACTTCATACTTTTGGACGCCCCGTGCAGCGCAACGGGGACTATTCGCCGACATCCCGATATTTGGCATCTGCGTACGTCCGAAGATATTGTTCGATCCGCGGGACTACAAGACCAACTATTGCAGGCGGCAATGGCGATGTTGGCGCCCGGTGGGACGTTGGTTTATGTCACTTGCTCCTTACAGCCCGAAGAGGGTGAGCAGCGTATCGAAGCCTTGTTGTCATCGGGCGCACCAGCTGTACGGCGGCCTATTGTTGCCGCGGAATTGTTTGACTTGGATGATCTGATCACGCCCCAAGGAGATATGCGCACCTTGCCGTATCAACTGGGTGGAATGGACGGGTTCTATGCCTGTCGCCTGGAGCGTAACAGCTAGCTTGTCATGGCCCCCATCGGCTTGCGGCGAACAAGGCAAACTGCTACCTAACGCCCATGCAACAAAAGACCCGCATCGCTCCGTCAATTCTTTCCGCCGATTTTGCTGCGTTGGGCGATGAAGTTAGGGCGGTGAGCGCGGCCGGTGCAGACTACATTCATATTGATGTCATGGACGGACATTTTGTTCCTAATTTGACGATCGGACCGGCGGTGGTTGCCGCTCTCCGGCCGCACAGCGAGCTGCCCTTTGATGTGCACCTGATGATCAGCCCGGTGGATCCCTATATTCCCGCGTTCGTGTCTGCCGGGGCAAATATCATCACGGTGCATGCCGAAGCGGGGGCTCATCTACACCGGACTATTCAGTTGATTAAAGACCAGGGTGCGCGGGCGGGGTTGGCTCTGAACCCGGGCACGACTATTTCGGTAGTTGAGCCGTTGCTGGAAGACCTGGATCTTGTTTTGGTGATGAGTGTCAATCCGGGATTTGGGGGGCAATCATTCATACCAGGGCAACTCGAAAAGATCCGGCAATTGAGAGGCCTCATAGATGCCACTGGGCGTTTGACCGATTTGCAAGTTGATGGGGGCATCAATCTGGCTAACGCGGGGGCCGCTGTCGCTGCGGGGGCGGATGTATTGGTAGCGGGCACGGCGACTTTCACTGGCGGTGTCGCGCATTACGCTGCCAATATTGAGGCACTGCGGGCGACTTCGGCTTAGAGCGATTTCCGAACCGAAGTCGTGCAAGTTATTCAGGTAGTCAATCCAACCACTTTAACTGTTAATATTTGAGCGTATCAACGACTGATACGTGCTTGGGCCGGGAATAGCGCGACGACATGAATGATGGCTGGGGGCGGCTAAAGAACGCTGGATATCGAACTCGCTTGTACCGCCTTGCCCTGGAACGGCGCCAGATTAAACAGTTGGAATTCCTGCCCCACGACCCTTGGCCAGGCGAGCCGACACTGGCGGACGAATTATTCCGGGGCCGGTATCGCTTTGCGGGACGGGAAGCCAGTGCGCCAAACCAACCACCCTGGCGCTTGCGGCCTGATGATAGCGAATGGCTCTCTGAATTACATAGTTTTGGGTGGCTACGCCATTTCGCGGCATCGGGCGGGGAGACGGCGCTGACGCATGCCCGCCAGCTGGTGTGGTCCTGGACCAACCTGTGTCGTGACATTGATCCGATAACCTGGTCTCCTGGCGTACTTGGTCGACGCCTGACGGCTTGGTTGGGCCACGGACGCTTTCTCTTGCGGGGGGCGGATACGGATTTTGTCGACGCCTTTTTGGGCTCATTTGTGGTGCAGTGGCTGCATCTGCAGCGTACAGCCAGTGATGCGCGTTTGGGTACAGAGCAATTATCGGCGTTGCTGGGCCTTGTCTATGGCGCCATGGCCTTGCCAGGGGAAGACAACGCCGTGATGAAAGGTATGCGGCGATTGGAAATCCTGGCCGCAGGTCAGATTTTGGACGACGGGGGCTTTTTGAGCCGTGCACCGTCGGATCTGATGGCGGTGTTACGGCAGCTGATTATGTTGCGCGAGGCGGTCAGCGTTTCGGGACGATCTGTTCCCGATTGGTTGCAGATGAAAATCGCGCATATGGCGCCTCTGCTGCGGGGGCTGCGCCACGGGGACGGTGGTTTGGCGTTGTATAATGGCGGTTTTGAGGAAAACCGTGACAGCGTGGACGTAACCTTGACCCGGGCCGGTGTTAAAGGCGGGGCGTTGCTGAGCGCAATGCAAATTGGGTTTCAAAGGATGACGGCGGGCAGCGCGGTTCTTTTGGCGGATACAGGGGCGCCGCCGGCCGGCGAATGGGGCCGACATGCCCACGCCGGTGGCGGTGGGTTTGAATTGTCCATCGGCAAGCGGCGCCTCGTCGTCAACTGTGGCAGCGGGCGGCAGCGCAACGCTGAATGGCGCGAGGCGGCCCGGGCGACGGCCGCTCATTCGACACTGCATATCGAAAACGCGAATGCCTGGCCGATAACGGCAGATGGTGACTTTGGCCCCGATCCAATCCGCCTTCATTGCGCCCGGCACGAGGATGAATTGGGCAATACCTGGCTAGAGTTACATCACGATGGCTATCGCCAGCGTTTTGGCGTAACCCATCGTCGGCGGCTATTTCTGGATGCTTCGGGTGGCGACATTCGGGGGGAAGACCGATTGGATGCAGGCGGGCCGTCAGGATCTGATGCCGGTGCCGCCAGGCAGGCCATTGCTGTACGATTCCATTTACACCCTGATGTGCAAGCCTCTACGGTTCACGGCGGTTCTGCCGTTCTGTTGCGGCTAGGTGACGGCCAAGGCTGGCGATTTCGTTCTAGCGGTGCCGAATTGGCCATGGAAAGCAGTGTTTATCTGGGGCGACGCGACCGTATTCGCCGTAGTCAGCAGATTGTCCTTTCCACCACCTCCCAGCCCGATGGTAACGCCATAAAATGGGCTTTCCGGCAAGTTTAGCCTGTAATTATAGATACCTGATCGTCTGTACCCAGAAATACGCATTCCGTCATACCGCAAAACAAGCCGTGCTCGACAACGCCGGGCAAGGCAGAAAGGGTCTGTGCCAGACCGGGCGGATCAGAGATTGTTGGACCAAAGGCACAATCTAGGATCCAGTGGTTTTCGTCGGTCCGGAACGGCTCACCATCCGCTGCTTGCCGAAGGGTCACCACAGCACCCAGGGCGGCCAAACGATGGCTTAAAGGCTGGCGGGCCATAGGAATGATTTCCACTGGCAAGGGAAAAGCCCCCAACACGTCGACTTGTTTACTGGCATCGGTAATGACCACAAATCGCTTTGCTGCCCCAGCGACGATTTTTTCCCGCAGCAATGCGCCACCGCCACCCTTTATCAAATTCAGCGAAGTATCAAATTCGTCGGCTCCGTCCACGGCCAGATCAAGATCCGGCGTTTCATCCAGATTAGTCTGGCAAATGCCTAATTGAGCGCATAATTGGGCGCTTCGCTCTGATGTGGCGACACAGGATACGGACAGCCCATCGTGCACTCGTTGGGCTAAAAGCCGGATAAAATGCTCGGCGGTGGATCCCGTGCCAATGCCAAGACGCATGCCCTCTTGGACCAGCACAACCGCTGCGCCAGCGGCCGCTTGTTTTGCTTCATTACTCATGGTGATAACCATTATTCTTTTCGGCGGTCGTCTGTTTCGTTTCAGTTCACTTCGATCCAGGCTATATGTTTGTCATGACAAAGCATGTAAACAACGCTCCCGCCACCAATCCGATCCTCAAGCTTTCCTTGGAGATTGGGCCTTTGGTATTGTTTTTTCTGACCAATGCGCGGGCCGGTCTATTTTGGGCAACGGGCGTTTTCATGGTGGCTATCGTTCTTTCGTTATCGATTACCTGGATGCTGGAACGACGATTGCCAATGCTGCCGCTCGTTACCGGCATATTCGTTTTGATCTTCGGTGGTCTGACCCTGATTTTGCAGGACGAACTATTCATCAAGCTGAAACCAACAATCGTCAACACTTTGTTTGCGATCATCCTTTTGGGTGGGCTGCTTTGGGGCAAATCATTCCTCAAAAGCCTGATGGGAACCCTGTTTCCCATGACCAATCAGGGCTGGCGCATTTTGACCCTGCGGTGGGCTATATTCTTTGTGGTGTTGGCAATATTGAACGAAATCGTCTGGCGCAACACTTCGACCGATGATTGGGTAAGTTTCAAGGTATTTGGCATAATGCCACTGACGATATTATTCTCGGTCCTGCAATTGCCGGCCATGAATCGTCACCGGTTGCCCGAGAACTCGCCCGAAGACAAGGATTTAGCCTGATGTTCGAGGGTCGGGATATTGCCTGTGAACGGGGTGAACGGCGGATATTTTCTGGTCTCAATTTTCGGATATCGCCGGGTCAGGCGCTGGTTCTGCGCGGTCCCAATGGCAGCGGTAAGACGAGCTTGTTGAGAATTGCGGCAACTTTGCTAAGGATCGCGGCCGGGCGGTTGACCTGGAACGGCGTCGATGTCGCCGAGGATCCCGAAAAACACCGTACAAGACTGCATTTTATCGGCCATCAAGATGCGGTCAAAGGTGCTCTTACAGTGCGTGAGAATATCGCCACTTGGACAAGAATTAGGGGGTCTTCGGGCGATCGAATCGGGTCCGCGATGATGGCGTTCGATATTTCGCACCTAGCCGACACGCCTGCGCAATATTTATCCGCGGGCCAGCACCGGCGCACTGCATTGGCCCGTCTGGTTGCCTCGCCAGCGGCTTTGTGGCTACTTGACGAGCCTACCGTCTCTTTGGATTCGGATGGTACCGCATGCTTGCAACAAGCAATCATGGATCACCGCGCCGCCAAGGGCATGGTCATGGCCGCAACTCACATTGAACTTGGTTTGGACGATGTGGATATTTTGCAATTGACTCCGCAATGAAGCCATTTATGGCTGTAATCGCCCGCGACCTGCATCTGGCGGTGCGCCAAGGCGGCGCGACTTTTTTGGCGCTGGTTTTCTTTCTGTTGACCGTCACCTTGTTTCCCTTGGGCATCGGCCCGGAACCTGCCATTCTTGCTCGTATTGCACCGGGCGTACTTTGGGTAGCAGCTTTGCTGGCCGCAATGCTTTCCCTGGATCGGCTGTTTCAGGCTGATTTCGAAGACGGCAGCCTGGAACAATTGACCCTGTCTGGGCTGCCATTGGGAGCAATCGTCTTGGCTAAGACTATCGCCCATTGGCTGACGACAGGATTGCCACTGCTGCTGGCTGCGCCGATATTGGCGGTGTTGCTGAATATGGATAGCGAAGGCTTCGCGGCGTTGCTTTTGACGATGTTAATTGGCACACCGGCGCTAAGTTTAATTGGCGCCATTGGGGCAGCCCTAACCCTGACGGTACGAAGGGGCGGGGTATTGTTGTCGCTGCTGGTTTTACCGCTATACATTCCGGTACTAATTTTTGGTGTCTCGGCCATTGATGCTGCGGTGCACGGCCTAAACGCCAAGCCGCATGTCCTACTTTTGACTGCATTGACGCTAGCAGCCATACCGCTATGCCCCTGGGCGGCGGCGGCGGCGGTAAAGTTGTCTTTGGAATAGTAAAAATTAGGTGCAGCATGCCTCGACAATTTGTTACTGCTACGGCGCTTGCTCCTTTAACTTGAGGGGGCTAAACCTCAACCCATGTCGATGCACTATTTTGCTAACCCAACGCGATTTACCCGCCTCGCTGAGCGCATTCAGCCTTGGGCCGAGGGGCTGGCGGGAGTATTGCTGGTGGTTGGCCTTTATCTGGCGTTGGTCGAGGCACCGGCAGATTACCAGCAGGGCGATACGGTCCGCATTATGTTCGTGCATGTACCGTCTGCCTGGATGGCCATGTTCTGCTATTCGTTCCTGGCGGTGGCCAGCGCCATTGCGCTTATCTGGAAGCATCCATTGGCGGACCTAGCTGCGAAAGCCTCGGCGCCAATCGGTGCGGGTTTTACGTTTCTAGCATTGGTGACCGGTTCCCTCTGGGGCAAACCCATGTGGGGGACCTGGTGGGTTTGGGACGCACGGCTTACATCGGTGCTGATATTGTTTTTCCTGTATCTCGGCTATATGGCCCTATGGCAGGCGATTGAAGATGGGCAAAAGGCGGCCAAGGCGGCGGCGGTCTTGGCCCTTGTCGGCGCGGTAAATGTGCCGATCATAAAATTCTCGGTGGATTGGTGGAATACCTTGCACCAGCCAGCCAGCGTCTTGCGCATGGATGGCCCGGCGATTCATCCTAGTATGCTGTGGCCACTTTTGATTATGGCTTTGGCGTTTAAGGCCTATTTCGTGGCCCTGTTATTGGTCCGGATGCGCATGGAATTAAATTTGCGCCGTATTCGTGCGTTGCAACTGGCGGAACGGACCACCTAGGATTGCAAAAGGTGAATAGCATGGGGCAATTTTTTGAGATGGGGGGCTATGCCGGCTATGTCTGGCCGGCATTCGTGATTGTGCTGGTTGTCATGGCGGTGTTGTGGGTCGCCAGTAGACGGGGTTGTCGCAATTCGGAACATACTTTGGCGGCATTGCGCAAAAATCGCCAACAACAAGGAATTGACGCGCAGTGACCCGTAAACGGCGCCGTCTTTATATTGTCGGCGGATTTATGCTGATATTCGCGGCAGCGGCGGCGTTGGTGCTGATGGCGTTTGAAGAAAACATCGTGTTCTTTTATTCACCATCCGAGTTGGCACGCAAGATGGAAACACAGCCAATTCCTCCTGGTCGCAGGTTACGCATCGGCGGTTTGGTGGAGGAAGGTTCGGTTCAGCGCGATACGGATGGTATTACGATCACTTTTCGCGTAACGGATCTGGTGGAAGTCTTACCGGTGCGCTTTCGCGGCCTATTGCCAGATCTTTTTCGGGAAGGTCAGGGCATCGTCGCTGAGGGCAGTGTTGCGCAGAATGGGACATTCGTGGCGACGGAAGTGTTAGCCAAGCATGATGAGACATATATGCCGAAGGAAGTTGCAGAGGCCCTGAAGAAGGCTGGGAAATGGCAGGGGAAGCAGGAATGACGGGCACTACGAAAAGGGAAAAGCCATGCGTGTTGTTAATCGAGCCCATCCCCAGTTGGATCGTTGATCGGGCCCGTGATTGCTTTGATCTAATTGTCTTGCCGCATGAAAGTGAAAGACCGGCCGATTTCCTTAACCATGTGGACCGCATTGATGGCATTGCTATGCCGGGATTTGCCAAGGTTAATGCTGCCATGATGGCGCTAATGCCAAACCTCCAAATTGTTGCCTGTTTTGGCGTCGGGTTTGACGGCGCTGATGTGGGTTATGCCAAGAAACACGGGATTGCCGTGACAAATACGCCGGATGTATTGACGGATTGTGTGGCCGATCTCGGCATGGCGTTGACGCTGGCCTGTTTGCGTAAGGTTGTGGAGGGAGATCGCTACGTTCGGGCTGGGCGGTGGGTGAGCGAGGGAATTCTGGACCTGGCGAATTCGCCGCGCGGTCGGCGCATGGGTGTTGTCGGTTTGGGCCGTATCGGCTTGGCGCTGGCGAAACGAGCCGAAGTGTTTGGCATGACTATTGCCTATCATAACCGTTCAAAACGGGATGATGTCTCTTACCCTTATTACGCCAGCGCCACTGCCTTGGCCGGGGCGTGCGACGTGCTGGTGCTGACCTGTCCCGGCGGCGAGGCGACCCAGAATTTGATTGATGGGGAGGTCCTTGCGGCCTTGGGCGCTGATGGATATCTGATTAATATAGCACGTGGGAGCGTGGTCGATGAAGCGGCCTTGGTGCAGGCTTTGTCGGATCATACCATTGCGGGCGCCGGCCTGGATGTCTTCGCCGGCGAACCGAACGTTCCCAAGGCGCTGTTCGCCTTTGAAAACGTGGTCCTGCAGCCCCACCAGGCTAGTGCAACTGTCGAGACGAGGACCGCCATGGGTAATTTGACCATCGATAATTTGCTCGCGCAGTTTCAGGGTCTGCCCTTGCCTAATCAAGTGGCATAACGTGATGGCAGAACCACACCGCATATTAAAAGAGGCGGTGCGACTACGATTGCGCGGCATCTCTGCGGCGTGGAGCATGGCCGAAGTAGTGATTGAGCTGAGTGTTGACGTTATGACAGAGACAGATTTGCGTGTTAACGATCCTTACGGCATCGGTATGATGCCCATTTACGCTGAAATGCACCGCCATGGCGATTTCTCGCCAGGGAGCCAATAATGATCGCCTGCTGTATGAGCCGGCCTGATAGGCGAAGGATGCCCCAATGACAGCAGAGCTGGGACATTACGCGCTGGTGCTAGCGCTATCTGTAGCTTTGTTACAGGCGACAATACCCTTGTTTGGGGCCTGGCGCGGCGACCCTGGCTGGATAGGTTTGGCGCGGCCGGCAGCCTTAGTGCAATGTTTTTTGGTGGTGATCGCGTTCGGAGCCTTGATGTACGCCTATGTGACCTCGGATTTCTCCGTGCTCAATGTCGCCACAAATTCCCATTCCGCCAAGCCCATGTTGTACAAAATCTCTGGCGTCTGGGGTAATCACGAGGGTTCATTACTATTGTGGTTATTGATCCTGGCTTTGTACGGTGCGGCGGTGGCCTTGTTCGGTGGCAATCTTCCGGCGGCGTTTCGGGCACGTGTGCTGTCGGTGCAGGCGATAATCGGTGTCGGTTTTCTGCTCTTCGTCCTATTCACGTCGAACCCGTTTGAGCGACTATTGCCAGCGCCCCTCGATGGACGCGGATTGAATCCGTTACTGCAAGACCCGGGCTTGGCGTTTCATCCACCGTTTCTATATCTCGGCTATGTTGGTTTCTCCATGGCCTTTTCATTCGCCGTCGCGGCGTTGATCGAGGGTCGTGTTGATGCCGCCTGGGCCCGCTGGGTTCGGCCCTGGACATTGTTAGCTTGGTGCTTTTTGACTATGGGAATCGCAATGGGAGCTTGGTGGGCGTATTACGAACTAGGTTGGGGCGGTTGGTGGTTTTGGGATCCAGTTGAGAATGCGTCCTTCATGCCGTGGTTGGCAGGCACGGCATTGCTGCACTCGGCTATCGTTGTGGAGAAGCGGGATAGCCTGAAAAATTGGACTGTGTTGCTGGCCATACTGACCTTTTCATTAAGTCTGCTAGGAACATTCCTGGTGCGTTCAGGGGTCTTAACCTCGGTTCACGCCTTCGCCACGGATCCGGCTAGAGGCATTTTTATTCTGGCTTTTCTGATTGCCGTCATTGCCGGGTCGTTGACGCTTTATGCGGTGAGGGCGCCGGGCATGAAAGGCGGCGGATTGTTCGCACCAGTTAGCCGGGAAGGGGGATTGGTGCTAAATAATCTGCTTCTCTCCACTGCCTGTGCCACGGTTCTTTTGGGCACTCTTTATCCGTTGTTTTTAGACGCCTTGACGGGTGAAAAAATTACCGTTGGGCCGCCGTACTTCAACGCGACATTTGGCCCACTTATGGTGCCGGCACTAATTGCCATGGCCGTCGGCCCGATGTTACGTTGGAAACGCGGTGATATTCTTGGTGCGGTGCAGCGGTTGAAGTTTGCCGTTGTTGCGACCTTGCTGGCCTTGCTTGCGACGTTGGTATTGGCCTTTGACGGCCCGTGGCTGGCTATCCCTGGCATTGCGTTAGGTGTTTGGATGATCGCGGCGGCCGTTGAGGAGGCAGCCTATCGCCTGCGGCTGTTCCGAGTTCCGGTTGGAGAAAGTATGCACCGTCTCATGCGTTCGCCACGGTCGGCATGGGGTACTACCTTTGCCCATGCGGGCGCCGGAATGGTGATCATCGGCATCGTGGCGTCGTCGGCTTGGCAAGTGGAAAAGCTGCAAGTCATGAGCCGGGGGGAGAGCCTTACGGTTGGCCCATATGAGATCATTTTCGAGGGCGCCGCGCCTGTCGACGGTCCCAATTATGCTGCTGTACGTGGTGTCTTTCGAGTGAGCCGCAATGGCTCGGAAATTGCCGTTTTGCAACCGGAATCCCGCAACTATCAGGATCCGCCGATGGAAACTACGGAGGCCGCAATTCGCACCGGGTGGGGTGGGGATCTTTACGCGGTCATCGGCGATCCAACGGGCGATGGATCCTGGTCAACCAGATTCTATAACAAGCCCATGATCCATTGGATCTGGATGGGGTGCTTGATGATGGTTTTTGGCGGCTTGGTTTCATTGAGCGACCGCCGCCATCGGGTTGGCGCGCCTTCACGGGACAGGGCATTAGTGAAGACGGTGAAGACTGCGGCTTCAATGGTCGGAAAATAGGAATTGGCAATTTGAACGAACCGGGTTGTGAGCAAAGGTACAGCCGCAATTGGCTAGGCTTGCTGCCTCTGGCGGTGGTTTTGATTATCGGTGGGTTTTTATTTGCCGGTTTGAGCCTGCAGCCAAAGGAAATTCCATCCGTTTTAATCGGCAAGGCCGTGCCTGAATTTGATTTGCCGGCTTTACCCAACCGCCCAAAGGGCCTGAAGACCGGCGATTTGAAGGGGCAAATTTCGCTAGTCAATGTTTTCGCCTCCTGGTGCGTCTCCTGCCGGGCCGAGCATCCATTAT
>Ga0209501_10000735_pt1 | contig 38476 bp, 36 predicted proteins | sample ArcticOcean_MG_C_4_FD_187434 | JGI IMG/M metagenome (GOLD analysis project Ga0209501, IMG submission 187434) | Marine microbial communities from western Arctic Ocean - ArcticOcean_MG_CB4_134 (SPAdes) (version 2) | ecosystem: Environmental > Aquatic > Marine > Oceanic | place: Arctic Ocean...
CAACGTGCGCAACCCTATCCGCGTCCGCGTCCGCGTCCGCGTCCGCGTCCGCGTCCGCGTCCGCGTCCACGGACGCCTTGTCTCCCTCGTCAACCTGGGCAAAATCCCAGGCAAATAGTTCGCCACCCGTTTGCGCCGGAGCCGTCGCGGCGGGCTCCACCGTCGTCGTCCGCTCGCCTGCTTTCGCCGCCGTTGTTGACTCCGTCACCGCCTTCCGCTCCGCTGGTCCCCGGGTCGGAGCCGGCGGAGCAGCACTGGTGGGCGGAGTGGTCGGCCTGGAATCAGTGCCGCCGCAGCCGGCCACTATCGCCGCCAGCGCCGCCCCGTCGACTGCTATCAGCATCGAGCGGTGCGTGTATGGAGCACTTTTCATTCGGTCTATTGTCGGTTGGGTACGTACCGTCAGGTCGGCCCCTGTGGTCGCGGCGGAGCTCTCCCCCTCATGCACGGGCACTATGGCGTTGGCTCGCGCCTCCGTCGGTGAGATAGGTAACCGTTCGGCCCGCGAGGATGTCTGACGAGTACCGCTTCGCCAGCCACGGTTCAGGCCGGAGATTTACTGGGACTCCACCTCGTCCGAGAAGGTCATGGCCCCGGCGAATATCCACTGGAAGTCCGGCACCGCGGATAACTCCACGTAATCCACCCTCCCAACCAGCAATTCCGCCGCGACCCGATGCTCCAGCGACAGCAACATCATCCGGGCTCCGAGCCCCGCCGCGTTGCCCACCGCTCTGATTCGCTCCACCGCGACGGGCGGAACCATGCCAATCGCCAGCAGCGCTCCGGGATCGAGATATGTTCCGAACGCCCCGGCGAGCAGCACTTCGGATAGCTCCTCCGGCCGCAACCCCGCCCGATCCAGCAGTACGTCCACGCCCGCCCTGATGGACGCTTTAGCGAGCTGTAGCTGGCGTATGTCCTGCGCGTGCAGCGACACCGCTCCCGGGCTACCGGGCGCCTTTCCCGCCAGCAGAAAGTCTCCCCCCTCGTCGTCAGGAATCAGCCGATGTCGCAGCGCCGGCGGGATGTCCGGCGGCAGCTCGTCCGGAGGCAGCAGCCGTCCCGCCGCGTTAACCAGTCCCACGCGCACCAGCTCCGCCACCGCGTCCACCAGTCCCGATCCGCAGATCCCGGTCGGGGCCACGTCGCCGATCGTGCTCAGTTCTGGGCCCTTGTCCGTCAAGACCACTCGTTCGATCGCCCCATCCACCGCGCGCATCCCCTGTCTTATTTCGGCCCCTTCGAACGCCGGGCCCGCCGGCGCGGCCGTGCAGAAAATGTCTCCCCCGGTGGCGAGGGCGATCTCGCCATTGGTGCCGACGTCGATAACCAGCACGTTGTCTTCCCGGTTCTCCAGGTCCGTGCTCACCATCACCCCCACCAGGTCCGCGCCCACGTAGCCAGCTACCGAGGGCGACAGGTAGACGCCGGCGGCCGGGTCCAGGTTCAGTTGCAGATCGGCCGCGGTCATCGTCATGGGTTCCGCCGAAACGCCGACAAACGGGCTCACTCCGATCCCGCCCGGGTCCAGGCCCGTGAGGAGGTGCATCATCACCGTGTTGCCCACGAAGACGCACTCGTAAACGTCCCCGCGGTCCACCCCGGCCTCCCGGAGCAGCCGATCTATGATGCCGGTGATCGTCTCCATCACCGCCATCTGCAGCTTCTCCACGTTTTCCGGTTCTTCACCCGCGAAGCTGGTGCGTGTGATCACGTCTCCCCCGTAGATCGCCTGTCCGTTCAGCTCCGCCGCAACCGCCTCCCGGGCGCCGTCGGCCAGATTGATTAGCGACCCGACCACCGAGGTCGTCCCGATGTCGAACGCCATCCCGTACATAGCCTCCGACGTATCCCCGCTCTCGAAATCCGCCGCCCGGCTGCCCACCAACGTGACGGTGATCGGCCCTTTGCCCACCTGGCTCATCACTCCCGGCAGCTTGCGCAGCGCCGCGATGGATGTGTCCACGCCGCCCGTCAGTCCCGCCAGACCGTCCTGAATTCGCGGCCAGTCAAACTGCTGATCTTCAAGATGCGGCGCCGTAGGCGCAATCATATATTTGCGCACGTTCGGCCGCAGCGTGATCTTGCCCAGGTCGACGCTCTCCACCGTGCGGAGGTTCGTTTCCACCAGCGGATGCATATAAGTGCCGCCCGCCGTCAGCGGATGCTCGCAGGCCATTCGCCAGCCGGCGTTCAGCTGCGCTGGTGACAGCCGACGATTATCCACCCAGGTCGGCGGCGGGGCGTCATAGCCCTTGATCAGCACCCTGCACTTGCCGCAGGTCCCACGACCGGAGCAGATCGTTTCCAGGTGAACGCCGGCCGCAGTAGCCGCGTCCAGGATGGTCGTCCCGACCTCCGCCACGACTTCCCGCTCTTCCGGCAGGAATACCGCCGCCACGGTCTCTGTCTGATCCGCTCCGCCTGCAACCATCAAATTACCTGCGCCGACCTTCCTGACCACCGTTATCGGGTCCCGGCAATTATGCTCGGGACCCAGCGACCGGCCTAGTCAAATCGCGCTCCGCCCCAGCCCCGGCCGCCCGTACTGCGCTTGACTCCTTCAGGTCGGCGGCAAGTCCGGACTTTTATATGCGCGACCCCTAGCCGGCCTGGTCAAACCACGCTCCACTCCCGGCCCCGCTGCCCGTACCGCGCCTGACTCCTTCAGGTCGGCGGCAAGTCCGGGCTTTATGTGCGCGACCCCTAGCCGGCCCGGTCAAACCACGGTCCTCCGCACGCCCCGCCGCCAGTACCGCGCTTGACTCCTTCAGGTCGGCAGCAGGAGAATGCTCTCGGTGCCTGCATGTACCGGCTCCCGCGTGTATCCCCGGCAGGCATACGGAGGAATAGTCCGTGCCCGAATTAGATCTTGAAGAGACCCTGGAACGACTGCAACAGGCCGTCATCAAGGGCGATGCCAAATCGTCAATCGAGATTGTCCATGAGTGCGTTGACAACGGCATAACCGCCCAGATCGTGGTCAACCGCGGCCTCATCCCGGCCATGGACATCGTCGGCGATCGATTCCGTCGCAACGAGTATTACGTCCCGGAGGTGCTCATAGCCGCCCGCGCTATGAAGTCCGGACTCGATATCGTCCGTCCCCTGCTGGTGGAAGAGAGCGTTGAATCGCTCGGCACCGTGGTCATGGGCACCGCCAAGGGCGATCTGCACGACATCGGCAAGAATCTTGTCGGCATGATGCTCGAAGGTGCCGGATTTGATGTCTACGACCTGGGTATCGACTGCAGCGTCGAGAAGTTCCTCGCCAAAGCCGAGGAAGTGAATGCCGATATCGTGGGCGTGTCGGCCTTGCTCACCACCACCATGGTCCAGATGAAACGCGTGGTGGATGCGGTTCATGCCGCCGAATCGCCCGCCAACGGGAAGGTCATCATCGGCGGCGCTCCCGTCACCCAGCAATACGCCAATGACATCGGCGCCGACGGCTACGCCGCCGACGCCGCCAGCGCCGTGGCCCTGGCCAAGCGCCTCGTGGGCATAGAGGTTGAGATGAGCGCCGAGGAAGCGGCCCGGGCGCTCCTGCTGGAAGTTCGCGATCTTTACGAGACCGCCATCCGCAAAGACAAGGCGGAGGACATTCGCGAAGGCGTCCTGGAGGCTAAGGAGCTGGCCGAGGAGGCCCGCGACAAGGGCGCCGACCTCATCGAGCTTCAGCGGATTCTGGACGCCATCGACCGCGAGCTCGCCGTCCAGGCCTGACCCGGCTCCGCTCCGTCCCTCTGCCTCGCAATCCGCCTAATCGGCCGCCCGCGGAAAGTCACGCCCGTACGTCTGCGCATGCTGGTACATCGCCTCGATGTTCGCCGGTGCTACGTCCGTCCCCAGCGAGCTTGATGGCATCAACACGAACCCGTCCCCCGGCTGCCCTGCGTCGATGCAGCGCTCCACTTCCGACCGCACCTCTTCAACGGTCCCGAACGGCATGGTCTTTACCGCGGAAACACTGCCGACCATGAGTAGCCGTTCGCCCGCCCGGGACCGCAGCTCTCGATACTCTCCCAGCGACATTCCCAGTTCCTCCTGAAATCCTTGGAAACCCCCCGCCCCCGCCGCGATCAGGTCCGGCACGATCTCCCGCGCCAGGCCGTCCACATGCCACAGGATTCGCACCCCGGCCTCCAGCAGCGGCCGGAACCCGTACTCAAGATGCGGGAAGTAGATGTCGCGCAAGATTTCTGGCTTCACCATTGGTCCGCGGTTGTCGCAGATGTCCTCTCCCACGTAAACCAGCGGCAGCAGGCCCTGGTCGTGGATGCAGCGGGCTATCGCCTCGTTGCGCCGGTGCGCCCGCACCGCCTCCAGTTCGAACAGCCGCTCCATCACCTCCGGGTAGAGCGCGAGTGCCATGAAATACGGCGCAAATCCGAAATCCATGTACCACATGAACCGCACCACCCCGGCCTGATGCCCCGGCACCCACAGGATGTCCGGCATGTTCTCCTGCCGTCGCCCGACCAGCTCGCTCCAGGCCTCGTACTCCGCGCCGGGATCGATCGCCTCCCGCGCCTGCTCCGGAGTCGGGAGCTGTTTCACATACGCCACCACGTCCTCCGGGCTGTTGAAGTCCGCCGGGTCCAGTCGTTCGTCGAACCTCGACCGGTAGCTCGGCTCCACCAGCACCTCGCCACCGGCTGCTCCCGCCGGACGCTCGGGCAGCTCCATCTGAAAGATCACGTCCACCTGCCAGTGGCGATAGGCCCGCAGCAGGGCCAGCTCCGGGTTTTTCCACATCGGCCTGATCCCGCTCGCGGCCTCGATGGCCGCCGCGTTGGTCACGAATCCGCCTCCCACCGCGACCCGGTCGACTTCCTGAAACGAAAGCGCCCGCCGCGCCCTCTCGATCGGACTCAGCTGCTTTGGCAAACTCTGCACCTTTCTCGGAACAATTAAAGCCCCGTCAATCCTCGCCCGACGCATGGGAATCATATGAGAACTACAACTGTCCGCGCCCAGGACGTTGAAGGGGATATCATGGCCGAGATGACCAACCGGGAGCGTGTACTTTCGGTCCTGGCCGGGGAAATTCCGGGCCGCGTGCCGTTCGTGGAAGCCGGCATCGACTTCCCGTTTATGTGCAAATTGCTCGGCCGAGAAGTGCCCCCGGGACGTTTCTTTGATTCCGGCGAGTACGAGACCGCTCCCATGGATTTTCAGGTCGATGTCAACGAGTTGCTCCACCGTGACAACCTGAAATTCGACCTGCAACTGCCGATCCCGGCGGTCAAAACACCGGGGGCGGATCAAATCCTCTTTTTCGGGGAAGGCAAGTTGCTCACCCGCGATGACCTGGAAAATCTCACGTTTCCCGACACTGAGAGGGAGGAAGTGCTCGCGCCGCTCCGCGAGTTCGTGGAAAATCGAGGCGACTTCGCCACCGTCCTCTCGACCCGGGTCGGCGTTTCGGCCACCTACCTGGCCATCGGGATGGAGCACTTCCACTACGAACTGATGCACGACCCCGAGTTCGTCGGCGCGGTGATGAGCCGCTACGCCGATTTCGCCTGCCGGGTCGTCCGCGTCGCGGCCGACATGGGCTTCGACATCATCTGGACCTCCGACGATATCGCCGGCAAGATCGGCACCCTGTGGTCCCCGGCGATGCTCCGCGAAATCTTCCTGCCCCACATGCGCCGCTTCGCCGACGCCGTTCGGGAAGCTGGCGTCTCCTGGGTATTTCACAGCGACGGCGATCTCACCTCCGTCCTGCCCGATCTGGTGGAGCTGGGTATCACCGGCCTCAACCCTGTAGCGCCCGGCTGTATGGACATGGCGGCCATCCGTGAGGAGTACCCCGATCTGGTCTTGTCGGGCAACGTAGATGTGGACATGCTCAGCCGCGCTACTCCGGCCGAGGTGCGCGAGCGGGTGCGTGAGCTGGTCGCACAGATGGGTCCGTCCGGTCGCTATTTCATGTCCTCCGGCAACAGCATCGCCAGTTACTGCGATGTCGAAAACGTGCTCGCCATGGGCGATGCCGTCCTCGAATTCGGCAAATATCCCATCGGAGTCTGAATCGCTACCCCTCTCCTCACCCGGCGCCAACCGTCCGCAAATAGAAGTCCCCGGTGAAACGTTTGAGCCTCCCGCTCTAAACGGATAGCCTTGACCGCGCAGTTCGCCTCTTGTTATTGGGGCGCTAGCAACCAGCGGGGGAACATGGCCGGTACCAATGGTGGGGTTGCCTCGATGACCCCGAGAGAAAGAATGCTCGCGGCCGTGACCGGCCAGCCCGTCGACCGCCGGCCGGTTGGCAACGTCGTCTCGGCCGCCACCTACGGCCAGATGCGCCGCACCGGGTTCTCGTTCCCAGATGCCCATTACGACGTGGACACCATCGTCGGCCTGGCCGAGCTCAGCTACACCGAACTCGGCTTCGACACCGTTATGCCCTACTTCGGGCTGGTTTCCGGTGCCGCCGCTCTCGGGGCCGAAATCGACTGGGGAGATGACCCCTGGCTCGAACCGGAGAGCGAGTTCGAGCTGCTCACCGGCCCGCGCATGCCTGGCTGTCGGCAGCCCGCCCTCTGGGCCGGTCCCGACAACATCGTCATCCCCGACGACTTCCTTGATAAACCTGCCTCAAAGGCCATCATCGACTCCGTCCGCGAACTTCGTCGTCGCCACCCCGACGCCTGCGTCGTCGGCAAGGTGATGGGGCCGTGGACCCTCTCCTATCACATGTTTGGCGTCCAGGACTTCCTCATCAACATCCTGCTCGAACCGGATTACGTCCACGCCTGTCTTGCCGGACTTAAAGAGGTGTCGGTGATGTTCGCCAACGCCCAGTTCGAGGCCGGCGCCGACATCGTCACCTTGGCCGACCACGCCACCGGCGACCTGGTCCGTTCCGAGAGCTACCGCGACTTCCTGCTCCCGGTTCACCAGGAGATCACCCCACGGATGAATGGGCCGGTGGTCTTCCATTGCTGCGGAAACACCCTCGACCGCTTTGAGCACGTCACTCAGGCGGGCTTTGCCGCCTTTCATTTCGCGAACGAGAACGAGCCCGTCGCCGCCCGCAAGGCCGCCGGCGATTTCCCCCTTATTGGCAACATTGCCAACGTCAGCTCCCTGATGAACGGCACTATCGCCGACGTGCGCAGTGAGGTCGAACGCGTCTACGCCGCCGGGATAGACGTCATTTCACCCGAGTGCGCGGTGCCGATGCAGGCGCCCGATGAGAATCTGCGGGCCATCGTGGATACCGTAAAAGACCTCGCTGCCGGCTAGCCGCCGCGACCCGCGCCCACCTTCCCCGCGATTTGTCTAGGCCGCCCCGAACTTCTCCAGAAACCGCCCCATTTCCTCTTCCTCGCTGATGTCCCCCTGGTAAATCCACACCAACCCCTTCGCGCTCCCGAGCCGGTCCACTACCCGCTCGAAGTTCTCCGTTTGCGAGCCATCGCTCATTCCGATCTGGACCAGCTTGCCCGCGGCCCGGATTCTCTCGTAGACCTCCAGCCAGACCTCCACGTCCGCGTTCCCTTCGCCCGGGTCCCAGCGCAGCCCCTTCAGTCCCTCGATTTCCAGCAACGAGCCCAAGTGGTTTAGCTGGCCCGGCCCGTCCAGGTGGTAAAAGCTGTTTGGCAACGTCCGGCACGCCGCCACCAGCTGCGGCTTTACGAATCGCTCGAACATGTCCGGGCTCAGCGAGAATGAAAAGCCGCTCTGCAAGATGTAAAAGGGCTCTTTCGACAGGATCGGCGCCCATGCTGTGTACGCCGGATTGGCTGGCTGTAAGATCGCGTTGAACTCTTCGAAATACCGCATCCAGAGCTCGTGAATCCGCCAGTTCAGGCGCTCCACCACCTCCGGATCGTCGAACAGGTCGAACATCAGGCTGTCCGACGGGCGAAACGTCGTCAGCACGTCCAGCGTCCCGCCCAGGTCCACCATGTCCACCTGCACCGATCCCCGCCAGCGATCGATCGCCGTCCGGCACACGTCCCTCGCCCGCTCGAACCACTCCTCGGCGGGGTCGAAGTCGAAGGTGATGTCCCCGATGGCAAGTTCTTCCTTCGCCACGAACCAGGTCGTGTCGTCGGTGTTGTGGATGCCGGCTCCCAGGAACGCCGCCACCGCCCCGGCCCCGAAGTTCGGGGTGACGTTCGGAAACGCGTCGCCAAGGAATTTCGTTCGGCTGAGGTCGAAGTCCCAGCGATCTACGATCCGCTCCGCCGAGATCGACGCGTCGTAGTGACAGGTGAAGCGTCGGGTGGGGATATCCGGCTCCGGGCGGCCCGGGTCCGCGCCTTGCAGGCGCATCTGCAGCAGCGGTCGTTCCAGCTCCCCGGCCCACCACGCCCCGGCGTCGTTGGCCAGTTTTTCCCAGCGGCCCGGGTCGAAGTCAATCGGCACCGGTGCCTCGCTTTTTGAATGGGCTCGACACGATCGTCAATCACCGCCCTCGGCCGGGGTGATCAGCTTCCGCCCGCCCGGTGCCGGTCCATCACCACCCGCAGCGTCCGGATGTGCTCCGGCGTGCTGCCGCAACACGAACCCACCGCCTGAATTCCCAATTTCAGCCACGCTTCCACGTGGCCGGCCATATCCTCGGGCGAGCAGTCGTAGTAAATCCGATCGATATCGACCTGCGGCATCCCGGCGTTGGACTGCACCAGAATCACCGCCTCCGGCGCCGCTCGACGCATTTCCTCCACTACCGGGCCAATCTCGTCGGGACCCGTTCCGCAATTCGCTCCCACCGCCACCGCGCCAAGCTCCGTCAGCCGCACCGCGGCTTCCGCGGGTGATACTCCCATCATGGTGTGTCCGTTGGTGTCAAAACTCATCGTCACCGCCACCGCCAGGCCCGTCGAACGCGCCCCTTCAATAGCCGTCTCGGCCTCTCCCAGATCGCTCATCGTCTCCACCAGCAGCAGATCGGACCCACCCAACGCCAGCGCCTCCGCCTGCTCCGCGAACGCCGCCACGAATTCCTCCCGCGTACGTTCCCCCAGCGGCTCCATGAATTCGCCGATTGGACCGATATCGCCGGCCACCAGCACATTTTCCCCGGCGTCCGCCCCGGCCCGCGCCAGCCGCGCCCCGGCCACGTTGAACTCTTCCACCCGGTCCGCGTACCCGGCCCGTTCCAGGCGAATGCGATTGCCGCCGAATGTGTTGGTGGTAATCACCTCGGCGCCCGCCTCCGCGTACGCCCGGTGAATGGCCTCGATCCGTTCCGGTTCGAAGATGTTCAACTCCTCGGGAGCGTCCCAGTCTTTCCCTTCAATCGCCCCCAGCATCGTCCCCATCGCCCCGTCGAACAACAACCCGCGCCGCAGCCGCTCGCCCAATTCCGCGTTTGAGATTTGTGGGGAACTCTCGGTTTTCATAGTGCGGCTATCTTACCCAATCCCACCCGTCCGGAATCGGCCTCCGCATTCGGCCGATCCTCCACCGAACAGCATCTGGCTACCCAACGGCTGCCGTTATGTGAGGGCTGAATCGGGTAGCTCATGACTCAGCTATCGGATCGCCCATCGTCCGCGCCGTCAGGCTGTTCCAGAGTTCCGCGGCCGCCCCGTATCCTTCAGCCAGCATCCGCCCCATCTCGATCACCTTCACCCGGGCCTCCCGGGCGGCCGCTTCAGTTCGCGCTGCCAGGTCCTCCAACGCCTCGATCTGCAGCACCGCGAGTTCTTCATCGGACTCCGTCCTCAGCATCTCTGAGGGCTCCGATTTCGGCATGAATGATGGCCGGTAGTTGTCCGCAAGCTGCTTGCCGGACTCGTCGAAAAAGACGTGCGTCGGCTGGATGTGCGGCGTGACACACAGGAAGAGGGTCATCGGGTTCTCGTCGGCCGGCCCCACGAAATGCCTCTCGCCGGAGCGCGCCACACAGGCCTGACCGGCCTCCAGCACCGCTTCGTCGTCACCGATCACGAACAGTCCCCGGCCCTCCATCACTACAAAGACTTCCTGCCCCAGCTGGTGGTGGTGAAACGGTGCCGCCTCGCCGGGCCGGATGGTCATGAATCGCGCCCGGCACTCCGGCTTTACGAAGAAATTCAGTCCTCGTGGACCATCGCTGCGGTAGTCGAATACCTCGATGCTCATGCTTCCCCTTTGCCAGCTAAGTATTTCTTCACGATCGCCGCGACCAGCTCGATATCGCGCACCGCCTCCAGCACCTGCGTGTCCGGCTCGGCGCCATCGGTCAGGCACTGGCCGAAGTGGACCAACTCGGCCAGGAATGGATTGTCCGTCCACGAGGACTCTCGTTTCCAAACATTGCCTTCGTATCCGTCGTTTCCACGGTCATATGGGTCGGCAGGCCCCTGGTGAATCCGCTCGGGAAGTCCAGCGAAACCCGTTCGTCGTTGGCGTAGATGTCAAATGTCTGCTTGAAACTGTCCAACGCAGGCACGTCCACCCACGACAGCGCCGCCCGGAGGTTGCCGCCGTAGTCGAGCAGCGTGGTCACGCCCCGCCCGTCCAGCCAAATCTCCGTGCTCAGCACCTCCCGCGGCTATCCGAAGAGGCCAGTCAGAATGGAGATGTCGTGACCGAGACTGGCGAGCGTCTGGTGGTACCCCTTCAGGACGTGATCCGGCAACGGGTCGAGTCCCAGCTCCTCCGCTATCAGACGCTCCACGTCGGGATTGATGATCACCCGCGTCTCGGGCGCGGTGTCGGTGGCGGTTTGCAGTCCGAAGCGATCGAAATAAAATGTGTTGTCCACGTGGAAATGGTTCGCCTGCACGAAGCGCACATCCCGCATGGCGGCCACGATCGGACTGGCGTACACCAGCGATGGCTCATACCGTTATGGGTACGCCATCATCGCCGTGATGCCGGAGCCGGCAACCGCCGCGGCGATCTCCGCTGCTTCCCGCGTGTTGATGCACAGCGGCGTCTCCACCAGTACGTCCACCCAGTTGCCCGCGGCCGCGATTACCTGGGGCGCGTGGGTCCCTCGATTGCAGATGACCACCGCGTCCAGGCCACTGGCGAGCATTTCTTTGTAATCCACATACCGACGATCACCCGGCACCTCGTACTCATCTCCGATGGTCCCGCGCAGTTCCTCGGAAAGGTCGCATATCGCCGAGATTTCAAAGGTGTCCGATAGCTCCTTCAGGTGCGGCAGATGCTGCAGCTGGGCGATCTTGCCGCAGCTGATAATCCCGGTCCGAATCCGTCCCATCTGGTCAGCTCCTTGGTTTGGCAAAATCTCCCGGGGCGCTAGTCGAGCAGCATGCTGTGGGGCACGACCAGGTTGTCGAATCGAGCCAGCGCGGCGTCGATATGTCGCTGCCCGCCGCTGAGCGAGATGTCGTCATGCCCTGGGTACAACGCGTCAATGTCCATCTCGCGAAATCGGCCGATACTTTCTCCCATGTCGAACACGGACGTGTCGGGCGACCAGATGATTGACACCGCCCCGCCGGAAAAAACCAGATCGCCGCTGAATAGCGACGTGCGATCGGATTCCTGGAAAAGATAGGCGTTGTGGATGGGAGCGTGTCCAGGGGTTGAAAACACCTCAAGTCGCAGCGATCCGATCTGGATCACATCGCCGTCGGCCACGTCCCGGGCGACTTCAACCGGCGTGAAGCAGTAGTCCGGCGGATAACGTCCGGCCTCCCTGGCCCTGGTGATGTTCATTGCGTCCTCGTCGGGGGTCTCCGGCCATGGTTTCGTGCCGGTCGGCGTTATCACTTCCAGGTCCAGCGCCTGTTTGAGGCCGGCCGCTCCGCCGGCGTGGTCGCCGTGACAGTGAGTGAGTATCAGGTATTTGATTGGATCTTTGGGTATCCCATCCGCTTCGATATTGGCCAGGATGAGTTCGGGCTCCGACCCGGCCCCAGCGTCGATGATCGCCGCCTCACTCCCGTCGGTCACCAGATAGATGTGGCAGTCGGCATCGTGACTGATGCCCATCCCACGGGCGCTGCCTCCCACCAGCTGGACCTGCTCGGTCAGCTTCATCGGCCCCTCCCGCCGGAATGTCTCGCGTTCGGGGCATTCTAGTGCTCGGCGTGACCCGGACGGCCGCCTGCCTTTCCAGGTTCCCCCGGGAACACCGGCCTGCGCTTGCCTCGCCCGGCGTTATTTAACTTGACTACTCCCGTGGGGTGCTAGACTGTTTTGTCTAACTGCGTCATGGAGCGGGTGCTTCATGCGAATACGCGGAGTCCCTCCGGGCGGCCCTGCAGAGACGGGTCGCTTTCGGAGGCAGACCACCCCTCTTCCATTTTTCACCGCATCAGCACGCATTAGACGAGATAGTTGGATATTGGTTGTCCGATCCCCCAAACAAGGGTGTGACAACTTGACAAGCGGCCTGTAGTCGCCGCAAGGAATGAGTTTGCAGAGATATGGACATATACGTAGGTAACCTCTCGTATGACACCACTGACGCAAGGCTGAACGAGGCCTTTGCAGGATTCGGAGAGGTCACCCGGGCGACCGTCATCAAGGACCGTGACACGGGTCGATCCCGTGGTTTTGGTTTTGTTGAGATCGCTGACGCGGACCAGGCGCGCGCCGCCGTCGAATCCCTTAACGGGACCGAGCTGGATGGCCGCGCAATTACTGTTAACGAAGCCCGCCCGCGATCGGAATCCCGACCGCGATCCGGCGGTGGCGGCGGATACGGTGGTGGTGGTGGTGGCGGTGGTGGCCGCTATTAGATAGAACGGGCTAGCAACTAGCTCACCATCTCTTTTAGAGATTTCGAGGCCCGGTCGGGAAACCGACCGGGCCTCGTGCATTTCCGGCAGCCGCGACTCGGGCCACCGGTAAAACATGCGCCCATGCGTTCCCTGTTGACGATCTTGCGCCGGCCTGCTGAGATTGCCGTGCGCCCGCCGGTTGACATTAGCCCCGGCGCACAAATCCATCAATTGCCAGCGCCCAACCCGCTATGGAGGCACGGATGAAGATTCGCCGCATTTCCGCCTACCAGGTGGACCTGCCCCTCCATGAAGGTGCTTATGAGTGGTCGGGCGGGAAATCCGTTTCCGTTTTCGACAGCACCGTCGTGTGCATCGAGACCGACGAAGGCGTAACCGGCGTGGGAGAAATCTGCCCGCTCGGACCCGTCTACCTGCCTTCGTACGCCGCCGGGGCGCGAGCCGGCATTGCCGAGATCGCGCCCGAACTGCTCGGCGAGGATCCTACTCAGCTGGAAAAACTCAACCGTCGCATGGACGGCCTCCTTAAGGGCCACCCTTACGTAAAGTCGGCCATCGACATGGCCTGTTGGGACGTCCTGGGCATCGCCTCCGGCCAGCCCGTAGCGACCCTGCTGGGCGGACGCTACGGCGAGAGCATCGCTCTCTACCGGGCCATATCCCGGGATGAGCCCGACGCCATGGCCGCCCGGGTCGCCCGTTACCGCGCCGAAGGCTATCGCCGGTTTCAGCTCAAGGTCGGTTCGGACCCGGACACCGATATTCAGCGGATTCGGGCCGTCGCCGAGAAACTTGAAACGGGCGATGTTCTGATCGCCGACGCCAACACCGGCTGGCTGCCACACCAGGCCATCCGCGTCGTGCGCGCCCTGCGCGACCTCGACGTCTACATCGAGCAGCCCTGCCTCTCCTACGAAGAATGTCTCTCCGTCCGCCGCCGCACCGACCTCCCCTTCATTCTCGACGAATCCGTGGACGGCATCGACATGCTCCTGCGGGCGCATGCCGACCGGGCGATGGACGTGGTCAACATCAAGATCGGCAAGTTCGGCGGTCTCACCCGCGCCCGGCAGGCACGCGATCTGTGCGTCTCCATGGGCATGGCGGTCACCATAGAGGACGCCTGGGGCGGCGATATCGTCACCGCCGCCATCGCCCACCTTGCTCACAGCACCCCGGAGCAATTTCGCTTCACCGCCACCGATTTCAACAGTTACGTCACCGTCAGCATCGCCGACGGCGCCCCCAGCCGCGTCGATGGCCACATGGCCGCCTCCACCGCCCCCGGATTTGGCGTTCAGCCCCGAATGGACGTTCTCGGCGAGCCGGTCATGGTAAGCGAGTGACGGAGATTCGGCTCATCCGCGTGGATTTCGGCACCGCCGCCGGGCGATTGCGCAATTCGGAATGAAAAAGCGGATAATCGGGCTGGCCCCTATTCCGCGGGCGTCCAGAAATCGGGAGAGGGGGACATCGCAATGGAAGTGAATTGGTCGGGAGTCTACCCGGCGACGACCACCCTGTTCAGGGCGGACCAGACCCTGGATGTGGACGCCACCATGCGACATGCGTTGGGTCTTGTTGATGCCGGCGCGGACGGGCTCGTCATGCTTGGGACTGTCGGCGAAAACTGCTCGCTGGAGACCGCCGAAAAACTGGATGTGCTGAGGGCGACCGTGGCAGCGGTCAACGGCCGCGTTCCCGTGTTAACCGGGGTGGCCGAGTACACGACCGCCGGCGCCGTGACCCTGACGAATGCCGCCCGGGCGGTCGGGGTGGACGGCATCATGCTCCTGCCGGGGATGGTCTACAAATCCGACGCCCGGGAGACGATGGCCCATTTCCGCGCTGTGGCCAGCGCCGGCGGCCTGCCCGTCATGTGCTACAACAACCCGCCCGCCTATGGCGTCAACATCACCCCGGAGATGTTCGCCGAGCTGGCCGACGAGCCGAATCTGGTCGCCCTCAAGGAGTCTTCCGACGACCCCCGCCGGGTGACCGACATCATCAACCTCTGCGGCGATCGTTACCTGCTCTTTTGCGGAGTCGACGACCTCATCCTGGAAGCGGCCGCTCTGGGCGTGACCGGCTGGGTGGCCGGGCTGGTGAACGCCTTCCCCGAAGAGACCATCGCCCTGTGGCGACTGATCCGGGCGGGTAAAGGGAGAGAAGCGAGAACGCTCTATCGCTGGTTCACACCGCTTCTGCATCTGGACGTGCATGTGAAATTGGTGCAGAACATCAAGCTGGCGCAGTCGCTGACCGGGCGCGGCGACGAGACCGTCCGCGCCCCCCGCCTACCTCTCGCCGGGGACGAGCGCGACCGCGTCATCAAGATCATCGAGACCAGCCTGGCCACCCGCCCGGAACTGGTGCTCCCCTAGCAGTCGCCCCTCGGCCCGACACGGCGCCCGGGATGACCGAAGCCGCCACCTGCGCTAAACGCCCAACCGCTCCTTCACCATCGCGAATTTCTCCAGAGCGAACTCCAGGTCCGGCCGCGTGTGGGCGGCCGAAATCTGCACCCGTATCCTCGCCTTCCCTTCCGGGACCACCGGGTACGAAAAACCGATCACGTACACTCCCTCCTCCAGCAGCCCGTCGGCCATGTTGGACGCCAGCCGCGCCTCGCCCAGCATCACCGGCACGATGGGGTGATCGCCGGGACTGACCCGAAAGCCCAACGCGCCGATCTCGCGACGGAACAAACGGGTATTTTCCTCGAGCCGGTCGCGCAGCTCCGTGGAGGCGGACAGCAGCTCCAGCGCCTTCAGCGAACCGCCCGCGATCGCCGGGGCCAGGGTGTTGGAAAACAGGTACGGCCGCGAGCGCTGGCGTAGCAGCTCCACGATCTCCCGGCGCCCGGACGCATAGCCGCCGCTCGCGCCGCCGAGCGCCTTGCCCAGCGTTCCCGTGAGGATGTCCACCCGGGCCATCACCTCGTGGTATTCGTGCGTGCCCCGGCCGGTCGGCCCCATGAAACCCACCGCGTGCGAGTCGTCCACCATCACCAGCGCGTCGTACTTGTCCGCCAGGTCGCAGATGGCCGGCAGGTTCGCGACGAAGCCGTCCATGGAGAACACCCCGTCCGTGGCGATCAGGCGGAAGCGGGCGGAGACCGCTTCCTTCAGCTGCTCCTCCAGATCGGCCATGTCGTTGTTGCCGTACCGGAATCGCCGCGCCTTGCAGAGGCGGATCCCGTCGATGATGCTGGCGTGATTTAGCTGGTCGGAGAGCACCGCGTCCTCCGCAGTCAGCAAGGTTTCGAACAGCCCCCCGTTCGCGTCGAAACAACTTCCGTACAGGATCGTGTCCTCGGTGCCCAGGAACTCGGACAGCGCTTCTTCCAGCTCTTTATGGATGCCCTGGGTGCCGCAGATGAAACGCACCGAGGCCATCCCGTACCCCCAGCGATCCAGCGCCTCGTGCGCCGCCTGTATCACCTCCGGATGCTCCGCCAGCCCCAGGTAGTTGTTGGCGCACAGATTCAGGACCGGCTCGCCTCCGGCCACGCGGATGCGGGCGTCCTGCGGCGTGGTTATCACCCGTTCGCTCTTGTAGAGGCCGGCGGCCCGGATTTCCTCGATCTCTGCGCGCAGTTGCTCCCGGAGCCTCTCCAATCCGCTCGCCATCAGAATCCCGTCCAGTCCAGGACGACCTTGCCGCATTCCGCCGATTGCATCGCCGCGAACCCGGCTTCGAATTCCGCCGCCGGCAGCCGGTGGGTAATCACCGGGCTGACGTCCAGCCCGCCCTGCAACATCACCGTCACCTTGTACCAGGTCTCGTACATCTCGCGTCCGTAGATGCCCTTGATGGTCAGCATGTTGAAAACCACCGTGTTCCAGTCGACGGCCATGTCATCGCCCGGGATGCCCAGCATGGCGATATTGCCCCCGTGGCACATATTGGCGACCATGTCGACGAAGGCGTCCGCGCTGCCCGACATCTCGATCCCGACGTCGAAGCCCTCCTTCATCCCCAGTTCTTTCTGAATGTCGGCGATGGATTCCGTGCGTGCATCCAGGACATGGGTGGCGCCCATTTTCTTTGCCAGTTCCAGCCGCCATGGTTTCACATCCGTAACCACCACGAAGCGCGCGCCGGCGTGTCGGGCGATCGCCGCCGCCATGCAGCCGATAGGGCCGGCGCCGGTGATCAGCACGTCCTCCCCCAGCACGTCGAACGACAGCACCGTATGCACCGCGTTGCCCAGGGGATCGAACAGCGCCGCCACATCCAGGTCCATGTCTGGAGCGTGATGCCAGACATTCGTCTGGGGGATGGCCACATATTCTGCGAACGCGCCCTGCCGGTTCACTCCGATCCCCTCAGTGTTCGCGCACAGATGTCGCCGGCCCGCCAGGCAGTTGCGGCAGCGCCCGCAGACGACGTGGCCCTCGCCGCTGACAATCTCCCCCGGGAAGAAGTCATGCACGTTCGCGCCCGTCTCCACGATCTCACCGACGAACTCATGACCCACGATCAACGGAACCGGAACGGTCTTCCGCGCCCAGCTGTCCCAGTTGTAGATGTGCAGGTCCGTGCCGCAGATTCCGGTCTTGAGAACTCGGATCAGCACGTCGTCGGCCCCCGTTTCAGGTTCGGGGACATCCTCAAGCCACAATCCGGGCTCGGCATGCCGCTTGTAGAGTGCCTTCACAAACCGTTCCTCTTAACGCTGGGGTCCCGGATAATCGCACCGCGCCGCCGCGTCCGCAAACGTACCGGCCCTCGAAGATGATCGCCCTTACGGGTGAACGGCCGACGACTCTTGCGAGGATTATCGCGGATCGGGCTGATATCCGATCGCTCCACTGCCGGCCGGAGTGGATGGCAGCCTGGCCATGCCGGCGATCGGTGACCGTCAAATAGCGGCGAATGGATCAGTTGGCGTGGGAAGGGGAACACGACCGGGAGGCCCGATCTGATTCGGTAAGGCCGGGCGGGAGAAGCAAGGGACTACCGCTGATCCCAACTCTGACCGTGCCTCGCGAACTGATCCCGGAGATCCCTAACGATCTCCTCGTCCAGGGGTCCCTTTTCCGCCCAGCGTATGTTGTCGAGCGCGTGGCGGAGCGATCTGGTTCCGACGATCACGACATCGATCTCATCGAAGGACAACGTGAACCGGAGCGCCAGCTCCAGCGGATCCGAAGGGGCCCGCTCCGGGATCGTGAGCGCCCGGGACCGCTTCCAGTACTCGTCGGCATAGCGGTATGGAGACGCAGCCGCCCGAAAAGCGGCGTTGGCGATCGGGCGTTTCGCGATGATCCCCATCCCGGCATCTCGTGCTGCTGGAATGACGGTTTCGAGCGCCCTCTGGTCGACCAGGTTGAAGGACGTCTGCAGAACGTCGAAGGCCCCCGTGCGGATGGCGGCCATGGCATGCTCGCCGTCTCCGCTATACCCGAGGTGGCGGATCTTGCCATCCCCCTTGGCCGCAAGAAGCGCCTCTATCACGTAACCCGCCTCAATCACCTCCGCGGCGCAACCATGCAGCTGCATCAGGTCGATGTAATCGGTCTTCAGTCTCACGAGCGAACGATCTATCGATTGCGCGATTGAGTCCCTGGACCACTCCAGGCCGGAGTCCCCTCTGGAGTCGGGCCCCTTGGTGGCGAGCCAGTACTCGTGTCTCCTACTGGAGAGCGCATTGCCCAGTATTTCTTCGCTGTTGAGATAAAAGGCCGCCGTATCTATGAAGTTGACGCCCCGGTCAAGGAGCGCGTTGGCCAGCTCCGTGGTCTGTGCTTGGGTTGCGCCGTCGATGTCTACGCCGGGGATATTGGATTCTTCCAGCCTGGCGATTCGGGCGGCGCCCCAACCGAGGCGGGCCGTCACGATGTCTGTCTTCCCCAGCTTTCTGGTCTCCATTCCTACCTCCTGCACCTTGAAAACTTGCCGGCCCCGGGCTATACGGGTCCGGTATCTCGGCTTATCCATCGGGCGGCGTCGAACCCAATCTTTACCCGGTAGACGACGCCCGATTCATCCGGCTAATCCTTGAAGTTGCGGTCGAACTTATCGCGGACGGCGATGAGGTCGCGACGGTGGCGGAGGTACCCACTCGGGCCATTGAGGCGGCGGACGGTGACCGAGTGACGAGCGGCACCGCCTGGTATGTGCGGGCGTTATTTAAGGGCCAGTCCCGGCCTCCGTCGCCAGCGGTTGGGAAGTTTCCGATAGCCACCGTGGACAGCGCCACCAGATAGTGGATATGCAGCCAGCGGACGAAGGTGCGGTTTTCAGCCGGTCGGCCTTTCATGCCAACATTTGCTTGACACCCTGTCGGCGGCGGAGATATACACGTCTATCACAACTGAATATGACAAAGGCCGTGAAGGAGTAGAGTAACTCCCACCGCGTCGGTGAAAGCGAGCCGGGAACAGTGCAAGCCCGGCGGCCGGCAGGGATGTGAAGTGCGCTCTGGAGCCGCAGGCCGAACGCTCACGCAAGTAGGCCGCGCCGGGGGGTTCCCGTGATAGAACCGGAGCGTGTTGGCGCTCTGTTTTTTAGGATGCCGGTCGCGATCGCAGTGGTCGCTTCGGAAACAAACCCGTTCTTCTCGGACGGGTTTTGTATCCCAAGCGATGGAATGGAATTTATGGCAGTCGAGACCGAACCGATCTGCGACGATGATACGAAGAGCCGCGGCAACGGCAGCGCCGACGCTCCTGTCCCGGCCGCGCCCGCCCGCCGCCGCACTCCCTGGGGCACCTCTTGGCCCGACGACATTCAGGTCGTGTTCGACAAAGACCCGGCCGCCCACAACGTCTTCGAAATCCTGCTCTACCAGGGCCTCCACGCCGTGCTTCTGCACCGCCTGGCGCACTGGCTTTACAAGCGGGACGTGCCGGTCCTGCCGCGCATCATTTCCCAGATCGGCCGCATCATCACCGGCGGAATTGAAATAAACCCCGGCGCCACCATCGGCCGCCGATTTTTCATCGACCACGGCTCCGGTATCGTCATCGGTGAGACCGCCGAGATCGGCAACGACGTCATGCTGTACCACCAGGTCACCCTCGGGGCCACCGGCTGGTGGAAGGACATCAAGAATCCCGGTAAGCGCCGTCACCCGCGCATCGAAAATTGCGTCACAATCGGCACCGGCGCCACCATTCTCGGCCCCGTCACTATCGGCCATAACTCCAAGATCGGGGCCATGGCGCTCGTTATCGAAGACCTGCCCCCGCATTCCGTAGTCGTCGGCCGGCCGGCCCGCTACATAATTCGCGATGGCGTCCGCGTTCACGATATGCCGCTCGAGTCCTTCGACGCCCCCGGCGACTTCCAGATCTAACTCTGCTTCATCAATCCGCCGGCCGGGCTACTCCTCTGCGCTAGCCGGCCTGGTCCCGGCGGGCCCTCCGCCGTCATCACCCGGTTCCGGCCGCCTGATTTGGCGGCGTAAAGCGCCTCGTCGGCCGCCTTTAAGAGTTCCTCGATCGTATTCGCGTGATCCGGCATGGTGGCCACCCCAATCGATACGTTGATCGCCCCCAGGTCGTTCCCGTCAAACGTTAGCTTCTCGGTCTCCACGTCCCGGCGAATCGTCTCCGCCAGAAATTCAGCCCCCTCCGTCGTCGTTCCGGGCAGCACGACCGTGAACTCCTCCCCGCCGTACCGGGCCGCTAGGTCGCTCTTGCGAATTCTCTGCCGGAATTTCCGTGCCACCGCCTGCAGGACGTGATCCCCCGCCGCATGCCCGAAGTGGTTGTTGAATTCCCGAAAATGGTCGATATCAATCATCAGTACCGATACCTGGGTATGAGTCCGCCGGATCAACGCTGCCTGGTTGTTCAGGAACTCCACCAGGTACCGGTAGTTGTGTAATCCCGTCATCGAGTCCCGCAGCGCCTGCTCTCTGGTTACCGCCAGTAGCTGGCCGTTAGCGATCGCCAGCCCTAATTGAATGCCCAGCGCCTCCAGGATTTCCTTCTCGTCGGTTTCAAATTCCTCGCCGCTGGGCCAGGTCACGTGAAGCGATCCCAGCGGCCCGTCGCTGCTGGCGCTCGGCGCGCACGCGAACGTGCCCGCTCCCTCTCCGCTGCGCCGGTACGGGCAGTCCCAGAGCCCGCCGTTGCCCACCCCTTCGTAGGCCCCGCCCCGGCTGATCGCCCGACAACCGTCGGCCGAGTCGCATTCGGCCCTCCCCAGCAACCCCCCATTTCCGTACGTTCAATATCTGACCCGAACACCTCCGCCACCTTCAACGCCCCTGAGCCCGGGTCCAGCGCCATGATGTACCCGGCTCCCTGCGGGAACATGGACCGCAACGCCGCCGTCGCGGCTTTTCGCAAGTGCTCCTCCTCAAACGAAGACACCGCGAAATTCCCAAAGTCCGCCAGATGTGTCATCAACCGGGCCCGATCACGTTCTCGGGTAATCATTTGAGCGTTTTCCGCCGACCGCCCCACGATCTCGGCCAGGTCCTCCAGCACCGCCCCGACCTGTCGTGCGGGCCGCCCGGTCATCGATGCCGCCATGATCAGCCCGTCCATCCGACCCGCTCGAAACGGACCCACCCAGAGCCAGCGCATCCCCGTGAGTCGCAGCGAGCTCCCGGCGAAACATTCCTCTCTCAAATCTACGTATACGGGCCGGCGGCCTCTCACCAGCGCCGCCAGTACCTCCGCCCCCACCAGGTCTCCGGTGCGTCCGTCCAGCACGTCCCGGCCAAACCCCCACGCCGTCACAAATTCAAATTCGGCGCCTTTGCGCTCGCGCACCACCGCCACCCCAGGCCTGGGCTTCCAGCAGTTCCACCATCGCCAGCACTCCCTGCCCGAGCACGGCTTCCAGACCGGTCGCCTGGTCCAATCGCGTCTGCGCCGCTTCCAGTGCATCCGCGTGCTCGCGCTCGCGATGTTGGAGCAGGTTCACCACGATCATCTTCACCCCCATCAACCCCACCCCGGCCAGCAGCACCGCGATTCCCGCCAATCTCCCCCACTGCACCGGATGGATGGCCACCAGCGCCATCCCCAGCACCGCTATCGCCGCCGTGCCCACCAGCATTGTCAGATGTCGACGTGGATTTTGCATACGCTCTCAACCCCGGAGCCGCGACGATGCCCGCGGCCAATCCTCCCCCCAAGAACTTGGTTCGATATAGCTTAGCCAGCCCAGCGTGCCCGGTCCGTTAACCACCTTATAATCCGCAGGTTCCGAACACGAGAGGATTTCGATCGCCCATGCTCATGTCCCGCCTGTTTGGCCAGACCCTCCGCGAGGACCCGGCCGGCGCCACCACCCCCAGCCACTCCCTGATGCTGCGCGCCGGCATGATCCACCAGCTCGGCACCGGAATCTACAGCCACCTCCCTCTCGCTTTCCGCGCGATGGAAAAGATTGAGAGAATCGTGGCTGAGGAGATGGATCACGTCGACGGCCAGCGGGTCATGCTTCCGGTGGTGCATCCCGCTGACGTGTGGAAGCGCAGCGGCCGCTGGGAGAGCGTGGGTCCCGAGATGATCCGCTTCACCGACCGCGAAAATCACGACATGGTCCTGGCCATGACTCACGAAGAAGTGGTCGCCGACATCGCCGCCGCGCACGTCCACTCCTACCGCGATCTACCCTTCATGATCTACCAGATCCACACCAAATTCCGCGACGAGCCCCGCTCCCGCGCCGGCCTCATCCGCGTGCGCGAGTTCGTCATGAAGGACGCCTACAGCTGCCATTCCAGCCACGAGGATCTGGCCTCCTATTACGAGCGGGTGAAGGAGGCCTACGTCCGAATCTATCGGCGTTGCGGCATCGAGCCCCTCGTCGTCCTCTCCAGCTCCGGGATGATGGGTGGCAGCGCCGCCCACGAGTTCATGCTCGTCACCCCGCACGGCGAAGACACCATTCTCCGCTGTCTCAACTGCGACCACGCCGCCAACCGTGATGTCGCCACCCGCCGACCTCCCACCCCGGATGATTCTCCGATGCTCCCCCTGGAAGAAGTCGCCACCCCCGACCAGACCACCATCGAGGGCGTCGCCGGCTTCCTGGAAGTGAACACCAATCAAACCCTCAAGACCGTTTTTTACACCGTCGAAGGTGAAGTCGTATTTGTCGCCATCCGCGGCGATCTCGAAGTCAATGAAGACAAACTCCAGGCCGTATTGAAAGTGCCCGAGCTGATCCCCTCCACCCACGCCGAACTTGAGGCCGCGGGGGTTGTTCCCGGCTACGCCTCCCCGGTCGGATTCGAGGACGCCCGCGTCGTCGTCGATCGCTCCGTGACCGCCGGCCGCAATCTTGTCGGCGGCGCCAACCGTGCCGGCTATCACCTGCGCAACGTCAACTACGACCACGATTTTCCCGCCGCCGAAGTCGCCGATATCGCCTCGGTTCAGGAAGGCGATCCCTGCCCTGAGTGCGGCGAAGCCTTCCACGAAGTCCGCGGCATCGAGATGGGAAACATCTTCCAACTTGGCACCGGCTACGCCGAAAAACTCGGCGCCACCTATCTGGACAGAGAAGGCCGCCAGCAGCCCCTCATCATGGCCAGCTACGGAATCGGCATCGGCCGCCTATTCGCCTGCGTCATCGAACGAAGTCACGACGGTCACGGAATCGTCTTCCCCATCAGCGTCAGTCCCTACGATGTCCACATTGTCCAGCTCGGCGACAAACCGGAAATCGCCGCCGCGGCCGAAGACCTGGATGCCGCGCTCGAGTCCGCCGGTCTCAGTGTGATTCGCGACGACCGCAAGGAGTCGGCCGGGGTCAAATTCAACGACGCCGATCTCATCGGCACGACCATCCGCGCGACCGTCAGCAATCGCGGACTCAAAAACGGCGAGATTGAACTCAAGCTGCGGGGCGACTCTGAAGCCACCACGGTACCCGTTGACAAGGCCGCTGGTCGTATCGCCGCTATTCGCGACCAACTGCTGGCTGCCCTCGATCCCACCCGGCCGGTGCCCGACCCCGCCGATACCGCCTGACGCCCAGCGCTGTGAATACCGACAGGCCGGACCCCCTGTCCAACGCCGCCGCCAACGAGGAACGGCCGCGCGCAGTCGGACCCATCACCCGTCTGCGGGACCGGGCGACTCCCGCATTCGCATACGCCGGGTTCCGGCGTCTGTGGATGGCCAACCTCAGCAGCATGATGGGATTCTGGATGCTGTCGGTCTCACAGGGCTGGTTGGTGGTAGAGCTGACCGACTCGGCCTTCATGCTGGGCCTGCTCTCCGGATTTCGCTCGATCCCCATGCTGCTGCTGTCACCGGTGGGCGGGATTCTGGCGGATCGCGTCAACCGGCCGCGCCTGCTGCTCGTGGCCCAGGGACTGATGGCCGGCGCCGACCTGACCATTGGAGTGCTGGTATGGCTGCACCGGGTGGAGATGTGGCATCTGGCTGTCGCCGGTCTCCTTCTGGGAAGCGCCTTCGCGCTCGCCAGCCCGGCCCGAAACGCCCTGGTGTCGGACCTGGTGCCCCGCCCGCTGGTCAGCAACGCGGTGGCGTTGACCGCCACCACCATGAACGCCTCGCGGGTGATCGGTCCCACCATCGCCGGATTCCTGATCGGATTCATCAGCATCGCCGGGGTCTATTTCACCCAGGTCGGCACTTACCTCCTGGCGGTCTTTAACATCCGGCGGGTGGACGCGCCGGGCGTGCCGCCGGGTTTCGAGGGTTCCGCGCGGAAGGCGCTGGGCGAAGGCTTCCGGTACGTCCTGCGAACTCGAAAGCTGCTGGCGCTGATGATTCTGGGCACGTCACCGGCCCTATTCAGCATGTCGATGGTGATGCTGCTGCCGGCCTTCGTGAAGCAGGATTTGCAGGCCGGCCCGGCGGATCTGGGCGTGTTGCTTGGGATGCTGGGCGTCGGGGCGATCATCGGCTCGGTCGCCATCGTCGCCTATTCGAGCTTCAAGTACAAGGGGGCCGCCGTAATGCTGGCGGCGCTGATGGACGGAGTGCTGGTGATCGTCCTAGCGTTCACCCATTCCATGCTCGGCGCCGGAATCGCACTCATGCTGATGGGATTCGCCCAGGCCATTTACCTGGCCATGATCCAGACGATCCTCCAGCTCATCGTCCCCCACCGCTTGCGGGGACGCGTGCTGTCAATCTGGATGCTGGGGTGGGGTCTCACGCCGGTGGGGCTGCTGCCGTTGTCCGCGGTCGCCGAAAATTTTGGAACCCCGGTCGCGATGCAGATTGCCGGCGTCTTCGCGGTGGCCATAGCCGTGTCGATAATGTTGCTGATGCCGAGTCTGTGGACCCTCGATCCCGAGGCCGAAGGGGCCATCCAGGCCGAGCCCCGCCCCTGACCGCCTGCCGTCCGGCCGAACCCGCCTGGCACTCTGCCCCACCCAGGCTGCGGCCCCATGGCGTTCTTGCCTGTATGGGGTCAAACTCGGTTACTGATCCGGGCAGTCGCCGAGCGCAGGCATAGCCACCCGCCATGCTAGAGCGAGCGGATTTGCCAACGTGCCGGATATACCGAGCCAGCCAGACACGGGTATCGCCGGCATTCCGCCCCCCTGGCCGTCGTCGAGATCGATCTCTATGGTGCCGTGGACCAGAGATCGGGCACCCTGCGGATCGGCCCCCACTTGGTCTGTGAGATCCTGCAATAACAAAGCAATTCTTGCCTCGGGCAACCCGGGGAGAGACCAGATATACCAATAGGCTGAGTCCATCTCGTCGCTGTCTAGCTCGTGAGCTGCGCCGGTCTCAAAGAGAGACCACGCATTCCAGGCGGCGGCTACTTCTGCAAGCCCTACTGCAGCACTGAGTTCATCAGCCGACGCGAAAAATTCACGGAGAGCGTAGACATCGAGACCCACCTGTTCCAGGTACGATACTGTCCACCTTCGCCTGTCTCTATTGCTCAGACTGTTCGGGTCATAGTCCGCTAATACAAGGGGGTGATTCGCTTCAGCATGGTAGTAGGCGCTGCCGGCAACAGTTGTGTTCAGGACGCTGGAGTAGAACTGCCAGCGCTCTCGATGCAGCGTATATGCAGCTACGATCTCGCCGCTAGGACAGACTCATATGCCACCATGTGTCGGCTGAGATACCACGAGTTTTCATCCCCGTCATGCGGCCGATCAAAGAAACCCGCGGGTGCCCGGACAGCCAGGTCGTAAATCGCACGAATGAGGTCGACTGACCACCGGAAGAGCTCTCCTTGCTCGCCATACTTCACGCAACTGAGTGCCACTAGAGCGATCCGAACCAATCCGGGGCGCAACACGTCCTTCAGATGCTCGATATCTATTTCATCGTAGCGACCGTTCTCGGCGGCCGTGCGGTCCCGTCGCCATTCCAATACTGTGAGGTCCCTCAATCGCTCCACCAGAAATCGTGACGCAGTGGCGTTGTCCTGGGTGAGGTATCCCTCCAGGTGGCGCAGGAAGATGTCGGGAGGACTGAGTAGGACCTCGATGTTCGGAACGCCGACTCGTACGTCGGCTTCTCGGGCCGCCAGTTCAGCTCGCACGCGGAGACGCCGTTCCGTCTCCACCTCGATCCTCCGGTCGTACATGGCGTCGAGGTCAGCCCGGGACACTCTCTTCTTCCGGGGGCCGTATCCGATCCACGATTCTCCCTCTCGAAGAAGCGTCTTTTCCCCATCGGAATAGTTTGATTTCACCAGAAAGGGGCCATTCAGAACTCTGTGGTCGAATATGAGAACCAGGAGCGGCTCGTTGTCCACCTCCAGTCTCCGAACGCCTACACGCACGTCCGGCCCGATACGTGCTTCAAAAACTTGATAGATGTCGTTATCCGTCAGTCGCTCATTCACGGCCCGGAACGCTTCAGACGCCTCGCGACCGATGACTAAATAACCAGAATGTCTGGCTCGAAATGCGGAATTCGCCATCCTAATGCAATCGCGCACGAACTCCGCTTGCCTGCCCGGCGGCGACAGGCGAAGGACAACCTTGTCTTCGACGAATTCGGTTTCTCTAATGCCGTCGCCTAGAACGCGCCTAATCGTGTCGTCGGTGGGAGCTGCTTCGGGTTCGTGCCTTGGCTGTTCGTCTCTCACAGGGGCGCCTGTCGAATGAAATGCGGGTGATTCGGTTGCCCGCTTGGTCCGTATCATGCCACGCGGTCGCCATCGTGCGAGAGCCCCTTGCGTCGCGGAAGATCGGCATCGGAATCGCTGTTGGGAACGGTGGTCATATGCCGGTGATTATCCCAGTCCGCGATTGTCCACCCAAAGCCTACCGCCCGATCTGAACCTAGCCTGAGCTTCTCACATCCGAGTCTGGTCGGGCCTTCTAATCAGCCCTTGATGCCGCTCATTACGACCCCCTGCGTGAACTGTCTCTGCAAGAGTAGGTACACGATGGCAAGTGGCAGCGCCGAGATCATCGTGGCCGCCATCAACAAACCTGATACTGAGAACGCCGAGCCTTTCATGGTCGCCAGACCCACCTGGATGGTCATTATTTCGGGCTTGTTGATGATGACTAGCGGCCACAGGAAGTCGTTCCAGGAGGCAGTAAAAGTGAAGATTGCCAGCGCCGCCAGCGCCGGCCGGCTGTTGGGAAGAATTATCTGCCACAGGACCCGGAACCAACTGCACCCATCGATGCGCGCGGCGTCCTCGAGTTCGCGCGGCAAGTTCAACATGAACTGCCTGATCAAGAATATGCCGAAGAATTCGATCAGCTGTAGCGAGGCAATTCCCTGATAGGTATTCAGCCACCCAATTTTCATCACGATAATGAAGCTCGGAATCATCCGTACCTGGATCGGCACCATCATCGCGCCGATGTACACGAGGAAGAGAACATCCCTGCCCCAGAATCGCAGACGGGCGAATGCGTAGCCGGCCGCGACCGTTAGGGTGAGATTGGTCGCCAGGATTAGCAGCCCGATCAGGAAGCTATTAACCAGCCAACGGATGATCGGGAACCCGTCCAGCACCGTGAGATAGTTGTCGAGGATCGGTTGCTGCGGCAGGAAATTGATACCCGCGCGGAAGATCTCGCCTCGCGGTTTCAGCGATGCGGAGAGCATCCAGAAATACGGAACCAGTATCGCGAGGGCACCGACCACCAGGTAGCTGTAGAGGACGCCCCGTAGGGTCCGGCGCCTCCACCGGTATCGCGCCGACCGGATAGTCGCCGTGCCGCCGTTCTCCTGCGCTGCTCGCGGAACCTTACTCAAATACAGGCGCTCCCTGATGTTCCGGCCAAACCGACTGACTACCAGCAGTCGTGGCAGACGGAAAGCGTAACTTCTACCCCGGCCCGGTCATAATCCCGGTGCTAGCGCATTCTTGCCAGAGCGGTAGCTGCGCGGACAAACCGCTACACGACGTAGCGGACGACTCACGTTTCAGAGAGCGCATGCACAGATAAGGTGGACTTCCGTGGACGATGCTGGATGTGATGCCGCGGACGCTTGATCCGTCGGACGCCTGTCTCTCCGTTCCGGATGATCTCTCTATCACCGGCTTTGACGACGCCGATTTCGCCGCCTTCTGCACCCCCGCGCTTACCACCGTGCGGGTCCCCGTTTACCAGATGGGTTGCGGGGCGGTCGAAGTATTGCTCAAGGCCGCTGCCAACACGGATGCCGCGCACGATGGCGACGATTCCGCTCCCCGGCGCGAGTTGCTCCCGTCCGACTTAATTATCCGCCGTTCCGGAGTCCCGGCCTCCGGGGCCTGCCCCGCTGTACTACCATCCGCTATGTTCAATCTGTTTCCACGGCTGCGCCGGGCGACCATAAATCGAGAGTTCTACCCAGCATGCGAATTTACGTGCGACCCCGTCGGTCACTCCGATCAGCACCACCGTGACCCTGAATTTCGCCTGCACTGCCTGTGGGCATACCACTCCCATCGACCTTCATACATTGCGCTGCCCGGATTGCGCCGCACCACTGAATTTCTCTAAATCCATCCCCTTCGCGGCCTCCACCTTTCGGGATTCACTGGATGACACGGCCCATGGCGTCTGGCGTTATCGCCGGCTCTTGCCGATAGCTCCCGACGTCACCCCGATCACCCTGGGAGAAGGCGCCACTCCGATCGTCGATCTCCCCCGGTGGGGCGCGGCCAATGGCTTGCCCCGACTCCAAGCCAAGATGGAGCAGCTTTCTCCCACCGGCTCTTTCAAGGACCGGGGCGCTACTCTGCTCTTCACTGCCCTGGCCGCCGCTGGCGTACAGGAGGTCGTCGAGGACTCTTCCGGCAACGCAGGAGCCGCCGCCGCTGCGTACGCCGCCCGCGCCGGTATCGCCGCCCGCATCTTCGTGCCCCAGTCGGCGCCGCCCGCCAAAATCGCCCAGATTGCCGCCCACGGCGCGACGATAGTTCCGATCCCAGGCACCCGACAGGACGTAACCACCGCCGCCGAGGCTTCCATCAATGACGACGGTGTTTACGCGTCCCATAATCTGTCGCCGTATTTTCCGGCAAGTTTAAAAACATTTGCCTATGAACTCATTGAGCAACTAAGGCAACAACTACCGACTCACATTGTCTTCCCTGTAGGCAACGGTGGGCTCCTCATTGGAGCCGCCCAAGGCATCGCCGATCTGGTGCGACTCGCGTCCCTCCGGATGCCACATCTGCACGCGGCCCAGGCCGCCAACTGCGCCCCTGTCGTCCATCGCCACCAACACGGCTCCTCTGCTTCCGTTCCCGAGTTCCGACCAACAATCGCCGGAGGCGTGGCCGTCACCGATCCTCCGCGAATCACCGAAATCCTGGACGCTCTGAGAACAAGCGAAGGAACCGCTATCGCCGTAACCGAGGAACAAATTCGGGAGTGCACCGAAACCCTGGCTCGACTCGAAGGGCTTTACGTCGAACCTACTTCGGCGGTGGCCTTCGCCGCGGCCATCCAGCTTCGACGTGACGGTGTCATCGGCGTCGATGACACCGTCCTCATCCCGGTCACCGGCTCGGGCCTTAAGGATCCCCTAACTTCCGGTTAGGGGACGCTCCGAGCTGCCTCCCGCTTCCGAAACGCCCCTCCATACTCGGGATTCACCATGAATGCCTCCAGGACCGGTTAGTTTCCGGTTTTGTCCTTGGCTAACCCTGTCAACGACAGCACTCGTCGCCACCTTTCGACCGGAAGCGACTCCTGTGGCTAATCCCGCCCCAGATGGATACTCGATCTTCCGTGAATACAGGCACACCATTTCCGGGCCCCGGCCGTGGACCGGAGAGAAGCATGCCGGTTCACGTTTGTCCAGGCCGGCCGACGTTTGATCGCTTGAGCTCGATCGTGGGGGTAGCCAACACGACTGCGCCAGGTCCGGCGGTTCCTGCTGCTGCGTAAATTATCCGGCTCCGGGCCCTGGATCTAGCCCAATCCGACGATTTGCCTTGCCCCCGCTGCGCCCCGACAGGGCAACCCCCGAATACTATAAGGATAATGGTGACGGGGAATATGAACATAGTGAGATCATCTAAGGTACCGATCACAACATAAAAAAAAAGGAGGAGAATGGATAAACAGGAGGATAAAGGTATGTAGGGGTGTGGCGGATCGGTCACATTAGTCGTTAAGTCGTCCCAGTCTGTTGCTGGCGTTCGGCTAAACTTCCTTCAGGATTACTTCATCTATCCAAGGCTGCGCCGGCATGGCGGAACTGGTAGTCAATGACAACCTGCTCGACGGCGAAGCCGGAGTGCGAGATGCGCTGGATCCTGCCGAGCGCGAGCCTCTGGTGGACCCAATCGTCATTACCGCCATTCCACGGAACTGTCCGCCCGGGAGTGAAGTCGTTCTGCATCTCCCGGCCGGGCTTTATCTGGCGGCCGGGCAGCGAGCTGATCGCGGCGCCATCGACGGAGTCGAAACCACCTGGGACTTGAAGCTCGACCCGCGTGCCGCGCCGGGGGGCGGTAGCTACGGCGTGCGTCTTGTCGGCCCGTCCGGTCCCCTGGCGTCCACCCGGCGCACCATCATTACAACCGTGCATGGAGCCGCCGGTTTTGATCCGAGCCGTAATGGCTTCCCCTTCCCCAATGCCTCTAACCTATTTGGGAATACCCGACCGCCTCTGACCGTCTTTACCCGATCCTTCACAGGCGGGTGGCAGGGCCCGTTTTCCCGTCATGTATTCACTCGAATTTACGATTCCATTTTCTCGTCCGGACTCTGTACCGGCATGGCCATGGCCGCCCTTCAGCTGGCAACTGACTCAACCGTCGTTCCCGCGGCGGAACGCACCCCGCTGGATCAGGAAACTCGAGTGTTGATTCAAACGATGCATGGGCGTCAGCTTTCCGACGCCGCTCTTTTGCGCGCCGGACTGGACCTGGTCCGTAACAACCCTCGCCGCGTATTTCGGGCGCTCCGCCACAGCATCCTCCGCCCGGCTGCGGTCCCTGTAGCCTTTCATGTCGGCGTGCCGGTGCTCTTCCGACGAGACTTCTTTCGGGCCGTAGTGCGTCAGGGGCACACGGTAGTTCCCCATTCCTATCGCATCACTCCCGACCGGATTGCTGAAGTGGCCGTATACGATCCAGCCTTTCCTCCGGGTCCCAATAATCCTTCGCCGCCCATTCTCCGGATCGATCTCGCCGGGGACGTCTATTCATATCGTGATTGGTCCAGCGACAATCCGGAAAATCGCACTACTCTCACGCTTGCCCCCCTTACGGCATATTCAGGACGACGCTCCCGAGTCATAGCCAGCGTATCTTCCTTACTCCCTTGAGGGTTTACTTGCGAATGTATCGGCGCACGAAGAATCAACGCGGATTAGGCGCATGGAAAAGGGATAGGGAGCACACATATATAAACGAAATTGTCACGAATAAACTCGGCGTCGGCTGCGACCTGGCTGTCCGAAACGGTGAAACACCGGCAGTCACATTTCCTCTGACGCAGCCAGGTTTGTTTTCGAGGCGTTTCTCGGGGATCCGCGAGGACAGTGACGCAAATCCCGGCCGTATCCGGGCATTCATGCGGAATTCTGCAGTTGGCCTGCAACCACCGGAACCAAGTGCGGACATCGTGTCGATCAACGGCGGGCGACCGGGCGATTTGGCGATGCTGCCCCGGTTCGGTTTTCTCTCCAGTCGGGAAATGGATCGGTGACGGCACCCGATAGCCCGACGGAGAAATTTGCCGCATATCGCTACCCGGACCCTGTCACTCGACATCTTGAGGGAGTCGAACGGATAGGTGCGTTGCTGCTCGCCGCGGGGGCGTCCAGCCGCATGGGGAGCCCGAAGGCGCTCCTCGCATGGGATGGCCGGCCACTGATTCAGCACCAACTGGCGATTCTCGGCCAGGTTCAGTTCGCCAGCGTCGTCGTTGTACTCGGTCACGACGAATCTGCCATAAGCACCGCTATCCGGCCCGATCCGAATCTTCGCCTCGCCTACAACCCGCTCCATGCCCGCGGGCGAAGTTCCTCGGTTCGCCTGGGGGTGCATCTGCTGGGCGAGCTCGACGCAATACTTATCGTCAATGTCGATCAGCCACTTTCGCCGCTGCTTCTCAGCGACCTCCTTGCCGGCGCTGCTGAAAATCCCGAACCGCTCATCGTCATACCGATCTACGAAGGCCAACGCGGGCACCCGGTGCTCATTCGCCAGCCCCTATTCCGCGAGCTGGCGAACCTGGACGAGCACTCGCTTGGCCTAAAAATGGTAATACGTCGCGTGAAAAAACGCGTAAAGCATGTGGAAACAACGGATGCCTATTCCGCTATGTCATTCTCTACGCCCCCGGAATATGAAAAAGCTATAAGTAGCCGATTTCTGTAGCCGTTTTGATCGATTGACCCGGGAGGGACGGTCAGGCAGGCGTTCCAGAGGCGGCTCGCAGGAGGCGAGTCTGCTAGATGGTTGGTTTGGCGGGCGTGATGCGTGCGTGCGACTCCATTCTTCGGACCGACCAGTCCCGGAGTCACGGCCTGGGCCGCAATCGGGACGCCACCGCGACTGCCGCCAGCAATGCCACCGCCCCGCCCATCGCCAGCGCGGCGGCGAAACCCGTCGGTCCCGTTTGACGGAGTTCCGCGAGCAGGTGCCAAATCGTGACCGTGCGCAGCTGCCCCAGCCGCAGATCCTGGTCCTCGAACAGTTCGGTCCCCTGATACCTCAGCCGGCCCGCAGGCAGCGCATCGTCTTTGGTTGCGCCCAGAAAGACCTGCGCGTCTCGCAGATCTACAGCTTCGATCTCGAGTGTCGCGCCGTGAATCGGCGCCGCCAGCGGCTCGAACGCAAACCGCACCGTCCGCATGCCCGCTCCCGGTATCCCGGCTTTCCCGGTCCGCTCCGCCTGTGCGGACTCCCGCAGATCCAGCACCGCCTCGTCGACCACGGTTCCATCGCCGGCTCGAATTCGAAATAGCACCCCCACCCCTGCATCCTCCGACTCATACGCGACCACCAGCAACGCAATCCCGCTCACCGATTGGCCCAGATCGCCAAGGCCCTGTGTTGTCAGACTTCCCGGCGCCAGCGGACCAAATTCGAAATCAACCGCCGGCGCCGTCGCCACCGGCACCTGCAATACGAGCAGCCTCGCGGCCAGCGCCGAGACCAGTACCAATCCCACCACGACCCCGAAGAAGATTCCCGCCACCGGCCACCAATCGCGTAGATTGAACCCGGCCCTCACCCCGGCCACCGTTGCGACCGCCCGTTCGCGCGGCCCGCGGTTCCCGATCCGCCGGCCCCACATCCAGCTCTCATCACCGCGATAAGCCCGGCCCCGGCTGACCCGGAATCAGGAATTTCCGGCGATAGCCCGATCTAATCCCGCGCTCCAACCGCCGGCTCGGCTACCTGCGGCCGGTTATGGCGGGCCGAGAGTTCCGGCGGAAAAATCTTTGACGGATTGAACAACCGGTCCGGCGCGAACACATCCCGTATCGCGACCATCGCCGCGATGTCCGCCTCGTCCAGCAGGTCGGGCAGCTGACGATTCTTCTCCATCCCCAGACCGTGCTCACCGGTTAGGGTTCCCCCCGCGTCGATGCACGCTTGCAGAATTTCCTTGCCCGCCGCCAGCACCCGCTCCATGGCGCCCTCCTCGGCATCGTCAAACAAAATCAGCGGGTGAATATTCCCGTCCCCGGCGTGAAACACGTTGGCGATCTCCAGCCCGTGCTTCTCGCCCACCTCGTAAACCTGCCGCAGCACGTCCGGCAACAGGGTCCGCGGCACTACTCCGTCCTGCACGTAGTAGTTCGGCGCCAGCACGCCGATCGCTCCAAACGTTCCTTTTCGGGCCGCCCATAGACTCGCCCGTTCGCTGTCGGTTGCCGCCTGCCGGACTTCCTGAGCTCCCGCCGTCATGCAGATTTCCGAAATTTCTTCCGCCAGGCTGTCCAGTCCATCGGTTACGCCTTCGACCTCGATAAGCAGGATCGCCCCGGCGTCCTGCGGCAATCCCGCCGACGGCATCCACTTGGACACTGCCCGGACGCAGATCTGGTCCATCAGCTCCAGCGATGTGGGCACGATCCGATTGCCGATGATCTCCGACACCGCCCGGCACGCGAGGTCCACCGACGCAAAGGCCGCCAGCATCGTCCGCACCGATTCAAGCTCGTGTACGAGTCGCACCGCGACCCTGGTCACGATTCCCAGCGTCCCCTCCGATCCCACCAGCAATCCGGTCAGGTCGTAGCCCGGGTCCGCCGCTGCCAGCGAACCCGTCCGCACTATCTCCCCGTCCGCCGTCACCATTTCTAGCCCGGTCACATGATTTGTCGTCACCCCCCACGCCAGCGTGTGCGGGCCGCCCGCGTTGGTCGCCACGTTCCCGCCGATCGAACACGCCTTTTCGCTCGACGGATCGGGCGCGTAATTGAATCCGCCCGCCATCGCCGCTTTCGACAGGTTCAGATTCACCACCCCCGGTTCCACCACCGCCCGGCGATTGCGAAAATCCACTTCCAGTATCCGGTTCATCCGCGTAGTAGACAGCACGATCCCGCCTTCCAGCGGAATGGCCGCCCCGCTCAGACCCGTACCCGACCCTCGCGCCACCACCGGGACATCGAACGCCCTGGCCGTTTTCACAATTTCGACGATCTCGGCCGCGTTGTCGGGTAACACCACCACATCCGGCATCCGTCGGGACACCGAGCCGTCGTACTCATACAGAAGCCGGTCCTGCTCGCGACCCAGCACCCGGTCCGGCCCCAGTATTCGCACCAGCGCCCCAGCCAGATCTTCAGCCCCGCCGACCATCCCGTTCGCCGTCATTTCTGCATCCCGATTCCGTCCCGCGAATAAGCGCCCATCAGCGATTGTACCGCCGACCTTAGGCTGTTTCTTCTAGCAGCGGACGCGAGTTGAGGGACGGATAAGTAGGATTCTTTCAAAAAAGGAGAAGGGGCGAGGGAGGGCGGTTGCGCAGGAGGATGTTCTGGTCAGGCTGGGGCTACGAAGTCGGACTCCCAATCTGCACGCAGGCAGGCACAGACTCCGTCTGCTTCTTCTAGCAGCGGCAGGCACAGCCTGTTTTTTCTGAATGGCTGGCGCAAGGACGCAGCCTTAGGCGGCCTTAGACCAGACGCAGGCTGTTTCTTCTAGCAACGGACGCGAGTCGGGGGACGGGGGATCGGCCCGCGGCCGGGGCATCAGACCCAAAACGTGGCCGTCCCTACCGCCCCAGACCAACGTCGAGGCCGGGGCCTTTATCCGCGTCGCGCTCGAGGGCTCCCCGCCAGGGACCGTTGTTGTAAACAAGATTGGTGGCAAGTACAGCTAGTTGCTTCGTTGTCGCTCTCGTGCCGCTCGCGCCTTCAACAGCTTCGGTATCTGCGTCCGCAGCACCTCAAGCTCCAGATTCACCAGATCGCCCAGCGTCCTTTGCTCCAGCAACAGCTGCCGCCGCGAGGCCTCAATCTGAATACCGGCCCCGACGGTCTCCGCCAGGTCCCTGGGCGAGTCCGGCATCGACAGCCGTCGCGACCACTGCCCGGTCGCCTCCAAAAGCCTGCGCCAATACTCCCTGAATTCACGTCTGAGCTCGTCCACGGCATCGGCCCGGGCATCGTCGGCGTACCATTCCAGCAGATCGACCTCCGCGATCAGCCTTGGTAGCCGCTGCGTCACCTCGCGCACCAGAAAGCGCTTTCGCCCGACGATCTGGATTCCCACGCTGCCGTCCGCCCGATGATTCGCCCCCACGATCTCCGCCACCGTCCCCACTTCGTGAATCTCCACCTCCCCGTACCCTTCGGCCCTGCCCTTTCGCAGCAAGATGATGCCCAGCCGGCGGTCCTCTTCCAGGCACTGGCCCACCATCGCCAGATACCGCGGCTCAAATATGTGCAGCGGCATGGCCGAGCCGGGAAACAGGACCGTATTCAGCGGAAACAGATCGAGCAGCATATCCTCGCCCGCACTCCCTACGTCTCGACTTTATCGCACCACGGCGTACCCGGACCTACTCTTCGGCCCCCGAAATCCGTTCCGGCGCGGCGGCGCTAACCGCTCGCCGTCACCCGATCGCGAATCGCCGCTAGGTGTGCGTACGCCCGCTTCATTTCTGTGTCGATTCGCGCCGCCCCCAGCACTCCGAGCCGGGCCGCGATCACCACCCCATCAAACCCCTCCGTCACCAGCGTCGCGAGCACCCCCTGCACGTTGATCTCGCCATCGCCCGGAGGAACCGTCCGCAGCCGGCCCGGCACCCCAGCGTGATCCGTCGCCAGCAACACCCGGGTAAATCCCGCCACGGCCGCCGCGTCCTTGGCCGGATCGATGCCCTTATGAAAATGCGCCTGTACCGGGTCGTAGCAGACCGCGAAGTTCGAACTTCCAAGCGCCCCATGCAGCTCCCGCAGGTCCGACCCCGTCAGGGCGGTTCCCGGACGCGGCGCCAGCGTCAGCCCCACTCCTTCAGACTCCGCCCCCGGCAGCGCCTTGCCCATCCCGGCCACGAACTTTTCCCGCTCCGCCGCCATCGCCTTCTCACTTTTCGGCACTTGCCGGCCATCGTCGACCCGTTCAAACCGCTCCGGCGCCAGCACGGTCACGTCCTGAATTCCCAGGTACGACCCGGCTCTCACGTAATCCAGCAATTCCGCCGTGGAGCGAGCGTCTCCTGTCAATCCCCCGAAACTCGCGTGCCGGCATTGCAGCCCGTAGGATGTAATTGCCTCCCGCAACTCGTCCAGCGGAGCCTTATCTCCGGCATCCTGGAGAAGCGGCCCCTCTGCGTGCTCGCGGCCCAGACTCACAAACTTGAACCCGGCCGCGGCGATCCCCGCCAGCGCCCGCGCCAGCGGCAGCCGGTCGCGGGCGTAGGGGAATGTGGAACCTGTCAGCTGCATTGCCACTCCGGTCGTTTTCGGAAATCAAGAGTCGCAAGAATACCCGCCCCGAACCGGCCGGTCTACAGCCGCGCGTGGGCGTCCCCGGCTCCGTCCCCCGACCACAATTCCACCCCGATCACCACGTTGTCGATGAGCCGCACATCGCCCACCTCAATCGCACCCAGCAGCGCCAGTGGAGTGCGCGCCACGGTCAGTTCTTCCAGGTGTTCGGCATGCGCCAGGCTCGCGTAGTCCAGCTGCGCTCGCGGCTCCGTCGCCACTGTCTCGTTAATCAGTCGCCGCAGGGCATCGCCGTCGGTCTCGCCGCCCGCGAATGCCTCTTCCGCCGCCCGCAGCGCCCGGTAAAGCACCGCCGCCGCCTCCCGAGCGGGGCCGTCCAGCCGCAAGTTCCGGCTGCTCCACGCCAGGCCGTCCGTCTCCCGCACCGTCCGCACCACCTTCACCTCCACGTCCAGCCTCAAGCCCTCCACCAGCGCCTCGATGACCCTGGTTTGCTGCCAGTCTTTCTGGCCGAAATAGGTGACGTCCGGCCGCACCTGGTTGAACAACTTGGCCACGACCGTCGCCACCCCGTTGAAATGACCGGCCCGCGAGGCGCCCTCCAGCCTCGACCCGATCGCCCCCACCTCCACCGTGATTTCCATCCCTTCCGGATACATCTCTTCCATCGACGGCGCCCAGACGAGGTCGACCTCGGCCGAATTCAATATCTCCAGATCCCGGTCACGATCTCGCGGGTACTCGTCAAAATCGGCCGGCTCCCCGAACTGGGTCGGATTTACGAAGATGCTCGCCACCACCGTTTTGTTCTCCATCCGCGCGGCCCGCAGCAGCGCCTCGTGCCCCGGATGCAGGCCGCCCATCGTGGCCACGAAACCCAGGCGGCCACGTGCGATCCGGCGCGCGCGGCGCAATTCGTCCAGCGTCTCCAGCACTTCCATGCGCCCATCGTAAATGCCCTGTGTCGTTCAAGCACGTATCCGGTTTCGTCACTCCGGCGGCACGCCCTTAAACTTGAGCCAACAACGTGCCGACCTCCGGGATAGCCTGCCCATGTCCGACGAACTCGCCGCCGCGCTGCGCGCGGTGGTCGGTGACGATTGGATGGACACCGGCGGCAAGGCCGGCCTGCCGGCCGTCGATGGCGTCCAGCCCGGGCTGCGAGTCAGCCCCGGCGACGCCGAGGAAGTCGCCTCCGTCCTCCAGCTTTGCGTTCAACATGGGGCCGCCGTCATCCCTACCGGCTCCGGTTCCGCCCTCGATCTGGGGAACGTGCCCCGAGGCGCGGACGTGCTTCTTTCCACCAGCCGCCTGGACCAGATTCTTCAGTACACTCCCGCCGATATGACCGTAAGCGTCCAGGCCGGAGTGAGTCTTGCCGATCTACAAACCGAGCTGGCCCCGCACGGCCAGTTCCTCCCGGTCGATCCTCCCAACGCCGGGCGGGCCACCATCGGCGGGGTGGTCGCCACCGCCGCCTCCGGGCCTCGCCGCACCGGTTACGGGGCCGTGCGCGACCTCCTCATCGGCATCCGCCTGGCCCATCCTGAC
>Ga0209501_10000736_pt1 | contig 38475 bp, 30 predicted proteins | sample ArcticOcean_MG_C_4_FD_187434 | JGI IMG/M metagenome (GOLD analysis project Ga0209501, IMG submission 187434) | Marine microbial communities from western Arctic Ocean - ArcticOcean_MG_CB4_134 (SPAdes) (version 2) | ecosystem: Environmental > Aquatic > Marine > Oceanic | place: Arctic Ocean...
CTGGGCTGCCCCGGACATGGGACAGGAAATGAAGTCCCCCCGCGACATCCAGCCGCCAACGCGGCAAACTCACACTCAACAACAACTTACGTCAGCATAACCACCGCCACGTAAAGGGATCACGCCCGCAGGAGACGGGTAGTGTGTTTTCCCAAGCTGAAATCAATATCAGTGTAGATATGCCGAATGTCCCGTGCTCGATCCTGTTGATTCAAGGCCGCAAGCAGGACTTCGTTTGTTAGGTAGCTCTGAGTTACCTCTGCAGCGTGATGCTCGACACCGAGATACTGCGCTGCCAGTTCCGGCAAGTGCTTTTCAATCAAGTTAACGAGTTTACGCCCGTCAATGATTCGTCGGTTACGTGTTCGGAGTGACTTGAATCGTCGAAAGCGTGTCTCAAGTGCGCGGCTATCGATTTCGAAGGGGGTGATGAAAAGTACAGAGGTGGGTCGGTACTGGAATCCGTCTTTGTGTTTAACCGGCTCCTCGTTGGCTTGGGAGAGTTGAGTTACGAGTTCCGACAGGCTCTCCGTATCTCTTGCCTTTGCCGATGCTTTAGAAAGTTTAACCTGCGCGACAGCCAAGGCGGTTTCGTCCAGTTCGTTGGTATACCAGCACAGGACATCCTTTCCTCTTTCGTTCGGCCCTCCAAAATACTCCACTTGTGCTGCGGTCTCGCGTGAGTACATTCGTGCCATTAATGGCATGATTATGTCTTGGGTTAAGTCTCGCTCGTTTAGCGACTGAATCTGGCTGAGTATCAGGTCGGCTCGCGCCGCCGGAGTACCTGCCGAGTTGTTGGAGTCGGTCATCGTGGCACGTCTCAAAAAGTGTCAGTTCAGGAGTCGTTCCCATCTTCGACCCCGACCGAAGTCCTTCCGCGGTGTCGACGATTGGTAGAGGATGAGACGGTGGAATATATTCGCGTGAACAGTATAGATAAGAACGAACAGAAAACATAGGAATTCAACGTCTAGACAGGAGTCATAGGGCAGGGTGGCACGGATTGACCTTGCCAGAACCGACGTCACGGATGGCCGTGGTTGCTTGCAACCGAGGGGCGAAGCCGCAAGAGGCTTTGAGCGAACAACCATTAATCTCTTGTCGCGGCGCGCCACGACAGGGACCCCGTACCAAGAATTGTTCGTACGGTGGACGAAAATGATTCAGAAGGGGCCGACGACTTCGCCGTTCTGCATGGAGCCGATTGCGCTGAAGATTCCATTGTCGCTGATGAAGCGAACGGCTCCATCGGCCAGGCCGACGTGACAGCCGCCGACGTGGTCACTGCCGGGCTCCTCGAAGAATCCGTTGTTGGGTCCGCCGCGACCATCCCGGCACCAGTTGCTGCATGTGGAGAACGCAGTGGGTGCACCGCCGATTGCCCTGCCGTCCTGGCTGAAGTTGCCGGGCCCTTGCACGTCCAATCGTTGCAGCTCGCCGATCATCACTGTGTTTGAAGTACCGTCTCTGATCTCCGCGGGGTGGCACAGGTTGATTAGGCCAGCACACGCGTCTGGGTGGCCCTGGTTGCTCGCAACCCGGGCGGCGCAGCCGCAAGAGGCGTTGAATGGTCTGCCCGCTGAACGGGTGGGGAGAGTCAGATTGGTTTCGGCTCCCGCTCCCTCCGAACCGGACGGGCGGTTTTACCGCATTCGGCTCTCCGGTTGATGGTCTTGCCTGCTTGAGGATTGACAGACCGATGTGTGGGCTGTTGCCAGACTGAAGACCCCCACGTTCGGCGAACCGGGCATTGCACCGGTGTGCGGTCAGCCGTCTTCGCTCACTGCCGGACGGCAGAGGGTCGGCGAAAGTCCGGCAGGGCTGCTTCCCATGACGCTTCCCACGGGGCAGACCTCGAAATCCCGTGACGCTGGCCCGGTAGCAGGGGGAATCGGGCGGGGCTATTATCCGCCGCCTTGCTGCCCGGTGGTGGCGGCGGAAGTCCGATTCGATTCAGCGATCAGGTCATCGCGTATGAAGATTCATGAATATCAGGCCAAACAGCTTCTCAAGAATGCGGGCGTCACCGTTCCCGATGGCTTCACCGCGAGTTCGGCCGAGGAAGCTGCCCAGGCGTTTACGAAGCTTGGCGGCCCATTGGCTGTTGTGAAGGCTCAGATTCACGCTGGTGGTCGCGGCAAAGGCCGTTTCAAGGAACATCCCGATCAACCGGGTGTTGTCCTGGTTCGCTCTGCTGAAGAAGCCCGCGAACATGCGGAACGGATGCTCGGCAACACACTGGTCACGATTCAGACGGGTGACGAAGGCAAGCAGGTCAACACGCTGCTGGTCGAAGCTGGACTCGATATCGCCCGCGAGCTGTATCTGGGAGTCGTCGTCGACCGCGCCGCCGGAGGCCCCGTAGTCATCATGTCGTCCGAGGGCGGCATGGACATCGAAAAGGTCGCCGAAGAGTCTCCCGAGAAGATCCTCAACGCTGCGGTCGACGCTGGCTTCGGACTTCAGCCAGCGCAGGCTCGACGTTTGTCGCATCTGGTGGGTCTGGACGCTGCCGCGATCAAAAGCGCGCAGCAGTTTATTCCCAAGCTCACTCAGTTCTTCACGGACAATGACTGCAGCCAGGTTGAGATCAACCCGCTGGTCGTCACCGGCGATGGACAGTTCGTGGCTCTGGATGCGAAAGTCGCCTTCGACGACAACGCCATGTTTCGTCACAAGTCGTTTGCTGAACTCCGCGACCTGTCTGAAGAGGACGAGTCGGAAGTCCGAGCGGCGGATGCGGGCCTGAGCTACGTCAAACTGGACGGCAACATCGGCTGCCTGGTGAACGGAGCCGGCCTGGCGATGAGCACGATGGACCTCATCAAATACCACGGCGGCGAACCGGCGAATTTCCTGGACGTCGGCGGCGGCGCGAATGTCGATCAGGTGACCGAGGCGTTTCGGATCATCCTTTCAGACGACAACGTGAAAGCCGTGCTGGTCAACATTTTCGGCGGCATTATGAAGTGCGACACGATCGTCGAAGCATTGATCACGGCATACGACACCGTTGGCTTCACTGTGCCACTGGTGGTTCGTCTTGAAGGCACGAATGTCGAACTGGCTCGCAAGATGCTGGCCGAGAGCGGCAAGGCCATCATTCCGGCCACCGACCTGACCGACGCGGCCCGCAAAGTTGTCGGGTCGATCAGCGCGTAATTTTCACCGCGTATAGCGGATGCCCTTGAGCGTGGACGACTCGACCGTCAGGCCGTTTTCAAGGACGGGGCGTCCATTCAACTGTCCGAATTCAATCCTTAGTATTTGACCGCCCGCCCATGAGTATTCTCGTCAGCAAAGAAACCCGGGTGATCACCCAGGGCATTACTGGAAAAGCCGGCCTGTTCCACTCGCAGAAGTCGCGCGAGTACGCCAAAGAATGCCAGCCTGACGTCGACGTTTACGTCGGTGGCGTTACGCCCGGCAAGGGCGGCACGACAGTCGACGGATTTCCTGTCTTCAACTCGGTCGCTGCTGCCGTCGAAAACCTCGGCGCGAATACGGCAATGGTCTTTGTCCCGCCTCCGTTCTGTGCGGACGCGATCATTGAAGCCGCGGATTCCGGAATCGAACTGATCGTTGCCATCACGGAAGGTGTCCCGACGCTGGACATGGTTCGGGCGATGCACTTCGTCGAGAAGTCCGGCTCGCGTCTCATCGGACCAAACTGTCCGGGCATTATCACTCCGGGTATCGCCAAGATCGGCATCATGCCGGGGTACATCCACCAGCCTGGAACCGTCGGCCTGATCAGCAAGAGTGGGACGCTGACCTATGAGGCCGCGTGGCAACTGGGCAACCTGGGACTCGGCCAGTCAACCGCAATTGGCATTGGCGGCGATCCAATCATCGGTACGTCGTTCATCGATCTGCTCGAACTCTTCGAGAACGACCCGGGCACGGAATCGATGCTGATGATTGGTGAAATTGGCGGCAATGCCGAACAGCAGGCGGCCGATTACATTCGTGATCACGTGACGAAACCTGTCGCCGGATTCATCGCCGGACAGACAGCACCTCCGGGCAAGCGCATGGGGCATGCCGGCGCGATCATCTCCGGCGGCAGTGGTACGGCTGCCGAGAAGATTGAAGCTCTGGAAGCGGCCGGAGTCGTCGTCGCAAAGAGCCCTGCGGATATGGGCCTGGCCATGCAGGAAGCAATTGCGAAAAAAGCCGGCTGACCGTGGCTCACGCGCGGCGTGTTTGTCGTCTCTCGATTCGGCGGTTCCTTCACGAAGACTGCCTCAGCGCCAGCAGAGGATTACCACTTGGGTACACGAGTGCCTTTTGGGATTGGACGGAAGCGGGCATTCAAACTGCTGTGCCCCCGGTGCGGTAAGGACCGGCTGTTTTCCGGCCTGCTCAGGATGAATAAGCAATGCAGCGGCTGCGGCCTGGTATACGAACGGGAACCCGGGTATTTCCTCGGTTCGACCTACGTCAATTACGGCTGCACGGCCAGCACAATGACGGCGGCGTATATGGGCCTGCATTTCGGACTGGGATACTCAAACCAGATCGTCGGACCGCCGCTGCTGATTTACACCATCGCCTTTCCGGTGTTCTTCCATCGCTACGCACGCTCGTTGTGGCTGGCCCTCGACTGCTACTTCGATCACACGGACCTCGGCCCGGTCGACGACGAGTCCTCGTGAACTCGAAAGTCAGTATTCACCGTCGCCGGCGACCAGTTGGACGAATCGCTGCAGGACGCTCTCGGCTTGCCGGGTCTCCTGCACACTGGCATTGAACTCGTCGAGGGTCTGTCCGGAAATGTGCTGAACGTATTCGGGGTATGCACTGACTCGATCCAGAATATCGTGGCGACTCAGCTCTGGATGAAACTGAGTGCAGTAGATCGGCAGCCCGTCGAATCGATACGCCTGTACTTCAACCAGTTCCGTCGATGCCAGCAGAGTTGTTTTCGGTGGCAGCTCGACGACTCGGTCCTCGTGCCCCATCTGGCCTGAGAATATCGGGCCGAGCGGACTGAAGAGCGGGTCGCTGAGTCCGGCCTCAGTCAATTGGAGCTGGTATGTGCCGAGTTCCGCACGGTCGGCATCGTGGATGACGCGACCACCCATGGCCCTCGCCATGGCCTGACAGCCCCAGCACGAGGCGAACGTCGGACGGCCGGTGGCGTGAATCGATCGCAGCGCGTCCATCGCCAGTTCCAGCCACTCGCCTTCGCCGGCGGCCGAGTAGTGCCCACTGCCCCCGAACAGGAATGCGTCCGTGCCGGCAATGACTCCCGCATCCGGCGCTCCAGACAGCAGGTCGTGTACGGTGATCTGGTGGGGTGAAACCTGCATGGCCCGCGCGAAACACTCGATCTCGTGCTGGCGCATGGGGTCGTCAGGATTGCGAACCTGCAACAGTAGAAACCGGAGTCGATCGATCATGCTGCGCGGTTTTTGAGGCCGATGGCCGGGCGGGAATGGCACAAATCCGCGCGCAGGTTAGCGTGACGTGCGAAACCGTGGAGGATCATCCGCCAGAGAGCGCGGCACGCAATCTGGCCGCTCGCTCCCAGGCCGGACCAGGTGAGCGCGGGGCAACTTCGCCTTCGACGGACTCAACCTTCAGGCAGCAGAATACAGGTCCGCGTGTTTGCAGAACGTCTGCCACCGACTCGCGCCAGTCATCCAGTTCAGCGAACTCAAAGATCGCCTCGAAACCACAACTCCGAGCGATCGCGACAAAATCGACACTGCGACCGTCAGCACGCAGAGTTGCCGAACCGGGCGTCGACTGGCGGCCGGTCACTTCGTAGATGCCGTTGTCCATCAGCAGGACAATCAGGTTCTCTGGCTGTCGCGAGGTGATCGTGACCAGCGAGCCAAGATTCATCAGCATGGAACCGTCGCCGTTGCACACGACCACTTTGCGATCTGGCTGAGCCAGCGCGATGCCCAGACCGACCGAGGTCGCCTGACCCATGCTGGACGGCACGTAAACCAGGTCGAGGGGATGCGGCGGAAATTTCGACCACTCCCGCCCGCTGCCCATCGTCGCGACGACAACTTCGTCCTGCCGGGCTTCGTGCAGAATCTGCAGAACTTCTGCCAGAGGCATGCCGCTGGAAGAATCACTCATGCCCGGCCCTCCGCAAACAGAGCAATGCCCGGTTTTTGTGCCGACTGACAATTGCGGTAGAGGTCTGCGATCTCACCAATGCGATCCGGTTCATCGACAAACCGTGTCTCCACCTGCCAGGCGTCCAGAACGGGCTCGGTGAACTTCAGGCACGTGTCGCCGGGCAACGACGCCTGACTCAGATAACTGCGATAGCCGACCATCCCGAAAAGTGGCAGCCGGTAGTCATGCACGGCGTTGCGCAGCGCGTCGCCCGACTCGAACAGTCCCGTACACTGAATGAGGACCAGCGGGTTGGATCCTCCCAGATGCAGTCCCGCCGCAATCGCCCAGGCCTCGCCTTCGCGGCAGACCTGTACAATGTCGACATTGGCAGCAGCAATGTCGTCGAACCAGGGACCGATCGTGCTGTCCGGTACCGTCGTGACGTGCGTGATGCCGAGTTCCGACAGCAACCCCGCAACCTGTTGGCCTGTGAACATGCTCTTATAACCTCGTTCCAACGCTCAGCGTTGGAATGCAAACTTGGACGCTCCGCGTCCCGTGATCTCAATGCCCGTGACGCAGAGCGTCATGCGTAGCGTTCCAACGCAGAGCGTTGGAACGAGATGTCAAATGAGATGTCAGTCGAAGAACGGAAACAGCTTACGCAGCTCGGCCTTCGTCGGACGGTGGCCGTACTCGCACAGTTCAAACGCCTCGGCCGCCTTCACAGCCTTGCCGGCTTCTTCACCGTACCATTCGACGAGCGTGTCGCGAAACCGCTCGGCGGTGCGTCCATCACGTCGCTCCCATGACTGGCGGAGAAGTTCTTTGCGCGCCACCGGATCTCCGACCTTACGGGTTTCCAGTGTCTTTTCGGAACCGAGTGCTCCGCCGTCGTAGACCTGCGATGCCAGTGCATCGACCGCATGCAGCTTCACGTCGAACGAATCATCGATCGAAACGGCGATGTCGGGGTCAAACGGATAGGGCTTCTTGAAACCATCCGGGAAGTACATGAAGACCGGGTTCTTCTTGAGCGGTTCCGTGTCGGGAACGAAGAAGGGGACTGTGACCATGAACGCTGCATCCTGCACGAGAACTCCCGTGTAGCGATGGTCCGGGTGGTAGTCCCACGGGCGGTGACACAGCACAAGATCCGCTTTCCAGTTGCGGATCAGACGAGCAATTGTGCGGCGGTGTTCGAGTGTCGGAACCAGTTCTCCGTCGTGGATGTCGAGGACCTGAGTCGTCACGCCAAGACGTTTCGCAGCTTCGTGAACTTCCGCGGTGCGACGTTTGGCCAGCGGGCCACCGGCCATGTTCCAGTGACCGATGTCGCCATTGGTGACCGAGACCAGCTTCACGTGATGTCCGAGCTTCGCCCATTTCGCGGCCGTCCCGCCGACTCGAAACTCCGCGTCATCCGGATGGGCACCGAATGCGATGATCCTTAGTTTGCCGTCTTCGTCCACAGCCTGTGCAGAATGCACTGCTGCAAGGCAGAGGGCGAGTGCGAGTGCGATACCGGTCAGTCGAGGGTTCATGATGTTTGCTCCTGCATTCGAGTCACAGAACAGTGATTCGCAGCCTGACGGGTGCCCTGGTCGGAAGCAACGCTACGGACCGTGCCGGTCCCACTGCATTTGATTCGCATGGGATGTTGCAATAAACCGTCGTACCGCAGGCTGTCTCTACAGTCCTGGACCTGCAACCCCCAAAACAGTAGGCCGGAACAAGCTCCGCGCAGTTCCGGCGGAGTCGCGCATTCACTGCCGGAACTGCGCGGAGCTTGTTCCGGCCTACGCAATGCGCACAAGCCAACAACGAATCCGAAGGAACCCACGATGGCAGGCCCACTCAGCGCCGAGCAGATCGCAGCGTTTCACCGCGACGGTTACCTGTTTGTTGAGCAGCTTCTGGACACCGAGGAAACTCGGTTACTGCAAGAGTCCTGTCGCCAGGATGCGGTCCTGCAGGCGCATGCGATGGGAGTGAAAGACGCTGCCGGCCGTCGCACAAATCTGTCGCTGTGGAACCACCCGGGAGACGACATCTACGGAGCGATCGCCCGCAGTGAACGCGTCGTCGATTCCATGCAGCAGCTTCTGGACGATGAGGTGTATCACTACCACTCGAAGCTGAGCGCCAAGGAGCCGCGGGTCGGCGGAGCCTGGGAATGGCATCAGGATTACGGGTACTGGTATCGGAACGGCTGCCTGTTCCCGGACATGGCGAGCGTCTTCATCGCGGTCGATCCGTGCACGCAGGAGAACGGCTGCATGCAGGTGCTGCGCGGGTCACATCGCATGGGCCGAATCGACCACAACTTCGCTGGCGAGCAAACAGGAGCGGATCACGATCGCATGGCCGAGTGTTTGGATCACTTCGAGCTGGTCCATTGCGAGATGGCCGCGGGAACCGGGCTGTATTTCCATTCGAACCTGCTGCATCGATCGGACGCCAATCTCAGCGAGCATCCGCGGTGGGGTCTGATCTGCTGCTACAACACAAAGCACAACAACCCAACCGTCGAGCATCATCACCCGCGATACACGCCACTCACGAAGCTCGCGGATTCAGCGATTCGAGAGATGGGAGCGAAAACCACACAGGCAGCACAGAAGTTTCTGCAGCAGGACGACGACGACACGACTAGCCGCGTCGAGGTAGATGCCTGACAAGGCACGTCAGCCCTTTTCCTGCCCGAAGTCCAGTCGCATTTGCGGGTCGTGCTTTTCCTGCCATTCGCGGTACAGCAGGCTGGGCTGGATGTCGTCGCTGTTCTGGTATTTCTCGCTGGCGTATTCCGTGATGTCGCCTTCCAGCGTGTGGTAGAAGATCTGGCAGATCGGTACGCCGGGATAAATCCGCACGGGCTGCACCGCGAACATCTCCAGCGTCCAATAGCCCTTGTATCCCACGTCCCCGAATCCGGATGTCACGTTGACGAACAGTCCCAGTCGGCCGATTGATGAACGCCCCTCGACCATCGGCACCAGGTTGTGCGTCTCGGTCCACTCGACCGTTCGGCCCAGATAAAGCTGATTCGGATTCAGCACGAATCCCTCTTCGGGGATTTCGTAACGCCGCAGCCGGTTGGGACGCTGCATGTCGAGGATGATTTCCTCGTACACAAGCAGCTCATTGTGCAGCCGCAGGTTGTGGCTGTTGGGGTTGAGCTGACTGGCTTCAAATGGCTCGACAACGATGTTTCGTCCGAGCTGCTTCCGAATCTCATTACCCGAGAGAATCATGGCGACGACGGTCTCACGCTGAGGGAGCGGACGGATGGCCCATCACGGTAGAGATCACTGCCGCGGGATTCAATCGCGGGACACTGTGGACCGTGTCTGCGACCGGTAGCCCTACTGCAGATTCTCTTTGGCGACTTTCGCGACCTCGCTGCCGACGAACTTCAACAGCCGCTCGGCGAACGTGCTGAACCCGACAACGATCTTCGTGTCGTCGTCCTTTTTCACCTGCAGTTTCGTGTAGATCGAATCCAGTCCGTCGCCGAAAACGGCGAGTGCTCGCTTACCCAATTCAACGCGATCGGCCTCGGCCTGCTTTTCTTCTTCGGTCAGGTCGGGATCGGGACCCAGTCTGGCAGCTCGTTCCTGGCCCCATTTGATCCAGGGTCCAATTCGATACCACACCTCAAAGAAGGTGCCGTCTTCCTTCTCCGGATCTTCACCGGTCGCCTCGATCGCTTTGCGGATACCGGCCTCGGCTCCGTTACCGACGGCGTAATAGACCACCTCATTGCCTGCGGCGATCAACATCGTGTCTGTGCCGAAAACCCCAGGAAAGTCGAATTCGCGATTCGCGGGAATCTTCACTTCATGAAAACGAATCTTCTTCACCGGCGGGCACGGTTGCTTTGGAGCGTCCTCGTCATCCTCGGTGGCTTCGTCTTCAGTGTTCTTGTCATCAGCCGCTTCGCCCGGGGGAGGCGGGTCGCCAACCGTGGTCGGCTCGTCCTCGGATTCGTCCGTGTTGAGTTTCACGTCCCAGCCAGCCGCCTGCAGTGCTTTCAGAACATCTTCCACCTTTGTCCCACAGTGAGCCCGGATTCCACCGATAAGTGTCCGACCATCTTTGCCTTCTGTGATTTCCAGGAATCCGTCGATCCGGCCAACTTTGCTGTTTCCTTCCTGCAGCATTCCGATGAACTTCTGCAGCGCTTCGGTGGCAGACGGCTTATTTGCGTCTTCGACATTTTTGGCATTCGCGATCCGCTTCAGCACCTGTTTTTCGATCAGGGCCAGAAACCCGGTGATGTTGCCCTGCCGCATTTTATCGAGCGCATGATTCAAGCGACCGAAGACTGTTGAGTCTTCGGCGCGAACAATACTTGAGAACAGACTTGGATCGTTGCCCAGGCCAGCGATGTCTGCCGCCAGTTGTGTGCCCGGCAGGGCTGAAAGTTCCAGGTCAAGCCGACCTTCCTTCTTCGTGTAATCAATGGTCCAGCCCAGAATCAGTTCTTCGGCATCCACAAACAGACGTTCCAATTCGTCGATGCGATGATTTTGGGCCAGCTTACGAAGCTCGAATTGATCGTCGGTCTCGTTGGGCAGGCGAGATGTGGCTTCTTGCAACTCGTCACGAATCGCATCAATGACGGCTGTGCGATCTTTCGCCCCAGTGGCCGTATTCGTCACGCTGGCCGCCATGTGGTATTTCTTCAGCCGATTGATCGCGACAAGCGGGCTGAACTCCTTCGGAATGTTCGCCGCACTATTTGCCAGCACCATGTAATCGCCAGGCCCGAGTTTGCCGTCTCCATTCGTGTCGAACACGATGGCCACTCCCGCAAATGCCTTTCCGCCACGGAAGACCCACTTGTTCTTGCCGACGCGCACGCCTTTGGCGCCAGCAAAGCCCGCGATGTTCTTCAGCAGGGCATTCAGATTCGCGATCGGCAGACTGACGCGGTAGTCGCGAGGATTCCCCAGGATGATGTCGACGGTGATCGCTCGATCCAGATCCACACCGCCCACGAATGCCGGGATGATTCCCCGAATCACCGGAAGCTGGAGGGCCGCTGCCGGCCCGGCGAGTTTCAGCAGAAACTCCAGATCCTTGTCGAGCTGCGCCACACCCGCGTGCATGATTGTGACGGATGGCAGTCCGTTCTCTGCGGGAGCCTGCGCCTGAACGCGACCGGACAGCGAAATGACGCTGCACATGCTGAGAATGGCGACGAGTAGTCGATGCACGGCGGACTCCTTTTTGCTTCAGTCAGGCGAGCCTGTCTCGCGTGGGCTGCTGCACTCCAGCGCTTTGAGCGATTGCCGGAAACTGTGTGAAAGGCCGGGGATTGTAGTAGTGCCTCAGATCAACAGGAAGCGCCGGATCGCCCTCATGCGGTAAGCAAGCGTTAAGATAGGAAGGTGAGGAGACCGTCGCCAGGCCAGGCCAGAGCGGAAGCGCGCCGGGGCATCGGTGAGACGATTTGTCACAGGAGCAGAATTGCAGAGGAAGTCAGGCACGGACGCGCCAGAGAGAACTGGCGCGAGATGCGACCGCAGGGCAAACCGCAGACATGCAGAATTGACGTGAAAGAAGACGGGGCTGCTGAGGTATCTCCTTTGTCGACTTCACGACTCGGCGGCTTGACGCCCGCGCACCATCGTGTGAACTTTCGCCTGAACAGCAGTTGCCACGGATCAGGCAATCTTCCCGCAACCGAATCAGCCACGATTGATGACCCAGACGAAGCAACTGCAACGGGGAACCAACCACGATCGGCAGCGTCAAACCCGTCTGTCATTTGGGGTTCCGGCAGTCCGTGCAACCCTGTAAAAATGCAGACGGAGCTGTGCGTCGCGGCCCGGAATCTGGAGCCGTGACCGTGCGTTCGTCGATTTGCGGACGCCCTGACCCGTACACTCCGCGAAATCAGTGCGGACAAAACTGTCCCACCATTGCTCCGACAGCTTAAGACACCGAGCCTGCCATGTCCGACGTTCAGGAAGTTCGAGATCGAATCATTCAGCTCGCCCGCGAGATTGAGGATTATTCCAAAGCGAATGTCCCGCCGCGGACGTTTTTTCATGAATTCCTGCGTCGCGTTGTCGGCGCCGTTGGCGCTCGCGCTGGGGTCGTCTGGCTGAGGAACGGCTCCAATCGACTGGAACTGTTCTGCGATCACAACCTCTCGCGTACTTCGTTCGGTGAGAACCCGAACGCGCAGATGGTCAACCACAAACTGCTGGCTGAGGTCATTTCGAACGGGCAGGCGTGTACCTATCACCCGGGCGAAACCAACGTCGAGCTTCCGACCGAAGACATGGTCGTGCTGGCGGCCCTGCAGCAGAACAAAGAAGTCGTGGGGGTCGTCCAGGTCTTTCAGCGCAACGACACTCCACCTGCGGCCCGACCAGGGTTCCTGCAATTCGTCGAGCAGATGACCGGCTATGCGTGCCGTTATCTCGACAATCAGTCCGAACAGGACAAGCCAGAGGCCGCCACCGCCGCAGTCTCGAAGGTCGCCGAAGACTTTGAGCAGTTCGTTCTGCAGCTCCACAACACGCTGGACTTCAAAGAGGTCGCATTCACCGCTGCCAACGACGGACGACTGCTGGTCGGTTGTGACCGCATGAGCATCGCAGTTCTGGATGGCCGAAAAACGGTCATTCGAGCGATCAGCGGACAGGAACGCGTCAACCATCGGGCGAATCTGGTGCGCCGCATGACAAAACTCGCGTCGCGGGTCATCGCGACGAAAGAGACGACGGAGTACACCGGCAAGGTCGATCATCTGGCTCCGAAAGTTGAAAAGGCGCTGGCCGATTTCATCCAGGAAAGCGGATCGCGCATGGTGACCGTGATTCCCATCTTCCGCCCCGACGCTCTGGTGGAAAAAGAAGAAGAGTCCAACCGGCCGAAAGAGAAGATTCGCAAACCGGTAGGCGGACTTATCATCGAACAGGTCGCGGAAAGTCAGCCCAAACCCGGTGTGCTGGAGAAGGCCAACCTGATCGGCGATCACGTCGGTTCTGCCATCTTCAACGCGAAGACGCACCATCGGTTGTTCCTGATGCCGCTGTGGAAGCTGCTCGGCAAGTGCTTCGCCTTTCTGGAAGGCCGGAACGGAGTGAAAGCGGCACTGATCGTGACGCTGATCGGCGTACTCATTGCCAGCATGGTCCTCATTCCATGGGAATACCGCGTGGAAGGCGAAGGCCGCATGATGCCGGTCGTGCAGAAAGACGTATTCGCTCCGTGGGACGGCGAGGTAGTCGCCATCCTTGTTAAGAGCGGCATGAAAGTCGAAGCCGGTCAAACGCTAGTGCAGATTGAGAATCCGGATCTGGCGCAGCAGTACCGTGCGAGTTATGGCGAGTGGGAAACAAAACTCGTGCTGTTCGAGACACTCGCCCGCGAACTTTCGCGCCCGGCCGGTCGCGAAGAGTCTCGCAATAAGGAAGACGTGGAAGGCCAGTTAGAACAGACGCGCACGGAAATCGAATCGCTCGTTGAGCAACTTAAGATTCTCGACACACGGATCGCGTCACTCGACGTCAAGGCACCGATCTCGGGCACGGTCGCAACATTCCAGATCGAACAGTTGCTGCAGAATCGACCGGTTCGGCGTGGCGAAGTTCTGCTGGAAATCAAAAACGACGGTGGCATCTGGCAGCTTGAGCTGGAAGTCGAAGAAAAGCGGATGGGACATCTGTTCGACGCTCAGCAGGAGGCGCTGGGAGAACTGGTCACGGAACTCGAAAAGGCCATGAAGCAGGGAACGTTGCAAGGTGCTCCCGAATCTCTCACGAGTGAACTAACGCGACTCACTGTGGAAAAGAAGCTCGTCTTGCCCGAGGAACTCGGCGAACGCCAGGCGTTGCTCGACAATGTCAGCGAGTTCCTCGACCAGGAAGCAGGCCCCGAAGGACGATCAGAAGCACTCGACGCATTGCGTTCGAAGCGAGACGCACTCGACCTGCCAGTGGAGTTTGTGCTCGCAACCGACGCTGAATCGACCTTTGACGGCAAACTCTCACTGGTCGACACACGCGTCAATTCGTCCGAAGAAGCCGGCAGCGTGGTAATGGTCTTCGCGTCGTTTGACAAATCGCAGCTCCCCCGCGATCCGCGCATTGGAGCCGACGTCAGAGCCAAAGTCAGTTGTACCGAGATGTCGCTCGGGTACGTCCTGTTTGGCGACGTCGTCGAGTTCGTCCAGAAGTACTTCTGGCTCTAAGGCAGCCAGCGGAAAAAGGTCTCCCCTCGTTTGTGGGTAACTGAGATGATGTGTCTGCAGGGGGCGTTGGGGAATCTCAAGGAAGAGATCGATGCGTTCACATTTATCTGACGACACGGTTGAGTCGCTGCGTTCAGCGGCCCGGAAGCTGAGCGGGTTTCGACGCAGACAGTTTCAGGCGGAGATGGCTCAGAAGTACTGCAGCGGAAGTGCCCGCCGGACTGAACGCGTCTTCGGCTGGGGACGCGATGCCGTGGAAACCGGGCTCAACGAGCGACGCACCGGGATTCGGTGTGTTGATAGTTTCCACCAGCGCGGACGGAAGAAATCAGAGGACTTGGACCCGCAACTCCAGGCCGACATCCAGGAACTGGTCGAACCCTTATCTCAGGTCGATCCGAAGTTTCAAACGACCATCGCGTTCACGCGCGTCACTGCTCCTGCCGTGCACGCGGCCCTGACTGAGAAGTTCCAGGGAACGGATCGCAAGGTGCCGTCCCCGCGGACGCTCATCGATATACTGAATCGAATGGGCTACTCCGTGCGGCGTGTTCAAAAGACACGCCCTGAGAAGACACGCCCTGAGAAAAAACTCCCGAAACGGACGCCATCTTCGACAACGTCCACGCGGCTCACGAACGGGCTGCGGACGATCCGGAGTGCCTGAGAATCTCGATTGATACGAAGGCGAAAGTGAAGATCGGGAACTTTTCCCGGGGCGGCCATGGCCGGTCAGCGGAAGCGGTCAGAGCCCTGGACCACGACATGTCTCCGGAGGCAGTGCTGGTTCCGGCGGGAATCCTGGAGGTCGACACCAGTCAGTTGTCGATCGTGTTCGGCGCGTCGCGCGGCACCAGCGATTTCGTTGCCGACTGTCTGGACCTGTGGTGGTCCGAGCGGAGCGGCGAACATGCCGGCATCCGGCGTCTGCAGATTGATCTGGATAACGGTCCGGAGATCGCCAGTTACGCGATCATCGCGAAGGCGACCTGCAGTCTACGCGCGCTGGTAGGACTCGATTCACCGGCCAGTTCGGCGGCGCAGCTGACTGACATCAAAGCGACGTTACGCCGGCGTCTGCACGATCCGCCGCAACTCCAGGGACAATGCTTTAATCGGTTGTGCGCAGCTGGTTCCAATATCATGCCGTTCCGTTCAACCGCGCGAGTCTGGACCGTTTTCGGACGGAAGTCCGCCTGTGGCACTGGACGCTGCGACGTCGCAGCCAGAAGGGCCGCGTTTGGACCTGGAGTCGCATGCAGCGTCTGGCTTCCCCCACCCGAGTGAGCGTTTGATCGTCCGAACTGAGGCAGGAGCCGGATGAGGTAATTCCTCACGTCCCGATCTCTGCGGGGGCCGCCCGAAAGGGCGGTTCCTACCGCGAGTCATTATTCTCGGTGTCTTCCTCGTTCCGAAGCTGGTGACGTTTCACGCTTTGTCCGACGTGCGTGGCCAGACAGAGCGGCAGGCTTGTCAAGGGGCTCAAAGCGGGTGGCGGGTGACAGACATGAAGACGGATGCGGCCCCCCGCTCACGCGCCGTCCAGGAGTCGGTCGAAGGCGAAGCGGAGAGCCTCGTTGATCTCCGTGGCTGGTCCGGTGATGGCGTCGCCTGGATCGACGGATGTGTCGTTACCGCCGGCGGCGACGCGGTCACGTTGAGGACCGCCGTTGATTTCATCCGCTCCTGATTCTCCAAGAATCAGATCGCGGCCGGATTCACCAAGGAGCGAATCATCGCCGGCTGCGCCCAGGAGTGTGTCGCTACCGCCTCCGCCGCGGATGTTGTCGTTCCCACTTCCGCCGCTGGCGATGTCGTTGCCACTCGCACCAAAAATCCCGTCGTTACCCGCCTGCCCGGCAAGGATGTCGTTGCCGCCTCGGCCGAGCAGCACGTCGTTACCGTCACCGCCCTCCAGGGTATCACGGCCATTGCCGCCGATCAGCGTGTCGTTACCGTCGCCGCCGCGGAAGTGCACAGGACCGCGGAATCCATCGACACGGATGCGGTCGTCGCCATCTGTGCCCTGCAGGGTCAGCCGGGTGATCTGACGGACGTGGATGTGGTCTCCCCGGTCACTTCGAATCAGCGACCGAGTCAGTCGAACGTCACCACCGACGACATCAAACACGACCGTGCGTCCTCTCCGGTCGCGGAGGCGGTCGACTCCTTCGCCGCCTCTGAGTGTGTCGCGCCCCGACTGGCCGTTCAGGCGATCCCGGCCGGCACCGCCGTCCAGTTCGTCATCGCCGCTGCCGCCGATCATTGTGTCGTTTGCGGATCCGCCGGACAGGGTATCGCTGCCGGCCTGGCCATTGAGGCGGTCGCGGCCACTGCCACCGTCAAGATGGTCCTTGCCATGACCTCCCAGCAGGACGTCGTTACCCGCATCTCCATGGATGACGTCACCGCCGGACTTTCCCAGCAGCCGGTCGTTGCCCGCACCGCCATCGATCGTGTCGGCGAAACGCGAACCGATTACCGTGTCATTGCCGTCACCGGCCAGGACGCTGACCCGTACGGGCGAGTTGCGAAGATTGACATTCGAACTGCCATCGTTCAGACGCAGTTCCAGACTCCGCACGCCGGAGAGCGGATACTCAATTCGCTGGATGAAGCCCGACCGCGGATCGGCCGCAATCACGACGAGCGACTGGCCCTGCCGCTGAACGTTGATCCGCGAATTCACAAGGATGGACTCTGTGAGGATCAGGCGCCCGGGGACTGTGGACGTGTCCGGGATCAGCAGGGCCGGCTCTATGGACTGAACGAGGAGCGTCGCATGTCCCTGTGTGAAGCGGTCGAACGCCTGTGTGTTGGCCAGGACGACTCCGCCGTCTGTCCAGCCCGGGCCGATGTTGACCGTGTCGCCGGGGTCCCGGAACACGGTCAGTGTGTTGGAGAGCGACGAGATGTTGAGGACCTCACGCACATCGAGCGTCAGGGTGTTGTCGCCCGTGCCGCTGATGTCAATCGCTTCGACGTCGGAAACGCGGTTATCGGGAATGGCTGTGAGATCGAGGATCAGCCCGAGACCCGAGAGCGTCAGCGTGTCCGTACCGTTTCCGCCGGACACACGCTGGAAAGTTGTGTCGACGACGATAAGTTCGTCATCACCGCTGGCGCCGATCAGCACGTCCGCTCCGCCGTCGCTGGTGAGCACGTCGTTGCCGCCGGCTCCGTTCAGAACATCGGCGACCCCCGCCCCGCCGCCGGCTGTCAGAACGTCAGCCGCGGTGCTGCCGACCTGAGCCCCGGTTGTTGTCGCGGCGCCGTATACGACGTATACGCGGCCGGCGTTAACGGCTTCGTAGTCTGAGAACGGTACGCGCGTAAAACGGGCGGAAACGAGCACGTCGCTGAACCCATCGCCGTTGATGTCTCCGCCACCGCTGACAGCGCCGCCGGCGCCGTCGGCCTGGACCGTGCTGAGCAGACGCACGCCCGTGTCCGGCGTGAGTTCATCGACATTCACGGAGGCAGCAAAGCCGTCCGTCCGGCCGTAGATAATGAAGCTGTCCCCACCGGCAACATTGCTGTAACCATTCGGTGCACCGATCTGCACGTCGTCAATGCCGTCGCCGTTGAAGTCGCCGGCGGCGCTGACGGAATTTCCGATGTCACTGATCCGAAAGTCGCCTTCGGAAACGGCCGTGTCGATCCGAAACCCGTCCGTACCGTTCAGCAGCGCGGCGTCCACGTCGGCGGGAAATCCAGTCGAGCGGCCGAAGACAACGTATGCTTCCCCGGGTCGGGGAAGTCCAGCCGCGCCCCGATCACCACATCGTCCAGACCGTCGTTGTTGATGTCGCCCGCACTGCTGACCGAAACGCCGAACGCCCTATCAAACAGATTGCCGAATGCCGGCTGACTGATGCGGAAGCCGTTGCTGCCATCGAGATCATCCGTCACCAGAATCGAACTGAAGCCGGACGTCTGTCCGAACACGACATACACGTGGTCGTCATCCGGGGCGCCGACAACCACGTCGTCCAGGCCATCACCATTCACGTCCCTGGCTCCGGACACGACGAGTACGTCATCGGCGCTGTCGATGCGGAAGCCGTTCGTACCATCGATGGTCGTCAGATCCAGCGCAGCACCGAAGCCTGCGCGTCGACCGAAGATGACATACGTGACGCTGGAATCGAACCGGCGAAACCGCCCTTCATTCACGATCAGGTCATCGACTCCGTCGCCATTGACGTCGCCGGCGATGGCGATTGCCGCACCGACATTGTCCGACCGGTTCACGCCTTTGATGCGGAATCCGTCGAAGCCATTCAGGTCTTCCGGCAATAGTGCGGGTGGGAATGCGGACGAGCGACCGTAAATCACATGCACGGCGCCAGCGTCGTCGTCTCCCGTATTGGCATACGGTGATGACACGACCAGGTCATCGAATCCATCGCCATTGACGTCGCCACCGCCGCCGACCACCCGGCCCGATTCGGATTCCGAGTCAAGACCCGGGATGCGGAACCCGGTCGTACCGTCGAGCGAACTCAGGTCCAGCGACGGGCTGACTCCACCCGGACCGCCAAACACGACGTAATTGATGCCTGGTTCACGCCGGAAAGACACCTCGCCGTAGTCACTCGTGCCGAGAACGAAGTCGTCAAAGCCGTCGCCATTAACGTCTCCGGCGTTGCTGACGGACCGGGCCAGCCGGTCATTTTGAGACAGGCCGTCGATGATGAAACCGTTCGAACCATCCAGCTCGGACAGCCGGCGGAAGGACTCGTCGGAAACGATCGTGATGGCGACGCGTCCCGGCGTTCCCACCTGAAACTCGCGGCTGCCGGAGACACCGACGCTGACAGTTTCGTCCGTTTCGAGATCGACGTCGGCGGTCGGTGTGAGCGTGATCTGCACGGTATCGACACCGGCCGGAAACACGACGGCGTCGTCCCCGAGCAGCGCGGCGCCACTGATCGTGTAATCCTCATCGCGCCGCGCCGAGCCAGAGAACACCGTCCAGGCCATCAGTTCACCGACTGTAACATCGCGCGTAAACGTCACTGTGATTGACTCACCACTGTCTTCTGTGACGTTCGTTGCCGACGCCGTGACAGTGACGATCTGCCGCGTGATGTCTGTTCTCTGCTGCACGCGGAGCGTGCCGGCCCCCTGCGTCAGAATGTCGAACACGTCACCGTCAACGGTTTCCATACCGGCAGGCGTCCAGTCGCCACCGAAGAATAGTTGGTCGCTGTTGTCCAGCCGGAGACGCAGATCGTTGCTCAGGCCGGTGACTGCAAACACACGCTGCTCGTTGAGGTAAACAGTGGTCGCACCGTGTCCACGGAGATCGATCTCGTCGATTCCCCGCAGCCGGTTGTTGGGCACGTTAAACAGGTTCAATTCGGCCAGCGGTGCATCGACGCGCAGGACGTCATGGCCTCTGCCTCCATCCAGGCGCATGAAGTTCGTGTCGATGATGCGCAGTTCGTCGTTGCCCGCACCGGCGTTGAGCACGTCCGGACCGCCATCGCTCACCAGCGTGTCGTGACCGCTTCCGCCCGCGATCGGATCGGCAGCGAGTGGTCCGCGAGTGGCCTGCAGGAGGTTATCGTTGCTGTCACCAGCCAGCAGCGGTGTGCCCGGCTGAAATGGTCCGCCAAAGATAATGGTTGCAGCCCCGGCCGCTTCATCACCGGTCGGACCTGCCGTGATCGTGGCGACATCGGCCAGTCCATCGCCGTTGACATCGCCAACAGCGCCTGCCGCGAGACCGATGCCTGTCTGACGCGTGATGTCGTCGAGTTCAAGCGTAGCGGGAAACGGTCCAGGATGGCCAAACAGCGCTATTGACTGGTGGTCACTGCGTAACTGCAAATCGTCAAAGCCGTCGCCGTTGAGATCACCCGTCTCGGCTGCGAATGCGACTCCCAGGTCACTGAACGGACCATCCGGCCGGTTCACCAGCGAGAATCCGTTGGTACCGTCGAGGTCGCCCAGCGCGGGGACGGCACCGCTCGTGCCGAAGATCACGTAACCGCGGCCATCCCTGCCGTACAAGTCATAAGTGGAGTAGTAATCCGTCGAAATAAACAGGTCGTCGAAGCCATCTCCGTTCAGGTCACCGATGCTGCTGGCGTTCTGGAACAGAGTGGAGTGAAAGCCCTCACTGCTGTCCGATCGAATCTCGTGCCCCGCTTCGACGTCGATGCCATCCGGTCCCCCGAACAGAAGGATTGATTCACCACCGTTGGCGAAGGAGTAGTAGTTGTCCAGGTAGCCTTCGGAAAAGGACAGGACATCATTGAAGCCATCGCCATTGAAGTCCCCCAGCCCCACAACGGCGCTGTCTCCCGTGCCGGAGATACTCACAGACTCCAGTGCCGCGTTGACTCCCAGAATATCGATCACTGGATCGAACGGACCTGAGCGGCCGTAAATGATGTGATTGCGAGCCGCGCGGCTGAAGTAGTTGTCGCTGTAGCTGTCATAAAACTGTTCGAAGTCGGGCCCTGCGACACCCAGGTCATCAAATCCGTCGCCGTTCACATCGCCGATCGTGGCGAGCTGTCCGCCGAATTCGTTGTAACGACCAGACTGTCGAATCTCGATGCCGTTGGTGCCGTTGATATCGCTCGGTGTCACCGTCGCCGGGAACCCCGAGTCATTTCCAAACAGCACCCAGACGCGACCGCGCGTACCGTCGTAATGGCGGTAAGAACAGAAGGCGTCCTGGCACACGTACTCGTCGTAAGTCGGATCTCCCACGAGCAGGTCGGCAAAACCGTCTCCATTGAAGTCGCCGATCCCGGCGACTGCCGGTCGCGTGCTGAATCCGTCAAGCGTCACATCGGCCGCATTTGCCAGCGAATCCACCGCCGGGAACTCCGCTACGCGCCCGTAGACGATCGAAATTCGGGCCGGAGTCGTATCGCCGGGGCGGTCCCCGATAATGGCGATGTCATCCAGACCGTCTCCGTTCAGGTCGCCGACTCCGACCACAGTGTCGGCTTCGCTGTCGGTGCTGCTGCCCTCGATGCGAAAGCCTTCCGGGCCGCTCAGTTGGTCCAGCCGGACCTCAAACGGTGCTTCGATCTGCAGAGTTGCCGTGCTCTGTGTGAATACTTCAAACGTCCGGCCGTCGATCTCCTGCACCTGCTGCGTCCAGCCCGAGCCGACGTCGACACGATCGAAGAAGCTGTGTGAGACCGTTAGCGTGTCCGTGCTGTCCGACAGTCCGATCACCTCGCTGACCGTGAGCGTCAGCGAATTCGTTCCCCCCGCTCCGCTGATGTCGAGACGCTCAAGGTTTGTGAATTGCGACGCCGATGCCGTCAGGTCAAATTGAATCCCGGCTCCCTGGAGCACGAGCTGGTCACTTCCGTCACCGCCGTCAAACTCCGCGGCAGTGGGGTCGATCACAATCAGCTCGTCAGCCGCCGCGCCACCTGTGACTGTTGCCGACAAAGAGATCGCGCTGATGTCCAGCCGGTCATCGCCGTCTCCGAGATCCGCGTTCAATCCACCAGTCACAGATGCGGCCGGAATGCGCCGTTCTGTCGCCGGCGTTGAACCGATGCCGTCTGTCAGGACGGAATCGGGCGATGTCACGACAAACTCGTTGCTCGATGCATCCAACGTGACCGTTATCAGGTCCGCGGCGCCGGACGACGCATCCACCAGAGACAGATCGCCACTGCCGTTCACGGTGACCGCCACGCTGCCGGGCAGACCGATCGTGCCCGTAACAGCCGTTGAGGTGCCGGGCGAAAATCCCCGGCCAGGCAAGAGACTGATTTCGACGGACTCGGGCTGTTCGATCAGCGAATCGTCGATGGGATTCAATTGGAACTGGGCCGTGGCGCTACCGCTGGCAAACGAGACCACCGCCACTCCTTCCGATGACAACGTGGCACCACTGACGGAATAATCCACATTCCGAATCGCTGTCCCGGTGAGCCGCACTGGAATAGACAGCGGCAGGTCCAACGATGAGCGAGTCGCCGTGACGGTCAGACTGCCACCTTCCTCACTGACCGCCGAGCTGACACTCAGATCAACGGTCGCGGCTGTCGCATCGACGACGTCTCCGGTCTGCTGCACCTGCAGGAGCGCCTGCCCCTGTGTAAACACTTCGAATGTGTCGCCGTTGATCATTGTGTCGGCCTGCTGCGTCCAGCCACTGCCGATCGCGACAGCATCGCCCGCATCGCGATCAACACGCAGCGCATTCCCTGTCCCGGACAGATTCAGGGCGGCCAGCGCATCCAGCCGTAGCGTGTTATTGCCGCTGCCCGTGACATCAATCCGCTCGATGTCTATCAGCCGCAACGGAGGGATCGTCGTGAGGTCGAGAAACAGGCCGGCACCGTTCAGCAGCACGGTATCCGTGCCCGTTCCACCGTCGAGTTGTGCGAAGTCCAGACTGACGATCGTGAGTCCGTCATCACCGGCCCCACCGCTCAGCACGTCCGGACCCCATCCGAGATCAGCGCGTCGTTCCCGACGCCCCCGAACAACCGGTCCGCTGCCGCAGCGCCGAGGCTGGCTGTCAGCGTGTCGTTGGCGGATCCACCGGTCTGCGCACCGCCTGCGAAGTCCTGTCCGAAGACAAGAAAAGTAACACCACTACCTCGGATGCCATCAACATTGGCAAAATTTTCACCGGCAATGAAGTCATCGATGCCGTCGCCGTTTACATCACCGGCCGTGGTAACGTCGGACGCCAGGAAATCCATGACTTCAAATTCAAAACCATCCGTCCCGTCCAGATCGTCTGTGTCGATCGTCACGGGAAAAGCACCCTGGCGGCCAAACACAATATGATTCTGAATTCGCAGGTCATCGAGTCCGTCGCCGTTGATGTCACCGACCGTACGCGAACGCCGTGAGTTGTTGGTGTTGGGGTGCAAAACTGTGAACCCACTCGTTCCGTCCAGGACCGACCGATCCAGTTCGGCCGGAAATAAATGCGGCCGTCCAAACAAAATGTGCGTCTCAACGAAGTGTCTGTTAATGGCGATGTCCGTCAGGCCGTCACCATTAACGTCGCCGGCAGGTCCGATGAGGACTCCTGTTTCACGGAAGTCGCCGGGAAGACCGGTAAAGGTGAAACCATTGGTACCGTCCAGGCTACTCACGTTTGTCTCGGCGACAAACCCATCTGACCGGCCGAAGATTACGTACGCCGCCCCGACACTCTGAGAATCAATCAGGGCATTCGGCGCCCCGATCAGGATGTCGTCCAGTCCGTCGCCGTTGATATCTCCGGCTCCGCTCACGCTCGTTCCGAGATCGTCCGTGACCGTGCCGGTCACACGAAAACCGTTCGTCCCGTCGACCTGTGTGAGATCCTCAACGGCATTGAACGACGACGCGCCAAAGAGAACGGTCGCCATATCCGGTGGCGAAGAGTTGTACCGGCTGGCCCCTCCGATGATGACGTCGTCAAAGCCGTCACCATTCACGTCGCCGGCAACGGCGAGACGCTGGGACTGCGTGCTCATCGAGTCCAGTTGGAACCCGTTCATTCCATCCAGAGAACTCGGATCAAAATCAGCGGGGAACGCTCCCGCGTGACCGAACAGAACGTGGATCGTACGTGCCTGACCCGACGGGGCGGCGGCAATCAGCAGATCACCGAATCCATCGCCGTTGATGTCACCACCTCCGGCAGCCTGTCCCGGTCCGGGAATCCGGAACCCGTTGGTCCCATCGAGGTCGTTCAGCCTGAGTATCGCGGGAAACCCGCCAGCCTCACCGAATACGACGGCACTGATCCCCGTATTTGTCTGACCGGCGTCAAACCTGCTCGCGCCGACGATCACATCCTCAAACCCGTCGCCGTTGACGTCGCCGGCCGGACTGACGGTGCCGCCCAGGTTCGCCAATTGCTGATCTGACTGGATCCGGAAGCCGGTCGTGCCGTCCAGGGTCGTCAGATCAAACGGATTTGGCGCTGTCAGCAGCGTTCGTTTTTCAAGTGTTTCGGCAACCGCATGCGACTTGAGTTTGCCTGTCCGGTTCAGTGCACGCCGATGGCGTCCGGCCCGGTGCAGCCAGGAAGACAACAACATGACAACCTGCTCCTGAAGATCTGGAACGCGTGTAGAAACACGCAGCAGCCGCAGGCGTGTCTCCGGCACACATGCACCTGGTGCCTTGCTAGAGCTGATTCCTGGGGTATCTGAACTCTCACGAATCCAGCTACAGCCGACCGGAAGTTTGCGCTCTGACGAGGCACCCGGGAAAAACCACTTACCAATCTGCGTCCATTCGCCGCAGGACCGGAGTTCACCCGGGATGGCTCCGCCCACACACAGACGTGGAAGAAACCATCCGAGTTCCGATCGTCTTACACACGCATTCAGGTGAGCGGATTGGCAGCGGAGCCCCGCACATCCACAGCCTCATTCATCAGGTCCGTCAGAATCATCAGGATCAGTCCCGCCGACAGGAGACCGTCGGCAATCGGCCTGAAACATAACTCGCAAACTTTGCGGCTGTGGGGGTACGACCGGCATTGCGTGCACGCCGCGACAAAGTGAACGCACATGAGCCGGTAGATTACCAGCGACCACTCGCTCTCCGTCTTGTGGACAAAGCCCTTCGTCCACGCTGCCAAATTAGATGGCCGATCCATCCAGTGGGCTGTCATCAAGTCGGTGCCTCGCGAAGAAGCCCGACTGGCGAGCCTCCAATGTGCGGCGGTCGACAACACCGGAGGCAGTTACGTGGATCCCGTTGTGGAATCCAGCTCTGTCGACTGTGGGCACGCGCAAGTTTCCAGCGATCGTTTGAACGACGCGGGAGCCCGACAGAATCGGAGAACCAGTGCATCACAAACGCCAGCCGTTGCTCTGAGAGGCTCGCCAACTACAATCGCTGCCGCACGCGTCAGGTGTGGCCACACCACCTGAATGGCCATATCGGAAATCGGTAACACCCTTCGCCTGCAGTACTTGGAGAGGTGCCAGAGTGGCCGAATGGACTGGTCTTGAAAACCAGCGTACCGCAAGGTACCGGGGGTTCGAATCCCCCCCTCTCCGCTCCCTGGTGAAGCAGTCATCGTAACGCGATGACTGCTTTGCTTTTGCGCTGAGCACTCGGGCGAGACATTTGCCGCTGTGCTGATTTTGTCCTGATTCTCGGACTGTGCTGCTTGAACCATCGTCATCGTTCTTCTCCGAATCCCGGGAGTCCGCCGGGGCATTCGTTCCCTGCCCGGCTTCGTCCGCCTCAGTCGTGGCTGCCGGAACCACCGCCACCTGCAGAATAGCCGCTGCCGGCCGGGGTGGAGTTGCTGCCCGTACCCGTTCTGCTCGCGACCGGACTGTCACAGAAATCCTCGTACGCCGACGGCACACTGGCTCCCGTTCGGTGCGGGATGTGTCGCCGAGCCACATTGCTCAGTGGTGGCTTGAATTCCGGCACTCCTGCGATTCATGGCCCATGTCAGGGTGGTTCACACGGTGATTCAAACAGGATACCGACCAGATGCACGTGACCATCCCGGAACGCGAGAACAGAATCGAGTGTGTTCGTCGCGCCGACTGTCGTGAACTTCAGAATTATTCCAGAAACGATGTTACACCTTGCCGCTCTGTGGAGAGATACGGTCATGCTCGACGACCGTCAGCACGAACAGTTCACTCGACTGTGGACGGAGAACCAGCCCTCGGTGGCAGGCTATCTTCATGCGCTGGCAGGGCACCGCAACGTGTCCGAAAACCTGCTGCAGGAGACGGCATTGGCGCTGCTGCGGAAGTTCGACGATTACGACCTGACGCGCCCCTTCCTGCGATGGGCACTGGGAGTTGCCCGGGTTCAGCTCCTCACGCATCGACGCGATGCCGTCCGATCGCGAACCGTGGCACTCGAGGACCAACTGCTCGAACGGTTCACCGCGTTGTGGGCGGAGGTCGAAGTGTCCCTCCGCGAAGAGCAGGCGGCGCTTGAGGTCTGCCTGGGCCGACTGGCTCCGCGCGCACGTGAAGTCGTGCGATTGAGATATTTCGAAGCTTTGAACGCCACTCAGGTGGCACAGCGGCTGGGATTGGCCGCCGGATCAGTGCGCGTGCAACTGCAGCGAGTACGCGAGCAGTTGCGTGAGTGCATTGGAGCTCAGTTACGTTCGCAGGGAGGCGAATCGTGATCAGATCAGAAGAACTCACTGCCGCGTTTCTGGACGAGACGATCGTAAGTCATGTGCCACAAATCGGGAACTTGTTTCGGACGCATTCCGAAAGCGGCGTAGCCGCAACCAAAACTTCGTCAGAAGGTACGATTCTCAATCCGACAAAGCGCGCACGGCGCGGTCGTTTCTCGGAGTAAGAATCTAAGCAGACACTCCCGCGTCAGTTCACTCCGTTCCCATGAAGTCGAATCTCGGAACGTCTTTTCCGTCGACCAAAACGTTTTCCAGAAACATCGCCTTTGGACGCACCCACATTTCGCGCTCGCCGTAATCCGGTCGGTAGACAACGAGTTCTTCCTGCGTCTCCGAATGCCGGGCAGTTCCAATCACGACGTATTCGCGCCCCTTGTAATGTCGGTAGCGTCCTTCCGTAACGTCGTTCACTGGTCTGGCCTTCCGTGTCTGATTCGACCACTTGCGCTTTTTGAAGTTGCACACTTTCGGAGTGCGACGATGCATCGTCGCTTTCCCCTTTTTTCCACTCGCGGCGAAGTCGCTTACTTTTAAGTGTTTTCTCCTCACTCCATTCTGGGCGGCGTGGCAGACGTGCCGTCGAAAGGAGATGGAAAGCGGCTCCGCCGCAAAAGTGGCTTTGCCACGATAGGAAAGCGGTGATGCATCACCGCAGTCCAGAAATGTGCAACTTCAAACTTTCGCTTTGGGCTATGTTTCGTTCCGGTGCCGTCCGATTAACTCAGCAATTCCTTCAGCGCACCGTGCTGGCTGGGATCCTCTTTGTTCGAGCCCGCGAGATTAAAGTGTTCGCGAGGTGCACCGACGGCGTGCAGTAAAGTGCAATACAGCGCGTTGATTGTGGGATTCGTCGGAGCCGCACTCCCGTGGTAATTCCACTCGCCCAGCGTGCCGCGTTCTTGCATTGGGTATGCAACCAGTTGCCCTGTCTTCAGACGACCTCCCAGATTTCCGGCCAGTACGAACGGCCAGTTTTCGCCACTCGTGTGCTGTCGGTTGGCACTATCGCTGGTGAACACGAGCAACGTGTTGTCCAGCATCGTACCGTTGCCTTCAGGAATCGACTCAAGCTTCTTCATCAGACTTGCTGTCTGCTCGGCGATGAACCGACGAACTCTCGCGAGGATTTGGTCTCCCATAAGGTTCAAAGCCGGGTCCTTCTTATTGTGGCCGACTGAATGGACGCCCATGTCCGAAAACCCTTTGTAGTTGCCTCTGATCCGGCAGAGTCCGGACGTAATCGTCACAACGTTTGTCAAACCGGTCATCAGTGCAGCCGCGCCGATATCGAACTGCGACGCCAGAACATCGGGCATGAGAGTTGGGGCAGGTGATGGTGGCTGGGGCGCGTGCTTCTTCAACCGACCGTCGGCCTGCATCTTCGAGAGCCGATCTTCTCGCTGGCTCAACGACTCCAGGGCCCCCAGGTGATAGTCCAGTTGCTCCCGCTCTGTTCCCGCCAGCTTCGGCCGCAGTCGCCGCACATCGCCGGCCACGAAGTCGAGCAGATTTCTTCTGGTCACGAAGTCGTTTCGCTTCGCACCGATGCTCCCGAACAGCGACTCGAAAGCCAGTTCGGGACGACACTGAGCGGCGATCGCTCGACCCGGCCCCCACGCCGAAGATGCGTAGTACGTTGTCGTTTCCGGATTACCCGGATCGACTCCCAGTACCAGCAGCGGGAAGATCCCCGGCATCTCTCTGGCGATTGCGGCATCAATCGACTCGGCAACGACCCGCCGGAACTTGTCTTCGCCCAGACCTCCGGACGCACCTGACAGTGCTCCGAAACCAGCGCCGTGATTGGGTGACAGGTGCCCGCCGCGCAGGCCCTGGACGATCGCCAGTCGATCCTTCCAGGGAGTGAACGGCTCGATGTCCTGTGGCAAATCGAGAGATTCGAGCGGGAGTTCCCGCACCTTGTCACCTCCCAATGGCACGCCCGCTGGCTGCGCTCCGGCCTCGTGGAATCCGTTGTCGAAAAGCACAAAGACGACTCGCTTCGGAGTCGTGAAAGTGCCATCGATCTGCGCTGCCACAGATCTGAGCAACGGCGCGAAGACGACACCACCTGCACCCAGTGAAACACCCTTGAGCAACTCGCGGCGACGGATCATGGCTGTCTCCCGGTGGGCCTCAGTATTGGATTCGGAACAACGAGTCTGGATTGAGGCTGTTAGTCAAAATGGAATATCAGGCATCACGACATTCCTGTCACCGCGTGACCTTGTCGAATTCTGACGACGGGTCTTCAACGGTTCGATACAGGAATGCCTCTGAAGTCAGCATCGACGTAATCAATGCGTTCATACTCCCGCCACCATCGACATAGGCGCGGTGTGCAGTCACGAGTGTAGGGCCGTCAGCAAGAGTCTCGTTTCGTCCCATCATGTATCGGAACACGTGCCGCACGAACACCTGCTCGACTCGTTTGGACGAGGCCAGTTTTCTGAGTAGTTCAAACGGATCATTCACGGGCCCGTTCAGTCCGGGATCGCCGCTGACTTCGACTGCACCAGTCGCATCAACCGGTTCGTCCAGTTCGGTCGTTCGATACTGGCCCAGGTGGTCAAAGTTCTCGAACGGTAATCCCAACGGATCCATCTGCTGGTGACACTTCCAGCAATACTCGTCCCGGGTCACTCTCATGCGCTGCCGCAGAGTTTTCTCGGGCTCGTCGGGAAGCTGGGCATCGACCGTAACCGGGAGGTCCGGAATTCTTCCACCCAGCAACCGCTCCTGAATCCATCGGCCTCGGTGGATGGCGTGATTGTCAAAGTTCGTGGAGTGGGCGATCAGCCAACTGGGATGCGTCAGGATTCCCATGCGATGCTGCTTTGGCATCTCGAAGGGTCGATCGTCTGACCATTGCTGGCGTGTGATTTTCAGTTCGTAAATATCGATCGCGGTCTGCGCGAAACCACTGAATGGTTTCGTCGGATTCTTCACGACTCCCTGGGCCTCTTTCGTATTCCCGGTGGCAGCAAAAGTCAGGGAGGTCGTCAAAAGTTCTCGGAGCACGTTCGTGTCCGACTTAAGGATCCATTCCACCAGCCGATCTGTATCGCTCACAAAGAAGTTCGGGTGCCAGTCGTTCTTGCCGCGGAATCCCGCTGCCTTTCGTGTTTCGCTGTCCTTGAACACGTCGATCGCTGCTGTGTATCCAAAGTACTCCTGGAAGAACCTTAGGATTCGTGGTTTAGCAATCTCCGGATCGTTGAGGATTCGGACGACCTGTACGCGAATCTCTTCTCGTTCCGTCAACTTTCCGTCCGTCGCCGCGTCGGCCAGCACCTCATCCGGTTCCCGGTCAGTCAGCGCATAGGCGACCGACCGGGCGACGTCGCGAGGAGACATCAGCGCCCGAGTCGCACCGTCCACGGGCAACTCGATTCGATAGACAATCTCGGGATGGAACAGGATGGCGATCACCAACTGTTCGAGCGACTTGTCGCGTTCCAGTGTCTTCATGCTGCTCTGAAGAAAACCCGCGTATCGCTCAAGTTCCTGCCCGGTTGGTGCACGACCGAGGATGCCCATGAAAGCAGCGCCCGTTGCCGCCTGGATCTGCTCTGGTGACAGCGAGTCGTCCGTCTTGAGGAATGCCTGCAACGGCTGCAGTTCAGTGATGCGAGTCTTCGGAAGTCGTTCGAGAATTGCCCCTGCGACTCGCGTGGCATTGCGCAGGTGATGCTCGATCTCTGGTTCGCCGATCCTGTGCTGAGACGCGTAGTCGCGGAACCCGTCCTGAGCTGAAAGTTCCCACGGAGCACGTACGCGATGATGGCCGTAAGTGCGAAATCCCAGTCGGTATTTGACGTTCAGGCTCTGGATAAACTCTTCATACCCTCGACCCGTTAAGCGCCACAGGCGTCCCCGCGTTTCCGTTGGTGTGGTGGGCGCTTTTCCTGAAAACAGAGCGTCGTGATCCACTCGGTTGCCCTGAGAAGGACTCAGCCATTTGCTGTCGTCCAGAACGGCGCCCGCGTTTCTGAGTCGCGTCCTGATCCACAGCAACACGTTCCGCCGTTGCGCCGGTCTCGGCTGCGCGGCCTCTTCCGGAGGCATCTCGCCACTCTGGAGTTTGTCGAGCACTTTCTTCCAGATGTCGACTTGCCCGGCTGTATCAGTCTCCCGCCCTGCGCGATCAAGCGCGAGCTTACCTTTCGGATTCTTCGCCCCGTGGCATTTCACGCAGTACTGTTCGACGAATGCCACGACGCCATCTGTCCCGCTGGCAGCAGTCGACTCTGGATCACCGTCCGTCGGATTGATCTGGGCCTCCACCGTCTGGCCGGACAGCGCGCAGCTTGCCCACGCCAGGAAGATCAGCAATTGACGTGTGCTTGTTCTCACCATTGAGAGATCCTGAAGTTGTCGGCACTTCGCACGGACATTAGGCGTGCGGTGGATGAGAATTTACCGCCCCTGAGTTTATCTCAGGGGTTCTCGCGTTTCTGCACTACGCAATCGGTAATGCACAGACGCGAGAACCCCCGACGTAAAGTCGGGGGCGTTGGTAAATTCTCAACTGCCGCACGCCTTAAGGGCAGCGGATGACACGGGAACAACAGATGTTCGCTGATCCGCTTTCATCCGCAAGATCAGCGTCATCCGCGTCCCCTTCCCGGGGCTTCCGTGTTCGGGTCTGGATACACCATATCACGGGGCCAGGTTGAATTTCGGTTTCCGGCTGCGGATCAGCTCGGATTCGTAAGCACGCCGCTGCGGCTTGAGTCGTGCCTGTGAATCCGGATCGAAGGCATGCACCTCAATGACAATTCCCCCGATCCCTTCAGCTTTCAGATAAGTTGCCAGAGACTGACGATCGGAATCGTCCAGGTGTTTCTTCAGCCGATCGCGCAGCTTGGAGGACTCGCCGATGTAGAGATAACCGGTTTCATCGCGAAAGATGTAGACGCCCGGACCGTTCGGGATCAGTTCCGGTTTGTTGGCGATCTCCGACGCGGGAAAGGCGAGGATCTGCTTCTTCCAGTCCACGACTCGCGACACAAGTTCCGGTTGCAGGCGTCGTGACTTACGTAAGGTGAAGCTCGCCTTACGCAACAGATACGACTCAACGTCTGGAACAATGGCCTTGGCGACCTTGTCGTACTCGGCCCGCAATTCCGGCTCACAGATCACACGATCCGTGTTGACCTTGTAACGATCCTCCAGGAATCGGGCAGCGATTTCTGCCGCATGCAGATACTCATCATGCCGATCACGACGGCGCTTCGTCGCGCGGATGTCGCGTAATTCGCCGGCCTTTCTCAGGTTGAGCAGCGTCCAGTTGAAATCGAACGCGCGAATGTCAGGCATGCGTTTGCGGCACTCAGTCAGATACTTCGCATTCAGTTCATCCTGCAGAAGTACTTCGTCGCTACTCCATCCGTCATACACGGTCGCGTAGGCCAGACGTGCAACGTCTTTAAGCTCTCTCCGCGTTGCAGCGTCAAGTTCCGATGGCTGGCCCGGTGCCTGTTCCCCACCGCTCACGGGAGTGATCACCGACGCAATCAGAGCGACGTACACGAGAAGCCTGAGAAAAAACATGGCCGCCTCAATTCAAGCGCGAGCTACTGGTCGATTCGAAACCGTTTCAGCATCTCCAGCCGGACTGTTAGTCTCTCGTCGTCGAGCCGGCAGTCACGCGATTTCGACACCCGACTATACCGTCCACCGTGTGTTGAGAGAAATTCAGCGAGCCTCGTACTCCGTCGAATCAGGACAACGCTGCATGACCGTTTACACCACTCGATTGCCCGCTCTCTCCATTCGGTATGGAATGGTGCTGCTGCTGTTGTGCTTTGCCGGCCTGGGTGCGGACGCCCGTGATGCGGACCGTGTCGTGGATATCTGGCCTGAGCTTGCTCCGGGTGAATCAACTCGAAACACCGGTGAGACGCTTGCTCGCCGTGCCAACGAAGATCCTCCAGCAACCCGAGTGAAGAGCATCACGCGTCCGCGACTGCATGTGTTTCATCCACCGGCACCGGCTGCGAACTGGTCCGGCGCGTCCGTGCTGATTTTTCCAGGCGGCGCGTACAATTACGTGGTGACAGACAAAGAGGGATCGGAAGCCGCAGCGTGGCTGAATCAGCATGGTATTACGGGCATTGTCGTCCATTACCGGACGAAGCAGTCGGCAGGAACTCAGACCAACAACGATCTTCCAAAACTGTCTGAGCGCCCTCTGCAGGATGGTCAGCGAACTGTCAGCCTGGTGCGTCATCATGCCGGCGAGTGGGGGCTGAAGCCAGACCGGATCGGCGTCCTTGGATTCTCAGCCGGAGGCCAGGCCGCAGCACTCGTCACGACACGGTTTGCCTCACGATCTTACAAGTCCCAGGATGCAGTGGATGAAATCTCCTGCCGACCTGATTTCAGCATGCTGGTTTATCCGTGGCGGCTGGTTGACGACGAAACCGGGCAGTTGCGTGACGTGTTGAAGATCTCGAAGGAAACCCCACCGACACTTCTCATTCATGCCCACAATGACAGTGCGACATCGATCAGCAGCGTGTTGTTCTATGCGGGGCTCAAGCGTAGTGGCGTTCCAGCGGAACTGCACATCTACGAGACTGGCGGGCACGGCTACGGCATGCGACCCGTCAGAAACTCAAACGTCGCCACCTGGCCGGCGCGAGCGGCCGACTGGCTGCGTCGACGCGGCATGACTTCAAACGAATAGGCACAGTCCACGCACAGCGATGAGACGGAGAACCTCATGACAGAACCAGAAGAAACGCCGCCAGCGGAACCGCATACCAAAGAAGAGCTGAAGCGGGCTCTGAAGGCGTTCAAGAAACGGATGAAACTGACCCGGCTCGATGATGAGTCGCGGCTCGGTTACGGACCGATGACCGGAGGCGAAAAGTCGGGCGTCGTGGCAATCACGCCGCCGAACCAGTATCCCCAATCGATTTGGGATGCACTCGCCGAAAAAGGTCGACTGCGGTACTCAGGTCACGGAATGTACGAACTCGGCGATCCATGATGCCGATTACCGGACGGTCTTGAGGATATGGTGTTGAGTCAGGAGGATTTTGCTCGTTTGCACTTCTTTCAGGTCAGAACATATTGCTGCTGAACTGGAACACGCTTTCGATCGGTTTGTCCTGTGATCACTGTTGAATGCCCTCACTGCGAACGCACGGTCGTTGGTTCAGACAGCATTGCGGGTCAATACCGTGAATGTCCGAACTGCGGTGAGCTGTTCGTAGCGCTACCGGGCGCACAGGACAGCGCGGCGGATTCCAGTGAAGGCCTTTCGTCAGTCGACGGTGAAATCCAGTTGCCGGCGCCCAGTCGTCGCCGGTCGTCCCGCATCGTCGCCACCGACAACGATCCACCGTATCCAGAGCGGCCTGACGTTGAGTTTGACCACGTCGAGGATGGGACGCGGACCGAGCTTGACTCAGTGATGGATCTCGCCGATTCGCTTCCGGACATCAAACTCGAATTCGATGACGCCGAACCTGAAGAGGGCGAGTTGCTTTCACCATGGAAGCAGGTGCTGCAGTCGAAAGAGTCGCGTTCGTACGTGATCTCCACGGCCGTGCATGCCATCATCCTGCTGGTTCTTGCCGCATGGATTCTCCCGGAATTGCCAGCAACGAACTTGTCGGAAATCATCACCGTTCTACCGTCGGTCGTTGAGGACAACGGTATCGAGTCAGTCGATTTTGATGCTGAAACCGACGAGGACAAGGATGATCCCGCGCTCGATCCAGTCGAAGCTAACGCAGTGCCGTTGACGATACAGCCGAATGTGTTTGACGCATCCGAAGCCGGAGGCCTGCAATCGATTACCGCGACGCAGGACGCTCCGAGAAAATCTGACACCGCAGCCGATTCCAACACGGGCCCCGGGAGTTCCGAGCCAGCCGCAGAACCGCGTGAAGCCAAAGTCAGTCAGGCAAAGTCGGTTGAGGGAGCCACTGACGCGATCATCGAATCGATCAAAGCCAAACTGCTGGAACGCGACATGGCTGTCATCTGGCTGATGGATCGTTCAGTCAGCATGCAGCGACAACGAAATATGCTGGCTGATCGACTCGAAGGCTACCTGCAGGAAGTTCACGAAACCCGCACCGATGAGTCGCATACATTGATGCACATCGTTGTGGCATTCGGCGCGCGTCCGGAAAAACTCACTGTCACGACCGTTCCAGGAAAGGCGCTGGCAGCCATCCGCAAAGACTACGGTCTGGACGCGACCGGGTTGGAGAATGTGTTCTCGGCGATTGAATGGTCCGAAGAGCAGTTTGTTCAGAAGAACGGTAAGAACCGGTCGAAGAACCTGATGTGCGTCGTGTGCACCGACGAATCGGGAGACGACTACTTGCGCCTGGAACGCACCATTCAGATTTGTCGGAACAGCCGGCTTGAGGTCAGTGTCATCGGTCCGTCCGCGGTGCTCGGTCAGATGCAGGGCTATCACGCCTTTCAGGCTGAAGACGACCGCGTGTACTACCTGCCCGTCGTTCGAGGCCCGGACACCGCGTTACGCCAGCGATTGCGATTGCCCTATTGGTTTCGCAATGTGCCGGCCAACTGGGACGAGTCAAAGCGAGGTCCGTGGTACGGCAAGTCGCCAGCATGGCAGGGAGGCTCCAACCTGGACGCGATGCTGTCGGGATTCGGGCCGTACGCGTTGACACGACTCACGATGGCAACCGGTGGAAATTACATTGTGTACGATCGCCCGAGTGACAGTTCACCGTTCCGCATCGACACGTTGCGGCCTTACCTACCGGACTATCGATCCGCAGATCTGATTCAGGCAGATTTGCGGGAACGCCCGCTGCGCGTAGCAGTTCTTAAAGCTGTGGAAGCCGCGCACAAACTGAATCTGCAGCCTCCTCGCCTCGACTACGGTGTTCGATTTGGTGGCCCGTTCTATTACACGGCTCAGGAATTTCAGGCACGGCTGGGCAGCGAACTGGCTTCTGAGAAGCGGAAGGCTGAGGTTGCTGTCCGGGATATCGACGAGTTGATTCGTGTCTTCGAAAACCGAGTCGTTGTCGGTTTGTACGAGCAGGAAACGTCCCCTCGCTGGCAGGCCTGGCACGATCTGACGTATGGCCGGTTAATTGCCGCACGAACCCGCTACCGGGCCTTTGTCGATTTTGCTCCGAGGTTGAGACCAGGAACACTGAAGTCTTCCACGAACGGGCTCACAATCCATGCGGCAAGACCGAGCCGAGTCGAACGGACAACACGCGGGGAAGACGCTAAACGCATTCTGAAGCGCTGCATCGACGCACATCCCAACACGCCGTGGTTCCACTTGGCGCAACGCGAACTTGCGCATGATTTTGGATTCGCAGTGCAGGAACGTGCCGTAATCCGAGTTCCGCGGAACAGAGGGCGACCAACCCGGCAGGTCTCGTTGCCTCGCCTGTAGCTGCATATCTTAATCTCCGTGCGTCAGTCCTGAGCCAACGACTTCGGCCTCGATCCTCTTCATAGCCAGCATGCCCAGACACGCGGCCGAGCCGCGAGCGGAGCGGATTGGGGAGTAAGATTAAGAGTAGGATTAAGATTAAGAGGCCAGGAGCCACTCGCCCCTCCGAACTTGAGGCTTGATCGCGCCTATTCCCTTGAACAACCTTGCCCCAGTAGAAATGGGCCGCTCAGCGCCGAACCAAGGACGAGCGCGGCCAGTCCTCCGTACGCGGGCAGGAGATGACGCAAGCTCGTGTAACCAACCTGAAGATGAACGCCGATTGTCGAGACATACGCCGCACTGCCGGCCAGCAGCAGCGCCCACCACAACCAGGCGGCGCCACGGCGAAAGCCCCACAACGAACTCAACAGGACGACGATTCCACAACTGATGAGCATGGCACCGAATGTCGCGCGATCGTGAGCGATCATCGGGACCAGTTTGGGATTGATTGAACGCAGCGTCTCGGCAGTAGTCTGCATGAAGTCGAGGTCTTCCTGCACGAAGACGCTGGTCACACCAAAAAAGCTGATCACACAGCCGCCCACGATGATCGCTCCGCCGTGCAGGATGTAGATCAACTGCCCCCACTGGTTCATTCGCCAGGCCCGGTCGTTGTGCAGGTCAGGCACCGTGAGACACGGGCGCGACTCAAACGAGGCGTGCATGCCCAGCAGCGTGAACTGAAACATGACGGCCGTCACGAATGCATGAAACGGATCGAAGTAGCCGAAACCGAGGAATAGAAAGAACCCGAAAAAGCCGACCAGTGCCGACGTCAGCAGGGTCACGCGAGCCCAGTGAAACCCGGCCCGAATGCCCCATAGCGACAACGCCAGATAGAGAATCCCATCCGCCAGCATCGTGCCGGCGAGTGTGACTCGGTCATGCGTCAGAAACGGCAGCAGGTTTTCATTGGCGCCACATAGCTCGTCGATGGTCACTCCAACGAATGCTTCGTCGTACGGCAGCATGACTCGAGTTGTCGCCACCCCCATGGCCAAGACGCCGCCCCCGAACATTCCGATCGCCAACAACATCGTCCAGAACCAGCTTTGTTGCGCGGCCGCTGGCGCGGCATCGTGTAAGCCACGTCCCACTTCCAATCCTGCCACACTCAACAGATGATCTGACGCAAGCACCGCCTCGTTGATACGTTTGGGCAACCCCGGTCCGGCAAACACCAGCCCCGAGTCGATCAGAACAAGATCGGCTCCTGCCTGTAGCAGTTCGAGTGCATCCGCGGGTTCGTGGATGCCGCCCGTTGTGATGACGGCCATGTCGCCGTCATCTCTGTCACGGAACTGGCGAACTCGTTCCACGACTGCCGCCTGTCCGGCGCGTCCCATGATCCGTCGACCCGACGAGTCGCTTCTGGCGGCGTCGATCACGACGCCTGAGAAGCCTGCGTCTTTGATCTGTGCCGGATCGACGTCGTCGGGAGCCACATGAAACACGGGGCCAGAGAATCCAACACGGCGCAGCACGTCGATCCACTCCGCGGAACATGCTGCGTGCCCACCGGACGACGTTGTGCCGACAAGAGTCAGGCCGGATACATGACCGTTGAGCAGGCTTACCGTTTGCTCAAGTTGCTGAATTGATTCCTCGCTGCCTGGAGATTCAGGCAACACGACCCGCAGCAGAACTGGGGGCGACGACGACGCAGCCAGTCGTTCGGCCAGATCACGGGGTGAAACCGGAGGCAGATCCGGCGAACAGACGAGCGTCTCCGATTCTGCATTAAGTTCGATGCATTCAACCGTTTCACATCCACCGATCGACACGGGACCGACTTCGATCACTCCAAAACCAAATCGCGCGAGTGCACCGTGACCACGTACATGGAAATCGATGCCAGCGGCGAGTCCCGTTGGAGCTGGGATCTCAATCCCGCCGACCTGCCGCCCAAGTCGTCGATCCGGCGCCATGTGTCCCATCAGATCGATGACCCGTCCTCCGAGTGGCAGACTCGCGAGGCGACCCATCGAATTCATGCACAAGTTCCGCGCAAGCGGAAACGGCAACCGAAACAGCACGGGGCGGAAGAGTGTGTTGTAAGACCAGTCCGGCATGAGCAATTCGTCGTGAGACCGCGACAACGCCATCCCTGACTGCCTGACGCGGTGCTTCAACCGTGACGGAGAGAGCGTTTTAACAAAGTCTGGATCCCACCAGACGAGCATCGCCACAACATGCGGCATCGTACGGTGTTCAGGGCAACGACGGCGAATGGTCCCGGCACGGGGTAAACACGCAGCAGTCATCCTTCCGATTCACCGGCTGGCGGTCCGTCTGGCTGCGTGTGATCGGGGAAACACACCAGCAGCGCAGGCAGGATGATCAGATCTCCCAGCAGAGCCGCGCCGATTGTCGTGCTCGCCATGGCCGCGAACAGAAAGTGAGTCGGAAGCTGACTGGTCATGACACTGCCGAATCCGGCGATCATGACGACCGTTGTCATGGGGCGTGATCCCAAAACGTGGGTGTTGGGGAATCGGGAAAATATCGAGACTCCCTTCCGGTTGATGGTTGAAGTCGGACCGGGAAAGGAGTCTCGATGGAAATTCGCATGGAAGCGGATGGACCGGT
>Ga0209501_10000739_pt1 | contig 38352 bp, 50 predicted proteins | sample ArcticOcean_MG_C_4_FD_187434 | JGI IMG/M metagenome (GOLD analysis project Ga0209501, IMG submission 187434) | Marine microbial communities from western Arctic Ocean - ArcticOcean_MG_CB4_134 (SPAdes) (version 2) | ecosystem: Environmental > Aquatic > Marine > Oceanic | place: Arctic Ocean...
TACAGACATTTCCAAACACAGGAATTCTGGCGAAATAGAAATTTGCCCTCTAGAATATATGAGAGGAAGAAATTTTCATAATTGTTTTATGATATTGGATGAGTCCCAGAATATTACGCATGAACAATTAAAAATGTTTTTAACTAGAATTGGCCAAAATTCCAAAGCGGTTGTTAATGGCGACGTAAGACAAAGCGACCTGCCACAAAATCTTCGTGGGGCGCTAACCGATTGTGCTAAAAAACTAGAAGGGCTGGAGGGGGTAGGCATTATTACTTTGGACGAAACAGATATCGTTAGAAGCAATATAATATCCAAGATATTAGATAGGCTAAATTAAAAATGCCAATATACGAATACAAGTGTAAAAAATGTGACCATGAATTTGAAACAAAGCAGGGTCGCAACGACAACCCGAAAAAAAAATGCCCCTCTTGCGGAAAATTTCAGCTTTACAAAGTCATTTCTGAACCTATAATAATAGTTAAGGGCGGTGCCACCACACTTGGACAGATTTCGGAGCAAAACTCCAAAAAACTAGGAAAAACCAAGCTCCAAGAGTTACAGGCAGAGCAATCAAAAAATGCGCCAGAAGAGCCGTGGTACGCGCAAGACGCTCCTGCTAATCGCAAAGAAATAAAGAAGATGACCAAAAAGCAGAAGGCCAACTATATCTTAAAAGGCAAGAAGTAAAAATGGACGGCCCATGCCCAAGAAATCTATCCCCCCACAAAGCCATTGTTCACGTTCAAATTATTACCTCTGTTCACCCTCTAATGCACACGGGCGAGTGTAGTGGCAACGCTATGTCTTTTGAGGAACTCAAGAAATATGGCGTTCCTCCTAGCACTATACTATCGGTATCTGGAATGGATATGTCAGAATGCATCAAAAAATTAAAGCCCAAGCTTGAGGAAATCAAGGAGATGTTTAATGAACAAGAATGAGCCAATAGATTTTGAATCATTAAAGCCCCCCACGCCAGATACGACTTATTATAACAATAAGGGGATAGAGGCTTCATCGGACGAAAGGTCTCTGGCTAAAAAAATAGAGCATGATAGTGGAAAAACGGTTTATTTAATATCGCAATACAGAGGTCTTCTGTTTGACCCTTGGGGGCCATATCCGAATAAGACCAGTAGTTCCACACTAAAGAAAACTTCTCAAGAGGCTTTTCGTCTGTATCTCAGATATTTAAAAACAAGAGACAGGGCATCTTTAATTTTAGCAGAAAGGAACCATAGCAATGGCTAAAGATAGAAAATCTGCCACGCTCAGTAAGGCCGATAAATTTTATATAGACAATAATAGCGAGCTTAGTTTATCAGAACTGTCAAACGATATTGGCAAGACCCAAAAATTAATCAAGGAACATCTGACTACAACCCAAGCTGATTCTGGGCGAACGGTTGATAGCTTGTTAGGTAAGGGGGCAAGTGGGGCCGTTGTGATGACAGAAGCCGCCTCTAGCTTGGCCGACGCCAGAAGAGATACATCCACAGAAAAAACACCGGCAAGAGTTAGAAAGTTTATCCACAAACCCAAGGAATAAAAATGGCCTATGTTTGCACAGGATGGGATGAGTATTTATCTAGCTATTCTATAGATAATACCATTTGGTTTGTAAAACTATCTAATGGCGAGACGGTTTACCAAGACGACGGAAGACCAGACGTAGAACCAAATAGCGCTTGGCTAAGATTGAAGGAATATTGTGCAGAAAAAAATCTGCGCATAGAACAAATGTATTTGCAGTATCGCTCTCACGTTGAACCCATAGGGGAGGGGTATGATGGATATTATTTCTGTAAGGGCGCTAGCGGGCTCTTGTTTTCAGAAGAAACACTCCACTCCTTTGTTGTTGGAACTCTATCTGGAGATACCCTGTCTGTAAAATGCTTTAAAACTCCAGAGTTAACGGTAATACAAACAGAAACTAGAGACAAGCTTGGCAACGAAGAGTGTCTAATAGAAAAACCAATTGTTCAGGGTGGGGGTGTAACTTGTCGCTTGGCAGCACCATTGCGAGAACAAATAGTAAACCGGTATTTAGCTGATGACGAAGAACAGGACGAACAAAAGTAAGTATCAGTCTCCATCAACTGGAGAATATTGCACAGCCGCCCAGTACATGGCGGAATTAATGTGCTTAAGAATGGCAGAAAGTAATAACGAGGGCTCTTTAGGATTTAAATTTTGGAATAAGGGAAAGTGGAAAAAAACCTATCAGTACCAAGTTACCCTTGCAAATAAGCTTATCAAAGAATTTGATGAGCAAAGCTTAATACAGGCTTTAAACAGCAAACAGGGAAAATCTATTTATTCGCTGCGTAACAAAAGGCTGGTTAGCTTGGCTTCCAATATTAAAAAGCCCATCATATCAGACTCCCCAAGCCCGTTACCAATTTCAGACGCGCTGTCCAAACCAAAAAAACCCTTTGGTAAAAAAAGCAAGCTGACAGACCTAAGAGAACTAGATGAATAAAATAAAAGACCTCACAGAAAAACAAATCGTCAAAAAATATGGCGACGTTATACGGTCAGGAGCCGACGTTTTTGACGAAGTTAAGGGAATGAAAGTAATCCCGGTTAGCCCTGCTATTGATTTGGCTTTGGGTGGGGGTATAAGAGAAGGTAGCTGGGTAATTTTAACCGGCTCTCCCAAAACCGGAAAAACCTCCACCGCGCTCCAGTTTGCTGCCACATGCCAAACTAAAGAATACGGAAGCCGACCCATTATCTATCTTAATTCAGAAGGTAGACTTAGCGCTTTGAATTTGGGCGGCATCAAAGGTCTTGATGTCGGTAAGATAACGGTAGTAGAATCTAAAGATGAGCCACTGAGTGCAGAACAATATCTTTCTATTGCCGAAACATACATCAAGGATAAGCCTGAGTGCATTTTAATTATAGACTCAGTATCGTCTTTGATACCAGAAAGAGAATTGCTGGATGACGTAAGCGGACAATTTCGCGCTGGTTTGCCAAAAACACTTGGAAACTTCACAAAGAGATTAAGCAATATTGTTCCGAGACAAAGAGCCATTGTAATAATGATTACACATTTTATTGCAAACACAACAGGCTACGGCAAAAGTAAGATATCTGATAGTGGAAATAAAATCCGATATCAGGTTGACACCCACATGGAAATAAAGTCTCTTAAGCCTTGGGAGGTTGGGGGTGAACAAATCGGCCAGATGATTACGTGGAAAGTCCTGTGTTCCGCTGCCGGTGGCTTTCCCGGCAGCGAAGCTGAAAGCTGGCTTAGATATGGAACAGGAATAGATAGAATACAGGAGTTGCTATACAAAGGTCTGGAGTTTGGCCTAATAAACAGAAGTGGCGCGTGGTATAATTTTGAAACAGAAGAATTGGGAGACAAGGAACTTAAATTTCAAGGCCAAGAAAAGCTATACAACTTCTTGCAAGAAAATGGCGACGTGTGTTCGACCTTGGAGTCAAAGATAAAGGAAGTAATTTGAAGGCCATAGGGTTTGATGGCAAAGAGAGGGTGTGGAATCTTTCAAAGTATGTACCAAAAAATAGGTCTCACTCCAACCTTCACGGTACAGTTCGCAAATTACTAAAACAGCTATTTCCAAAATACAAAATACTAGAAGAAATTTCTTTGCCGGGAAGCTTTACCCCAACAAGAAAATCGACTCTTTATGCAGACTTCTTTATCCCCGGTGCCAACCTAATAGTAGAGGCTCACGGCCAACAGCACTATGAGTTTGTTGCCTTTTATCACAAAAGAAAAGAGAGGTTCTACAAGTCAAAAGCTAGGGATAAGGATAAAATTGAGTGGTGCCACATAAACGGTTTAGACATAGCAATACTTAAATACTCTGAAACAGAAGATGACTGGAAAAGAATCATACTCAATATCTGAACTCCAAAACTTTGTGGAGTCGCTTGAAAAATATTCAAATGACCACGGAGTCTTTACGTCTAAAATTAATTATGAGGTTGAGAGCATAATTAACTTGACGGAAAAAGAAATGAAAGAGCTTACGATAGAAGAATGTTATGAAAAATCGTACAGTCTTAGCGGGTATTGTAATTATATACAATCAATAACGAATAGACACACATCCATTTTAGGGTGGTGTAACGATTCTCTAAATAAGATTGTCACAAAAGAGGCGGAACAATTTAGCAAATATATGAAATGGGAACAAAAGTGTCATGCGACCGTTCAGAATAACGACTTTGCACAAAAAATATGGGATGCAAAGGTTTACGCTCAAGGACAGGTAACTTGGCTAACAGATAAAACTAGGGACATGAGAAGAATGGCAGAAACTTTATTGAATTATGCTAAAAGGAAAACTTATTCATGAGTATTAAAGATACAGCTAAGGCTCTTCTTGAAAAGGGGATTGCGACAGGAGACGAAGAATTAATTAATCTGGCAAACGAGCTTTTGGAGTCCCTCAACCCCCCAAAACAAAATAAGAAGTCAATCCTTGATGAAGATTATATTGCCCCGTCCAAGAATGAAAACGCTCAACATGATAGTCAGGGGAGAAGAGCAAAAACAGAACCAATAGACTCGAAGAAAAGGGAAAACGAATTCATAGATGACGGGATGGAACATAAGGATGAAATAACCCCAGATTATGTGCCATCTCCCAGAGCAAGAAAATCTTTTAGAACATTAAAGATGATTTGTACGAGGTGTGATAAAGGTTTTGACGTACACCCCGTACACAAAAGAGAAAACTATATATGTAACTCTTGCATTAAGAAATAAATGAAAGCTCTCCAAAACGTCGCAGCAGAACGAGCAGTTCTCGCTGGATTGTGTCATTACGGTATTAGTGCTTCCGCTGACGTTGAGGGTGTCATTGAGCCTTCATCGTTTGTGTCAGAGTCCAACCAAATAATTTTCAAGTGTGTCTTGGAAGTTTTAAAAAATAGCGATTCAGTAGATATTTCTTCAATCTTATCTGCTGCCTCCAGCTTAAATTTTTATGAGATACTTGACACTAAGAAAGAAATCGAATTCCTAAGAGCTTTATTTAACTTCCCCATTAATCTTGAAAATGTCAGACCAAACGCAATAAAAATCAGAAAGCTTCAGCTTGGACGAGAAATACAGATAACAGCAAAACAAATACACTCAGAAGCTTCTCACATAAGTGGCGAAGAAAGTTTTGATGAAATCATTTGCTTGGCAGAAAACCCTGTCTTCAATATATCTTCCATGCTTGGCAGAGGGGAACACGACAGGCCAACAATCTTGGGAGAAGATATAGAAGAATATATAGAACACCTCATGGAATCTCCATGTGAGATGATAGGTTTAAGCAGCGGATTTTCCAGATATGATGCCGCCATTGGGGGTGGCTTCAGGAGAAAGGCAGTAGACCTAATAGCAGCCAGACCAAAAGTGGGAAAAAGCGTTTTTGGCGATGTGGTTGCTATGCACATTGCCAACAACCTAGATGCGCCCGTTCTAATGTTAGATACGGAAATGTCTAAAGAAGACCATCAGAACAGATTGTTGGCCAGCTTGAGCGGCGTGTCAATAAACGATATCTCTACAGGAAAATTCTCTTACGACCAGTCAAAAATGGAAAAGGTGAATCTGGCCAAAGAGAAACTAAAAGAAGCTCCGTATCACTATATTAACATCTCTGGAAAACCATTCGACCAAACTCTTTCGATAATTAGGCGGTGGATTTTAAAAGAAATAGGCCACGATGAAAATGGCCGTGTTAATGACTGCATGATAATATATGATTACCTAAAGCTGATGACCTCAGACCATCTATCAAATAACGTGGCAGAATTCCAAGCCTTGGGCTTTCAGATTACCGCCCTCCACAACTTTTGCGTAGAATACGACTGCCCCTGCCTCGCCTTTGTTCAACTAAACCGGGATGGAATCACAAAAGAATCTACAGATGTGGTTAGTGGCTCTGATAGGTTAATTTGGCTATGCACCAGCTTCTCAATTTTTAAGGAAAAATCCATTGAGGAAAAAGCCGACCATCCAGATGCTGGCAACAGAAAGCTGGTTCCCATAGTAACTCGACACGGGCCGGGAATGGACAATATGAATTACATTAATATGTCTATGGAGGGCGAAACAGCCCGTATAAAAGAAGGGTTTACTAGAGACGAACTGTTCAAACAAAGTAGGTCTGACAGAGAAGGCTTTGAAGTTAAAGACGATGGCCACATATTACAAGAAGATGGAAAAACAGAAGATTGACCTTTTGTGTCAACAGCTTGCCGTCAGAGTGGTTGATATACTTGACTATTTTGGGGTAGACTACGCTCCAAAAGACAATTACCTACATGGCTGCTGCCCAGTCCACGGTGGAGATAACCCAACGGCATTTACGGTTTATATAGACGGCGATGATATGATGGGCAATTGGTATTGCTGGACTCATCACTGTGAGCGAGAACACCAGCCAACAATGCTAGGATTGATTCGCGGCTTATTGGAAAGCAGAAAAGACGACAAGGTGTCCTTTATGGAAGCGGTTAATTTTTCAAAAAGATTCGTAAAAGACTTGGACGAAAATCCAGACGCGCTATCTTCTGAAAAGGCAAGATTTATAAACTCGGTTCGTGGCTTCAACAAAAAAGCCCCCAATCCAGTTTTTAATATAGGCAAAGAAGACATAAGGAAAAGGCTTACAATACCAGCTACATACTACATAAACAGAGGGTATAGGCCAGAAACTCTAGACAGATTTGACGTTGGGTTGTGTTCTGATAAAACAAAGGCTATGAATGGAAGAGTGGTCGTTCCAGTATACGATGATAATTACCAGAAAATGGTTGGTTGTGTTGGAAGAGCAACAACCGAAAACAATAATGCAAAATGGGTTAACAGCAAGGGCTTTCATGCTGGGCACTATCTATACAATTATTGGTTTGCTCAAGAACATATCCAAAGCACGGGGGTGGCCGTGCTTGTTGAAGGACAGGGAGATGTTTGGCGACTATATGAGGCAGGAATTTTAAATTGTGTGGGCCTATTTGGTTGTAGCATAACGGACACACAGCTAGTAAAATTAGAAAGCTCAGGAGCAATGAGCTTGGTTGTCTTGATGGACAACGATGAAGCAGGAAAAAAGGCCAGAGAACAAATCACAAGTAAGTGTGAAAGACTATTCAACATATATTTCCCCGAAATGGAAGAGCATAATAAAGACGTGGGAGAAATGAATGTTGAAGATATTTCCAGATTCATTCAGCCGTTTATAGAAAGAGCATCCCAATGACACAAAAAATAATAGCATTTTCTGGAGTAAAGCAAAGCGGCAAAACCACCTGTGTTAATTTTCTACATGGATATCAACTAGTTAAGCATGGCGTGATTGACGACTTTGGCGTTGGCCCAAAAGGAGAATTGTTTGTAGAAGCCACCGAGGGCGAAGAAAAGGGCGGGGGGGTTATTGATGTATTTAGAACTGATGAAGAGTTTGTGTCCTACGCCGGTGCCAATATATGGCCCTTCATTAAATGTTACAACTTTGCCGACCCCCTAAAATATATATGCATGAATTTGTTTGGCTTAGGTTGGAACCAGTGCTTTGGTTCAGATGAGGATAAAAATAGTAAAATAGACTTAAAATGGAAAGACCTGCCCCGCCCGTCCATGAAAAAGGGAAATTTAACTGCTAGAGAATTTATGCAATATTTTGGGACAGACGTATGTAGAAAAATAAAACCTGACATCTGGACGGGGGCTTGTATGAATAGAATACAGTCAGAACAAAGCGAGTTATCAGTAATTGGAGACTGTAGGTTTGAAAACGAAGTAGATATAATTAAAAGGGTTGGTGGAAAGGTAGTTAGATTAACAAGACACATTTTCGAGGATAGTCACTCAAGCGAAACGGCCCTAAATAAAGACAAGTTTAACTGGGATAATTTTGATTTAGTTATTGACAACCAGAACATGACCATTGGGGAAACTCACGAATGCCTTTTAGATAATATGCAGAAATGGGGATGGTAGCAGTTTATGCTAATAACCTATATAAGAAGCTCGTCTTACAATAATTATTCGTTTTGCCAGCAACAGTATTACATTAATTATGTGCTAGGCTACCCGTCTGTATCTGGCAAGAAGGCTCAGATGGGAACCATAGTACATAAAGTAATGGAGTGTTTAGCTAGGTCAAACCAAACACTTAAACTCAACAAAAGAATATTTACCGACGACGTTTTGGGAAAAATAAGTATTGGCAGTAAAAAGTTGCAATCAGATGATTTTGTTAATGAGTTGGTAGATAAAAGCTTTAATCATTATACTTCTAACTGTAAACATGAGTACAGTAAGAAGGATTATAACGATTGCAACAAATGGACTTGGATGGGTTTAGAATACAATAACGGCCAATTTGACCCAAGAAATTTAAACATAATTGCAGCCGAACCTCATTTTGATATAAAAATAGATGAGCCGTGGGCAAAATACAACTACAGCCTCCCAGATGGCTCCAAGCTGACCGGAACGCTTGCTATCAAGGGGACTATTGACCTTGTGACGGAGCCGTCCAGCGGCGTCCTAGAGGTCATAGATTGGAAAACAGGTCGCCGCATTGATTGGGCTACGGGAGAAGAAAAAGACTACGATAAACTTCTCAGTGACCCTCAGCTTTTGCTGTACAATTATGCAATATCAAAGATGTTTCCAGAGTATGAACAATCCATAACGTCTATATTTTACATTAAAGACGGCGGGCCTTTTAGTTTATGCTTTGATGAATCTGACCAGAAATCGTTTCTAGAAAAACTTAGGATTAGATTTTCCCAAGTAAAGAACAACCAAAATCCTAAAATGATTTCCCGCAACCAAAGCAATTGGAAATGTACCAAGCTGTGTGATTATTTTAAGAATAACTGGCCCGGAACAGACACCAACATGTGTAAGTATATACATGAAAAGATAGAAGCTGAAGGAATCGACAAAACAACAGAAGATTGTACAAGAGAAGGCTTTAGCATAGGTTATTATGATGCCCCCGGCTAATTGGACTCCCCTCCATTCACATACGCACTACAGTCTGCTTGACGGCCTTAGTCAGCCAAGTCAGGTGGCGCAAAGATGCCATGAGCTTGGCTATGACTCTTGTGCTATTACCGACCACGGAACTATTTCTGGGTGTATTTCTTTCACAAAAGCCATGAAAGAAAAGAACATTAAGCCCATTCTGGGATGTGAGTTTTATTTAACTCCTGATGTAAGCATTAAAGATAAAGACAATAGAGCTTTAAGCCACTTGGTTGTTTTAGCAAAAAACAAAGAAGGTTGGAAAAGACTAATTCAGGCCACGTCAAAAAGTAACGACCCAGATAATTTTTACTTTAAACCAAGGCTCGACCTAGACACTCTTAGTAATTTTTCGGATGGAAGTTTAGTTTCCTTTAGCGGCCATTTGGGTAGCGACTTAGCCAATATCATTTTTTCTGATTGGAAGCAAGGATATAATTCCAATAGTTATGAAATGGCTAAAAGCTTTGTCGATGAAAACTGGAAGAAAAAGACCTGTGACCTAGCACGTTTATATCAAGACATATTCGGGAAAGAGAATTTCTTTCTAGAGATACAGCTTATTGACCATGAAAATTCGCCAGCCTCTCGTCTTGTTGGTGAAAAGCTAAGAGAAATTGGGAAAGAGCTAAAAATTCCCTGCGTGGCTACGGCTGACTCCCACTACCCCACAAAAAAGGACGCTCCCGACCAAAGAGTTTTGCTTTGTTCGGCAATGAAAACAACCTACAAAAAGGTCAAAAGAAAATTAGATGCTGGCGAAGATGTGGGACTTTCCAGCTTTTTTAAATCCTTTAACTATCACATACCGTCGCCTGAAGAAATGTCTGCCCTACATACAGAAGAAGAGCTTAAAAATTCCATGCTAATCTCAGATATGTGTGGGGAATATGAAATCTTAGGCGCGCCTATATTGCCCCCATTTCCTTGCCCAACAAGCCCAGAGGAACATCTTCGGCAATTGTGCAGGAATGGATGGCGCACAAAATTGATAGAAACAAACAAATTAACGAACAGTGCTTTAGAAAATGAATATCTCAATAGGATTAAACACGAATTATCTGTCCTGCAAGATGCTGGCCTATCTAGCTATTTTCTTATTGTGTCTGATATTGTAGACTATGTTCGCTTAGAGGGTTGGCTTCCGGGGCCGGGAAGAGGCTCTGCTGCGGGGTGCTTGGTTTCCTACCTAATAGGAATTACTCAAGTTGACCCAATTGAACATGGTCTTCTGTTCCAAAGATTTTATAATACAGGAAGAAATACAGATGAACATATTTCCCTGCCAGATATTGACATTGATGTTCCAGCAAGCAAAAGAGAGCTAGTTATTGAATACATGAAGGAAAAATATGGGCACGCTAAGGTTGGCCAAATGTTAACATTTGGTCGTCTGCAAGGAAGAAGCGCACTCAAAGAAGTGCTACGGGTTCATGACGCATGTTCTTTTGAAGAAATGAACATGATAACAAAAAGCCTTCCTCACGAACAAGAAATTTCCGACCAGTTACAAGAAATGGACAATCCTTCTGTAATCAAATGGGCTTTAATTAATCAGCCAGAATCTCTTAAAGATTATTGCCAGATGGACGACGAAGGCAATACTAGTGGCCCTTACTCCAAGTATTTTGACCAAGCAATGAGAATTGAAGGAACCTACAAGTCTCAGGGAAAGCACGCCGCTGGAGTAGTAATTTCGCCGGAAGAGCTTGGAGAGGTTTGTCCAATGGTCAAAGAAACGAATGGTAGCAATAAAATTGCTGGTCTGGAAATGTCTGATTTAGAAGCTATGGGACATGTTAAATTCGATATATTAGGAGTAAACTTACTAGATAAAATTATGGATATTCAAATTTCAATGGGGGAAGATAATGAATAATATAACGCACCCTTCAATACAAGAATACAAGCAGGTTTTGCTTGACGGGTGTTCTATTGACTATAGGAATAAGCTTACTGTTTGTGCAATTAGCGATTATTATCGCGGTAAAGTTAAAAGACTTGTTTATCAGGTGCATTGTAGTGATTCTAGATTTGGTTTTAGTAAATTCTATAGAACTATCAATGAAGCCTTGGAAAAATTCTTTGAAATAAGAGGCAGTTTAAAAAGATGAGTTTTAAGCTTGGCAATAAGGGCGAAAGCTTTGCTAGCAAACTTTTTGAAAAGTTTGGCGTTGATTGTCAAATCAATGAAGATTATGACAAAAGATACGATTATGACTTGGTTTGTAAGCATGGAAAAAAAGACTTTACCTGTGAAGTTAAATATGACTTCATGGCTCATAAAACTGGAAACTTGGCCATTGAAGTTAACAATTGCAGAGCCAACAAGCCTAGTGGTATTAATGTAACAAAAGCTGACATATGGGCGCACATCATTCCAGATGATGGCAAAATGACAATGTGGGTGGTGCGTGTGTCTGAGTTGAAAAAGTTTATCAAGAAAAATGAGCCTCTCAGAAAAGTGACTCAGGCTGGAGACGGTAATGCCGACCTGCTTTTATATAAGGCAGAGGCCATACTGGAACCTATATTTTTCAGGGTAGACAATATCCAGAAAAGCAAATTCATAAAGCACCTAAAGAGTATCATTTAGGAGACATCGTGGCTTTAAATATAAGAGATATTGTTGTTTTTGACTTTGAAACAGGTTCGCGGAACCCGTTAAAGACTCAACCAACACAAATTGCCGCAGTAGTAATACACGGCAAGAGTCTTAAAATTAAAAACAATGGGACTTTTAATTCAGAAATAAGACCAATTTTGGACGACGAGGCAGCAGTAAAGCTGGACTTAGACCCCCTTGAAGATGAAGCCCTTGATATTACCAGAAAAACCAGAAAAGCCCTAGCAAAAGCTCCGACACCCAAGTTTGTTTGGAAGAAGTTTGCCAAGTTTGTTTCGATGCATAACTGGAAGGGCACTTCTTGGTTTAACCCTATTGCTGCGGGATATAACATAAACAATTTTGATATGCCAATTGTTGAAAGAATGTGTCAAGAATATGGGCCTGTAGAAAAGAAAAGTGGGCGACAGGGTATATTTCATCCGATATATAAAATTGATTTGATGGACACTGTGTTTATGTGGATGGAAAACAATCCTGATGTTAGGTCTATTAGCATGGACTCAATGCGAAACCTTATGAATATTGATAAAACTAATGCTCATGACGCCCTGCAAGACTGTTTAGATACAGCGCAAATTTTAGTTAAATTTATGAAGTTGCACAGGAGCATATCTCCTAAAGTGCAGTTTGAAAAAGCTTTTGCCGACGAGTAAAGATATGAATTTTGGAAATTATGATTGCGAACAAACTTGGAGCCTGATTTGCGAGGGAAGAACCAAGGGGGTTTTTCAGCTAGAAAGCAACTTGGGAAAATCTTGGGCGAAAAGAGTTAAGCCCAAAAATCTCGAAGAGCTTGCTGCCTTAATTTCAATAATTAGGCCGGGATGCTTAAAAGCTATCACGAAGGGCAAGTCTATGACTCAGCACTACGTGGATAGAAAGAGTGGCAAGGATGAAATAGTATATATCCATGAGTCTCTGGAGCCGATATTAAAAAGCACCCAAGGGGTTTTAATTTACCAAGAACAGTCTATGCAAATAGCTCAGACTATAGCTGGATTTAATCTTCAAAAAGCCGACGACCTTCGCAAAGCCATTGGAAAGAAAAAGGCTGGCTTAATGTCAAAAGTAAAAAGGGACTTTTTGGAAGGAGCATCCGAAAAGGGAATTGTTGATGATGAAACAGCAGAAGAGATATTTAGCTGGATTGAAAAATCAAACCGCTACGCATTCAATAAGTCTCATGGGGTAAGTTATGCTATTTGCGCATACTGGTCTGCTTATTGCAAAGCTCACACCCCCATAAACTTTTATTGGAGCTATCTTTATCACGCAGACGGAAAACAAGACCCTCAAACAGAAATAAGAGAATTAATTTCTGACGCAAAGATACACGACATAAATGTGTTTCCTCCAACGGTTAAAAACCCCACACCCAAGTTTAGCATTAATGGCAAAAGTATTAATTTTGGTTTGCAGGATATAAAGTTTATAGGAGGCAGTCAGGTTAAAAAGTTTTTTGCGGTTGCAAAAGAAATAGAAAATACTCTCGGTAAGACGGTAGGAGAGCTAGACTGGCACACCTTTTTGATTAATGTTGTAGATAAAATTGGCATGACTACTTCGTCAGCATTGATATCTGTAGGCGCTATGGGTCACGCCAGCGTTGCTCGCTCCAAAATGCTTTATGACCTAGAAACGTGGGACTCTCTTACCACGAAGGAGAAGGACTGGGTAAGAGAAAACTGTTCTTCTTGCACAGCCCTAGCAGAGTCTCTGTCACTCCTGTCACCAACCAGAAAAGAGGGTGGTGGAACCTTTACTTCCAAGAGGAAAGAAGCGGTTCTTGATTTATTGTCGTTATTAAAAAACCCTCCGTATTCTGTTGAAGACGACCCTCAATTTATAGCCAGCAAAGAAGAAGAATATTTGGGCGTGAGCATTACCTATTCTAAGGTTGATTCCTGTGACATTGGCGCTGCTGATTCTACATGCAAAGAAGTAATGAATGGCAAAAAGGGAAAAATATCGCTGGCGGTGGAAATAAAGAGGGCAACAGAGTGGACTATTAAAAAGGGAAAGTCACAAGGAAAGAAGATGGCTTTTTTGACCATTGCAGATGGAAGCTGTGAATTAGATAATGTTGTAATATTTCCAGAAGCTTGGGAAGAGTACAAGAGCCTTATTAGCGAAAGAAACACTGTGTTAATTTTTGGAGAGTCCCAAAAAAACAAGGAAGGCTTAATAGTCCAAAAGGCAAAACAAATTTAGTTGGAATTGATAAATCGGACATATATAATACAATGAGTGATGTAGTAAAAGCAGCTATAAAATATTGCAGCAGGAGAGACTACTTTGTTAGCGTTCACAGGAACCCTGAGACGAACGGCTGTTTAGCTGTATTTCCAAGCCAAACAATATTTCATAATAAAATTGAAGGGTGTTCTATATTTTACGAAGTAACAAATGCTGGCTTGGAATATGCATACATTTCAGATGACGGAAAACAAGAAACAAGAACGCTAGAGTGTCCAGATTATGCAGGGCGTATATTAGTATTCCAAGACCTCCTAAATAGAACCCTTACTATGGGTATGTCTTCAAAGCTAATATTATATTATGACCCAGAGGGCGTAGAAATAGAAAGCAAAGGGTTTGCTTCTTGCCTAAGCGGGCCTGTTGACGAACACGAAAGAGAACTTGAGGACACTTTTACAACCATGTTCTATTATTTCTTATCTAATCCAGATAAAGACTACTCTAACATGGCTCAAAAATGCGGAGTGGGGGTGGGCTACAATCTTCTTACTCTTCCCTTTTTAAGAAAGTAATTTGAATAATGAATTCTTGCTCTTTTGTTGGTAGACTTGCACAAGACCCAGAACTTTCTACTGTTAATGGAACCCATGTTGTAAAGTTTACGTTGGCCATTAATGAATATAGACGCTCTAAGGATGGTAATAAAACAAAACAAGTTGACTACCTAGATTTTGAAGCTTGGGATAGCGGGGCAACAACCATTGCTAAATATTGCAAGCGGGGAGATGAACTAGCAGTATCAACTTCTGCCCGTCAGCATAAATGGAGTGACTCAGATGGAAATAGACGTTCACGAATCAAATTTAGAGTGAACAGTTTTAATCTTTTCTCTAACAGGGATAGCTTTAATAAAGAGGAAGAATTGGCTGAATCAGGAGCAAATGAATAAGAAAAAAATATTATTATGCAATGAGGCATCTTTTCTAAATACTGGGTATGCTATCTATGGCAGAGAAGTCATGGGTAGGCTTTTTGCCACAGGAAAATATGACTTAGCAGAATTGTCGGTTTACGGTTCTGATATTGACCCAAGGAGAGAGCAGATACCTTGGAAATATTACCCGAACCACCCCAATCCCAACGTCAAGGAAGAGGTTGATGAATTCAATTCCCAGCAAGCTAATGCGTTTGGAAGCTGGAGATTTGAAGACACCTGTCTAGATTTTCGTCCAGATATAGTTGTAGACATCAGAGATTTCTGGATGATGGAGTTTGTAGAACGCTCTCCATTTAGAAAGATGTTTAACTGGGCCATTATGCCCACAGTGGACGCTGCGCCACAAAGCGAACAGTGGCTGTGTACATTTTCTAATGCGGACGCTGTCTTCAATTATTCAGAATTTGGAGAAAGAGTTCTAAAGGAACAAAGCGGTGGTGCTATCAATTGCTTGGGTGTTGCGTCACCCTCTGCTCACGATGTTTTTGTGCCAGTTTCAGACAAAAAGGCACACAAACAAAGCATGGGTCTAAGCCCAGATTCTTTAATAATCGGTACGGTTATGAGGAATCAAAGAAGAAAGCTTTTTCCAGACCTGTTTTATTCGTTTAGAGAATTCTTAAATCAAACCCAGTCAGACAACACTTATCTGTATTGCCACACCAGCTATCCTGATATTGGATGGGATATACCAAGCCTACTAAACGAGCATGGGATTTCAAGCAAAGTAGTATTTACTTATTCCTGTGAAAAATGTAAATATGTGTATCCAGCCTTCTTCGAGGGGGCTTTAAGTGTTTGCCCCAGATGCACCTATTTAGCTTCTAAGCCTTCTAATGTGCATTCCAACATAGACAACAAAGACCTCGCCAGAATATATAATCTTTTTGATTTGTATGTTCAGTATGCAAACAGCGAAGGCTTTGGGATTCCCCAAGTAGAAGCAGCGGCCTGCGGCGTCCCCTTTATGTCTGTTAACTATTCTGCTATGGAAAGCGTTTTGGCCAATCTTGAAGGGGAGCCAATAAAAGTAAAAGCCCTGTACAAAGAGCTTGAAACTGGATGTATGAGAGCCATACCAGACAACGAGGACTTTATTGAGAAGCTAATTAATTTTTCCAATCTTCCAGAAGCAATACGATTAAAAAGGGGCTTTCAAACAAGGCAGCTTTTTGAAAAACATTATACTTGGGACAAAACAGCAAAAAAGTGGGAAGACCTTTTTGATTCTATTCCAACACAAGACCCGAAAAACACTTGGGACTCACCCCCTAGAATTGTAAACGTATCCAGCGAAGTCCCAGCTTATCTTCCCAACAGAGAATACATAGACTGGCTCTTTACAAATGTTCTAGGTGAGCCTGAAAAAATAGGCTCCTATACCTACTCAAGAATGCTTAGAGATTTAGACAACAAAAACTTCGTAAGAGGTATGGGCAGCTTTTATTTTAATGAGGACTCTTGGTCTCATACTCGCCCAGAATGGGAAAAATTTGGAAAAGAGGAAGCCTACCATGAGCTTTCTAGAATAGTTGAGACAAAAAACTACTGGGAAAAGGTAAGATGTGGCATTATACAAAAACCAAAACCAAGCTGGATACGATAAGGGAAAAACATGGAAGGCTGGAGACATCATCTAAAAAGAGTAAGGTATTCAGAATATACAGATGTTTATGAGTTTGGTGTTTATACTGGAAACTCGGTCAATTGGATTAATCAGTCACTCGCCGCTGCTGGAAAACCGGTTAGGAAAATTTTTGGCTTTGATTCTTTTTGCGGATTACCAAAAGAAGCAGATGAGGAAAAGGAGCTTTCTGATTCTAGAGAGTTTCAATGGAAGCTGGAAGATGAATTTCAATGGAAGTCTGGAGATTTTAATTCACAAGAACATTTTGGCGTTACAGGTGTAGAAGAGGTAATGAGTTCTCTTCGTGCTTTTGTAGAACCAACTTTTGAAAATGGTACTGTTTTAGAATTGATTCCGGGCTATTTTTCTGATTCCTTAACGGATGACATTGTTGAAAAATACGACATGAGACCCGCTTGTTATGTTGACTTAGACGCAGACCTTTATTCATCAACTATGGAGGCTCTAGATTTTCTTTTTAGAAACGAATTAATACAAAGAAATACAGTTTTGGGATATGATGATTGGGGAGGAACTCCGGGGTGGCAAACTATGGAAGATGGAGCCAGTAAAGCCCACGTAGAAATAGCCGATAAATATAATGTTGATTTTCAATTGATTGCGTTAACCGGAAGAAGATACCCACACGTTCACACAGTGTTTGAAGTAAGGTCAATTGGATGAAAGTTTTATACATAGGACACTATAAAGAAGGAACCGGATGGGGACATGCGGCCATAGACTATATTCTAGCAATGGATGCTGTCGGAATAGACGTTGTTTGCAGGTCAATAAATTTCAACGATAAGCCCGCAGAAATTCCCAAACGAATTCAAGAGCTTGAAGAAAAAAGCCTAAAGGGGTGTGATGTGTGCATACAGCACATTTTGCCCCACTATATGGATTATAATGGAGACTTTAAAAAGAACATTGCCCTCTATGCCACAGAGACAGACTCTTTTGAGAGGACAAATTGGCCGGAACGCATTAATCTTATGGACGAGGCTTGGGTCATAAATGAGCAAATGGTTGAGGCTTCTAAAAGAAGCGGGATAAATATTCCCATTAAGGTAGTTCCCCATGCCTGCGACACAAGCAAATTCAATAAAACATATAGTAAGTTTGAAATACCCCAATTACAAGACACATTCATATTTTACTTTATTGGAGAGCTTATAAGAAGGAAGAATTTAGTAGCCTTAATAAAAGCATTTCATATAGAATTTGACACAAATGAGCCTGTCTCTTTAGTAGTTAAAGCTAACAAATCAGGAATGGATGAAGACGAGTGTTTTAATCATACAAAAGAAATATGTGTCCAAGTAAAAACCAATCTTAAGTTATATCCCACTCCTGACGATTATAAAAAAGAGATTATAATTGCTCAGCGTCTTTCGGAAGAAGATATGTGCAGGCTTCATGTCACTGGAGACTGTTTTGTTGCCCCCAGTTTTGGAGAGGCGTGGTGCATACCGGCATTTGACGCTATGGGCTTTGGAAGCACTCCAATATGTACAGATACGGGCGGCATGAAGGACTTTCTTAAAGAAGGTGGAGGAACATTAGTAAAAGCCTACCCGGAGCCAGCCTTTGGAATGACAGAAACCTTTCAAGACCTTTATACGGGATATGAAGACTGGCATAATATAGACATAAGAGAATTGCAAAAAGCGATGAGATGTATATACAACCTTAGTTTAGAAAACTCCCCAGAATATCTTTCAATGAAAAAGACTGGGTTGGAAAATGTTGATAAATATTCTTATAAAGCAGTAGGCGAAACAATAAAGAAAGCCCTAGAAGATGCCAATTAGTCCAGTTTCCTATACAACAAGAGCGGCAACACTTAAAGATAATGAGCCTCTCAATATTCTAACCTTTGTAACACATGAAAGATATGAGCCAAATCTGTGCAAAACAGGCCATAACTTCTATGCATATACTGGGGAAGGGATTAGGGACTGGAATACTAACTATGCCCCAATACCAGACAACTATTGTATTTTAGATAAAGGTCTAGGGGGAAAACAAATTCCACTACATTTGGATATAGACCTTATAATATCACAAAATATTGGAGTGCATTATGACTTAGCTAAAGGGATATCTCAGTATTTAAATATTCCAGTCATTAATATTCACCATACACTACCCCCTCCCGCATGGAAAAAAGAAGACCTACAATCTTTATCTAGTAAAGTTGGCGTTTTTGATGTCTATATTACAGACCACAATCGTAAAGTTTGGAATATAAACCCAAACAACTCTAAAGTAATATATCACGGAATTGATTCTAGCTTTTGGAAGCCTGCAAAAAAAACCAAAAGAGGAAGCTACGCCCTGTCTGTAGTAAACGATTGGATAAATAGAGACTGGTGCTGTGGCTATAGCGTGTGGAAAGAGGCTACAGCAGACATATCAACCAAAGCAATTGGCGACACTCCGGGCCTATCTCAGCCAGCAAGCTCGTTGGAAGACCTGAGAGACAATTATAATTCTTGCGGTCTGTTTGTTAACACCTCCACATACTCCCCCATCCCAATGTCTCTCCTTGAAGCCATGTCTTGTGGCTGCGCCGTGGTGTCAACCGCCACCTGTGCAATACCAGAGATTATTGAAAATGGTGTAAATGGCTTTGCTACCAACGATATTTTAGAAATGAAAGAATATATTTTAGCAATATTAAAAGACGAAAAGCTAAGAGATAGTCTAGGAAAAGAAGCAAGAAAAACTATTCTTAATAAATTCTCTATCAAAAGGTTTGCTAACGAATGGAATGAAATATTATATAAGGTTGTAAACGATGCATGAAAAATTAATACCAAATATAATTAGAAATTTCCAGCGTTTTGGCATTAAGCCACACCAATTACCAAATGCCATTGGCATGTGGCCAAACGAACAAGAATGCCTGCTGTGGTGTGCGTTAAGCTCTAATTTAGACGACAACTGGATGGAAATTGGCTCCTTTTGCGGAGGCTCTGCTGTCCTCCTTTGCTTGGCCAGAAGGCTGACAAACAACAAACCAAGCAGTGTTTACTCCGTTGATTGCGATTTTGAAAAATATCAAGCCATAGCGGGAACCCAATCTTATGTGGGAAAAAATGCTATGGGCATGTTTGACTACAATGTTTACAAAAAAGGGGCTTTCCAAGACTTATGTAAACAGGTAAATTGTTATAGCGATGATATACAAGAAAACTACAATGAAGGCGACGTAAGCTTCCTTTTTATAGACGGCTTTCATTCTTTTGCGCAAGTTGTCAAAGACTTTGAAACAGCACGGCCTCTTTTTTCAAAAGATGCCATCATAGCTTTTCATGATGTGTCTCCTGATATTAAAGAAACGGTCAAAGAAGATATTGATTTCGAGCCGCTGTTTAAATCCACAAAGGAGGATTTTTTTCTTGATGAAGCGATAAATTATATCCTAAAAAACAATCCAGATTTTTATCTGCTAGACATTCCAGCAAAAAGAAACGTAAAACATTTTAAAGAAACAAGACTAACAAGCTGGGTTAGAGGGACAACCAGTCCATTTAATTCCTTTGCAGCCATAAGGAGGAAACATGAAAATTAATTTAATACTGGATGGCCACCCTTTATCTGGTTATAAAAATATTGACCCGCATGGATATGGGGATGAAACCAAAACTGTAGGAGATTTAGAAAATTTACATGACATAGTAGAGGATGCCGAAGCTACAGAAATTTTGGCCCTAGATATTATAGATTTTCTCCCATTAAATTCTGTTAAGGCTGCTATAAGCCACTGGGTTTCTAAACTTAGGCACGGGGGAAAAATAGTAATAGGGGGCAAGGACTTATGGCAAATATCAAAAGCCTTATATCAGAAAATTTTAGATTTAGACGAGGCCAATGAAGTCATACATGGCACACAGGAAAGACCAAGAATGAGTCATCTTACCATAGATAGCCTCATAGAGATTTTAGAAAATCAAGGGTTGCAAATTATCAAAAAAAGAATAAATAAGTTCGATATGTCAGTAGAAGCCCAGAGGCCATAACATATGAATCTTCCAAGAATTACTATAGTAATAGCAAACTATAACTACGGGCAGCATATTAGCGATGCCATAGATAGTGCGTTAAACCAAGACTACAAAGGCTTAATTAATATTTGCGTTGTAGACGATGGTTCCTCAGACAATTCTTGGGATGTAATAAAATCCAAGCTAAAAAACCCCAAAGAATTAATATCAACCAGTCCGCCAAAAGAGTTCAAAGAGCCGGTACTGACAGACAGAAGAGAAAACCGTGTTATTTTTGCCATAAGAACAGACAATAATGGTGCAAGCATCGCTAGAAATATTGCAATAGAATACTGTCTAGAATTTACCGATGCATATTGCATACTTGACGCGGACGATGAATACTACCCACCCAAAGTTTCAAGCCTAGTTCTTAAATGGCTTCACAATCCTAGAGAAATCGGCGTTGTTTATGCGGATTATGATATCATAAACACAAGCACCGGGAGGATTTTGCCGGAATTTAAGCAGCCCTACAATAGAGAAATATTATCTCAAGAATGCATAGTGCATAGCAATGCTTTAATTAGCAAAGAAGCCTTTTTGACAACCAGAGAAGAGAATGGCGAATTTTATGACTCCGCGTTACATGGCCCTGCCAGCGGAGATTTTATCGGCTCTTCGGAAGACTATGACTTATGGATACGAATTTCTGAGAAGTTTTCAATGATACACATTCCTACCTCTTTAGGCATAGCAAAAATCACCGGAAATAATCAAAGCAGCAAAGTTACGCCCAGCGTTTTTGGCTCTAACGCCCAGCACATTAAAGAGAAATCTGAAAAAAGGCGTGATGGGAAATAATACCAGATTTGTTACATCTATAAAATCCAGAAATGGAAAAAACACTACAGCCGTCATATTGTCGGCTGGCGTGGGATATAGAATGAAGTCTTATGGCCCGAAGTGTCTGCTAAAGACAGATTTGGGAAAAAGTATACTAGAACACCAAATTGAAACAGTAAACCTTTGTTTGCCAAAAAGTGATATTATAGTGGTTCTAGGCTTTGAATGTGACAAGGTCATTAAGGTTTTGGATAAAAGAAGCAGGGTTGTTGAAAACCAGCTTTACGAAGAAACCAATACGGCAGAAAGCTTAAGATTGGCCCTTAACAACGGGGTGAGGGACAGCGTTTTAATAATGCATGGTGATTTGAAGTTTAACAAGGAAACGCTTCTTCAGTGTGATTTTAGAAAATCATTTGCTCTTGTTGACTCCAAGGAACAGTTTAAAGAAAGCGAAATAGGAGTCACCATACACAACAGAACAGCAATGCGATTTGCATATGGTCTAGAAACCAAGTGGGCACAGATTACTTTTCTAAAAGGAAAAGAGCTAAATTTGTTAAAGAGTATTTGCAAAAATAGAGAGAGGCAAAGAATGTACACTTTTGAAATATTAAACGAAATATTGGACAACGGCGGAGTGATATCTACAATAGAGCCAGAGGGCATGATTATAAAAGATATAGATTCCTCAAGAGACTTACTATGAAAATAATGATTTCAAGCGACGGGCCTCATGCTCATTATTACATAAGAATGGGATGGGCAAGAGTTTTTCAAATGTTGGGGCATGAAGCCCATCTTTGGGATATACATGGCAAAAACCCTTATGATGCATTTGATGAATTTGAGCCAGACATATTTATAGGACAAAGCTATAATCTTAATGAGTCCGTATTTAATTGCATTAAAGAGAGACCCCACTTAAAGGTTGCACTGCGAGCCTCTGACTGGGGAGATATGCAAAAGGAAATAGACACAGACAGCTATAATATTTTAGTTGCAAGCGACAAAGAAATAAAGCTTGTAGAAAAACTAAAAAAAGAAACTGGCCAACCAGTCTTTGTATACAACCATTATCACGACAACTGGATATCAAAAACTCACAATAACTGGAGCGACTTGGGAATAAATGTGGTTTCCATGCTAAGTGCCGCCGATGTATTTGAGTACTTAGGCGGAAAAGAAACGCCAGAATTAAAGTGCGACATTGGATTTGTTGGTGGCTATTGGGAGTATAAAGCAAGAAATCTTGACCCATACTTGCTCCAACTATGCTACCCACTTGGCGAGTACAATATCAAAATCTTTGGCAACCAAGGCTGGCCGGGGCCAAATTATTTGGGTTGGATAAATGACAGTCAGGTAAAAAACCTCATAGCATCATCTACCATTTGTCCAAATATTAGCGAGCCACACTCCCAAGACTTTGGATACGACATCATTGAAAGACCCTTCAAGGTGTTAGCCGGTGGAGGCTTTTGCATATCGGATTACGTTCAGTCAATGGCCGAAGACGTGTTTAACGATGACGAACTTGTTTTTGCCAAAACCCCCGAAGAATTTAAAGAGCTAGTAGACCATTACATTAGATATCCTGACGAAAGACGAAAGTATATGGCCAAGGGGCAAAAATGTGTTTTGTCCAAGCATAGCTACTTCCATAGAGTTGCAAAAATGCTATCTGAGTTTGGACTAGATGAAGAATCTGCTAAATGCTTTAAAGTTTATGAAAACATTTTGAGTCAAGCGGGAGTTGGGGCCAAATGAAAATCTTAGTTACTGGGGCAACAGGTTTTATAGGAAGACACTTAATTCGCAGCTTGGCGGAACTTGGGAACAATGAATTAATTACTGTATCCAGAACAGTTCCAAACAATCTTACAGAATCACATCACCATATTACCTGCGATATGGGAGACACAAACTGTGACACGTTTGAAAAAATCTGTGAACACTATAAACCAGAAGTCATATTTCATTTGGCTTCTAATGCAGTTCCCAATCTAGAAAACAAAAACCCTTACTCCATGATTCAGGACAACATAATATCTACACACAAAGTTGTCGAGTCTGCACCAAAAGGCTGTCGTGTAGTATTAATATCTTCTGTTACTGTTTATGGTGACTGGCTCTTTAACAATTACAAAACAAGAGATTTAAAATGCAAAGAATCATATTTTACCAAACCCACATCTGTTTATGGTATGACCAAAAGAGCGTCGGAATCTCTTATTGAAATCTATACCGCAATGGAAAAAATAAACGGGTGCTGCCTTAGACTCTGTGCAACAATTGGCGGGGGCTTGACTCATGGAATCATTAAAGATTTTATCGCCAAGCTTCAATCACCAAGCCCCAGCTTAGAAGCTCTGGGGAGCTTTCCCGGCTCCACTAAACCATTTTGCCATGTTGACGATGCTGTGAGCGCCATGATTCTAATGATGAATAACGATATTAATTCTAGATTCAATGTGTGTCCAGACGATGAGCTTAATGTGGCTGAAATTGCTGGAATTGTAATGCGCGCCTGTGGTATAACTAAGCCGGTAAGATGGCTAGGAGATAAGGCTAATTGGAAGGGAGACAATAAAATAATTAGGGTTTACAATCATAAAATTAAAAGGCTTGGCTGGGAACCTGAATACCCACGCTCAGAAGATGCTATTATAGCCGCAGTAAAGGAAAGCCTGTGCTAAACAAAAATGGCAACATAGTTATTACGGGAGGCACTGGGTTTTTAGGTCAGGCCGTATGTAAAGAATTGCGTAGCAACAAATATAGAAGCATTATTCCTGTTAATTCTCAGGATTATGATTTACGACTATATGAAGAAGTAAAAATACTCTATGTAGATACGCAGCCAGATGTGGTCATACATCTAGCGGCTACGGTGGGTGGTATTGGGGCCAACAAGGAAAATCCCGGCAGGTTTATATATGAAAACCTTGTCATGGGTACTCATCTGATTGAAGAAGCTAGGATTAATGAAATTGATAAGTTTGTTATGGTAGGAACTGTTTGCTCATACCCTAAATTTACACCCGTCCCCTTTAAAGAAGAAGACCTCTGGAATGGATATCCAGAAGAAACAAATGCTCCGTATGGAATAGCCAAAAAAACCTTAATGCAGATGGTTATATCTTACAAAGAGCAGTATGGTCTCAACGGTGTAAATTTGTTGCCGGTAAACATGTACGGCCCTAATGACAACTTTAACCCCAAAAGCAGCCATGTTATCCCCGCATTAATCCTTAAATTTCATGAGGCAATGCAAGACTTTCCTCATAAGGATGTAGAGGTTTGGGGTACTGGTAAGGCCAGTCGTGAATTTTTATACGTTAATGATTGTGCCAAAGCCATTGTAATGGCAATGGAAAAACACGATGACCCACAACCAGTTAACGTGGGAACCAACAGGGAAATTACAATCCATGATTTGGTAAATCTTATAGCCACTAAAATGGAATATAGTGGCAAGATAATTTTCGACCCCTCAAAACCTGACGGACAACCTCGAAGATGCCTAGATACAACTAAGGCAAAAGAGCTTTTTGGCTTTGAGGCTGAAACCTCATTTTCAGAGGGGTTGGAAAAAACAATAGAATGGTTTAAAGGCTGGATACAATGAACATCTTGCTTTCGGGTCGTCATAGCGGCAATACTTGGCTACGATACATTATTTCCACAGTATCTGAAATGATGTGCGTTGATGATAGATTAAAAAATAGTATTCATGAGTTGCTATATGGAACCCCAAAATTTCCCCTTACACTATCTACACTAGAAAAAACAGTATGCAAAACACATGATTTAGAATTGATATCACTCAATTTTAAAATGGATACCTCCGAGGTAGGTAGCAAACCTGTGTCTCTTGGAAATGGGCGCATGATTGAAAGACCAAGAAATCTTATTTTGGAAAAGCTAGAAGAAAACCAAGTAAAATTAATTTTTATTATTAGAGATTATGCAGAAGTTGTTTTTAGGGGCATAGATGGCTTGAAAGACAGATACAACCGCCTGTCCATCGACTTAAAAGAGAAATATTGGAATAGCACACTGTTACCTTATATCAATGTTCTTAAACAGTATGATAATTATAAAGGGCCAAAACTTTTAATAAGATATGAAGACTTGGTTGCTAATACTTCAGAATGTTCAAAAGAAGTTTTAAGCTTTTTGAATGTTTTTGACGAAACAAAACACAAAGACTTTTGTAAAAACATAGATGAGCATAGAAGAAGTTGCGTTAATCTTTACACTGTTACACAGGAAAATGAATCTTTTACAAGAGGCGACCCAACAAAGATAAAGTTTCATAACAATTCCACAGAGTCTGAATTGGATTTGCCAAATGTTACAAAAGCTCTGAAAGAAATAGCTGGAGACACAATTTTTAATAAATACTTTACAAACAAAGCCATAACATGATTACATCTATAGTATTTAGTAAAAATAGAGCGTGTCAACTGGACTTGCTTTTATCGAGTATTGAAAAAAACTTTAAAGATACCGATGAAATATTTGTCATATATAAACACACAGATGATTTATTTCAAAAAGCATATGATTTGCTTGTAGAAAAATTTAGCAAGAACAAGCAGATGAAATTTGTGCTTGAGTCTGATTTTCAGGAAGACACTGTAAGGGTTTGCTCAGAAGCTAAGAACAACTACTTAGCATTTTTTGTAGATGATGATATTGTCTATAGAGATGTTAGCATTAATGAGTTTTTAGACGATGCTTTTACAGATAACATGAGTTGTATATCTTTAAGACTTGGCGGCAACACCCTAGTGCAAGATTGCTACACGGGACAGCCCTGCATAATACCGGATATGCACAATGTAATTGAGAAAGATAGCGACGTTTTATTTGTTTGGAACTGGATTTCTTTGGGTGGTCGTCATACTAATTTTGGATATCCTTTTTCTGTTGATGGACATGTTTATCCCAAAGAGGACATTATTCCTATCATTCAACAATACGAATATGATACCCCAAATGCATTTGAGGGGCGGTTTGATAAAAACTGGCTAAAGCCTGATATGTGCTGCTTGAAAACTAGCTCAGTAGTAAACACCCCCCTGAACCTTGTGGGCTCATCTCAAAATAGGGCTGGAGAACAATTTGGCATATCGCTTGAAGAACTGAATAATAATTACATGGAAGGTTTTAGAATATCTTTAGAAGATATGGATTTTTCCAATATAACGGGTTGTCATCAAGAACTACCCATAACATTTAAACGCGGAGAATAAAATGTCAAGAGAAGTAGAGTCGGAAATCAAAGGCGCGCTCGTATTTCATTTTAACGCCATACAGGCCAAGGCTAAGGCCAATCTTAAGAACTACTTTTATAATTCTGTTGGCGTTGGAGAGCATCCTGATATTGTCGAAGAATGTATCAAGCTGCTTGAAGAAATAGACCACGCTAAAAGCTGTGTAGAAACCCTAAGCGAACTCTAAAATGAAGTTTACCTTTGGAATAATTACTTCCGACAATCAAGAAGACAGGGTTAAGATTGTTATTGACAGCATCTTGTCTCAAAACATAAAATCACCAGAAATAGTGGTGGTTGGTGGAAAGAGTGTTTATAATATAGATGTTGTTAAGCACGTTGATTTTGATGAGACAATAAAATCAGGATGGATAACCAAGAAAAAAAATCTAATAACGGAAAATGCAACCCAAGAGTACATTGTCTATCTTCATGATTACGTTAAGTTAAACCCAGATTGGTACAGTGGGTTTTTAAATTTTGGATATGATTGGGATATTTGCATGACCAAGCTTCTAAATGAAGACGGGTCTAGATATAGAGACTGGTGTGCTTGGGACGACCCAAATCTTTGCTACTTGCCGAATGGAAGACACTGGGCCTGCATAGTTCCTTATAACTACAGTTTAACAAATCACATGTACATATCAGGGGCGTACTGGGTTGCAAAAAAGGAAGTCATGGAAAAAGAGCCTCTTAATGAAAACCTTTGTTGGGGTGAGGCTGAAGACGTTGAATGGTCTTTTAGGATGAGAGACAAATACAACTATCAAATGAACATTTGGTCTTCGGCCCAGCTTCTAAAGCAAAAAGACTTAATCTTATTGGACAAAACTTAATGGACACAAAACAACAGGCCGACGAAATTACCCCAGAACAAGAAATCGACGACGAAAAGCTTTGGACATCTTGTAGAGATTGCGTATTTGCGGTTTACGAAAAAAATACACAGTGTGGCTGTTCTACTGGACGCTTAGAAAAATTCAAAGACGTTGGGGCGCATATTGTAGAAGCGCAAGACGGCGAAAAAGAATACGTGGTCATAGAGAGATTTTGTAACCACTACAGAGAAAAGAATTGGATGACCAGCTCCAAGCCCATTAGGTCATGGGGAAGGATTAAGAACAAAGAAAAGACAGTAAAAAAAGAAATCCAGATTCGGTGTGGGGTGGTAATTATACTTAGCAAACAGGCATCCGTGCAAGACATGGAAAAAACAATCTTGGCCTGCTTAAAACAGAAAGAGGTCAAACCTGACTATATTGTGGTAGTAAATAGCTCAGAAAATGAACACTCCGAAATCATTTCTAGAATGCATCACACCATAAAAAAGAAGACTGTATTTTACGCTGTAAGAACTTCCCACAACGAAGCGTCTCTAGAGGAGTGCATAGACTTAGCCTTTGCCCAAGCGAAAAACGGCTACTACATTACCTTTGAGGGCGGCTATGAACCCCCACCAAATTTTTTGGATAAGATTAATAGTCTAATTAATGAAGAATTACAGCCCGTCTTGCTCCTTAAGCCACAAAATAAAATTGATGGCATGTTTGTCCAAACTATGATTCACAAAATGCTTGGGGGGAATGCTGGACGACTCTTAGCTGATAAAATAGATGAAATAACAAAAGAAGAAAAGACAGAACATTTAGTAAGAAAATGGGAAGATATTCTAGATGATTAAGCTAGTTGTTTTTGACCTAGATGGCGTTCTGGTAGAAGCCAGAGATTTTCATTACGAAGCGCTCAACAGGGCGCTGGCTTCACTTGATGATAAATACGTCATTAGCCGAGAAGAACATCTGTCTACATATGATGGCCTCAATACGTCCAAAAAGCTATGGAAGCTTTCACAAACAAAGGGGCTAAGCCTTGACGTGCATGATGAGATTTGGAAGAGGAAACAGGAATCCACCCACAGTGTTATTAAAGAAAAGGTTAAGTCAGAAGACCACTTAGCCATAGCAGCGCTACTGAAAAAGCTAAAAGATGAGGGGTATATGGTATACTGTGCCTCTAATTCTATACGTTCTAGCGTGAAACTCATGCTGATACGTGCTGGATATATCGAATATATTGATGAGTATTTCTCTAATGAAGACGTAAAGAGTCCCAAGCCCCACTCAGAAATTTATTTAAAATGCATGTTGAGGGCGGGTGTCAACCCCAAAGAGTGTCTTATTGTAGAAGATTCTCATATCGGAAGAAAAGCGGCCCATGAGTCTGGGGCGCATGTTTTGGGTGTCCAAGGTTTAGAGGACGTGGAAGAAGGCAATATTTTTCAGGCCATTGACAAGGCCAATAACACCAACGAAGTAAAAATGTTCAAGCCGAAGTGGCAAGGTGGAAACATGAATGTTCTAATTCCAATGGCTGGAGCAGGAACCAGATTTGAAAAAGCTGGCTACACCTTTCCTAAACCCCTGATTGAGGTTAACGGAAAGCCGATGATTCAGGTTGTAGTTGAAAACCTAAACGTGGACGCAAAACACATATTCATTGTTCAAAAATCACACTATGAACAATATAACCTTAAACATCTTCTTAGCTTAATCTCTCCCGGCTGTGAAATTATACAGGTTGAGGGCATAACAGAAGGCGCGGCCTGCACTACGCTATTGGCAAAAAAGTTCATCGACAATAAAGAGCCTTTACTCATTGCCAACTCAGACCAGTTTGTCGAATGGGACAGCAATGAATTTTTATATTCTATGCAGGCAGATAAGGTTGACGCAGGAATCTTGACATTCCAATCGTTCCATCCAAAATGGAGCTTTGCCAAGCTAGATGAAGATGGGTTTGTCGATGAAGTAGCGGAAAAGAAACCCATTAGTGAAAACGCTACGGTCGGAATATATTATTGGTCAAAGGGTTCAGACTATGTAAAATATGCTGAGCAAATGATTGATAGAGATAGAAGGGTTAATAATGAATTCTATGTATGTCCAGTTTTTAACGAAGCTATAGAAGATAACAAAAAGATTAAGATTTTCCCCATAGACAAGATGTGGGGCATGGGAACACCGGAAGATTTAGAAAGATTTATCAAGGGATATAAACAATGAGATTAATTTCTCATAGAGGAAATATTAATAGGATTGAGTCCTCTGAAGAAAACAAGCCTGAATACATTCAAGCTGCCCTTGATGCAGGATATGATGTTGAAATAGACGTTTGGAACCTTGCGGGAAAATGGTTTTTGGGACATGACTACCCTACATATCCAATTGGTACGGACTTTTTAATTAACAAAAAACTGCTTTGTCATGCAAAAAATCTGCCAGCTTTAGATTTCATGCTCAAGATAGACACGCACTGTTTTTGGCATCAAGAAGACCACTATACGCTTACAAATAAGGGGTACATATTAAGCTACCCCGGATACTCAACTCCGGGCTATAATACAATATGCATGAAGGCAGAATACCATTCTTTAAGTAATATTAAGGATTGTTATGCTATATGCTCTGACTATGTAGAATACTATAAAGACAGTAGTAATGACGGGGGCGGGTCAGCATATGCAGACTTTAACTCCACACGATGACATTACTGTAATTATACAGGGGCCATTAAATGAATCAAGCCTTAGCAATATACCCAATTATCAAAAAACAGCAAAAAATATTATTGTTTCAGCTTGGGACACATATGACAACAAGACAAAAGAGTGCTTACCGGAAGACCCCAATGTTCTGTTTATAACCTCCGACTCAAACTGGGTTGAAAATTGGAGGGGACGTTATTATAATAATTCAAACATAGCCTTTCAGATAATTACCACGCTGAACGGATTGGACAAAGTAAAAACAAAATATGTAATTAAAGTTAGGTCTGACGAAATATACACAGACATTGGCTATTTTGCAGAAGCAGTAAAAGCAAACGAGGAAAAGTTAATCACCAATAATGTGCTTTTTCAGTTAGACTCCAAAGCTAAGTTTCACCCCTCCGACCATGCTGTGGGTGGAACTACCAGCAATATGCGGGGAACTTTTGAGAGGCTTGAAAATTATTGTTCAAGATATGCAGAAAAAGAAAAAATCCCATTGGTTGGTAGAGAATTAGACGTAAATGGACTTGAAGAAATATCCCCGGAAACATTAATGTGCGTATGCTTTTTACAGCACAAGGGTGTTGATATTAATGTTGGCGACAGTAAAAAAATAATGCTAGACAATTTTAATGTGGTGTCAGTTAAACAGATGGGGCGATATTTAGTTATGGTAAAAGGAAAACCATATCTAAAATGGCCCGAACAGGATAAAAGTGATGGGTATCTTCTGGACGGGGTTGGATATGTTGATGGAATTGAAGAAAACTGGATATTTCCTATAGAAAGCTTAGAGGAACTATAAATGAAAAAAATACTGGTTACGGGAGGCGGGGGTTATGTTGGCAATGTTTTATGCAGAGACCTTCTGTCTAGAGGCTATAAGGTTAGGTGTGTAGATAATTTTCATAAGCAAGGTACAGATTCGCTTTTAGCCTTGGTTCCCGATTTACATTTTGAATTCATGTGCGGGGATGTAACAAATGAAGAAAGCGTAAAAGAAATGGTAGACGGTGTGGATGGCATTATCCACCTAGCTGCTATTGTTGGGTTTCCCGCCTGTAAAGCCCAGCCAGCATTAGCCAAGGCTGTTAATATTGATGGAACAGAAAACCTTCTTAAGGCTAGAGACAAAGATAGGCCTTTTGTTTTTGCTTCTACGGGAAGCATTTATGGACAAGTAACAGGCTTGTGTACCGAAGAATCCCCCTCTAACGCAGTTTCGCTTTATGGCACAACAAAGCGCACGGCAGAAGAAATGGTGCGAGAAGAGCCAAACACTATCTCCTATAGATTTGCAACTGGATTTGGTGTTAGCCCATCACTGAGGGTGTGTTTGCTGGTAAATGATTTTGTTTACCAAGCGGTAACGCAAAACTGTCTGACTATTTTTCAGGCTGACTTTCGCAGAACCTTCATTCACGTCAAGGATATGTCCAGAGCTTTCATCTTTGGGATTGATAACATTGACAATTTTCAGCACAACGTCTACAATGTTGGGAGCAACTCTCTAAATTGGACAAAGAGGGAATTGGCTGAATATATATCAGAACACACTGGATGCATAGTTAGTTATGCAGAAATTGGCAAAGATTTAGACCAGAGAGATTATGAAGTAGATTATTCTAGAATAAATGACGAGGGGTTTGACTGCATATACAATATGCAAGATGGGATAGATGAATTAATTAAAGCTGTAGCTTTGGTAAAAATAAGGCATCAATACGAATGATAGACTTAACAGATAAAAAAGTTGTTCTTACGGGCGGCGAGGGGTTCTTTGGCTCCTTTATATACAGGGCTTTGGCGTCTAGAAAAGCAAATGTCGTGGTTGTACCTCACAGCAAACTTGACCTTATGGTTTTGCAAGATGTGATTGACTTTTTTGTAGAAGCAGAGCCAGACTACTGCATCCATTGTGCCGGATATAATGGTGGCATTCAATTTAATATTGCCAACCCAGCGCACATTCTTTATACCAATACGGTTATGGGGCTAAATATATATGAGGCTTGCAGAGTAGCTGAAGTTAAAAAGCTAGTGTCCATCATGTCTTCTTGTGCTTATCCCGACACAGGAATGGAAATCCTCAACGAAAAGGATTTTTGGAATGGGCCACCCAATTCCACCATTAAGAGTCACGGCATAGCCAAACGGGTTCTTCAAGTCGCTGCGGAAGCTTATAAAAAACAGCACGACTTAAATGCAGCTACCGTTTGTGTAACTAATCTATACGGAGAATTTGACACATTTAATTTGGACAGAACAAAGGTTGTGGGCGCATTAATCAGAAAGGTTGTTGAATCAAAAATAGAGGATAAGCCCTTTGTTCAGTGTTTGGGAACCGGAAAGCCCAAGAGGGAATTCATGTACGTTAGAGATGGCGCTGAAGGCGTTGTTCAGGCATTAGAAAAATATGAAGATAGCTTTGAAACCCTGAACATAGGAACAGGAAAAGAAATTACCATTAAGGATTTAATTGAAAAAATAGTTAAGTGTGTTGGATACGAAGGGAAGATTTCTTGGGACACTAGCCGCCCAGATGGCCAAATGAAGAAGCTCTTAGATACAACCAAGATGCAAGATATTCTTGACTTGGATATTACAGAAATAGATGATGGATTAGAGAGAACCGTTTCGTGGTACATGAATCATAAAGTTATAGCGGACGGAAGAAAATAATGAAGATAGGCGTAGTTACTAAAAATCTATCAGCATCTCAGCTATCATATTTTGTTTTTGAGAACCTGAATAGATGCTGTGAGGGAAATTATGAAGACGATTATGTCGTCTTTGCACAAAGCAAGTCAGTAAGAATGAAGCCCAACAACTTTGCTCTTATGGACACTGGAGAAATATGGGGTTTTGACGGAACGCTGATATCAACATGCGTATCAACTACCCAAGAAGTTATTAATTCTGTCAACTCAGCCAAAAAGTATTTTTATGTATGGGATTTAGAATGGTGTCGAACGCACCTAATAGGTATGCAGCAAAGAAGAAACTATTTTTCAACAGTCCAAGCATTTATACACCCGTCTATAAATCTTATCGCCAGAAGTCAGAGTCATGCTTTGGCAATTAAAAACTATTGCAATAGAGATGTGTGTGGAATAGTAGAAGACTTTAACATGGAAGAAATGAAAAAGGTGATAAAAAATGAGATTTGCTGAACAACATAAAGAGGTATTAATCAATGCCTACAAGAAGGAAAACAGAAGCACTTATGATATAGCAGAAGAGCTTAATACCTACCCCAATAAAATCTTACGGGCTTTAAAATATCTTAATGTTAATATTAGAACCAAGTCTTCTGCCCAAGCGAACGCAATAAAGCAGGGGAGACACACCCACCCCACCAAGGGCAAAAAGAGGACGGAGGAATCCAAGCTAAAGATTAGTGAGGGTATGGCTCTGCACTGGAAGAATATGCCCGAAGAAGAGCGAGAAGAACGGGCTGAAATGTCTCGGAAGCAATGGGAGGCAATGTCTGAAGAAGACAGAAAAAATCTCCAAAGAAAAGCTATAGAGGCAGTGCTTAAAGCTAGCAAAGAAGGCTCAAAAATTGAAAAATTTATATTTAGTAGCTTGACTAAGCTGGGTTACGACGTATTATTTCACAAGAGGGGTTTGATTGACGAGAAATTTGAAATCGACCTTTGTGTCCCCGACTTGCGCACCGTCATCGAAATAGATGGCCCCGCCCATTTTTTCCCAATTTGGGGAGAAGAAGCGTTGCAAAAGAATATTCGGTCGGACGCACAAAAATCTGGCTTGACTTTAAGCTCAGGCTTTGTTATGATAAGAGTGAAAAATACCTCCAAGAGTCTATCTCAGAAATCGCAAAGGGAATGTCTCGACAAGATTGTGGAAGCTCTACAGTCGATTGAAAAGAAGTTTCCAGCGAAACAGGACAGGTATATAGAATTCGAGGTCTAAAATGGGAAAAAAGAAGATGAACAACCAGACCGTTGAAGAAGCAGTTGAAGAAGCTGATTTTGATTCAGATTTTGAGGAAGTGAAAGAAACCTTTGAGGGTGAAGATAGAATAGAGCAGCAGGATTCCCCCTCTATTTTTTCAGAGGAATGGCCGGATTATGTCATGTCCCACTTTCAGTCTAACGAGTTAATAGATGGTAATCCTATCTGCGCTGGCCTGAGAAGAGTTGCAGAATTATTGCTGGGAGACATAATGCAAAGTGGCCCCACCCAAGTTTATCCCGCCTTAGATGATGATGGGCCGGGACGAGCCACAGTTGTATTTTCTGTTACATTTAATTGGATGAATAGCGGTGCGCCTAAAACATTCTCGGAAGTTGCTGACGTGTGGCATGGTAATACCGACGACCTATTTTGCGCTCACCCTGTAGCAACGGCTTCTACAAGAGCAGAAGGACGCGCATTACGCAAGGCTTTGAAGATTCGCTGTCTTGCAGCAGAGGAATTAGCTAAGAAGGACATTGTGGAAATTGTACGGGAAAAGACTTCTTCTAAGACAACAGACGGCGACTGGAATCCAGAAGAAACAATTACTGTGCAACAAAAGAACTTTGTAGAAAGCAAATGCAAGCAGTTAAATATTGATGTAAATAAGTTTATCAATAGCGGTGAGCATTCGTATTCTGATATAGAAGCAGTTAATAAGAGCGTAGCCTCGTCTATGATACGGGTTTTAAATCAATATCAAAACGGTTCGCAAGAAATTCCAGAAGAGGTAGTGTAAATGAAGATTAATTATCAAACAGCCAATGGTCGAATGATTTTAGAGATTGCGGCTGAAACACAAAAGGACTTGTTTAAGCAGCTTTCATCTTTTCAGGAAATTTTTGATGAGTCCACTTGCGGTAAGTGCGACAGTTCAAATCTAAAGTTTACGGTTCGGGTCATTGATGAAAACGAGTACTACGAAATTAGATGTTCCGATTGTGGAGCTAGACTAGAATTTGGGCAGACGAAGAAGGGGGGAGCGTTATTTCCCAGACGTAAGAACAAGGACGGAGACTGGCTGCCTGATGGTGGCTGGGTCAAATGGAATACTAAAACTAAGTCTTTAGAGTAAGAAGGAAAAAAAATGGCTAATTTTAACCAAGCAATTTTGATGGGCAACCTCACACAAGACCCCGTTCTCCGCGAACTTCCAAGTGGAGATAAGGTTTGTGATTTTAGAATCGCAGTTAACAATACCCACTCCAAGAATCCTGAAACGCTTTATATGGACGTTTCTTGCTGGAATGGTCAGGCTGTAAACTGTGACAAGTATCTCACTAAGGGTCGCAATGTTGCGGTCTTTGGTAGAATTAAGTTAGAGCAATGGACTGATACGGAAGGTAGCAAGAGAAGTAAGCACTCTGTTGTTGCAAACACGGTTCAGTTTTTAGGCTCTTCGCCCCAGTCCTCCGAAACAAGTCGGGAGACAGAAACAGCGGATACTTCATTTTAACCCCCCAAAATGAGCGTCTGCTGTTCAAGGAAGCCCTCGGAGAAATCCGGGGGCTTTTCTTTTATAGATACTCTAAGCTGACGTACAGGCCATATTTTTCTTTAGAGCCAATAGAGTCAGGGCTTGCGCTCATTGCAACGTACCAGTCATGTTGAGTAGCCGTTTGAGTACTGCCTGTTCCATTACCAGCAAGGTTGCCACTGGCCCCCGGAGAGTCTGATAGAGGCACTAGGATGCCACTACCCCCGACGGTATAGGAAGACGTAGGAAGTCGCACATCGGGGTTAGGAGAGCCTTGAAACGGCCCTGTTTGAACGTCTGTGCCATCATGAAGCTGTGACCCCCACCAGAACTCATCACCAGACCCCTGAACCGTTAAAAGGTCGCTTGTATGGATTAACTCTGCCACCTTTGTGGTTACTCCACTTGCTGAAAAATCAGAGTTTGTTCTGTCAAAGATTCTCAGTCTGGCATTCTGTATTTTTACGACAGAAGCGTGTGTGAACCTAACATTAACGGAAGCATTCACGTTAGGGATGAACTTTAAGCCAGTACCAGCCGTTGCGCTGGAAATAACCCCGCTACCATCATCAAGAAACTTGACGTTATCAGAAGCAACACCCTGAGAGGTTCCGTCAGAATTAGTTACAAACGTAGTGGTTTGGTACGAACCTACAGCGACAGAATCTCCGAAACTGGCTCCGTAGAATCCCAGCCCAGAACCAGACAGGTTGCTTATACTAGAACCTTCACCGGCAAAAAAACTTAAAGTAGCCATTTTAATCTCCTATAGACTTCTTGTATATTATACACTAAAGTAATGTTTTTTTTAGTATTTACCACTTATCAATTGGACAGTGTGCAGATTCCCATCGAGCCTTAATTTTCATATGACACCCACACTTACTGCACTTTGGTTGGTCTCCATCAGTAAAAAATTCACACCCTTTGCAGATATCCATTCTTCTATCCATTTCTTTTTGTGAAACCTTTTTCATTCCGTTAGCCACATGCTTGACGGCTGATTTTATAAAGTTAACACCTTTCTGTATTATAGAAGGGCTGCCTTCATAGATGTCTGGAAAACTGCGAGGAAGCCCCTTCCTTCTTTCCTCAATTCTTTTGTCAGCTAGTTTTAATAGCCTTTCTGTTTCTTTGCTCATGGGGCTTTTATCCACGCTTTTGAACTACCATATATATAATCCGCCCCAGAACAATCACCAACACCGCTACTCGCCCCTGATGAGCCAATAATCTCAAACTCAAAGGCGCTAGTTATATCTTTAAGACCCCTTAAATCGTAGCTTGTACTGAATGTTATGGGATAATATCCATCTTCAGTTATAAGAACATCCTTTGTTTTTGTAACCTCTTCACTGTCACAAGTCTCCGCGACCATTCCGTACCCCTTATCTACATCAAGCCAGTCTACTGTAAGTGGAGTATGCGACATATGCGTACAGGGCGCATTTATTGGCCCATAAAACTTTCCCTGACTCCAGTTATAGGCTGGGTTTTCTGCGTAAGCAACCGGGTCGTTAGGCACAAAATAAGTTTTTGAATAATGCAAAAGGGCGGGTTTATTATCTTCATGAATAACCTTTCCACCTTCAATATTCCAATCATAACAATGAGCGCTCGCCCTTGGTATTGTTTCTGGACAAAACAGTCCACAACAACAGGCTTGATAATTGTCTCTGTCTATACGTCTTCCAATTTCCGTCCTGTTACTACCCAGCGCTGTCCCTAGTGGTATTTTTGCAGTAATACTCATACGAACAGTGCTTCCCCCGCTTATAAATATAATTCTTCCCATATAAAGTACCTGCTTTCCGAGTATGCTATATGGACACTGTGCGTCTGGGTCGCAATAGTCTGTGTTTTCTTGCAATATTACCCCAGATAAATCCGTCATTTGCACAATTTCTGGATGACAAAGGGGCCACGTTGGGACAAGGTGCGATATCATCCAAAGCGTACAGACACAACAGCTTGCATCACCACCACAACACCCACACTCATCTATAGTTTTTGTTCTTCCCACTTTAAACTCCGCATAAAGTCATGCCAGAAGGAAACGGAACATAAAAATCCTTAAACTTAACGTCAAGTGAGCTACCATCACACTGTATGTCACAAACCATCTCATTCTTATGATATTGAGACTGAATTATCCACCACTCATCAAAACCCGGATGATAGTAAACCATCACTAAAGAATCGTTTGCAACATCTTGGTGCATTTTGTTTTCAACAGTAATCGTATTATCAGGTTCTGCCCAAGAAGCCCTGTCTTCTCTAATAGCGGTTCCTGTGCTGGCGCTATGAAGCATATTACCCTTCATTTTAGCAACAGTAATCTGTGGCGGGGGCGTCCATGTACCGTGTTTCTCATCCCATGCTAAGTTAACGGGGCCGGTCTTCCAAGTGCTATATTGCTTTTTCATATTTGCATCAAAACCTATACCGTCTGCGCTGGGAACAGGTACACCATTCACATCATACCCCCATCCAGTTAAAACCAGCGGCCCTCTTAGGCTCATCGTTCGTGTGTCTGACCCATACACGTCAGTTCCTGCTTTTTTATTTGCGCCAAAACTAAGATTTTTCGGCATAGAGGCATGTCCAGCCCCAGTTATGCCTGCGCCAATTGCGTGTTCAGAATTAGAGTGTGACTCAGCACTCCCGTCTGCCAGCCACGGATTAAGGGTTTTGGACGTTAGAGCATTAGGGCCACCTTTTTTATATTCAGT
>Ga0209501_10000740_pt1 | contig 38279 bp, 40 predicted proteins | sample ArcticOcean_MG_C_4_FD_187434 | JGI IMG/M metagenome (GOLD analysis project Ga0209501, IMG submission 187434) | Marine microbial communities from western Arctic Ocean - ArcticOcean_MG_CB4_134 (SPAdes) (version 2) | ecosystem: Environmental > Aquatic > Marine > Oceanic | place: Arctic Ocean...
TGTACAAATATGTCTACTGCTCAAGCTTGCTTAATGGGGATTAGATCTTTAAAAACAAAAGAGATTACTGTTACGGCGCTTCAAGATATTTAATGTGAAGACAAGCCAGTGTTTGCAATACTAAAAACCATATCTTCGTAACTCATATCAAGATTTAAAACACACGATCTATAAAAATAACCTTTTCGAAGACCAGGCATTAAATTTGCCTCTATAAAATGAGGAACACCTAAATGGTTCATTTTAATATCTATTCTACCTAAAGATTTTCCACCTAAAGCTTTAAAAGAATCTTTTGCTAATTTAGAAAGTTTTTCAAAAATGACAGTATCGGAAACAAGAATTACACTCTCTTCATCATTTTTTTTAACATCAAAATCAAGAATGCAATGACCACCCACATTTTCTTTTACAATAATTTCTATCGGCATAGCTCTTAAAGTTCCGTCAATGCTATCTTCAAAAATACCAACACTATATTCTTTTCCTGGTAAATATGTTTCAACTAAAGAGGGTGAGTTTTGCTTTATTTTAATATCTAATACTTTTGCCGTAAAACTTTCAAAATTAAATACTAAGGAGTTTTTATCTACACCCCTGCTATCTCCGCCAGTTACTGGTTTTATAAAAAGAGGAAATTTTATCGGAATTGAACTTTCTGTTAAATATTCACCTGGGTTTGTTATAAAAAAATCTGCGGTTCTAATATTATTCTTTTGCATAATCTTCTTTGCTCTATTTTTATCGCTTTCATTATCAAGGGCTGCTTTACTTGAAGCGATATATGGAATTTCAAACATTTCTAAATAATCATTTAGCCATATATTTCTATTATTAAAAAAGAAGTACTTAACACCAGAAAATACTAGATCGGGCTTTCTTTTAACTAAAGCTTCAAGATCTTCTTCAGAATTAATTTCAGTGATTAAAACATTTTTATATCGTTTAGATAAAATCCTTAGAACATTTTTTTCTTCTATAATAATTCCAACATTATCTTGATGAGAATTTAATTCTCCTAAGTTAGGGACAACGACTATTTCTATCGTCTTATTAATTTTTATTGGAATAATATTATTTTTTTTTAAAGGTAAAATATTACCTATTTCTGGAATTTCTTGTTTAGCTATGTCTTTTATAATCATAATAAATAACCTTCATCAATCATGATGAATTCATGACTTCTGAATTGTCTTTAGATCGGTACTTTTCGAAAAATACTTGCCTTTTTAATGATTTGTAATTTAATCTGGCAGTATCTAAAAAATAATGAGTATCAGTTAAAAAAGTGAATAGATAGAAGCAAATTTAATTAAGCAGTTTTTAGCACTTCTATAGGAAAATTTGGTTAGGCCACTTTCCAATCAGTTGGGAAAGTTACATAATTAACTTGAAGACATCGTCTTTCCTTAACTATTTTTTTCTTCTCCATTCCATGCCACGTATTAGGTCCGCTTGAAAAGAGATAGCCATAGTTGTTTTTGTAAGGAACTGTTTTAATTTTTTCTAATTTATTATTATAAAAATCTGTTCCAAGTTCCTCAGATTCATTAGCATTATTGACAAAAATTAAGCCTGATAATAGTTTTTCTTTAATATCACAATGAGGTTTTAACCAAAATCCTTCTCTGTCACAGATAACTTCAACTCTAACGTATGAGTTAGATAAATCCTTGTTGATCATCTTTGAAATGGCTTCATGAGTTTCTTTTGACTGAAGTTCATTAATAAATTTAACTAAATTTGGAAATTGTGCTGCATTATCTTTCACAACAAAGCATCTAAATTTTATTGCTTGGCCTCCTGATGCATTTCCCTCTCTAAACTCAGCAGCACCATCGTCTATTGCTCGAGTTCCATCATAGTTTAGGTCGTGCTTGCTAACATCGGGTATATCTGCAGTTATAATTTCTTGAATTGCTCCATCTGTTAAAGCATCATTATATTCCCAGTGAGTAAAGGGAGTTTCATGTTTTTTAGATTGATTTTGAATAGAGTTTAAAAATGACATTATGATTTAATTTTTTGTTTTATTATATTGGCCACTCTATTAGTTTCATCTAATTTTGGATAGTTCCAAATTTCCAAGTGTTCTCCTAAGTTTCTAGTTATATTTAATTCTTTAAATAAGTTTCTAAACTTTTGAAACCGTTTATCATTTTTTTTAGGCTTAATATTTGCAATATATATTGGTTTTCCCGTTAGCGCTGCTTCTGAAATCATTGAACTAGAATCACAGGTAACAACAATATATTCTGAAATTGCTAATGCTGATAAATATGCTTTTTTATCAACGCTTTCAATAATAGTATGATTTTCTCCAAAAAATTCTTTGGCATAATTAATAATGCTTTCAGGTGTTCTCATGGATGGAATAACCACTAACTGAGAGTTATTTTTTTCTACTAAATTTTTTAAGTTATTAAAAATTTTTTCAACATTTTCAGTTGAATAATCATAATATTTAGTTGGACCACCAATGATCAAAGTTATGATTTTTCTTTCATCTTTTTTAATAAATGAACTGAGATAATCTTTATTTGCATGAATTTCCTGTTCACTTAAGTAGTGAATTGCCCCTTTTGTATTAATTACATTCTCTCCCGTAATTCCATCATGTTCTGGCGCTACGATAAAATCAAAATTTTTAAAACTAACTTTTGGGTTTTGAATGTGGATATTGATAACTTTTTTATTAGAGTTCTTTTTTAAATGAATAGATGGAATTATACTTTTTCTTCCACACGAAATAATCACATCGAAATCGGATGATTCTATTTTTTTATAAATACTGCTCGAAATCGGTGTCAGCTTTGGCGGGAATAATTTCCAAAAGTTATTAAGTTCAATTTTCTCGTGTATAAAATCTAAATCAAGAGCTTTAGCTAAGCCTTCAACTTGGCTAATCATGCCGTGCATGCCCTCTGTTAATAATAACCCTTTTAATTTTGTCATTTATCCTTATATAACTTCTGCATGAGTGAAAATCCAATTAAACACACAAAAGTGTTAATAATAGGGTCAGGTCCAGCTGGCTATACTGCAGCTGTGTATGCTGCCCGAGCAATGCTAAGCCCTGTTTTAGTATATGGCTCTGAACCTGGTGGACAATTAAATACAACAACGGACGTGGAAAATTACCCAGGTTTTTCAGATGTAATTCAAGGTCCATGGTTAATGGATCAAATGCGAGACCAAGCAAAAGCAGTTGGTACAGAAATGATTGAAGATCATATCTCTTCAGTAAATTTAAAATCTACACCTTTTGAAGCAATTGGAGATAGTGGACAAAAATATACTGCAGATAGCATAATTATTTCAACAGGTGCTCAAGCAAGATGGTTAAATTTAGAATCAGAACAAACATTTAGAGGCTATGGTGTTTCAGCATGTGCAACATGTGATGGTTTTTTCTTTAAAGAAAAAGTTGTAGCAGTTGTTGGTGGTGGAAATGCAGCAGTAGAAGAAGCAATGTTTCTTACAAAATTTGCATCAAAAGTAAAATTAATTCACAGAAGAGATACTTTAAGAGCAGAAAAATTACTTCAAAAAAAATTAATGGCAAATAAAAAAATTGAAATAATTTGGGATAGTGCTGTTGAGGAAGTTATTGGAGATAATGAGCCTAAAAATGTAAAAGGTATTAAAGTTAAAAATTTAAAAACTAACAAAATTGAAAAAATTAAAATAGATGGCTTATTTATTGCAATTGGTCACGATCCAGCAACAGCTTTATTTAAAGAGCAGCTAGATATGGATAAAGAAGGATATTTATTAACTAAACCAGATTCAACAGAAACTAATATTCCTGGAGTTTATGCTGCGGGAGATGTTAAAGATAAAACTTTTAGACAAGCTGTAACTGCTGCTGGAATGGGCTGTATGGCTGCACTTGAAGCTGAAAAATTTTTATCTCATTAAAAAATTATAGTTTATTTCTAAGAACTTCTCTCCAATTACTATGAATTTCACCCGCTAAATATACGTTTAACATTAGTTTAAGCTTTTACAAAAAGTAGATATTTTTTCTAAAGCTTTTTTAAGATTATCCATTGAAGTGGCATATGAAATTCTAAAAAAACCTTCTAAGCCAAATGCAGAACCTTGAACAACTGCAACACCACTGTTTTCTAATAAGGACTGAACAAAATCAGTATCTGTCTTAAGTTCTTTTCCATTGCTATCATTTTTGCCTATTAAACCTTTACAGCTTGGGAAAACATAAAATGCACCATCTGGATTTAAACATTCAATTCCATCTATTTCATTTAATGCTTTAACAACAAAGTCTCTTCTTTCTTGAAAAGAAGTTGCTCGTTCTTTAATAAAATCTTGAGTTCCATTTAAAGCTTCAACTGCTGCAGCTTGACTAATTGAAGATGGATTAGTTGTTGATTGAGATTGTATTTTAGCAATTGCTTTAATAATTTCTTTAGGACCAGCGGCGTACCCTATTCTCCAGCCAGTCATTGAGTAAGCTTTACTTACACCATTCATTGTAAGAACTCTTTCTTTCAAGCTATCAATTTGTGCAATAGTAAAAAATTTAAACCCTTCGTATATTACGTGCTCATAAATATCATCGCTTAAAATATGCACATGAGGATGCTTGGTTAAAATATCTGCAATCTCTCTAATATCACTTTCAGTATAACAAGCACCCGTTGGGTTAGAAGGTGAATTTAATATGATCCACTTTGTTTTTGGTGTTATAGAGTTTTCTAATTCAGCTGGATTAATTTTAAAACCTTGTTTTTCATTGCACTCTAAAATGATTGGAATTCCACCGGCTAATAGAACCATATCAGGATAAGAAACCCAGTAAGGAGCTGGAACAATGACCTCATCTCCTTCATTTAGTGTTGCCATCATAGCGTTATAAATTACGTGCTTCCCACCAGCACCAACTGTAATTTGATCAACTGTGTAATCTAGATTGTTTTCTCGTTTGAATTTTTCTACTATTGCTTTCTTTAAAGCTGGAGTTCCATCAACAGCCGTATATTTGGTATCACCATCATTTATGGCCTTTATAGCCGCTTGTTTGATGTTATCTGGGGTGTCAAAGTCTGGTTCTCCTGCCCCTAAACCTATTACATCTTTTCCTGCTGCTTTTAACTCTCTTGCTTTTTGAGTTACAGCAATAGTTGGTGATGGTTTAATCTTTTTTAGACTGTCTGATATAATGCTCATTGAAATATATTTTTATTCTAATAGTTTTATAGATAATGCCAAATACTTATCAAGATTTAATTACTGAAATACAAAGTAAAAATCCAGAAATACACCAGAAACTAGAAGGTGGAAAAAAATTCAAACTTGTTACAGATTTTAAGCCTGCTGGTGATCAGCCAGAAGCAATAAAACAATTAGTTAAAGGTGCAAATAAAGATGAATTAAATCAAGTCTTACTTGGTGTTACAGGTTCAGGAAAAACTTTTACAATGGCACAGGTTATTGAACGAACCAATAGACCAGCACTTATACTTGCACCTAACAAAACACTAGCAGCTCAGCTCTATGGAGAGATGAAATCATTTTTTCCAGAAAATGCTGTTGAGTATTTTGTTTCTTACTACGATTATTACACGCCTGAAGCTTACGTTCCAAGATCAGACACTTATATTGAAAAAGAAGCATCTATTAATGAGCAAATAGATCGAATGCGTCACTCAGCTACTAGATCGTTGTTAGAGAGAGATGATGTAATTATTGTTGCGAGTGTTTCTTGTATTTATGGTTTGGGTTCTGTTGAAGCGTACAGCAAGATGACTTTAAGTTTAAAAAAAGATTATGAATACAGCAGAGAACAATTAATTAAAACTTTAGTAAATTTACAATACAAAAGAAATGATCAAAGTTTTTACAGGGGAACTTTTAGAGCAAGAGGAGAATACGTTGAAATATTTCCTTCACACCTTGAGGATAGAGCATGGAGGTTAAGTTTATTTGGCGACAAACTAGAAAAAATTGAAGAATTTGACCCTTTAACAGGAGACCTAATACAAGATTTAGATGTAATAAAAGTTTATGCAAATAGTCACTACATCACTCCTAAACCAACTATAGAGCAAGCAATTATTAAAATTAAAAGAGAACTAGAAGTAACTTTAAAAAAATTTAAAGAACAAAATAAATTACTTGAAGCGCAAAGATTGGAAGAAAGAGTTAAGTTTGATTTAGAAATGATTGAAGCAACAGGATCTTGTGCTGGCATTGAAAATTATTCTCGTTTTTTATCTGGAAGAAAACCGGGTGAACCACCTCCAACTCTATTTGAATATTTTCCTGATAACACTCTTATTTTTGTGGATGAATGTCACGTAACAGTTCCTCAATTAAATGGAATGTACAAAGGTGACAGATCTAGAAAAAGCAATCTTGCAGAATATGGTTTTAGACTACCCTCTTGTATGGATAATAGACCTTTAAAATTTGAGGAATGGGACGCAATGAGAACTCAAACAGTTTTTGTATCAGCCACGCCTGGTCCTTGGGAGTTAGAGCAAGTTAAAGGTAAGTTTGTTGAACAAATAATAAGACCTACCGGCTTAATTGATCCACCTGTAGAGATAAAACCTGCCAAAAATCAAGTTGATGATTTGATGCATGAATGCAAAAAAACAATAGATAAAAATTTTAGAGTTTTAGTGACTACATTAACTAAAAAAATGGCTGAGGACTTAACGGAATATTTTCATGAAAATGGTATTAGAGTTAGATATTTGCACTCCGATATCGACACACTAGAGAGAATTGAAATCATGAGAGATCTAAGACTTGGTGTTTTCGATGTCTTAGTGGGAATTAACCTTTTAAGAGAAGGACTAGATATACCAGAGTGTGCGTTAGTTGGAATCTTAGATGCTGATAAAGAAGGATTTTTAAGATCTGAAACTTCTTTGGTTCAAACTATTGGAAGAGCTGCAAGAAACTTAGAGGGTAGAGTTATCCTTTATGCAGACAAAGAAACTAAAAGTATAAAAAAAGCTATACAGGAAACGGACAGAAGAAGAGCAATCCAAGTTGCGTATAATAAAAACCATAATATTGACGCCGTCTCTATCAAAAAAGGAATCCGTGATGTGTTACAAAATGTTTATGATAAAGATTATCTAAAAGTAGGTACTGGAGACAATATTGGTGGAAACTTAAAGAAACACTTAAAAATGCTAAATAAAAGGATGAAGGATGCCGCAACAAACCTCGAGTTTGAAGAAGCTGGTAAAATTAGGGATGAAATAAGAAATTTAGAAGCATCTGAATTAGAAATTGTTTTAAATCCAAAAGTAAAACACTATAACCAAGAAAATAGAACATATCCAAAAGGTAGATCAACGATGGGTTTACCTGGTACAAGAGCACAAAAAGGCAAGAAAAAATGGAAGCAAACAAAATAATTATTACAGGAGCCGCAACTCGAATGGGTGCTGCTATTGCTAAAAAACTCTCTGGCCCAGGAGTTGAAATGGTAATCCATTATAACAGCTCAAAAAAGGAAACTGAAAAATTACAAAAAGAATTATCAAAAAATAAAACAAAGGTTTATTTAGTAAAGGGTAATCTTGAAAAAGAACAAGATTTAAAAAAAATCATAAAATTTTCAAAGTCAAAATTAAAATATTTTGATTGCTTAATTAATAACGCATCACTATTTGAGAATGATAGTCTTAAAAACTTTTCTTCTAAAAGCTGGAACCAACACTTAAATGTAAATTTAAAGGCGCCAGCATATCTTACACAAGAGTTTTCAAAAAATGTAAAAGGGAAAAATAATAATATTATTAATATAATTGACCAAAGAGTTTTCAAATTAACTCCCTTTTTCTTTTCATACACGTTAAGTAAAACTGGCCTTTATACTCTTACAAAAACTAGCGCCATGGAATTAGCTCCAAATATAAGAGTTAATGGAATTGCACCAGGACCTACCATAAAAAATAAAAGACAAAGTGATAAGCATTTTAAAAAACAGTATTTAGCAACACCTTTGAAGCAACAGGTAAATGTAAAAGACATATGTTCTGCTGTTGACTTTTTTATCAAAAACAGTTCAATTACAGGTCAAGTAATTGCAATAGATAGCGGACAAAGCTTAAACTGGCAAACACCGGATGTAATTGGAAAAGAATGAAAAAAAATAATTTTAAAATTGTAAAAATAGATGAGAATAAAAGTCTATTCAATTACGAAAAGAAAATCCTTATTAAAGAACTAATTTTAGATTTAAAACTTGGATATTATGATTTTGAAAAAGAAGAAACACAAAAAGTAAAATTCAGTTTAGAAATTGATTATGAGGACAGAAAACCAACAAATGATAAAGATATTAAATCTATTGTTAATTATGGTCAGGTTGTAAAGTTAATTACCAAACTTGCTAAAAAAAAACATTACAATTTTTTAGAAACACTTGCGGAAGATGTTTTTGATGTATTATTTAAAGATAAAAGAATTGGAAAGATAATGCTTCAAATTGAAAAATTAGAAATCATAAAAGAATGTGCCTCTGTTGGTATCCAGATTACCAAAAAAAGAAGTCATGAAAAGTTCTGAACTAGGCAAAGACGTAATTAGAAAAGAACTACCCTTAATTCCCAAAAGTCCTGGAGTTTATCGGATGCTTGATCACAAAGATGTGATTTTATATGTTGGAAAAGCAAAAAATCTTCCCAATAGATTAAAGAGTTATGTAGCTGAAAAAAATCATATTATTAGAACAGCAAGGATGCTCTCTCAAACTTTTAAATTAGAGATAACTACTACTGCCAATGAAAGTGAAGCACTGCTTTTAGAGGCCAATTTAATTAAAAAACATAAGCCTAAGTTCAATATATTGCTTAAGGACGACAAATCTTTTCCCTTTGTCTTCATCAGTAATAAAGATCAGTGGCCACAAGTTACAAAACACAGAGGGAAAAAAGATAAAGAAGGTTTTTATTTTGGACCCTTTGCATCTGCTGGGACAGCAAATTGGACTATAAAAATGCTGCAAAAAATATTTCAACTAAGAGTTTGTGATGACTCAACTTTTAAAAACAGAAAAAGACCCTGTATGCTTTATCAAATAAAAAGATGCTCAGGACCATGTGTAAATTATATTGATAAAAAAGATTATGAAAAATCAGTTGAGCATGCCATTCAGTTTGTATCGGGTAAATCAAGAGATATTCAAAAAAACCTATCCGAACAAATGGAAGAAGCCAGTGAAAAACTTGATTTTGAAAGAGCATCCATTTTTAGAGATAGAATTAAATCATTAAATATAATTCAGTCATCACAAAGAATTAATGAGGCAAACCTCGTGGATGCTGACGTGATTGCTGCCTATAAAGAGTCTGGTAAAACATGTATTCAGGTATTTTTTTATAGATCTAAACAGAATTGGGGCAACCAAGCTTATTTTCCAAAACACGACCCTGATCAAGATATTACTGAAATAATGTCATCATTTTTAATGCAGTTTTATGAAAATAAAAATGTTCCCAAATTAATAATAATCAATTCAGATATTAAAGATAAGAAATTAATTGAAGAAACTTTAAGTAAAAAAGAAAATAACACTATCTCCATTAATGTTGCTAAAAAAGGTATAAAAGCAAAAGTTATTGCAATGGCAGAAAAAAACGCCAAAGAATCTTTAAATAGAAAAATTTATGAAACAAATAACAATAAAAATTTATTTGAAGGTGTGTCTAAAAAATTTGATCTTAAAAACAATATAAGTTTAGTTGAAGTATACGATAACAGTCATATTTCAGGAACAAATAGTGTTGGTGCAATGATAACTTTTGGAAATGAAGGATTTATTAAAAAGAGATATAGAAAATTTGATATTAAAACGAAAGGTGCTGAACAAGATGATTTTGCAATGCTAAAAGAAGTTCTCACTAGAAGATTTAAGAGAGCGATACTTGAAAAGGGAAACTATCTTACCTTTCCTGATTTAATATTAATCGATGGTGGAAAAGGTCAATATTCATCTGCTAAAGAAGTGTTAGATGAGTTCGGTTTACACGATTTACCGATGATTGCCATTGCCAAAGGTAAAATGAGGAATAGTGGTGATGAGACTTTTTTTTATAAAGGTAAATCTTTTAAATTTGAAAAAAATGACCCTACTCTATTTTTCATGCAAAGACTTCGGGATGAAGCGCATAGATTTGCAGTTAACTCTCATAGAGCAAAAAGAGCTAAAGGAATCACCAAGTCATTGCTAGATCAAATAGATGGCATTGGATCGATTAGAAAAAGAGCGTTATTAAACCATTTTGGCTCTGCTAGGGCAGTAGAATCGGCAAGTTTTGATGAAATTAAATCAGTAGAAGGTGTTGAGGAAAAAGTTGCAAAAAAGATATATAACTTCTTTCACGAATAATTATGCTTAAAAAAATTCCTAATATATTAACAATTGGTAGAATAATAATAGTTCCTTTTTTTGTTTTAGCATTTTATTTACCAGGTTTTTACGGCGACTTAACTGCATGCGTATTATTTGTAATTGCTTCATTTACTGATTTTTTGGATGGGATGTTAGCAAGAATGATGGGAGAAGAGTCTAAGTTGGGTGAATTACTCGACCCGATAGCTGACAAAATTATAGTTGCTACTGCACTTATATTGCTTGTTATGAGTGGAACAATTAAACATTACGAAGTTATTGCTGCAATTATAATACTTACAAGAGAAATACTAATTTCAGGTTTAAGAGAGTTTTTAGCTAGAGGACAAATAAAACTACCCGTAACTAATTTGGCAAAATTAAAAACTTTTTTACAAATGGTTGCTATAGCGCTTCTGCTTACTGGTGAAACTGGAAACAAAATTCTAAACTTTCAAGATTATAACGCTCAAACTATTGGTATAATTCTACTTTGGCTTTCAGCATTTTTAACTTTATATACTGGTTATGAGTATTTAAGAAAAGGCATTGACCATGCAATGTCTGAAGATAGTAAAAAATAAATAATCTATTTTTTTCTCACTAAAGCTTGATAACTTTCATTTAAATCAATTATAGTTTCACAAACTTTAAATTGATTATCGGCAATGCATGAAACCGGCGTTACTTCTGCAGCTGATCCAGTTAAAAAACAACCAACAAAACTTGAAAGCTCTTCAGGTTTAATTTTTCTTTCATGAATTTTAATACCTTTGGATTTTGCAATTTCAATTACAGTTCTTCTTGTTATACCATCTAAAAAAGAGTCTGGAATTGGAGTGTGGATTTCTCCACTTTCAGTTTTAAAAAAAATATTTGCACCAGTTGCTTCTGCAACATTTCCTTCGTAGTCTAACATTAAAGAATCGGTATATCCCTGTTGTTCAGCCTCATGTTTTGACAGAGTATTAATCATATAAAGACCCGATGCTTTTGTATCCCACGGTATTGTAATTGGCGGTGGCTTTCTCCAATTTGAAATATTTAATCTAATACCCTTAATTTTTAATTTTGGGTCAAAATATGAACCCCAGTCCCAAGTTGCTACAGCAACATGAATTTTTGTTTGTTGTGCAGAGATCGCCATCATTTCACTACCTCTCCAGGCCATTGGTCTTACATATCCATCTTTTATATTTTGAACGGAAATAATTTCATTACATGCATTATTTATTTCTGCTTCTGAGTATGGAATTGTAATACCCATTCTTTTAGCTGAGTAGAAAAGTCTTGAAGTGTGCTCTTCTAACTTAAATATAGAACCATCATAAACTCTTTCACCCTCAAAAACGCAACTTGCATAATGCAGTCCATGGTTTAAAATATGAATTTTAGCATCAGCCCAATCAACGAGCTCGTTATTATACCAGATTTTACCAGATCTTTTATCGTAGGGTATCATGTGTGAAATAATTTAATTTTTTTCTAAAATTATCTTTGTATCTATAATATGTCAATATAACTTACCCATAATGAAAGAACTTTTATATTTAAAAGATACACAGTTAAAGCATTTGATTGAAAAGCTATTTATAAGCTACAGAGAGTCTTTTACAGATGCTAGAAAAACACTCGATAAATACTCAATTGGGATAGCGCATCACAAAGTATTGCACCTAATATCAATGTACAAAGGAATTACAATTTCAGAACTGCTTAAAAAACTAAAAGTTACCAAGCAAAGTTTAAACAGAGTTTTAAAAGACTTGATTAAGCTTGAAACTATTTTTTTTGAAAAAGATCAACAAGACACAAGGGTTAAGCATATTTTTTTAAATGAAAAAGGAGAAAAAATTTTTGATGAGATATTTTCTTCACAAAAAAAAAGAATTTATAATGCTCTTTTAAATTCAAGTTCAGATCAAGTTCTTAACTTTGACAATGTTTTAAACAGAATAATTAATGAATGATTTTATAGCCCATATTTTAGTTGTAGATGATGATGATGGAATTAGATCTTTAGTCAGGCAATATCTTAATGAAAATAATTTTTTAGTTACCACTTCGAATAGTGCAGAAAATGCTGAAGAAAAAGTTTTAATTATTAAATTTGATTTAATTGTTTTAGATGTAATGATGACTGGAAAAAGTGGTTTAGAATTTATTAAAGATAATAAATCTAAAATCGATACACCCATAATTCTTTTAACTGCAAAAGGTGAAGCAGAAGATAGAGTTGGAGGTTTGGAGATAGGGGCTGATGATTATTTACCCAAACCTTTTGAGCCAAAAGAACTTATATTAAGAATAAAAAATATTCTTGATAAAACTAAAAAAAATGTTCAAAAAAGAATTATTGAGTTTGATAATATTAAAATTGACCTAAATAAACTTTTGGTTATTAAAAATAAAAATGAATTCAAAATAAATAATACTGAAAAAATTATTTTAGAAAAAATGATTAATAATCCAGGTAAAACATTTTCAAGAGAAGGTATTGGAAAACTGATTGATTTAGATAAGGAACGATCTATAGATGTTATAATTACCAGATTAAGAAAGAAAATTGAAACCGATCCTAAAAATCCAAAATATTTACAAACTTTAAGGGGTGCAGGCTATGTCTTATGGATTGAGTAAATTTATAAAAAATTTATTACCACGTAGGTTATTTTATAGAGCTTTACTAATTGTAGCAGTACCCATTATTGTCTTGCAACTAATTATAACAATCGTTTTTTTTGATAGTCTTTGGATTAAAACAAACAAAGGTATGACTCGTGCACTTGTCGGCGAAATGAAAACTTTTATTACAGCTTATGATAATGGCAAGTATAATAATAATGATTTATCTAGCCTTTTTTCAATTTATTTAGATCTCAATGTTGAATACAAGAATGACAAATTATTTGATAAGCAATTAAAAGATAGGTGGTTTAGCCCAATTGACAGGACTTTAAGGAGGGAATTAAAATCAAATATTGGTATTGGAAATTATTGGTTTGATACCACAGCCTATAAAGACCTACTTCATATAAATATAAAACATAATGATGGTTATTTTGAGTTTTTTATTCCCAAGGATAGGGTTGCAAGTACTTCTGCAAGAATGTTTGCGCTATGGATAACCCTCCCTGCATTATTAATGATATCTATTGCAATAATATTTTTAAAAAATCAAACAAGACCAATTGTTAATCTTGCCAAAGCTGCTGAAAAATTTGGTAGAGGTGAAAATATTGATGAATTTACACCTTCTGGCGCATTGGAGATACGACAGGCAGGTTTAGAATTTGATAAAATGAGAAAAAGGATAATGAGACATCTCAATCAAAGGTCTGAAATGTTATCAGGCATAAGTCACGATCTAAGAACACCGTTAACAAGACTAAAACTTCAACTATCTTTTATTAAAGATGAGGTGCTATCTAAAAAAATGTCTTTGGATATAGATGAAATGGAAAAAATGCTTAATGAGTACCTGCAATTTACTAGCTTATCTTATTTAGAAAAAAATGAAATGTTTGATATTTCGGAATTAATAGAGAGTACAATCAATAAATATGATAATGATGAAATTTCGAAAGAGCTAATTCCTAGAGTTTATCTGAATGGTAGAAAAAATTTAATTCAAAGATCCTTAAACAACATAATTAATAACTCAATTAAATATGCAGATAAAATAAACATTGATCTATCCAAAAAGAATAATAATATAATAATTACTATTGACGATGATGGTATTGGCATTCCTGAAAATGAATACCAAAATGTCTTCAAGCCATTTTATAAACTTGATAAAAGTAGAGGAGATTCAAAATCTAGTGTTGGTCTTGGGTTGTCCATTACATCAGATATTATAAAATCACATGGAGGGAATATTGTATTAGAAAAATCTCCACTAAATGGTTTAAGAGTTAAGGTTTTTTTACCTTTGTAGTTCTTTTTCTTAATTTATTTTTTTCTAATTTTTCTATTTTTTTTTCAAGATTTTCAACTCTTTTAATTAAAATATCGGTTTCTTCTTTGCTTGTTAATTTCATTTTAAAAACTATCTCATCTCTTTTTGATTTCAAAACATTTATTATTTCAGAACTTAAATCTTTATAAGAAATCAGTCCTTGTTCAAATAATTTTGCTAATTTATCAATTACAAATTTTGATTTTGTCATATATTCATTTATAAAATTAATATACTTTATATGCAATTTTTTAAAAATGTTTATTAATAATTTTGACCCAGTAGCTTTTCAAGTTTTATCATTGGAAATTAGATGGTATTCGTTAGCTTATATTATCGGAATTATATTGGGATGGGCATATTGTAAAAAAAAATTAATTACTGACCAACACATACTGGGCCTATTTGATGACTTTATTACGTATCTAATTATAGGAATAATTTTAGGTGGAAGACTTGGATATGCATTATTTTATAATCTAAAATATTATTTAGAAAACCCAGTTGAAATTTTAATGGTATGGAATGGAGGTATGTCTTTTCACGGGGGGTTAATTGGCGTTATTATTGCCTCTCAATTATTTTCAAAGAAACATGGGGTTAATCAATTTATATTCCTAGATTTAGTTGCACTATCAGCGCCAATTGGAATTTTTTTTGGCAGAATTGCAAATTTTATAAATTCAGAGCTTATTGGAAGAGCAACTGATCTGCCCTGGTCTGTACAATTTGTATTAATAGATAACGTTAAAAGACACCCCTCACAATTATATGAAGCTTTTTTTGAAGGGATTATTTTATTTTTTTTACTTTGGTATTTCTTTAAAAAAAATTATTTACAAATTCCAGGAAAAATATCAGCTTTGTTTTTAATTTTTTATTCTTTATTTAGATTTTTTGCAGAATTTTTTAGATCTCCCGACCTTCAAATAGGTTATTTAATTTTAAACTTAACACTAGGTCAGTTAATAAGTGTTCTTTTTTTAATAACTGGCACATTCTTATTTTATTTAAAAAATAATGAAAAATAAAAGCAATAATTTATTTACCTTAGATAAATTTATAGAGGAATCTCTATATAATAAAAAATATGGCTACTACATGAAAAAAAATCCATTTGGTAAGGGGGGTGACTTCATAACAGCGCCTAACATATCCATATTATTTTCTGAAATGATTGCCATCTGGGTAATTTCATTTTGGGAAAGGCTGGGTTGTCCTAAGCAATTTAATTTGATTGAATTAGGAGCTGGTAACGGTGAAATGATGAATGTATTAACCAATACATTCAATAAATTTCCTCAATTTAAGAGCTCTTGTAAAATTAATATATTAGAGAAAAGTGAATTACTTCAACAAACACAAAAAGCTAATATTAAAGATACAAAGGTTAAATGGTTAAATAATTTAAATGAATTAAATAATTGCCCATGTATTTTTATTGCTAATGAATTCTTTGATGCTTTACCCATTAAACAGTTCTTAAAAAAAGAAAAAAAATGGTACGAAAGACATGTAAACTTTGCCAATGATAAAAAGTTAGAATATTTAGATATTCCATTTGATATGAAAAAATTTGAAAAAGAAATAAAATTTAAAATTTCCTATAAACAAATGTTTGTTGAGTATTCTCCACTCGCTACAAAATACTTACAAACTATAATTAAGAATATTAAACTTAATAATGGTGGAATTTTAATAATAGATTATGCATACCTCGAAAAAGAAATGAAAAATACTCTTCAGGCAGTTTCTAAACATAAATACTGTGATGTTCTAAAAGGTTTTAGAAATTCAGATATAACTTATAATTTAAGCTTTAGTTTAATTAATAAGATTATAAAAAAAATGGGGGGCTGCTCCTCTCTATCCACTACTCAAAAAAAATTCTTAACAAAACTTGGCATATTGAATAGGGCTGAAATATTATCTAAAAACATGCCATTTAGTAAAAAAGCTGATATTTATTTTAGAATTAAAAGATTAATTGATGAAAGTCAGATGGGTCATTTATTTAAAGTAATGTTTATAACAAATCAAAAAAATAAATTTAAACTAGGGTTTTAAACTGATTGAATCAAAAAAATTATCTAAATTTAAAAGCATAGAGCATGCTTTTTTCAACAAATTGGGTGGAAAATCTACCGGTATATTTAAAAGTTTGAACTGTGGACCGAGCTCCTCTGATAAAAAAAAAAATATACTAAAAAATCTTGAAATCGTAAGTAATAAAATCAAGGCTAAAAACAAAAAAATAATCTTATTAAACCAAGTTCATAGCAATAAGTTTCACTATATAGGCATGCATTCAAAACTTAATAATAAATTTGAAGGTGATGCGCTAGTCACTGATAGGAAAAACACACCAATAGCTATTTTAACAGCTGATTGTGCGCCAGTATTAATTTATGATGATAAAAAAAAAATGATTGCTGCTATTCATGCGGGATGGAAGGGTTCCTATAAAGGTATTGTAAAAAAAGTTGTTAAATTTATGATTAAAAAAGGTTGCTCCTCAAAAAATATTACTGCAGCTATAGGCCCTTGTATTTCAAGTAATAATTATGAGGTTAAAGAGGATTTTATAAAAAAATTTATTAAAAAAGATAAAAAAAATATAATTTTTTTCAAAAAAAATAAGGATAAAAACTACTTTAGCTTAAATAAATATATTCACTTTCAATTAAATAGCTTAGATATTAAGAAAATTGATATTATCAATAAGGATACATTTAATACCAAAAATAATTTTTTTAGTGCAAGAAGATCTATTAGCCGCAATGAGAATGATTATGGTAGAAATATTTCAATAATTATGATTAATTAACATTATCTCATGAAATTATTAACTGGAAATAGCAATAAACCCTTAAGTAAAAATATTGCAAAATATTTAAAAACTAAGCTTGTAAACTCTAGCATTAAAAATTTTTCTGATGGAGAAATCTATATAGAAATTAATGAAACTATTAGAGGTAATAGTATTTTTATAATTCAATCGATCTCCTCTCCTGCAAATGATAATTTAATGCAATTACTTTTGTGTATTGACGCGTTAAAGAGATCTTCAGCTAAAAATATCACTGCTGTTATTCCTTATTTTGGCTATGCTAGACAAGACCGAAAGGTGGTACCTAGAACTTCTATATCTGCAAAACTTGTTTCTAATCTAATTACTAAAGCAGGTGCTGACCGAGTTGTTACTGTTGACTTACATGCGGGACAAATTCAAGGTTTCTTTGACATTCCTGTAGATAACTTGTTTGCTACTCCAATTTTTGCAAGACACGCTAAAAAGAACATTAAAAGTAAAAATATAATTTGTGTTGCTCCAGATGTTGGTGGTACTGAAAGAGCAAGGGCTCTTGGTAAAATTTTAGGTGTCGAGCTTGCCATCGTTGATAAAAGAAGACCTAAACCAGGTCAATCAAAAGTCATGAATGTTATAGGGGATGTTAAAGGCAAAACTTGTATTATAGTGGATGATATAATCGATTCTGGTGGAACCATAGTTAATGCTGCTCAAGCCTTAAAAGATAGAGGAGCAAAAGAAGTTTATGTTTACATAACTCATGGCGTTCTAAGTGGTGAAGCTATAGATAAAATTAAAAAATCCGTTATAAAAAAATTGGTAATAACTGACACAATTGATAATCAAGACAAAATAAAGAAAGCTAAAAATATAGAAGTTTTACCTATTTCAACCCTTATGGGGGAAGCAATTAAAAGAATTTCCAATTCAACTTCAGTATCTGATTTATTTAAATAATTATCTTGAGTTATTAAGAAACTTGCGCTAGAAAGCTTTCTTTTATGAATTCACTTGAAGCAAATACTAGAAATACTAAATCCAAGGGAGATGTTAGATCTCTAAGACTAGCTGGTAATATTCCGGGTATAGTTTACGGTGGAACAGAACAAAATCAAAAAGTTACTGTTTTAAAAAAAACTCTTAAAACTTTAATTGCAAAAGAAAACTTTTTATCAAATATTATAACTCTTAACTTGGATGGTAAGCCTCAAAATGTTTTACCAAGAGAAATCACATATAACGTAGTCTCTGACGAACCAACTCATATTGACTTTCTTAGAGTTGTTTCCGGCGTAAAAATTAGAATAGAAGTCCCTGTACAATTCATTAATCATGAAACTTCTCCAGGTTTAAAAAGGGGTGGTGTACTAAATATAGTTAGAAGAAAAATTGAATTAAAATGCCCAAGTGAAAAAATTCCTGAAGCAATTGTAATTGACCTAGATGGAATTGAAATTGGAGAAAGTTTTAAAATATCTTCAGTTAAACTAAAAGAAGGTGTTACACCAACAATTATTGGACGTGACTTTGTAATTGCAACTTTGGCCGCTCCTACTGTTATGAAAGAGCCAGAAAAACCAGCTGAAGAAGAAGCGACAGATGAAGCAGCAGCAGATGATAAAGATGCAGCTCCGGCAGCTGATGGAGATAAAAAAGAAGGCGAAGAAAAAAAAGCTCCTGAAGAAAAAAAATAATAAATTTATTATAGTGAAAATTCCTAGATACGATCTAAAAAAATTATGCTTCTATTTGTAGGTTTAGGAAACCCCACACCCAATAGTGAAAATAATAGACACAATATTGGTTTTAAGTTGATTGATGCTCTTAATCAAAAATTTGGCCTATCTAAACAGAAACCAAAATTTAAAGGACTCTTAACTACTGGAAATATTGAAGATAAAAAAGTTTATGCAATAAAGCCTCTGACTTTTATGAACAACTCTGGAATTTGCATAAGAGAATTAATCGAATACTTTAAAATTGATGCTGAAGATGTCATAGTATTTCATGACGATCTTGATATTGAGTTTGGAAAAGTAAAAGCAAAATTTGCAGGATCTAGTGCGGGGCATAATGGAATTGAGTCTATAGATAAATTCATAGGAAAAGACTACTCAAGAGTAAGAATTGGAATAGGAAGACCTAAAACCATAGCTGACGTTTCAGACCATGTGTTAAAAGATTTCGATGAGGATGAAATGTTACAGCTAGAAAAAATCACAAATAATATTATTAATTCAATGCCTATATTAATTGATAAAAAATTAGATTTATTTGCAAGTACAGTAAATAATAAATAATGAGTTTTAAGTGTGGAATTGTTGGGTTGCCTAACGTCGGTAAATCGACATTATTTAATGCACTAACAAATTCTAGCAAGGCACAAGCTGCTAACTTTCCTTTTTGTACTATTGAACCAAATGTTGGTGTTGTCCCCGTTCCAGATGAAAGACTAGATAAATTAGTAGAAATATCTCAATCAAAAAAAAAGATAAATACTACAATTGAATTTGTAGATATTGCAGGACTTGTAGAGGGTGCCTCTAAAGGCGAAGGTTTGGGGAATAAATTTCTATCTCATATTAGAGAGGTTGATGCAGTAATACATATGATAAGATGCTTTGATTCAGATGATATTCAAAATGTAAACCCTACAGTGGACCCTGTAAGAGATTTAGAGATTATTGAAACTGAGATGATGTTAGCAGATCTTGAATCGATTCAAAAAAGATTAGAAAAAAATAATAAAAAAAATGTAGATGAAGAGCAGTTAAAGATATTAGAAGTTGCCTCAGATTGTATAAATAATTCTAAAGATATCCAAATCCTATACGACCAATTTGAAAAAAAACTCCTAAACCAAAGTGGCTTACTATCTTTAAAGCCTAAAATCTTTGTCTGTAATGTTGATGAAGCAAGCGTTCAAAATGGCAATCAATACACAGAGGCTTTCATTACAAAATTTGAAGAGAGAAATACTTTAATAGTTTCAGCTGATATTGAAAATCAAATTAATCAGTTAGAAAATGAAGAAAAACAAAATTATATGGAAATGATTGGATTAAAAAGAACTGGTTTAAATATGCTAATTCAAAAAGGCTATAATGTTTTAGAACTAGATACTTATTTTACATCAGGTCCAGAGGAAACTAGAGCATGGACAATCCAAAAAAATTGTACTGCTCCGAAAGCTGCTGGAGAAATACATACTGATTTTGAAAAAGGCTTTATAAGAGCTGAAACAATTGCTTATGAGGACTTCATTGCTAACAATGGCTGGGTAAACTCAAAGACAAACGGTAAAATGAGACTTGAAGGGAAAGATTATATTGTGAAAGATGGCGATATATTAAACTTCAGATTCAATACGTGACCAAATTTTCTTCATACTAAAATAAACTAAAATAGTTAAAATAATTAAATATAAGATAGCCTTAAAGCCCATTTTATGCCTAGACTCTAAATGCGGTTCAGCAGCCCACATTAAAAATGTTGTTACATCTTTAGCCATTTGCTCTTTTGAGGCAGTAGTGCCATCACTATATTCAACTAAGCCATCAGATAGTGGTTCTGCCATTTTGATATTATTTCCATACATGTATTTATTATAATAAACACCGTCTTCAAGTGTTACTCCACTTGGTGCATCTTCGTAGCCTAAAAGTAATGAGTAAATATAATCAACACCGCCACTTCTTGCTTTTGCTAATACAGACATATCTGGTGGATAAGCTCCTCCATTTGCTGCTTGCGCTGCTTTCACATTTGCAAAAGGTTTAACAAATTTATCAGATAATTTTGCCGGTCTTATAAACATTTCGCCATCATTATTAGGTCCATCAGTCACCTCAAAGCTTGCAGCTATAGCTTTGGCTTGATCCTCAGTAAATTCTGGTCCACCTGGCTCAAATAGGTTTCTATAACTAACATATTTCATTGAGTGGCACGAAGCACAAACCTCTGTATATACTTGATAACCTCTTTGTAGTGATACTCTATCAAATTTTCCAAATAACCCTTTAAAACTCCAGTCTGTTTTTAATAGATCAACTTTTTCTTCTGCATTAACCTGAAAGGTTCCCGCTAGTAAGAAAATTATTAAATATGTTATTTTAAAAATATTTTTCATTGAATTAATTTAAACTTTCTTTTTTTTTAACAGCTGAGGCTATTGGAGCCCCTCCAAGTACTGGCTCTGTAATACTTAAAGGTAAAGGTATAGTTTTTTCTTTAAATCCCAATACCGGTAAAATTATTAAAAAATGTATAAAATAATAAGCCGTGGCAACTCTAGCAATCAGTAAATACAAACCCTCAGCTGGCATTGCACCTACATAACCAAGGATTAATACGTCGACTACTAATATCCAATAAAACTGTTTGTAAAGAGGTCTAAATACAGCTGACCTAATTTTTGAAGTATCTAACCACGGCAGTGCTGCTAAAATTAAAATTGCTGATAACATTGCTATTACGCCCATTAATTTATCAGGCACAGATCTTAGGATTGCATAAAAAGGTAATAAATACCACTCTGGAACAATATGAACTGGTGTTACCATTGGGTTTGCTTCAATATAATTATCTGCATGTCCTAGAATATTTGGTGAATAAAATACAAAGAATGCAAAAACAATCATAAACATTAGTAATGCAAAAACATCTTTAATAACGATGTATGGATGAAATGGTACGGTATCCTTAGACGGTTTTTTAACATCAATCCCTACTGGATTGTTATTTCCAGGAATATGTAGAGCCCAAATATGAAGAACTACTAAACCTAAAATTAAAAATGGTAATAAGTAGTGAAGTGTAAAAAATCTTGTTAAAGTTGGATTATCAACTGAATAACCACCCCATAACCAATTCACTATTCCTTCCCCTATAAATGGTATTGCACTAAAAAGATTTGTAATAACGGTTGCGCCCCAAAAACTCATCTGACCCCATGGAAGCACATAGCCCATAAATGCAGCAGCCATCATTAAAAGATAAATTATTATTCCAATAATCCAAATTATTTCTCTTGGTGATTTGTAAGATCCATAAAATAAAGATCTAAATATGTGGATATATACTGCTAAAAAAAACATTGATGAACCATTTGCATGGATATACCTTATAAGCCATCCGTAGTTTACATCTCTCATGATATGCTCAACACTCTCAAAAGCTAAGTCAGCATGAGCAATATAGTGCATGGCTAAAGTTAAACCTGTAACGATTTGTGTAATTAAACAAAAAGTTAAAATTCCACCAAATGTCCACCAATAATTTAAATTTTTGGGTGTTGGATAGTCAGTTAAGTGGCTAGCAAGTGTTAAAAGTGGAAGTCTATCGTTAAACCATTTTCCAAATTTTGATTTAGGGACGTACTCGTGATCACTCATAATTATTTACTATCCGATTTTAATTGTGTTGCTATTAACAAACTCATATTTTGGAACTTCCATATTTGTGGGTGCAGGACCTTTTCTAATTCTTCCCGATGTATCGTAGTGTGAGCCATGGCAAGGACAGAACCAACCATTGTAATCTCCTTTATCATTTAAAGGCACACATCCTAAATGAGTACAAACACCAACCATCACAAGCCACTCAGGATTTTTTGCTCTATCTTCGTCTTTCTCTGGGTCTTTTAAATCTTCCATCTTAACAGCTTTTGCCTCTGCTATTTCTTCAGACGTTCTTCTTTTAATAAAAACTGGTTTTCCTCTCCAAAGGACTGTGATTGTCTTTCCAGGCTGAACTGAACTAACATCAACTTCTGTGCTAGCCAATGCTTTTACTGAAGCATCTGGATTCATTTGGTCAATTAAAGGCCAAACAACCGCTCCTACCCCAACAGCACCAACGGCATACGAGGCTGTAAATAAAAATTCTCTTCTTTCAGGTTTTTTTTCAGACATCTTTTGTTTTTTGTATATTGTTATCTATTATATGATTTCATATACGAAAAAAGTTTTTTTTCTACTGAAACAATGACACATAAACTATGACTTTAAGACCTAAAATAGCCTTATATGAGCCAGATATTCCTCAAAATACAGCTGCAATTATTAGAACCTGTGCGTGTCTTGGTGCTGACTTAGAAATTATTGAGCCATGTGGATTCTTATTTAGCGATAAAAGATTTAAAAGAGTTGTTATGGATTATATGGATGAAAAACACATAAAGTTTTACCAAAGCTCAGAAGAATTTTTTAAGTCAAAAGAGGGTCAAAGGGTAATATTATTAACAACAAAATCGGCTGAATCTTATGCTAAATTTAAATTTGAAAGTAATGATACACTGTTATTTGGAAGAGAAAGCGCAGGAGTACCTGAGCATGTTCATAATTTGATCAAATACAGATTGAAAATACCTATGATGACCAATAAAAGATCTTTAAACATAGCTTCTTCAGTTGCTATAATTCTATCTGAAAATTTAAGACAAACTAACTTCACAAAGTAATGGATAAAGAAATTAAAAAAAAACTTGCCTCTAATTGGTTCAAATTACTACAAAATATTATTTGTGATGACATTGAAAAAATAGAAAATAAGAAAATAAAATTTAAATCTAAAACATGGAATAGAAGTAAAATTAAAGATGAGGGTGGTGGTGAATTTAGAATTTTTAAGAATGGAAAAGTTTTTGAAAAAGTTGGTGTGAATTTTTCTGAAGTATATGGAAAATTCTCTAAAGAAATGGTGGGAAAAATTCCAGGAGCAAATAAAAATCCAAATTTCTGGGCCTCAGGAATTTCTGTTGTGATGCATATGAACAATCCTTACATTCCGGCAATTCATTTTAATACAAGATTTATCTACACAACACATGGTTGGTTTGGTGGTGGAATGGACGTAACACCATGTATTGTAGACAATAAAGAAAAAACTTTACTTCATAAAGAATTAAAAAAAATGTGTGATCGTCACAATAAAAAATATTATAAAAAATATAAAAAATGGTGTGATGAATATTTTTATCTTCCCCACCGAAAAGAAACTAGGGGTATTGGTGGTATTTTTTTTGATTATAAAAAAGATAATTGGGAAAAGGATTTTAAATTTGTGTCTGATTTAGGAGTTACTTTTCAAATGTTATTTAATTTAATAATAAAATCGAAGTACCAAAAAAAATGGACTATGAAAGAAAAAGAATTACAGTATATTAAAAGAGGAAGATATGCTGAATTTAATCTACTCTATGATAGAGGAACAAAATTTGGACTACAAACCGGAGGTAATGTCGAGGGTATTTTAATGTCTTTACCACCAATAGCAAAATGGAATTAAAATGGAAAAAGAACCAATAACAACTGATGGACTTGAAGTTTTAAAGGAAGAGCTAATTTTTTTAAAAGAAAAAAAACGCCCACAAATAGTTGCTGCTATTTCTGAAGCAAGATCGCATGGTGATTTAAAAGAAAATGCTGAATATCACGCTGCAAAAGAAGAACAATCACATAATGAGGGAAGAATAGCTCAAATTAATGACATTATCGGAAGAGCAAATGTAATTGATGTTACAAAAATGAGTAATGATGGAAAAGTTATTTTTGGCTCAACAGTAGATTTAGAAAACCTTGATACTGGAGAAAAGATTACCTATAAAATTGTAGGAAAAGATGAGGCAGACTTACAAAAGAAATTAATATTTTTTCAATCTCCAATAGGCAAAGGATTAATAGGAAAAAATAAAAATGATTTAGTTGAAATTAAAACTCCTGCTGGTGTAAAGAATTTTGAAATAAAAGATGTTAATTATGTTTAATTACTTACTATTTTTTGGATTTCTTTCTCTGAAATATTGAAATTATTATTAACCCAAACTTCCTCGATTGCTTTTAGTTTTTTTCCTAATTCTTTTCCTTCTGAAACTTGATATTTTTCTATTAACATATTTGCTTTAAGGGGCATTATTGGAATTTCTTTTTTTTTAAAAACTTCAATCAGTTTTATTAATTTATTATCTTCCTTACTTGATTTAAAAATTTTAAAATAAATAATATCCATTAAAGCTTCTTTTCCATTAAAATAAAAAATCTTATTTAAATTTTTTTCTAAAAAAGTTTTGTTAGTAAATTTTTCTGAATAAAACTTATTTAAAAATAAGAGTCTTTTTTTATCTTTTTTAGACAAATTAAACTTATATATAAAATAATCAACATTATCAGTCCCATCAATAACTAATAACGATAATAAAAAGATGAAATCTACTCTAGAGAAGTTCTTTTTAGAAAAGTTATTTAATTTATTAAATATGGAAATGTTTTTGAGTTGAGGAAAAATAAGTTTTATAATTTCTAAACAATCCTGATCTTTAGTTAATTTTGAAAAACCTTCAGATTTTAATAATTTTTGAAATTCATCTAATAATCTTTCAGAAGAAATTGCTAAAACGCCACTTAGATTTTTTTTTATTATGCTAATAATTTTAGGGTTATGCTTATCTTTGGAATAATTAAGAAAAAATCTAATATATCTTAATACTCTAAGATAATCTTCCTTAATCCTTACCTCTACATCTCCAATAAATTCTACTTTTCCATTTTCTAGATCTTTTTTACCATCAAAAGGATCAAATAAACTTCCCTCAATATCTGCATAAATAGAATTTATAGTAAAATCTCTTCTAGAGGCATCTTCCTTCCAATTATCTGAAAACTCAACTTTTGCATGTCTTCCATCAGTATCAACATCTTTTCGTAACGATGTTATTTCAAACTTAATGTTATTTATTAATGCTGTAATTGTTCCGTGCTCTATTCCACTTTCATAATATTTGATATTTTTTTTATTAAGCACATCACAAACGTCTTTTGGTTTTAAATTTACAGCTAAGTCTATATCGTCAACTTTTTCTTTATTAATAATTTTTCTAACACACCCACCAACATATCTAATTTCACTATTTTTAGAAAAAGAATGAATGGCACTGAATATTTGCTCTACTTCAGTATTGTTTTTAATATCCTTAAATCCTAAATTTATATAATTAAGATTTTGGGATCTGAAAAAAATTTTATATAATAAGTTATTCATATATGGCTGGCCCACAAGGATTCGAACCTCGGATCTCTGTACCAAAAACAGATGTGATACCACTTCACCATGGGCCAATATTAATTTCATATATCACAAAAAAAAAAAATTATATAGTTTTTGATGCAATACACCAATGACTACTGAATTTCCTTTTAAATTGACTATATGCATTACCACACGACCTCTTAGAATCAAAATAAGCTACAATTGATGAGCCAGATCCCGACATTCTAACAAACATATTGTTAGGCGTGTTTGATAAAAATAATTTAATTTTTTTAAGTTTAGGATATTTTTTAAAGGCTATTTTTTCGAGATCATTATTCATAGTTTTAAGATATTTTATCTTAAACATTTTTGATTTTGGTAAATTAAATTGAGGTTTAGAGAATGATTTTACTTTTGAGTAAATATATTTAGTTGAACAGCCAAAACCGGGTTTTACAACTAATGTGTGAAGTTTAATATTTTTATTGTATTTCTTTATATCACCATTTTGAGACAATATTGTATTACTCGGCTTTATTCCCAAAATAACATCGGAACCAATCTGACTTGTCAACTTTATTAATTGATTTTTTTTTATCTTCAATATTTTTTGATTAATAAAAAAATTAATTAAACTAGCGGCATTCATTGAGCCACCGCCCATTCCGGCTTCTTGAGGTATATTTTTAATAACTTTAATCTCAAATTTTTGACTATTAAGTAAATTTTTTTTATCTAATAATTTTAGCAAATTCGTAACTGTATTTATTTTACCAATATTTTTAGAAAACTTTCCTTTAAAAATTATTTTATGATTTTCTTTTTTAATTTTTTTTAAGTGAATTAAATCGTATAAATCTATAAAGGAAATCAGAGTTTCAATTTTATGTAGTTTTGTTTTTTTCCCAGTTACGTTTAGTGCAAGATTTATTTTAGCATAAGATTTAATCTTGAAACTATTCATGTATTAAGAATTACTTAAACCTTCGATCAATTTGCCTTTAATGACTTTTTTCATTTTATCTTCTGTCTCTTCTAAATTTAAAACATTTTCCCAAAAATATCTTGCCTGGATTTTTCTATCTAACTTCCAAAGAATATCGCCATAATGATCATTTACAATTGGATCTTCTGGCATTAATTCAACTGCTCTCTTTAGAAAGTTTTCTGCCTTTTCATAATCATCAATTAAATAGTAAGCCCAACCTATTGAATCAATTATATAAGGGTCATTGCTTCTTTTAGCATAAGCCTTTTCAAGCATTTGAAGAGAGAGATCTATTTTATATTTTCGTTCTAACCAAGAATAAGCTAAGTAGTTTAACACATATGCATCGTCTGGATTAACTTCTAGAGATTTTAACAAGTCCTTATCTGAACTAACATAATCAGCCAACCTCTCATAACTGCCCCCTCTTCTATATAAAATATCCGCATATAGTTGAGAGTTAATGTCAATTTTTGAAATAATTTGATCATAATATCTTATTGCCTCTTTATATTTTTTTGCATTTTTATTAAAATTCGCAATATCAAAAACTATTTTTATAGAGGGATTTTTAATTTTTTTAAAATTTAAGTTAATAAAATCTAAAGATTTATCTTTATTTTGTAATTTAGAAATTATTTGTGCTTCTTTTTTTAATTTAAACCAATAATAAAACTCATCTTTTTTATTGAAAGATTCTAAAATTTTTAAAGTTTTTGTATAATTTTTATTAAGATAATGATTTTCAGCCAATAAGGATAAATTGAATTTAAACTTGGGATTTAAGTAATGAGATATATTTAAATAAAAATTAGAATTTTCATAATCATTTTGAGACGAGTAAAGGTTAGATACTAAGAAAAAAAACTCACCAATTATATCTGTAGTGTTGCTGCATGAAAATATTTTTTTAAATTCTTCTAGCTTTTGATCTTTAATCCACTTTTTTCCCTGTGAAATAAGTAAAGACGAATTTAAGTAATCTATATTAGCGGTAATATTTTTTGCCTCTTCGTATCCATCATTTTCAATCAAATAATTTAAGTAAAAAAATATATATCTTGAGTAGTCTGCATCATCTTGTGAATTAAGCAATTTATCAAAATAAACTTTGGTATTTTCATCATTCAAATAACATCTTTGAAAAACCTCATTAATAAAGGAAAAATTACCAAATTTATTTTTTGTTTTTGAAATTTTATTTTTCTCAAAAACATATAAATATTGTTTCAATGTTTCTGTAATTATTAAAGAAAGTCTATCGTTGTTGATAAACTCATAAGACTTTTGTAGATGTTCTTTGCTCCTTTTATAATTTTTTCTCTTAAGGCTGTCTAAAGCTAGAACTAAATGAGCTTCAAAAAAATTAGAATTATCTTCTGTTAAATTTTTCTTAATTTCGCTTGTAGCTTGTTGAACCTTACCCTCAAGCACAAGTGTGTATACATAGTTTTCAAGATATGAATCGTGCTGTTTAATTAAAGACTTTGATGATTTAAAAAATTTTAAAGCTTGAGAATTATCATTGTTCTCATAAGCGACGATACCAGAAAAATAATTGGACAAATGATGTGAATTAAAATCGTTTAAAGTCTTACTTTTTGAGTATAATGGGCTTTGATAAAACAATAATATTAAAGCAAATTTAAAAAACTTTATCAACATTGGGTCATTGTATGTCTAAAAAAGTAATAAATCAAAATACGAATTATGATTCAGAATTATTAAATTCTATTGGATCTAATTTTATTTTTGACGAAAATCCTATCAATAGGTTGAAGAATACTGCCAAAGATCTAAAAAAAGAGAATGATGTTAACCAGATTGATAAAGAAAAAGAACTTAATGAATTAAAATTGCAAATAAATTCAATTAATGATTGTGGCTTAAAAGATAATTCAAAAAAAATAGTTTTGGGAGATGGAAATATCAATAGCCCTATAATGTTAGTTGGTGAGGCCCCAGGGGTGGAAGAGGATAATCTTGGTTTAACTTTTTTGGGCGACGTTGGAGATCTTTTAAGAAAGATGTTAATGGCAATAAACATTAAAAAAGAGAATATTTATTCCACTTATGCTGTTAATTTTAGACCACCCGAAGACCGAAAGCCTACCTCCACTGAAATTAAAAGATACTCTCATTTTTTGCAAAAACAGATTTCAATTATTAAACCAAAAATAATAATCCTTATGGGTAGTAGTGCTATGGAATCATTAACGGGCTTGAATAGTAAAATTTCTACAGAAAGAGGAAAGTGGAAAGAGGTAATTGTTAAAAACACTACCTACAATGTTATTATTACTTTTAACCCTTCTTACCTTTTAAGAGTCCCTGAAAATAAAAAACACTCGTGGGAAGACTTAAAAAAAATTAAACAAAAAATTGTTGATTTGAAATTGAATATCTAATGAAAATTTTGGCTGGTGTAGATGAGGTTGGTAGAGGTAGCTTAATCGGCCCAGTTTATGCAGCAGCTGTAATATTAAATAAATCTATTAATAAAAAATTATTAAAAGATTCTAAAAGTTTAACGAAAGATAAAAGAGAAGTGCTTGATAAATATATTAAAGAAAACTCTATATGGGCTATAGGTCATGCATCGACTAAAGAAATTGAAAAGATAAACATACTGCATGCAAGCTTACTTGCAATGAAAAGAGCTATACTAAAATTAAATAAGAAACCTTCTCTCGTTTTAATAGATGGTAATAAATTACCAGATCTTAAAAATTATAAACTAAAATATGTAATTAAAGGAGACCAAAAAATCCCTAGCATTTCCGCAGCATCAATTATTGCAAAAGTTAGTAGAGATAGATTTATTACAAAACTTTCAAAACAATTTAATAATTATGGATGGGATACAAATTCAGGTTACGGAACCAAACAGCACTTAAGAGCAATTAAGAATTTTGGTATTACCAAACATCATCGTAAAACCTTCTCGCCTATTTGTGATCTTTTATAAGTTTCACGTGGGACAACACAATATCTGGTTGTTGAAAAAATTATAAACACAATTTGAATCCAATTAATTCAATCTGGAGTTGACCGTGGAATCCGTTTGGAGTCTAATTGTTTTATATAAAATGAAAAACGATTTTAAAAATAAGATTATTAATGGTGACAGTCTTGAGGAATTAAAAAAAATTCCAAGTGAAACTTTTGATCTTGTTTTTGCAGACCCACCATACAATTTACAATTAAAGAATTCGCTTACCAGACCAGACAGAACTAAAGTAAGTGCTGTTAATGATAAATGGGACCAGTTTGAAAGCTTTAAAAAATATGATGAGTTTACAGTTGCTTGGCTTTCAGAGTGTAAAAGAATTTTAAAAAAGGATGGAGCTATTTGGGTTATAGGAAGCTATCATAATATCTTTAGAGTTGGAACTGCCATACAAAATTTAGGATTCTGGATTTTAAATGATGTCATTTGGAATAAAAACAATCCAATGCCTAACTTTAGAGGAACAAGGTTTACTAATGCTCATGAAACATTAATTTGGGCATCTAAAAGTGAAAAATCAAAATATACTTTTAACTACCAATCGTTAAAATGTTTAAATGATGATCTTCAAATGAGATCAGATTGGAAACTACCTATTTGCAATGGAGCCGAAAGACTTAAAAAAAATGGCAAAAAAGTTCACTCAACACAAAAACCAGAGTCTTTACTTCATAGAGTATTATTGGCATCATCAAACAAGGGTGACTTAGTCCTAGATCCATTTTTAGGATCCGGAACTACTGCGACTGTAGCTAAGAAATTAGGTAGAAATTATTATGGAATTGAAAAAGAAAAAAATTATTTTAAAGCTTCAGTGGAAAGATTAAACAAAACAAAACCAATAGAAGATGACTTCCTAGACACTCTTAAAAACAATAGATCTAAACCAAGAATTCCTTTTGGGTCTTTAGTGGAGCTTGGAATAATAAAACCTGGAACGAGTATTTTTGACCAAAAGAAAAAAGTTGTGGCTAAAATTATGGCTGATGGAAGTATCAAGCATAATCAATCTGAGGGATCTATTCATAAGGTTGCAGCATCAATTCTTGGCTCTGAAAGTTGTAATGGTTGGACTTATTGGCATTGCAATGTAAATGGTGTGAGTGTCCCAATAGATAACTTGAGACAAAAATTAATTGCTAATAATTAATTTTTATAAATTTTTCCTAAATAGCTATTAATAAACTTATTATTTTTAACTAAATATTTCATTAAGGTATTTCTGACCCAAACTAATAATGGATTGGAAAGATGAAAAGCAAAATAATTAAATTTAGATTTCCGGTCAATCATCTTAGTTCTTTCAATTCTCTCAACATTAAATTGATTATCTTCATTTTCTAAATTTTTATACAACTCATGCGCAACTTCTATTGATTGAGACGCACCTTGTGCAAAAGTTGGTGGAAAGGAATAAAAAGCATCACCAATAAGAAATGTTTTCTTATTTATTGGTTGATGTATTTCAGAACTAACAAATACTGGAAAACACCTAATATCTTTCAAATTTTTAATAATATCTGGATCTACTTGTTTTGATATCTCAGATAAAATTGATGAAATAAAATCACTTTTTTCAAATAAAGAATAATCAAATAACTCATTAATACTAAGCTTTTTTCTCAAAATACTGACGAAATTAAAGTGACCCTTGTTATCAATTGGGTATGATACAGAATGTAAATTAGACCCTAAAGACAAAGATATGTTATTTGGGTCAATTCCTTTAATACTGTTGTGATCTATAGTTGCTCTTAAAGCGATGGATTTAAAATACCTTGGTTTAATTTCTTTTTTAGAAATTAATGATTTTGATTTTGAAAATGTCCCATCAGATATGACTAAATAATCACATTCAATTGAAGCACTATTTTCAAAAGTTACTTCGATATTATCACTCTCATAATCAATTTTAGTGACTTTTTTATTATAGTTTATGAAATTATCAGGAAGTTGATTTTTTAAAAAATTAATTAAAGTAAATCTTTGTAGTGTTGTGTATTTAGCTTCATTGATATTAAAAGCCGATATATTCAAATCACATATCTTTTTCTTATTTTTTAAAGAATAGAAATCTACTTTATTAGGATGAAATTTATCTTCTAAATTAACGTTCTGAAAACCTATTTCATTTAATAATTTAATGCTGTTAACTGAAAGTTGAATGCCATAACCCTTCTCTAGATTAACAGAGTTGTTCTTTTCATAAATAGTGATTTCGTAACTTGAGTTTTTTCTTAAAAGGTTTGCAATATATAGTCCCGATATTCCACCACCTATTATTGCTATTTTTTTCATTGGTTTTTTTCTAAATAACTAAAAATCTTCTTAGTAAATGTTGGTAAAGTATAACCATCAAGCTTAGAGCTATCAATCCAAGAAGAGTTTGGAATTGATCCCTTTATCTTGCTAAATTGAACAACTATATTCATATTCATATTAGAAATTTTAAAGTTTAGGTCTTTTTCTAAATTACTATGTTTGGGTAGTTCATCCATAGGAAATATTTTTAAATTTTTTAGAAAATTAAATTTACTATTTTTAACCAATAAAAATTGGTTATTTTTTTTATAAACTTTTAATAAATAAAATTTATTAATCTTTTTTTTTCTTTCTTTTATTATTTCAAAATCATTATTTTTAAAAGATTTACAATTTTTTGTTAAAGGGCATTGACCACATAAAGGATTTTTAGGTCGACAAATAAGTGCTCCTAATTCCATTAACGCTTGCGCATAGTCGCTCGCCCTAACTGAGGTGCCCAATATTTTTTTTTTACTAATAAGATTTTTTTTTGAAACTTCACTAATTAGATTTAAGTTTAACAACCTTTTAATTACTCTTTCAATATTTCCATCTAGTGGAATAAATGGCTTATTAAAACCGATTGCCATTATTGCGTTTGCCGTATACTCCCCTATTCCAGGTAATAGTTTTAGCTCTTCAATGGTACTGGGCAATCTTCCTTTAAAATTTTTTTTTAATATCTGTGCTGTCTTTTTTAAATTTCTAACTCTAGAGTAGTAACCTAGCCCCTCCCAATATTTTAAGAGTTTATGATCATTAACTTTTGCTAATGAACTTATGCTAGGGATGTCTTTTATAAAATTATTAAAATATGGAACCACAGTTACAACCTGTGTTTGTTGCAACATAAATTCGCTCACCAATGTGTAATATTCCCTTTTAACTTGGGAGAGTTTTTTTCTCCACGGTAACGATCTTTTATTATTATCGTACCAATAAAGAATTTTTTTTGGTAGTATGGATTTTGTCATATGCAATTTAAAAATAATACTAAGCAGAGGTTTAAAACTATTCAAGGCTTAAGATCTTTTAAAGATACTTTGCCAAAAAACATCAAAAAAATAATCAAAAAAAAAGGTCACATATTCTCTGAAACTCTAAATAATTGGAAATACATAGTTGGTAATGAAATTTTTCAAATATGTTATCCAAAATCATTTAAAAATTCTAATAAGTTTGGTGTTAGCACTCTACAAGTGATGGTCAAAAGAGGTCATGAAATAGACTTAGAATATTCCAAAAAAGAAATAATGGATAAAATGAATAGTTTCTTTGGCTACGCCGTTGTTGAAAAATTAAAATTTATAAGTTTTGATGATGCTCAAACTAAATTTAAAAAGATAGATGAAAACGAGAATCATGTGACAAATAGTAAATATACAGATAGAATTAATGATATTAAGAACGATAAAATTAAAAAATCATTATTAGAATTAACTAAATTATTTAAACAAAGATGAAAAAAATAGTTTCAATATTATTTATTATACTTGTTGGCTTTGTCACTAACCTAATCGCAGAAGACAGTCAGTCTATCAAAAGAATTTCTGAAGGTGAGGAAGGTGCTAAGATCACAATAATTGCCTATGAGTCATTAACATGTGGTCATTGTGCAGACTTTCATAAAAATGTTTATCCAAGCCTTAAGAAAGACTTTATTGATAAAGGTTTAGTGAAAATTGAATTTAGACACTTTCCTCTAGATATTGCAGCATTTAATGCTTCCAAAATTGGACAATGCAACAACGATGGTAAATCAGATATAATGCATATTTTATATTCAGGCCAAAAAAAATGGGCAAGAGGAAAAACACCAGAGGAAGCTACAAAGTATTTAAAGAAGTTTTTAGAAGATGAGGGTGTAACCTTAGATTTTGAAAAGTGCTTAGCAGATAAAGCTATTGAAGATTATGTTTTGAATGATCGAATCGAGGGTGTTAAAAAATTTAAAGTTAATGCTACTCCTACGATAATAATTAATGACAAAAAGTTTGAAAAAGACCTAAATTATAAGAATTTAAAAAAATATCTGGAAAAACTGATATAAGTTAGTCCATGGAGTTTAAAAAAATCCAATTAAATGGGTTTAAATCATTTGCTGAAAAAACAAATTTTTTAATCGAAGATGGTCTAACAGGAATAGTGGGACCTAACGGTTGTGGAAAATCTAATATTGTAGAATCTTTAAGATGGGCTATGGGAGAAACCTCAGCAAAAAGTATGCGGGGCTCTGGAATGGAAGATGTTATTTTTAACGGAACATCAAACAAAGCTTCAAAAAATATAGCAGAAGTTTCAATCGTTGTAGACAATGCAAGTCATGAAGGACCTCTGCAATACAAGGATATGAATCAAATTGAAGTTAGAAGAAAAATTGAAAAAGACAAAGGCTCTAAATTTTACATAAATGATAAAGAAGTAAGAGCTAGAGATGCTCAAATGTTTTTTGCAGATTTATCTACCGGTGCCCACTCACCATCGATGATAAGTCAGGGACGTGTTGGAGCCTTAGTAACTGCAAAGCCTACAGACAGAAGGGCAATCTTAGAGGAGGCAGCTAATATTTCAGGATTGCATGTCAGAAGGCACGAGGCTGAACTTCGATTAAATGCTGCAGAAGTGAATTTAAAAAGAGCAGATGAATTAAGAAGACAACAAGAAAAACAATTGGCCAATCTTCAAAAGCAAGCCGAAGAAGCGACAAAATATAAACTTATATCTGAAGAAATAAAAAAAATTGAAGCAGGCCTATATTATTTAAAATTGTTAGATATTGATAATGAAATTAGAATAGAAAATGAAATCAACAATGAAGCAGTGGGAGAGGTAAATAACTTCAACCAGCAAATTGCTCAGTTTGAAAACTCAATCAAAACAGAAACAGATAAAGTTTCTCCTTTAAGAGAAAAAAATATTGAAAACCTTTCAAGGATTCAAAGATTGAATTTAGAGTTACAAAGTTTAGATGAAGAAAATGTAAGAACGCAAGATGAGATAGAAAATTTCAAAAAATCACTAAAAACTATTGAAGAAGATATTGATAGAGAAAGAGGCATTGTAATTGATGCAAACTCGAATGAAAAAAGATTAAAAGAGGAAAAAAATGAATTAATAGAATTAGATTCTAAATATTTTGAAACTGAAAAACTATCAAACGAAGACCTCGAAAAAGCAAAAAATCAGCTTAGTAAAGAGCAAAAAGCCGTAGATGAAATCATTGAAATGTTTGCTAATGGCAACATAAATATCAGCATCGACCCAATTAAAGACGTTATTAATACAATCGAAAAAATTAAAGAATTAATAAACAGTAATGAAGCTAACCAAGCTCTTACGTTACTAGATAGAACTAAAATGGAATTAAATAATTTCTTAAGTAATTTGGCCAATGATGAAAGTAAAAATAAACTAACTGACATCAATGAAAAAAATGACAATATAAAATTACTTCAAGAAAAATATGCAGATAGTTTTAGTAAAAATCAATCAATTAAAAAAGAATCTATAAAAAGAAATGAAAGAATTAAAGCTATTGAAACTGAAGTTGAAAGTTGGAAAAACTTACTTTCAAACTCTCAGAAAATGGTAACAGAATTGACTGAGAGAAAAAATAAATTGTTATCACAATTAAACGAACGTGACCAACAACCTAAAACTCAAGCGGAAAAAAAGGGCCAAGCCACTGAAAGACTAAGAATTTCAGAAAATGAAAAAAATGAACATGAGAAGATTATTGAAGAAACTGATAAAAAGATTAACTCTTTAAGACTTGAATTAAATGATATTCAAGAAAGGTCTATTCAAATAAGAGAAAGAAAAGCAAGCTCAGGTGCGACTGTTGAAGGATTAAAAAAACGTAAAGATGACTTGTTAGAAAGAGTTAACTCTGAACTTAACCTTGAAGAAAATGATATTCTTGAAAACTCTAATTTAAATGGTGTTGAGGAACTGCCAGACTCGGTTGCTCAAGAAGATGCTTTAGATGAAAAGAAAAAAGAAAGAGAAAAACTTGGTTCAGTTAATTTGAGGGCAGACGAAGAAACAAGTAAATATGAAATTGAAATTAAAAAAATGGAACAGGATAGAGAAGATCTTGTATCGGCAATCATTAAATTAAAAAAAAGTATTAATGAATTAAACCAAAAAGGAAGAGAGAGACTTTTAGAGGCTTTTGAAAAAGTTAATAGAAAGTTTAATGAAGTTTACACAAAATTATTTAATGGGGGAAATGCAAAATTAGAGTTAGTTGATTCTGATGACCCGCTTGAAGCTGGTTTAGAATTGCTAGTAAGTCCTCCTGGAAAAAGACTTCAGTCTATAACTTTATTATCCGGTGGTGAACAGGCCTTGACCGCTTTGTCTCTTATCTTTGCTGTGTTCCTTACTAATCCATCTCCAATCTGTGTATTAGATGAGGTTGATGCCCCGCTAGATGATGCTAACGTAACAAGATTCTGTGGTCTCCTAGACGACTTAACAAAAATAACTAACACTAAATTTATTATTGTGACTCACCATGCTCTAACAATGTCTAAAATGAACAGACTTTATGGAGTAACTATGCCCGAAAAGGGTATTAGCCAGCTAGTAGCTGTTGATTTACAAAAAGCTGAGAGTATGGTTGCTTAATAAATAAATGCCAAAAGATTCGCTTAAAACTCGCCTAGAGATTGCAAAATCTAAAATTGCTAAGAGAAACCTTTATAAAGACAAGGACCCACCCTCCTCTATTGGAACTGCCTTTAAATTAAGCACAGAATTAGTGTCAGCAGTAGTAGTTGGGACAATTATAGGGTTTATTTTAGACAAAACCTTTGGTACTAAACCCTGGTTAATATTAATATTTTTTTTTGTTGGTGTGGTTGCTGGAATTATAAACGTATTCAGATCTGCAAAAAATATGCAAGAATAGATTTAAAAAATTATGGCAACAAATCCAATGCACCAATTCGAAGTTTATAGAATTGGACCAGAAATAAAATTAGGTGCGATAGATATATCGTTTACAAATGCAAGTTTGTTTATGGTCATTAGTTCTTTAGCAATACTATTAATTTTTAATCTTGGATCAAAGAAAAATTCATTACTACCTAGCAAGGTTCAACTTCTAGCAGAGCTAAGCTACAGCTTTGTTTCAAAAATGATTAGCGATACAGCTGGGTCTAAAGCAAAACCATATTTTGCATTTATCTTTTCTTTATTTATGTTTGTGCTGTTCTGCAACATGTTTGGAATGATCCCTTATGCATTTACAGTAACTAGCCACATCATTGTTACCTTTATTTTAGCTTCATTTATTTTTGTTGGAGTAACAATAATTGGTTTTATGAAGCATGGTTTGGGCTATTTAAAATTATTTGTACCAAGTGGAGTACCTGCACTTCTTCTGCCATTAATCGTTGTTATTGAGATTATTTCTTATTTAAGTAGACCTGTAAGTCTTTCTGTTCGTTTATTTGCTAACATGATGGCTGGTCATACTATGATGAAAGTTTTCGGTGGCTTTGTAATAAGCCTCGGAATAGTTGGTGGATGGCTTCCACTGAGTTTTTCGGTTGCATTAACTGGTTTAGAAATACTGGTTGCTTTTCTTCAAGCATATGTTTTTGCAATCTTAACCTGCATCTATTTAAACGATGCATTAAATTTACACCATTAACTAACATAGGAGGATATAATGGAATTAGAAGCAGCAAAAATGATCGGAGCAGGACTAGCAGCAATAGCTCTAGCCGGTGCCGGTGTTGGAATTGGAATTATTTTTGGTAATTACCTTTCTGGCGCAATGAGAAA
>Ga0209501_10000744_pt1 | contig 38263 bp, 34 predicted proteins | sample ArcticOcean_MG_C_4_FD_187434 | JGI IMG/M metagenome (GOLD analysis project Ga0209501, IMG submission 187434) | Marine microbial communities from western Arctic Ocean - ArcticOcean_MG_CB4_134 (SPAdes) (version 2) | ecosystem: Environmental > Aquatic > Marine > Oceanic | place: Arctic Ocean...
AGCAGCACGCCGGCGAACTGGCGGGCGGCGCGGCCGTACCCAGCTACGATGACGTGGTTTTCGACCCCGGCGTGCCCAAACCGCTTCCGAACCACTGGATTCTGGGCAACGTGATTGGTGTGGGCATCGATTCGCGTGACCACGTCTTCATCGTCCACCGCCGGGACGCGCTGAATCCGGGGAACGAGGGAAACGTGGGGCCAGATCAGCCGGACGCCATGTGTTGTGAAGGGGCTCCCAACGTGCTGGAGTTCGATGTGGAGGGGAATCTGGTGAATTCCTTCGGTGGGCCGAGCGGCCAGTACACCTGGCCAGCATCGAATCACGGCCTTCAGGTGGACCCCATGGACAACGTCTGGATCGGCGGGAACGGCCAGGGCGATTCCCACATTCTCAAGTTCACGAGGGACGGCCGTTTCCTGATGCAGGTGGGGGAACCCGGACAGGGAGTTGACTCCAACAGCAGGTCGCACTTCTCTCAGGTGACGAAGGTCTCCTTCGACCAGAACGGCGACGAGGCCTTCGTCGGGGACGGATACGGAAACAAGCGAGTCGTCGTCGTGGACTCTAACACCGGTGAATTCCTGCGTTACTGGGGTGCCTATGGCAATAGGCCGGACGACGCGGATCTGGGCTCCTTCGATCCGGATGCGCCGCCGGCCCAGCAGTTCCGTGGACCGGTCCACTGCGCGGAGCCCTCCAATGACGGCCTCGTCTACGTCTGCGACCGGACCGCCAATCGTCTCCAGGTCTTCCAGCAGGACGGAACCTTCGTCGAGGAGGTCTTCATCGAGCCCAGGACGCTAGGCGCCGGCTCCACCTGGGAGATTGCCTTCTCGCGAGACGACGACCAGCGCTTCATGTACCTGGCCGACGGCCAGAACCGGAAGATCCACGTGATGGATCGGGAGAGCCTCGAAGTGCTGTACACCTTCGGTGATGGTGGCCGCCAGCCAGGACAGTTTTACGGCGTGCATAGCATCGAGACGGACTCGCAAGGCAACCTATACACCACCGAGACCTGGGAAGGGAAGCGCCTCCAAAAGTTCGTCTACCAAGGGATGGGCAGGATCGAGAGCGGATCGGATCAGGGCGTGCTCTGGCCCACGGACCAGTGACGGAAATCGGTTGACGGAAATCGGTTTGACCGGAACCCGTCATATGGGCGATTGAAGGCTCAGATCCCCTGGCTTCGCGTCTTCGTGGAGGGCGTTGTGATCGTGGGGTCGATCCTTCTCGCCTTCGAGATTTGATCTTTTACGCCGGTGCGGGTGGGTCTTGGTGTTGCTGGTGATCGTCTTCCGCACTAACAAGGAAAAAGAGAACCTGCTCGCGAGATTCGGCGACGACTACCAACCGGGGCTCCTCCCCTGACTGCCACCCTCGCGTTGCGGCTAGTGGTAGCCGGCCCTGAAGAGCTCCCGCTGCTCCGCGCTGCCCAGGTCGGCGAGTGGGTTTCGGTCTGCCCCTCCACGGCCGGGGGAAAGAATTGGCATGCGACCAGCTACCACCCGGAAGCCGGCCTGATCGTTATCCCGCTCAGCCAGAGCTGCATGGAGAGCGTTGCCAGCGAGATCGAGATGGTGGAGGGGGGCGGAGGTACCGGGCAAAATCGGATGTGGTCGGAAATGCCCGGAACGAATGGCAACCTCGGAAAGCTCGCCGCCTATGATGTCAGGACGTTGGAGGAGGTCTGGAGCGTGGAGCAGCGGGCTCCGTTCTTGACCTCGATTCTCACTACCGCTGGGGGGCTCGCCTTCGCCGGTGATTATGACCGAAATATTCGAGCGTATGACGTCACGACCGGTGAGACGGTGTGGGAGAGCCGCCTGGGCACCGCGGTTCAAGGCTTTCCGACCACGTACGAGGTCGACGGCGTGCAGTACCTAGCCGTACCCACTGGCGTGATTGGAGGGAGCCCATGGCGGGTTGCGACCTTCCTCGCGCCCGAGATCCAGATTCCGGCTGGTAACAGGCACAACGCGATGTACGTGTTCCGGCTGGGCGAGCAATGACGTAGGCTCGAATGCTCGGGCGTCGCATAGGTCCCTGAGCGGGAGTTTCGTTCGCATGGCCGTCGCGAATTTCCGCCTGAGCTGTGCCACTCTCGCCTCTTGACCGGATGGCCTCCTTCTCCCGTCTCCCATATGTTCCGTGTGCTCCGGTCAGACTCGCACCGATCCCCCAGAGGCGCACAATCCTAAATACACATACCAATTTTCAACTGCGGAGCACCGCGGGAGTGACCGGCACCAGATGAGCTATACGGCGAACGAGGTCAAGGCCAACTTCGACGACGCGTATACCGCGCCCACCCCACACGCATACGTCGCCGCCATGGCGCGGACCGGCTACCAGATCGGAGAGCAGGCACGGCCCTATTTCGTGGCGGCAGTTGATCTCCTGCAGGAGCTCAATGGGGACGCCTGGCCGACGCAGATGCTCGATGTCGGTTGCTCGTACGGCCTGGGGGCGGCCTTTGTGAAGCATGGATGTTCGTTCGACGAGATCGTCGCCTTCTTCTCGTCGCGGGCGCCGAGAGAGTACAACGCGGCGCGCGAGGCCATGAGGATGTGGCTGAACGTCGCTCCGCCGGCGTGTGACCTACGCACTGTGGGACTCGACAGCTCGGAGCCGGCGATCCGCTTCGCTGTGGACGCCGGGCTACTCGATGGGGGCATCGCGCGGGATTTCGAGCAGCCCGGCGCCTCGCCCAGCGAAGACGAGCGCGCGTGGCTCCGAAGCTGTAATCTGCTGATCAGTACAGGGGCCATTGGCTACGTGACCCAGCGTACGCTCGACGTCATCCTGCCACATCTGGGCAAGGACCATCCGAGCGACCTCGGTCCGTTGACCGTCCTCACGATCTTGAGGATGTTCGATGCTTCGCCCATCGAAGCCGCCTTCGAGCGACAGGGCTTGAGCTTTGCAGCCGTTCCAGGCGTGCGGCTTCCGCAGAGGCGCTTCCAAGATTCTACGGAACGCCGGAGAGTGCTTTCTGGACTGCACGATCGTGGGATCGATACCAGCGGCTGGGAGGATCGCGGAAAGCACTATGCCGACCTGTGCGTCGCAGCGCCTCCGGAGCAGTTGGGAGTGCTTCTTGAGCGCATGCGGGACACTCGGCTCAAGCGCGAGGGCGACCTCGAGTTAGTGGGCTACATCCAGCGTTGAGCGATTGAAGGGCTTCCGGGCACAGCGACCCGGCGGGGAAAGTCCGCCGCGAGCGGCCCGTGACCGCGCAACCAGCGGTCCTCACCATCTTCACGAGCCATGATCTCCCTGAAGCACGTCTCCAAGTCTTTCGATGGCGGGACGCACCCCGCTGTCGATGACGTCTCGCTCGACATCCGTGAAGGTGAGACTCTCGTTCTGCTCGGCTCCTCGGGCTCCGGCAAGACCACGTTACTGAAGCTGACCAACCGTCTGCTCGAGCCGACGTCCGGCACCATCGAGGTGGACGGTGAGGACATCGCTACGAAAGATCCCATACTTCTGCGGCGCAGCATCGGATACGTCTTTCAGGGAATCGGCCTGTTCCCGAACATGACGGTCGAAGAGAACGTGGCGATCGTGCCGCGGCTGCTCGGCTGGGCGTCCGAGAAGCGACGAGCCCGAGCGCGTGACCTGCTCCGACTCGTCGGGCTCGAACCTGCAGCCCACGCCGATCGGTTCCCCGACGAGTTGTCGGGTGGACAGCAACAACGCGTAGGCGTCGCACGGGCCTTGGCGGCCGATCCGGACTACTTGCTCATGGATGAGCCCTTCGGGGCGCTGGATGCGCTGACCCGCGACATCCTCCAACAGGAGCTGCTCGCTCTCCGGGAGCAGCTGAAGAAGACGATCGTGTTCGTGACGCACGACATCTTCGAGGCGCTCACCCTTGGAGACCGCCTTGCTGTACTTCACGCCGGCCGCCTCGAACAGATCGGTACGCGGGAGGAGATATTGCGGACGCCAGCAACGGACTTCGTACGCGAGCTCTTCGCCAAGCCCGCCCAGCAGTTGGCGGCCTACGGAGAACTGTTGTGACGGCGACGGTCGAATGGCTCTCGTTCGTCGCGGAGCGGCTGCCCGAGCTCTGGTTGCGCACCGGCGAACATTTGATGCTGACGGGCGTGTCCACGATCGCGGCCATCCTCGTCGGGATCCCGCTAGGTGTCGCCGCGGCCCGGGTTCGATGGCTCCGGTCTCCACTGACCGGCGGTGTGGGGATCCTGCAGACGATCCCGAGCCTCGCGATGCTCGCGATCCTCCTAGCTCTGCTCCAGAGAATCGGGGCCGTTCCGGCCATCATCGCGCTCACGCTCTACGCGCTTCTACCCATCATGCGGAATACCCTGGCGGGACTGGAGGCCGTGTCCCCCGAGGTTGTGGAGGCCGCACGCGGAATCGGCATGAGCACCCGGCAGCGGCTCTGGCTGGTCGAGCTCCCACTCTCGATCCCGGTGATCATTGCCGGAATCCGGACGGCCGCCGTTCTCAGTGTAGGGGTTGCCACGTTGTCCGCTTTTATCGGTGCCGGCGGCCTCGGAGAGTTCATCAATCGCGGGCTGGCGCTATCCAATACCGAGCTGATCCTCCTGGGCGCGGTTCCTGCCGCGTTGCTGGCCCTGACCGTCGACGGATCGATCGCTGCGTTTCAGTGGGGAATCCGCCGTCGCCGGTCGAGAGGCACGCCGTTCAGAGGGATGGTCGATCGGATCGCTCGCCCGCTCGCGGTCGCGTCACCCCTCGTTCTGCTCGTCGCCGGGGGCTTCGCGTGCCTCTCGACCAGTAACCCGTTCAGCGGCTCCGCATGGGCCTCGTCCGCCACCGATGCGCAGACGATCCGTATCGGCAGTAAGAACTTCACCGAGCAGCTCATCCTCGGCGAGCTGATGGGTCAGCTCATCGAGACACACACCGACCTCTCGGTGGAGCGGCGCTTCAACCTCGGCGGAACGATGATTTCCCACGGGGCGCTCGTGAGCGGTGGAATCGATCTCTACGCCGAGTACACGGGCACGGCGCTGACCGCTGTCCTCGAGCGGTCGGTGATCCCAGATCCGGCTCGAGCCTACGAGGTGGTCGACCGCGAGTACCGGCAGCGCTTCTCGGCCCAGTGGCTGCAGCCCTTCGGCTTCAACAACACGTATACGATCACCATCCGAAGGTTCGATGCCACCTCTCGCGGCTTGAGGACCATATCCGATCTGATCCCCGTCGCGGCATCGCTCCGCGCCGGGTTTTCGGCCGAGTTCAGTGAGCGTCCGGACGGTTATCCAGGGATCCGTAGCGCCTACGGGCTGCGGTTCGGGGAAGTGCGAGACCTCGATCCGGCACTCATGTACCAGGCGATTGCGAGCGGAGAAGTCGACGTCATCGCGGCCTTCGCCACGGACGGTCGCATCGAGGCCTTCGATCTACAGCCGCTAGAGGACGACCGCAGGTTCTTTCCTCCCTATCAGGCCGCTCCGGTGATTCGGACCGAGACCCTACAGGCCCACCCGGAGCTGGCCCAAGTACTCGGTCTGCTTGCGGGCGTGATCGACGACGCGACCATGCAGCGACTCAACTACGCGGTGGACGAGGACAAACGGTCTCCCGCCGAAGTCGTCCAGGAGCTCCTTGAGCGCCGAGGATTGCTCTAGAAGGCTGTTGAAGAAGTACAGCGGGTCACGGCTTGCCGCCTCTCCCACCCGTCGGCAGTCGCGCGATTTCTTTTTCCACCCCGCGTTCGTGGGGGCGACCCCGTTCTGGTTGGCCGCAAGGTTCGTGCAGCCGGGGATCATGCAGGCCCTCGCCGAATCAGGCGCCGATCCACACGTCACGCACGTACCCGATTACTGGGCGGGGCAAGGTCCGTCGTTCAGTTGGCGGACGGAGGGCGCCACGACTGCCCTCATGGCTGCGGTGGGAATGGGCGGACGTTCCGGCGGTTTCGCGACGCCCGGCGGTCTGGAGCGCGAAGGCCAGGTCCTCGAGGCCGTCAGAATCGCCGCGGAGCTGGGTGTCGAACTCGATGCGCGGAACGGCAACGGCAGAACCGCGGCTCAGGCCGCCGAAGGGAGAGGGTACGACTCGGTTGTGGAGTTTCTTGTCGATCGGGGCGCGACTTTGGACTGATCACTTGGCCCCCTGTCCGCCGGTGGCATACTGCATGAGCTTCCTCTGCCGACTGCTATTACAGAGGCCGTGAAGCGGCGCTCCCAGAAGCGAGGTCTCGCGTGAAGAAGATCGTACTCTTTAGTGGCTTGATGGTCGCCATCTTCGTGATGATCCAACGCGGTTCGAATGTGACGACCTCAGCGAACTCGGATCCGTCCCGAGGCGCAGTCGTTTGGGACTTGAGCTACCAAGAGATCGCCGCGGTTCCCGATGACGAAGTCGAGTTCTTCATCGTTCAAGAGGTGGCCGCGCGAATGCCTGGGGACTTCACCAATGAGGCCGCCCCCGATCTTCCACCAGGCGTGAGAGCGGTATACGCGACGTGGGAAGTAGAGGCTCAAGTCGGCAACGGCGGCTTCGATCAGTACTTCGAGAACACGGACGGCGCGCTCGCGGATGAGGCTGTATTGGCGTTCCGGTTGTTCGGGGCTTCAGGACTCGCTGATTTGGTCGAGCAGGCCCTGGCGCAGCGCCAGAATATCGACGCTCTCGGCCGCTTGGATGAGCGGTTCTATGAGTTGGGGAGCGCGCAGGCCGGCCGGATTCGGTTCATCCGCCAACACCCGGAGAGCTTCTAGCGCTCATCCCGTTGGTGGGCTCTACGTCACCGCTACCTCGGTGGACTCGATATCCTGCTTGAGCATCTGCCGGTGTAAGAGCTGCGCGTACGTCCCCCCGAGCTGAATGAGATCGGCGTGCCGGCCCCGTTCCACGATCCTGCCCGCCCGTAAGACGAGGATGAGATCCGCGTTCATCACCGCCGACACGCGATGGCTGATGATGAACGAAGTACGTCCCTCCATCACGCGCACGAGGTCATCGAGAATCTGCGCCTCCGTGTGCGTATCGACGGCGCTGAGCGCGTCGTCCAACACCAGAATGCGTGGGTCCCGCGCCACGGCCCGGGCAAGGGTGGTGCGCTGTTTTTGGCCCCCCGAAAGGTTGACGCCGCGTTCACCGAGAAGGGTGCCCCAGCCGCCAGGGAATCCCTCGATCGACTCGTGCAGCTGCGCGATGTGAGCGGCTTCGGTCACAGCCTCGGCAACGGCCTCGTCGGGGTCCTCGGTTTTGGTTGGACGGGCCAGGTCGAAGTCGAGGCCGCGATCGAGACCCAGCCCGATGTTTTCCTCGATGGTGGCCGAGAAGAGGAATGGGTCCTGGGGCACCATCCCGATGAGCGCGCGTAGATCACCCGGGTCCAAATCGCGCACATCGACGCCATCGACGAGGACGCACCCGTCGGTCACATCGTAGATCCGTGGGATTAACGTAACGAGCGTCGTCTTGCCCGAGCCCGTGGGACCCACCACCGCCACGGTTTGACCCGGATCAGCGACGAACGACACGTTCTCGAGGACCAAGCGCTCCGTACCCGGATAGCGGAAGGACACGTTCTGGAACTCGACCGCCCCCCGCGGCTCGCGGAGGCACGCGGGGTTCGAGGGGGAACGCACCGCCGGCTCGGTCTCGAAAATTTTGTTGAGGCGGCCCATGCTCGCGGAGCCTCGTTGGAAGAGGTTGACCACCCAGCCCAGAGCGATGAGCGGCCAAATGAGCAGGGCGACGTAGATTCCGAAGGCGACGTAGTCTCCGAGTGTGATGCTCCCCGCAATGACTTCGAGACCGCCGAGCCACAGTACGATGACCATGGCCGATCCCGAGAACAGGGCCAAGATCGGGTGAAAAAGCCCCGCCACCTTCACCAAGTTCATGTTCTGGTCCAAGTACTGGCGGTTCAGGACGTCGAAATCGTGTGCCTGGCTTTCCTCTTGGACGTACGCGCGCACGATCCGGATGCCCGTGAGGTTCTCCTGCACCATCGTCGAAAGAGAGGAGAACTGCTCCTGGATTTTCTCGAAGCGCTGGTGGATCACGCGCGCAAAACCAAAAACCACGGGTGGCAGGACCACCATCGGGGCCAGGGCGTAGAGCGTGAGCCTTGGGCTGATCCAGAGCATGAATCCGAGGGCGAGCAGAAAGCTCACGAGCGTATTTACCGAGTACATGATGGCGGGCCCGGTCGCCATGCGAACGGCCATTGTGTCATTGGTGGCCCGGGCCATGAGGTCCCCGGTTCGTGTCCCACCGAAGAAGCTCGCGTCCAATCGAAGGAGGTGCCTAAAGAAGTCGTTCCGAAGGTCACATTCGATGCGACGGCTGAGGCCGTTGAGAAGCTCCCGCATGCCGTATTTGGCCGCGCCTCCGAGCACCGCCGCCGCCACGATGAGGAGCGCGTAGGTGATAATGCGGCCCATCGTCACATCGGGATCGCCCAATCCGTCGATGGACAGCTTGATCAAATAGGGCCCGGCCACGGTGAAGAGATTGGACACGATCACGAGCGCCAGACCGGCGACGGCGCCGGCTCGGTAAGGCCGGAAGTAGGGGAGGACGGTGCGGAGTTCTTTCATCGGCGGGCGTGCGTGGACCTGGATTACCAGCCCACGGCGGCACCGCCCCGGCGCTGATCGGCTGCGCCCTGCAGCGTCCCGTCCGGCATGACCATGATGGCTTCCGCGTCTCCGGAGACGCCTCCTCGCTCGGACACCACGTGTCCACGAGCCTCCAACTCGGACACGACACCCGGACGAAGCCCGCCCTGCTCGAAACGGATCTGGTCCGGCAGGTGCTGGTGGTGGACCCGCGGTGCGTTTACGGCTTGTGCGACGTTCATCCCGTAGTCGATCACGTTCATGATCGTCTGGAAAACGGTGGTGATGATCGTAGCGCCTCCGGGAGTACCGGTGACGAAAAACAACTCGCCGGCGGGGTTCAACACGACTGTCGGCGTCATCGCGGAGAGCATGCGTTTGCCCGGGCCCACCGAGTTGTTCGCGCCCTGCACCAGACCATACTGGTTGGGTGTGCCCGGCTTAGCCGTAAAGTCGTCCATCTCGTTGTTGAGAACGAATCCGGCTCCCGTGACCATCACCTTACTCCCGAACCAGGAGTTGAGCGTCGTGGTTATCGCCACGGCATTCCCGTCGGCATCGACGATCGAGATGTGCGTGGTGTTTTCACTCTCTGCGAGGGGCCCTAGACCCGGCCCGACGACCGCCGAGGGCGTGGCCCGATCGGAGATGTCGGCGCCACGCTCGGCGGCGTACGCTTTCGACGTCATCCGTTCGAGCGGAATGTCCACGAAATCCGTGTCTGCGAGATAGGCGTTCCGATCGGCGTAGGAGCGCTTCCAGACCTCGGCGAGCAGATGGACCATTTCGGCTGATTGCCATGGCACGTCGCTCAGATCGTACGGCTCGAGGATATTCGCGATCTCGGCCATCGTGGCCCCACCGGACGAAGACGGCGGCATGGAAAAGATCCTGTGTCCCCGATACGTGAACTCGACGGGATCACGCCAAACAGCTTCATACGCCTCGAGGTCCTCGTGCGTAATGAGTCCTCCACCACGCGACATCTCCCCAACGATCAGATCGGCTGTTTCTCCACGGTAGAAGCCCTCGGCCCCCAGATCTCGGATTCGGCGCAGCGTGGCGGCCAACTGAGGCTGCCGAAACGTTTCGCCGAGCTCCGCGATACGGCCACCGGGCAGGAAAGTCGCCGCCGTAGCTTCGAAGCGCTGAATGCCTTGCAGGGAACTCACGATGTTGCCGCGGAACCGTTCGTGAACTTCGAAGCCGTCCGCGAGGGACGCGGCGGGCTCCACCAAGTCCGCCCACGGAAGCGTGCCCAGGCGTTGATGGGCCTCCCACAGTCCCATCACAGAACCGGGTACGCCGGCCGCCAAGTGCCCGACCACCGACTTGTCGGTCACGTTTCCTTCGGCGTCGAGGAACATGTCTCGAGTGGCCGCCCCTGGTGCTTTCTCGCGATAGTCGAGAGCGGCCGCCGTGCCGTCGGCCATTCGTGCCACCATGAACCCTCCGCCACCGATATTTCCGGCTTCGGGGTTCACCACGGCGAGGGCCAGGGACACAGCGACAGCTGCGTCCACCGCGTTTCCGCCCTCCCGCATGATGCTGGCGCCAATCTCACTGGCGACTCGATCCGTGGTTACGACCATCGCGTGCTCCGCGGTGACCGGGGCATCGTCGGCCGAGAATCGCCAGGTTTCCGGAAAGACGACGGCCTGATGGGATTGGACGCCCTCGGTGAACGGGGCGGGGCTCGGCTCGGCCCGAGTGCAGGCGGCCAGGAATACAAGCCCAAGCCCCCAAAACGTTTTCGCCGGGCGCCTGTTCAGGGCGCGCCTCGGCAGAGAGCGTCCTTGCACCGTTTGTCTTCGTCCGCTCGGGTCGGTATGCAACATCATGTCGCCCATCTACCGCTCCTCCCGCCGATTTCTTTCGTCCAACGCCGAACCTCCTACCGCATTTCTTCCAGGAGACGAATGGCACCCGCCGCCAAGGTCGCCGCCCCGAGCGGAAGCGCCGATTCGTCGATATCGAAGTCGGCTTCATGATGCATTCGGGGCCGGGGCGAGGCGGCCCCCACCCAGAAGAACGTACCGGGCGCCTCGTGCGAGAGGAAAGCAAAATCCTCCGCGAGCGTCATGGGCTGGATCGGCAACACGTCTTCTTCTCCCACCAAATCGACCACGGCGGCACGTACAATTTCGGTCACGCGGTCATCATTGATCACCGGAAGAATACCGGCCTCGACGTCGATCTCCATCCTGCCCCCCGCCTCCACCACGACTTCGAACGCATCCTTCAAGCGTTGCTCGAGTCGCTTTCGGGTCTCCTCTGAAAAAAATCTCATGGTCCCGTGGATCGCGACATGGTCGGCCAAAACGTTGGTGGCCGTGCCGCCCGCGAATTGACCGAAGGAGATGAGTCCGTCTTTGACCGGGGAGCGGTTCTTGGGTGCGGCGTCTTGAACCGCCACCACGGCGCGGGCGGCCAACACGAGGGCGTCGATTCCCGCCTCCGGCATGCCCGCGTGACTGCTCTTGCCGTGCACGTCGATATGGATCTCCGCCGCGCCGGCCATGATCGGACCCGCAGCAAAGAAGATCTTTCCGCTGGGCAGGGGTCCGCCCAGATGCAGTCCGATGACCGCATCGACCCCCTCCATCACCCCTTCTTCCACCATTCGCCTCGCTCCACTCTTGCCCTCGTCGTCGGTCGTCTCTTCGGAGGGTTGGAAGATGAAACGAAGCGTGCCGGCCGGCAGCCGCCCCGAGTCCCGTTCCTCAGCGAGGATGCGCGCTGCACCGATCAATCCCGACACGTGTCCATCGTGGCCGCACGCGTGCATGACGCCGGGGTTCTGGGAAACGAAATCGTGTGTGTTCGCCTCTTTGATTGGTAAGGCGTCCATGTCGGCGCGGAGTGCAATGACCGGCCCCTCGCCGTTGTCGAGCTCGGCGACCACGCCCGTACGGCTGATTCCGGTTCGGACGGAGAAGCCCAGCGCCTCCATCTCCTTCGCCGCGATCCCCGCCGTTCTGACTTCTTGGAACGAAAGTTCCGGATGTTGGTGAAGGTCCCTGCGTATCGCGGTGAGGTCCGCGGAGAGCGCCTTCGCCTGCTCGAGAAGATTCACGGGGCCTCGGGTGTGTGAGGTCGAGGGTGCGCGATCCGGCGCACGAGCGCAGTCCTCGGTCGCCGGGTATTGGTTGCTGGCTAAAAAGAAGCCAACATTAGCTTGTCCATACTAGTATATCGCCGCAACCCGCGGGGGGCGTCCCCGTCGCCTGACATCGGGGAACGAGTCGCCCGACACCGAGGAACGAGTTGCCCGTAATGCTCGATGACCGATTGACCGAAAAGAGAAACCCGAGCTCTTCGGCGATGGACACGCTGTCACCGCTCGAGTTGGTGGACCTGATCAACTCGGAAGATCGCTATGTGGCCGAGGCCGTTGGGGCGGAGCGCTTGGCGGTGGCCCGCGCGATCGAGCTGGTGGTGGATGCCTTCGAGAGCGGCGGACGGTTGATCTACGTCGGTGCGGGGACCTCCGGACGGTTGGGCGTGCTGGACGCTGCGGAGATGCCGCCGACTTTTGGCACGGATCCGGCGCTGGTACAGGGTGTCATCGCCGGCGGATACGAGGCGTTGGTCCGATCGCAGGAGGGGGCGGAGGACCGCCCGGAGGACGGCGCCGCCGAGATCGAGCGGCTCTCGGTCGGCCCGAACGACTTCGTCATGGGCATCGCGACTTCGGGCACGACGCCATTCGTTCACGGCTCTCTCGCCCGCGCCCGAGAATGTGGCGCACGAACGGGCTTTCTTCTGTGTACGCACCCCACGCCGGCCCTTCGTGAGACCCACGATGTGGTCATCGCCCCACTCGTGGGTCCCGAGGTGGTGACGGGCTCCACGAGGATGAAGGCGGGGACGGCCACCAAGATGGTGCTGAACACCATCACTACGGGCGCTATGGTGTCCACCGGAAAGGTGTTCGGGAACCTGATGGTGGATCTCCAGGCCACCTGTGAGAAGCTTCAAGACCGGAGCGAACGTATCCTGATGACGATTTTGCAGGTGGATCGTTCCCGCGCTTCGGAGCTTCTCGATGCCGCGGAGGGCCGCGTGAAGACCGCGCTCGTCATGGAGCGTCGCGGGGTCGAGGCCGCGGAGGCGGTGCGTTTGCTCGACGAGGCCTCGGGCGTACTCGGCCGTGTGATCCGGAGCACCACCGAGGACTCGTCCCGGTGACGGCCGGCGATCTCTTCGTGGGTCTCATGTCCGGGACGTCCGTCGACGGGATCGACGCGGCGCTCGTGTGGATCGACGGCGACTCCCGGGAGGCGTTTTCGTGGAGCTTACTCGCTTTTGACAGCACCCCGTTCGACGAACATCGCCGAGAAACGATCCTGGGCGCGCTCGAGGGGGGCACACCGGATGCGCTGTGTCGATTGGACGCGTTGCTCGGCGAGTGGTTTGCGTCGGCGGTCGAGAAGGTGTGTGAGGTGGCGGGCGTAGAGTTGGGGGATCTTGCGGCCATCGGATCCCACGGACAGACCGTGTGGCACATTCCTCCAATCAACGATGAGGGGGGAGATCCGACCCAGGACGGGAGAGGAGCCACGCTCCAGCTGGGCGACCCGGCTACATTAGCGGAGCGGACCGGTGGGACGGTCATCAGCGATTTCAGGAGTCGGGACGTGGCGGCCGGCGGACACGGAGCCCCGCTGGTTCCTTGGCTCGATGAACTCTTGTTTTCCACCGATGGCCGCCGGCGTGCGATCCAGAATTTGGGGGGGATGGCGAACGTGACATGGTTACCACCCGAGGGGTCTTCCGAACCGGTGATCGCCTTCGACACGGGACCAGGCGTGGCTTTGATCGACGGCGCCGTACGGTGCGCCACGGACGGCGCCCGGCCGTACGATCAGGATGGGGCGATGGCGTTACGCGGGAGCGTCGATCATGGCCTTGTCACATCGCTCCTCGACGATGACTACTTTCGGGCAGCCCCGCCCAAGTCGACGGGTCGGGAGCACTTCGGGAGGGAGTTGCTCGATCGTCTGGTAGCGGAGCTGCGGCCGGGCCTGGACGAGGACGCCTGGTGTGATCTCGTCGCTACGCTCACGGCCTTCACCGCTCGGTCGATCGTCGAGGCCTACCACTCTTGGGTTCTGCCGAAGGGTTTAGACGAAGTGTTCCTCGTCGGGGGCGGGGCGAACAACCCCGCCTTGGTCGGGGCGATCGAACAAGGTCTCGACCCGGTCCCCGTGAGGAACGGTGCGGAGCTGGGCGTCGACCCGGACGCGCGCGAGGCGCTCGCCTTCGCCTTCTTGGCGTGGGCCCATCTCAAAGGGATCCCGGGCAATATTCCATCGGTAACGGGTGCTGAGGGCCGTCGGATTCTCGGTTCGATGACCCCCGGTGGGACCACGAAGTGACCCAGCAGGAGGGACTGTGACGCCAAAAGGATCGGGCGAGAAGCTGGCGGGCGAAGCGGAGCGGGCTCCGCGCTCGACTGGGAGGGCGATTCCGGGGGCAGTGGTTCTCGCGCTTGTCGCTCTGGTGCACTTGGCCATCGCACTCCCGGCTCTCAATCCGGCGCCCCACAACGGAGGGGACAACGCCGGTTACTTGTCGTTGGCGCATTCCTTGACTTCTGGTTCAGGATACGTCGAGACGTGGGACCCGGCCTTGGCGCCCCATACGAAGTATCCGCCGCTCTACCCGGCGCTGCTCGCGGGGGCCATGGGGCTCGGCGCGGAGGCCTGGATCACCTTCAAGCTCCTGTCGGTGTTGCTGATCACCGTCAGCGTGACCCTTTGCTTCGCCTGGGTGCGCGCCCGGCACAGTGTGCTCATGGCCACGGGCGTGTCGTTGGTCCTCGCTTTCTCACCGGCCCTGCTGTGGTCGACCAACTGGATTCTGTCGGATCCGCTCTTCCTAGCCCTGACGCTCGGATGCCTGTGGTGTTTCCACGAGTCCGACGACGCTGCCCGGCCCGCGAAGTGGATCTTGGCCGGATGCGTTCTTGCGATTCTCTCGACGTTCACGCGAACCGCGGGACTGCCGTTGGTGCTGGCCGTCGGGATGGCACTCGCCCTTGCTCGGCGTTGGCGCTCGCTCGCGGGCTTCGCGGTCGCGTTTGTGGTGCCCAACGTGCTCTGGTGGCTGCGATCGAGAGCGGGCGGGGAGGCCCAGTACGTCTCGGAGTTCTGGATGATCGATCCGTACCAACCGGATCTCGGTCGAGCCGGGATCGGAGACCTGGTCGCCCGGGTGTTCGAAAACTTACAGGGCTACGTGCTCGTCCACATTCCGTTTGGGCTTTCTCCCTGGCCCGGAGGCGCGCTCACGGCGTTCGGTCTTGTGCTGATGGGTGCGGCGGTTGCCGGATGGGTCGCCCGGATCCGGGAGCGACGGACCGTCGTCGAACTGTTCACGCCTCTGTACTTCGGACTCATACTGCTTTGGCCCGCTGTGTGGTCAGGGGATCGGTTCGCGCTACCGCTTTATCCGCTGATGCTCTTCTACGCGGCGGAAGCTTTGGTCCGCGGAGCGAAGCGCGTGAACGCACGGTTGCCCCTCGTGGTTGGCGTGGTCGCGGTGGCCGTGTTGCTGGTGCCCGCCATACAGGGATGGCGCCAGTCCGTGCGCCGAGCCACGGTTTGCCGGGTGGCTGTGCGTCAGGACGGGCCGTTTGCCTGCTACGGTGAACCGTTCCTGCAATTCGTGTCCGCCGCCCGGTGGATCGGCGAGAACCTCCCAGGCGGTTCGGCCGTGTTCAGCCGAAAGCCCCGTATTTTTTACACGCTATCGGGCGTTCGAAGTCGGACGTATCCGTTGAGCCCCGATCCAGAGGGCTTCTTCCGAGAGGCTCGGGGTGCGGGGGTGTCCTACGTCGTGCTCGATCTGGTGGACGGGCTGGGCGTCACCTATGTCGGAGCTGTGGTCAGAGAGCGACCGTGGGCTTTTTGTGGCCTCGTGGGCGTGGGCGAAGGCGAAGGCGCTCTCCGTACTCAAGTTCTCGGGATTATCGAGGGTGCGGTCGATCCGGGTGCTGGGCGAGCCGTAGAACCGACCATCAGGCTGGCTCCTTGCGCTCAAAGCATGAGGCGTCCGGAGCCCAGGCTCCTTCCGGACTACTCGGCTTCGCGGCTGCCTCTTCTCGCCCTTCCCGCTCCGTAGAGCAGTCCCAGCGTGACTCCGAACGCCACGTGGTCCGCCATGGACTCGGACGTGGAATCACCCGTACCCACGAGCGCTGCTAGGATCGGAATGGTCCGATGAGGGCTGGAAGCCCCGAGGATACCGTCCAGCCCGCCGAATGGCGAAGTCACGTACTCCATGACCCCGAACGTGGCCCCCCGCAGCAGGGGCGATCCGGGGAGCCGGGGTTCAAGAACGGAGCCGTAGAGCACACCCCTGGCCGCACCGCGGAGCAGCGCCTCGGTCGGGTCGTGTGTGCGCTGCCCCCCTTCCGCCGCTCCGTTTTTCCCGTTCCGAAAGAGACTGAGTGCCAGCGCCGCACCGGCTCCGGCCAGTGCCGCGTGCGTCAACCGCAAGGCCCCGGGGCGTCGCCCGGCAAGAATCGACAGCAGTCGCTCTCCGAGAACTCCCGTGCCCGTCGCGATGAGTTGGTCCACGGCCGAGGAGACGGGTTTACTTTCGGGATCGCTCGACGCGCCGCGTACCCTTCGCGAGGACCGAGTGCCATCCGCCGATCCGTCCTTTCCTTCCGGAGGAGACTTCTTGGCGGATCGCGCTTCCTGGGCCGTCCGCGCACCGTGGCTGGCCGACTCGAGAGCGTAACCCAGGTGGTACCAGATACTCTTGGACGGTTCGCGCATGCCCTCGATCGCTCGGAAACTCAAATGGACGGTCCAACGCTTCGAAGGGTGAAGGCGATGCGCTCTTTTGACAAGGTCAGCGAGGGAAGATGCGTCAAGCTCTTTTGATCCTGTCGTGTGTGTTGGCCGCCGGAGTTGCCGACGGCCCCCAGACGTTGGTCGCACAGGTCCCGCCCGACGAGTCCTGGCAAAGCTTTGAAACCAGCCATTTCCGGGTCACGTTTCCGGAGGGCATGGAAGCTCTAGCAAGAAGGGCGGGGGCTCGGGCCGAGCGCGCCTTCGAGGAGCTGAGCGAGGCGTTTATCGATCCGCCCAACGGGCGGGTCGAGCTTTTGCTGACGGACCACACCGACACGAGCAACGGCTTTGCGACCGCGGTGCCCTTCAACCGGATCACGGTATTCGCGTATCCGCCGATGGATGGGCCGAACCTCTCGTATTTCGACGATTGGATGGAGATCGTCATTACCCATGAGCTCGTCCACGTCTTCCAATTGGACCACTCGGGGCCCATCGGATCTCTGATCAGAAGTGTGTTCGGCCGATGGGAAGCTGGATGGCCGACGTTTCCCGAATACGACGTTCCACTTTGGACTACGGAAGGCCTGGCGACCTACTACGAATCATCTCTGACGACATCGGGAAGGTTGCGTGGGAGTTACGTGAATATGGTGCTGCGGACCGCCGTGCTGGAGAAGCGTCTCGAGCGCTTGGATCAGGTCACCGGAAGCTCGCCCAACTGGCCGGCGGGTAGCCGAGTCTATGTGTACGGTTCGTCCTTCTTCGAGTATCTGAGTGCGAGGTACGGTGAGGCGCGTATGGGCGAGTTCGTCGACGCCAGCGCCCGCCAGTGGATTCCCTACCGCATGAATTCGGCGGCGAAGGACGCGTTCGGCGTGGACTTTTCCCACGCCTGGGAGGATTGGCGAACCGATTTGCGGACGCGCTTCGAGGCGTTGGCGGATTCGTTGGCCGACAGGGCTCCGATAACGGTTGGGGAGCCTATCGCTGTCCAGGGGTGGCAGGCGCTCTATCCGTCCATCTCGCCGGACGGATCACGGCTGGCGTTCACGCGCTGGGACGGACGGACGGACGCGCAGATTCGCGTGGCCGAGCCGGACGGGTCGAACGATCGAAAATTCGCTCGCGTGAGCACCCTGTCCGACTTCGCATGGCTACCGGACGGTTCGCTCGTGGCTGCCGACCTCGAGTTCATCGACGCGTTCCGACTCCAATCGGATCTGATTGTTATCGATCCGGAGGGCCGTGAGCGTCGCATCACCCGTGGGGTCCGCCTGGACCACCCCACACCATCGCCCGACGGCCGGACGGTCGTGGCCGTTCAATCCATGGGTGGCACGAACCGGTTGGTCCGGGTCGACCTCGCAACCGGTGACGTCCTCGCGCTCACCCCCTATTTGGAGGACCAGCATTGGTCCTACCCCGCGTTGTCGCCCGACGGACGCTGGATCGCGGCTTCGCGGTGGCGTACGGGCGCCTACTACGACGTCGTGGTCACGGACTCCGAGGGCCGCACCGTCGCTGGAATTACGAACGACCGTGCGGTGGATCAAGCCCCCAGTTGGTCTCCCGACGGGAGGTGGCTCCTTTGGTCGTCGGACCGAAGCGGAATCCCCAACCTCTACGCTACGGAGATCGATCGCGTCTCCGGAGCGCCGGGGCCCGTCCGTCAGGTGACGAACGTCCTGGGTGGCACCGCCTACCCAGCGGTCAGCCCCGACGGCCGATGGATCTACTTTTCCAGTTACCATGAGATCGGCTGGACCATCGAGCGGATCCCTTTCGAGCCCGACGCATGGTTCGAACCGTTCCCAACGGCGCCGGGATTCGCCCCAGGAAATGGCCCGGGGGACCCTCCCCCAGTCGTCCCCATCGATGGGGAAGTACGACCGTACAGTGCGGCCGCGACGCTCCGTCCCTACTACTGGGAGCCTACGCTCACGTCGAGCCGGCATCGGCCCGGCGGGGTAGGTGACGTGAGTAGGGAAGTGATGGGTCCCGCCCTCGGCTTTGAAACCGGGGGGAGGGACTTGGTGGGACGGCATGCGTACGGAGTGGCTGCGCGATTGCGGACGAGCGGGCAGACCGAGGGCTCCTTCGCGTACGCGTATGCGGGACTCGGTAATCCGATTCTGGGTCTCTCCGCAAGGCAACGTCACGAGGTCGACGGACCGTTCCTCGTGTCGACGCCCAGCGGCACACCGACGCTGTACGTGGCCGAGAGAGAACGTCTCCTCAGGGCGTCCAGCACGCTGGTTCGCCGCGGGGTTCGTGGCAGCGCGTCGATATCGTTTTCCGCGTCCCATATCTGGCAGGACCGAAAGTTTTTGGACTTCGATCTCGAACCGAGCACGATTTCGATCCTTCGTCCCGGCAGGCGCCTGGGAGAGGCTCAGGTTGGTGCCAGCTTCACCACCGCTCGCGCGTTCCCTTATTCGACGAGCGTGGCGGCGGGCCTGCTCGTCGGTGTGCTAGCGAGGTCGCGGCGGGAGTCGGCGCTCGCGGACAGCCTCAGGGGCTCGTCCGATTTCGACCGGTCCTGGAAGGAAGTCACTGGGGTGGTCCAGGCCTACCAGTCGATTCCGGGGCCCGGCTTCTCGGATCATGTTCTCGCTGCGCGCACCTCTATTGGTGCCGCCCGAGGGCCGGGCGCGGACGCTTTCCACTACTCCGTCGGGGGTGCCCAGGGAAGACCCGAACGGGCCACCGGCATCGAACTGTTCGGGGGCTCCCCGCTTTTTTTCCCGGTCCGGGGATACTCCACGGGCGTGCGAACCGGAAGGTACGCATGGTCCCTATCCGGAGAGTATCGCTTCCCTCTGGTCAACGTGCACCGGGGGGTCGGCCTGTGGCCGATCCACATGGACCGTTTGAGTGGCGCGCTCTTTTTCGACGCGGGAAACGCGTGGGGCGATGCGGGTCCTGTCGGCGGGAGGGCCTCGAATTCGAGGCGGAACGCGCTGGCGTCGGTGGGGGCCGAGCTACAGACGTCTGTGACCGCACTGTTCTCTACGCCGATGTTCTTTCGGCTCGGGGCGGTCCATCGGTTGGAACAGGGTTCGGGCGGTCCGATCTATCTGCGGCTGGGCACTGCTTTTTAGGCGATCGGCCTGGCCTTCGTTCGTTCAGGGCCACCCCCGCAAGCGTTGTTCGGCCGAAGTCGGAGATGTGTATGTTTTGCCGACCCGGCCCTCAAGGGTCGAATTAGTCGCGTGCGGGCCGGACTCCTCGGTTGTTTCCGTGGCGGGCGCTTCTCGTGCTTTGCCCAGCGAGCCTTTGCCGGCGCATTCGCCCATGCGTTCTACGCAGACGCGCATCTGCTCCAGGCTGGTTTGGAAGCGGGTATCATCTTCCTGACCGTCGTCTCTTGCACGGGCAGCGGCGTTGACTACGCGGACAAGGTCTAGAAAAATATTGACCTCGTGGCGGAGCTCGGGATAGCGGCGTTCGTTCGGAAGCAGGGCCCTCGTTACACCCCACACGCCGGCCTCGAGGATCAAGACGCCGAGGAGAAGAAGGATCACCTGGAGCTGCAAGTTGTTCGGTGACCCGAAGAGCACGGATCCGAAGATCACCACCATACCGATTAGTGGGAGCGCAATGTCGATGCCGCGGCGGACCCTCATCTTCACGAGTCGCTTCCCATTCGTGCCCTCAATCCTGGATTCCTGAACGCGAGTTCTTTTTAAATCTTGCTTTGGGAACGCCCATTGTACAGCGATTGTTTCGCCTCGAGGGCTTTCGGTGTGGAGCGTCAAACCGAGCGCAAACGGGCCGGCTAGGCTTCGTGAGCGTCGGCGATCGTCGCCTTTCTAAAAAAGCCTTGACCACAAGATATGGGGGTCTTAAGTTGGAAAGCCCCAATATTCTGTGGGTGCAGCGGGGTTTTCCACACTAAATATCGGCTGACGAGGAGGGTTCTAGCCAGTTTTCAACATGTCCGAGGCAGTGATTCCACTGCTTCTCCACATTCTTGCGCGGAGTGGATTGGTATGAAGCTGGAGGCCCCATCCTCTGATCGTCGAGACTTCGATGAACCCTTGCCCGTGGACATTCCAGAGGCGGACCTCTCTGAAAACGCCCGGATCGTTCTAGCGAAGCGGTATTTGAAGAAGGACCCGGAGGGAACACCCACCGAGAAACCGGAGGAGATGTTCTGGCGGGTGGCCAAAGTCATCGCGAATGCGGATCTGGAGTACGGGGCCTCTGAGGCGGTGGTCGAGGAGTTGGCTCGCCAGTTCTACGATCTCATGACGACGGGGAAATTCGAGCCGAATTCTCCGACTCTGATGAACGCGGGACGCCCTCTTGGACAGCTATCGGCTTGCTTCGTGCTTCCGGTGGACGACGCGCTCTCCAATGGAAAAAGCGGCATTTACGATACGCTCAAGGCGATGGCGCTCGTTCATCAGTCGGGCGGCGGTACGGGATTTTCTTTCTCACGACTTCGGCAGACCGGCGCGCAGGTCAAGTCGACGATGGGTGTCGCGTCCGGACCGGTTTCCTTCATGACGTTGTACGACGCAAGTACGGAAGTCGTGAAGCAGGGCGGGACGAGACGGGGGGCGAACATGGGGATCCTCCGGGTGGATCACCCCGACATCCGTGCGTTCATTCTGTGTAAGGACGACACCTCCCGAATCACCAACTTCAACATCTCGGTGGCGCTCACGGACGCATTCATGGAGGCCGTCGCGGCGGGTGATCGTTACGACCTCGTGGACCCGAAGACCGAACAGGTGGTGGGGCAAGAGGACGCCCGCGAGGTCTTCGACTTGATCGTGCACGGCGCGTGGAAGACCGGCGAGCCTGGTACGTTCTTCATCGACCGGGCCAACGCTTTTAATCCGGTGCCCAAGCTAGGCTCCTACGAGGCCACGAATCCCTGCGGCGAGCAGCCGTTATTGCCGTACGACGTATGTAATCTCGGAAGCGTGAACCTCGCGAAGTTCGTCAAAGCGGATCAACGACCAGGTGGTGATCCAGCCGATGGTGTGGACTGGGAGGGGCTCCGTCAGGCGGTTCATCTTTCGACGCACTTCTTGGACAACGTCATCGACGCCAACCAATACCCGCTCCAGGCCATCACCGACTTGGCTCAGAAGATCCGCCGGATCGGGTTGGGCGTCATGGGGTGGGCGGATATGCTCATCGGCCTTTCCGTCCCCTATGACAGCCCCGAAGGGGTCGAGATGGGCCGGGTCGTCATGGGCTTCCTGAACGAAGAATCCCGCAACGCCTCGGAGAAGCTCGCCGAGAGTCGAAGGCCTTTCCCGGCGTGGGAGGAATCCATATGGGGGCCGGACGAGCGTTGCGCTCGGGACGCTTCAGGACATCGGATCCGACCCATGCGCAGGCTCCGCAACTGTAACCTGACGACCGTCGCGCCGACGGGCACCATTTCCATCTTCGCCGGATGTTCGGGGGGGATCGAGCCGATCTTCGCTGTAGCGTTCATGCGTAACCAGGCCGGTGCGATGATGCCGGATGTGAACCCCGCTTTCGTGGCGCGTGCTCAGGCGGAGGGGTGGTACTCGGAGGGACTCATGGCTCGCATCGCGGAGGAGGGCCACATCCACTTCCTGGAGGTCCCGGCGGAGGTACAGGCCGTTTTCAAGACCGCCCACGACATTGCTCCGGAATGGCACGTTCGTATGCAGGCGGCGTTCCAGGAGCACACGGATTCCGCGATCTCGAAGACCACGAACTTTCCGACGCAGGCCACCGAGGATGACGTCCGGGAGATTTATCAACTCGCGTACGATCTCGACTGTAAAGGTGTGACCGTGTACCGCGACGGGTGTCGGTCCGGTCAGGTGCTTTCGACCGGGAAGACCGGGAAGTCGGTGGAATCGAGCGAAAATTCCGGTGACGAGGGCGGTGAAGTCGCTGCGCTGGAAGAAATGCTCGCGGACACTCGAGAGGCCCTGCACGTACTCCAGTTGGAGCTGGATCACGTCAACATCCAACGAGACGAAGACGATCTGACCGCCGCCGCGTCTCGCCACAAGCGCCAGCGTCCGTCCATGCTGCGTGGGCGTACGTTCAAGATGATCTCGCCCCTCGGTGACTGTTACGTCACCATCAACGAGGACGAGAGCGGCCGCCCCTTCGAGGTTTTCTGTACGTTGGGCAAGGCGGGCGGGGCGGCGACCGCCGACGCCGAGGCGGTGGGGCGACTCATCTCGATGGCGCTGCGTTCCGGAATCCCGGTTTCCGCCGTAAAAGACCAACTTCGTGGGATCTCGTCGGATCGCGCGGTGGGGGTGGGTCCGAACAAGGTGCTCTCACTACCGGACGCGATTGGCCAGGCCATCGAGCGCTACATGGCCGAAAAAGAGGGTGTTCAAGAGACGCTTCCTCTCGCGGTCTCCGTGGATGCGGATGGGAGCCAAGGACAGCTCTCGGTCGATGGTGCGGCCCATACGAGTTTCTTCGGGAGCTGCCCGGAATGTGGTGCTGGCCAACTCTCGTTCTCGGAGGGTTGCGTCAAGTGCCACATCTGTGGATACAGCCAATGTGGATGACCGAGATCGCCGAGATGCAGTGATCGGATCGCGGGGTCTAGGAGGTCATGAGCCGGGCTCGCGTCGCTCGAAACGACGCGAGTCCGGTTCTTTTTTAGAACTTCGGGGTTTACCTGGGACCCGAAGCGTGCCGATATTTTGAATCGGTGATGTCGGCCGGGGCCGATGAAATTCTCTTGAGTTTCTCTCTCATCTCCACCAGGGTTCGGCTTGTCCAACGCAGCGGTACTGGGGTGGCTGACCCGCGTTCTCGGCGACGAGGGTCACCGGGTGCTCGTGGCCAATAGCGTGGAGGAAGCGCTGATGCAGGTCGAGGAAGAGGTGCCAGACGTCCTGGTTATCGACCACATGTTGCCGGATGGCGACGGCGTCGATTTAGCCGTTAATCTTCTCAAAGGATACCCAGCTACGCGGGCGGTGGTCATGAGCGGCACGGCGTTGGATGAGGAAGAAATTCTTCTCTGTCAGCGATACGACATTCCGTTCCTCCAGAAGCCGTTCGTCGCGGAGGAACTCCTTGGCGCTCTCGAGGCGATCATGGTGAGCGGCGGATCCAGTCGCTCCGCGGCAGTCTGACACGCTCGTGCCGCCTCGCGCCTCCTCTTTTACCGTGACTCTGCCGTGACTCCCGACGAATTTGCCGAGCGCTTCAATCGGCTGCGCTCCTCGGAAGACCGTTACCGGTACCTCATCCAGCTCGGGCGCAAACTGGAGCCCTATCCTGAAGAATTTAGGGATGAAGAACATCTGGTTCCAGGATGCCTGAGTCAGGTTTGGCTCGTGAGCATCGATGAGTCGCCACCGTCGTCCGAAGTGGTATTTCGGGCAGACAGTGATGCGCACATCGTCAAAGGCCTCATCGGCGTGCTTCTGATGATGTACTCAGGCAAGACAGCGGAGGAAATCCTAGCGACCGACATAGAGGGGTTGTTCGAGCGCTTGGACCTTGAGCAGCATCTTTCGGTCAATCGAAGGAACGGGTTCTACTCGATGACGCTCAAAATGAAAGAACACGCGGCCCAGAGAGTGGCTGCTTTGGACATGGGGACGTGAGTCCGAGAGCGGCGCTGTGATGACACGGGCGATGGTGCGGACGACTCTGGTCGCCGCGACAACGCTTCTGTTTGGGTCCTGTGTGGGGGAGAATTCGGGTGGGGGCAGCGTCACGGCCCGGGTCGAGCGACCGACGTTCAATGAGGCCCGTGCCTTTCAGGATATCGAGACACAGGTCGCCTTTGGGCCACGCATCCCGGGGTCGGAAGGCCATGCCCAACAGTTGGAATGGTTGGAGACCCAGTTGCGAGCCCTGGCCGATACGGTGCTTCTCGACCCGTTCGAGCACGTGACCGAGAATGGTGATGAGCTTGAGCTGACCAACGTCATCGCACGGTTCGGTCCCGCCGACGGCTCACGGCTGCTGCTTCTCGCTCACTGGGACACCCGACCGAAAGCGGACCAGAGTGCTCAGCTGGCCGACCGCGAGTTGCCGGTCCTGGGTGCCAACGATGGTGCCTCGGGCACTGCCGTTCTGCTGGAGTTGGCCCGAATGTTCGGGGAGCAAGCCCCACCCGGTGGCGTGGAGCTCCTGTTCAGCGACGGCGAGGACTACGGGCCGTCCACGGAAGACATGTTCCTGGGCGCTCGGCACTACGTGGCGGGAATCGGGAGCGAGAACCCACCGGCCTTCGGAATCCTCCTGGACATGGTCGGAGACGCGGATCCGAGCTTTCCCGTCGAAGCGTACTCCATGGAGGGGGCGGGTCAGGTGGTTCAGCGCGTTTGGGGCATCGCGGCGGATTTGGGCTATCGCCGTTTCTTTCCCATGGACGAAACTGTGAGGGTGAACGACGATCACGTGCAGTTCATCGACGCCGGGATTCCCGTGGCCGACATCATCGACTTCGATTACGGTCCTGGGAACAGCTTCTGGCACACCCCCCAGGACGTGGTCGCGAACACGAGCGCCCAAGGTCTTCTGTTGGTTGGAGACGTCGTCGCTGAGGTGGTGTACCGGAACCGGTGACCGAGTCCGGCCGGAGATCTCCGGGACCGATTCGTGTCCCGGCCGGTCGAGGTGCTCGGCCCTTGAAATGTTCGAGCCCCACGGCCATCATCGGACGTACCGTTTTCCTCTTCTAGTCACCATGTAATCACGCGAGTTGCGTCATGACCCAGGCCACCGCATCCAAGACCGACCTGTACCTGACCGAGGCAGACCGGTTCAGTGCCCACAACTACAAGCCTCTTCCCGTGGTATTGGAGCGCGGTGAAGGCGCGTGGGTTTGGGACGTCGACGGAAACCGTTATCTCGACATGCTCTCCGCCTATTCCGCCCTGAATCAGGGACACCGCCACCCCAGAATCATGGCGGCTGCCGCGGAACAGATGGCCAAGCTGACGTTGACGTCGCGAGCGTTCCACAACGATCAAATGGGACCCTTCGTTCGCGAGCTCTGTGAAGCAACGGGATACGAAAAGGCCCTTCCGATGAACACCGGCGCCGAAGCGGTCGAAACGGCGATCAAGGCGGTCCGGAAATGGGGCTACCAGGTGAAGGGCGTGGCGGTGGGTAAGGCCGAAATCATCGTCTGTGAAAACAACTTTCACGGTCGGACGACGACGATCGTCGGCTTCTCTTCGGAGGAGCAATACCGCGAGGGCTTCGGGCCGTTCACTCCCGGCTTCGTGACGGTGCCGTACGGGGACGCCGATGCCTTCGAAGCCGCGGTCACCGAGAACACGGTGGGCTTCCTGGTCGAACCACTGCAGGGCGAAGGTGGCGTGATCGTGCCCGCGGATGGGTATCTGCGCCGTACCGCCGAGATCTGCCGGGAGCGGGGAGTCGCGTTCATGGGGGACGAAATTCAGACGGGACTCGGTCGAACCGGACGTCTGTTCTGCTGCGAGTGGGAGGACGTCCGTCCGGACATGTTGATCGTCGGCAAGGCTTTGGGTGGCGGGGTCTATCCCGTCTCGGCCCTCATCGCCGATGCGGAGTACATGGACGTTTTTCACCCGGGAGATCACGGCTCCACGTTCGGGGGTAATCCCCTCGGAGCGGCGATCGGCCGGGCTTCACTCGGGGTCATCCTCGACGAGAAGCTTTCAGAACGCTCCGACGAGCTCGGTACCTGGCTGACCTCTCGGCTCCGTGAGATCGACTCTCCGCACGTTGAGGAGGTCCGTGGCCGTGGCCTGATGATCGGCGTGGTGATCAAGGAGTCGTCCGGAACGGCGAGACCTTACTGCGAGGCGCTACAGGCCAGGGGGATTCTCGCCAAAGAGACGCACCACCAAGTCATCCGGTTCGCACCACCGCTCACGATCGAACAGGCCACGCTTGAGGAGGCCCTCGTAGACATCGAGGCGGTCTTGCGGGGCTGATCCCCCTGTTCCGATGAGCGACCCGCCCTCCCGAGAGGAGTTTGGTATGGGTCCGACCGCCCGCGAAGAAGCTGACAAGGGTTCGATCGCGGTGCGGTTTCCTGCGCTCGTTCCGGCAATCGTGGCGGCGGGGCTCGGGGTGGTCGGGATTCTCGTCTGGGCGTCTGTACCGCCCGGCGTGTGGCACGACGACGGCGCGTATTTGCTGTTGGGCAAATCCCTCGCGGATGGTGAAGGGCTCCGATACTCGCAGGTCGCCGGCTCGCCGCCCGGCGCGAAGTTCCCACCGCTGTACCCCCTTTTCCTCGCTCTGCTGTGGAGGGTCGCACCTGAGGCAGTGGGGCAAGGCTCACTCGGGGCTTTCTTCAATGTGCTGTTCGTCGCGTCGAGCGGGGGGCTGTTTGTGGCCTACATGCGATCTCTGAATTTTCGGTGGCGTAGCGCGGTCGCCGCCGGAGTTCTCTTTTGGTTGCTTCCGGACTTGTGGCGACTGGCTCTGGTGCCGCTGTCCGAACCGCTCTTTTTCGTTGCGCTGGTCGCGGCTCTCTGGGCCGGCTCCCGCCTCGAGGCCGAGCCCGATTGGCGTCGTTTCGGCGTTTTCTTGGCGACGTTTGCGATCGCGTACCACACCCGAACGATGGGGTTGGCCGTCGGTGTGGCCGTGCCATTGGCCTTGGTGATGCGCGGCCAGATGGGTTGGGCCCTTCGTAGTGCTGGTGGTGCCGCGCTGATCATCGCTCCGTGGATGTTCTGGTCCGGGCGGGCGGCGACGGCGATCCCCGCTCCCCTTCGTGACACGCTCGGTCCCTACACCGGCTGGCTCGCCAGCCAGGCGGCAGGGGAGAGCGGTTACTTCGACCTGATGTTCGCCCGAGCCCTGTCTCTCGTGAATCGAGTCGTCGGGCTTTTTTCCCTTGGGTCGAGGGTTCAGGCGTCGTGTGGGTCGGTGTTCTCGCGGGCGGCGTGCTTCTCCTCGGCGTGAGACGGCTATCCGTGCGCACGTGGACCCCGATTTGTTGCGCCGGACTCCTCACGATGATGCTTTGGTTGTGGCCGTACCAGGAAGTGCGGCTGGTGATGCCACTCGTCCCCGTCCTCGGGATGCTCCTGGTGGCTGGCTTCAGCGACGAGGCGGACCCGAAGCCGCGCGCTTCGCGCTCGGCGCCGTGGGTCTCGCTTGGGTCGTTGCGTTCGGGTCAGCAAGCGTCATCGCTTTGAGTGCCCAGCGACACGTCGAGCCCCTCCGGGTAAGAGAGCTCATGCTTGCGCGGGCCGTGGAGGCCGTCAGAGAGCGAGTCCCATCGACGGGCGTGGTAGGAGCCCCCGAGCTGTGGTCGGGTCTGGCCCTACACACCAGCCGCAGTGTGGCGCCGAGTGCGCGTTTTCAACCCGGCGAGGGTGGGCCCGTTTGGGGAACCCCGGCGGATCAATTCGCGGTCTGGTCCGCTGCCGGGATCGACCACATCGTCTTGGAGAATGCTGGGGTCGTTCATCTGGCGGCCCTCGACGAACTGGAGGCGCGGTGCCCCGGCGCGGTCCAGCTTCAGGCTTCGTGGGCCGGAGGCTTGCTGGTGCGGCTGGGCTGGGACGAGGCGTGCAAGGCGCTTCTCGTGCCTGGAGGTTAGTGGGCTACGACCCGTTCTCGCGGGCTACCATTCGATCTCGCCCTTTTGAGTCGTATCGACCTCTTTGCCCTCGCCGTCGCCGAGCAGCACGGTTTCGATCTGCCCGTATAGAAACTCTTTCGACTTGGCCTCGCGGGGGTCGAGCCCGTAATGATTGATCAAGAGCGTCTGGTGCTGGAGCCAATCAGCCCAGCATCCTGAGCAAATTTGCTCGAGAATACTGTCCCCCAACTCGGTCCTGAACGGGGCTTTGGCCAGCTTCGGTTTGTCCCCACCACAACGTCTGCACTGAATGGTTCCCACTTCGACCTCTCAAAGCTTCATGTTCGAGGCCCGGAGCCGGGCCAACCCACTGAATCTCGTGGTTCGTGATCACTGGACAAGCCTCTCACGCGCGAGGGCCGTCCGACCCTGGTGTTTCGCCGGCGAGCCGACGTGAGCGTAGACGACTTTTTCAGATTCGATTAATTTCTCACCATACACAGGGTCGGTGGTCCTCCTCCACATTCGAAACCCCGGGCGCCTTCGGTATGTTGACCGAACAACAGCTCAGGCACATTGAGGCTCGGCTCATGGATGAGCGAGCGAGGGCTCTCAAGGCGTTGGGGCTCTTCGACCGGATCGCTAAGTTCGACCGGGAATCCATGGACTCCAATCTTTCCGCGTACACGGACCACATGGCGGATCAGGGCACCGAGGCGATGGAGCGTGAGAAGGCCGCGCTCTTCGCGACCAAGGAGGGTCGATACATCTATCGGGTCGACGAGGCTCTGCGCCGCGTGTACAGCGACCCCGAGTCGTTCGGGAACTGCCACACCTGTGGCTCCGAACTCGGTTTCGAGCGTCTCGACACGCTCCCCCACGCGCGCTACTGCATCGATTGCAAGCGGAAAGAAGAGGACGTGGCTTAGGGGAGTACGAGGGGAGGTGCCTAAAGGACGGCCAACAACCGTTCTGACATCGTCTCCGACTGCCAGCGTTTCACACCCTCCACACCCCTGAGTTCTTCTTCCGAGCGCGGATGGATGCGGGCGATCTCCAGAATCACCGTGTTCGACATCAGGACCCCCCGGTCGATCCCCAAGGCTTCTGCCGCCTGGTTTCGAACGCCCTTGAGGCGGTTGGCGACTTCTTCCACTTCCGGGTCCGGGCGGCGTGGGCCGGCCGGGCCGCTTGGATAACCCACGAGATCGGAATCGTCCAGCCGGTCGATCCTCTCGAGCCGGTCGAGTAGCTCCCCCCCGGACTGGTTCGCGAGGGCGGGCGAAAAGCCGCCGACGCGAGCCAGCTCCGGCACGGTCCGAGGCCGGTCGCGTACGACTTCCAAAAGGACCGGATCACCCGCCACTCGGAAAGGGGCCCGGTCCCGTGCCTGCGCGATCTCGTCCCGCCAGAGCCAGGCCTCCCGGACGAGCGCCACGTCACGAAGTTCGAAAGCGCGCACGCCTTTGACCCTCGTGACGGGATCCACGTCGCCGTTTGCGTTCCAGCGAATCCCTTCCATAAGCCTCGTTTCCTCCGCCGCCCAACTCTCTCTCCCGACCGCTTCCAGGCGTTCCATTAGGAGATCGGCCAGTTCGTGCAGATGCCGCGTGTCCGAAGCTGCGTAGTCCAGCATCTCTTCCGGGAGAGGACGTTGTGCCCAGTCCGCGCGCTGGTATTTCTTCGATACGTGGACCTCGAGGTACTTCTGCAGAAGCGCGGCGAGCCCGAGCGACGGTTCGCCGAGGAGCGCTGCTGCCGTCTGTGTGTCGAACAGGTTGACCGGGTGTAGATCCAAGTCCCGATCGAGAAGCCGCAGGTCGTAGTCGCCCCCGTGAAGGAGAATCGTCACGTCCGGGTCCTCTAAAGGGCCGCGCAGAACGGCCGAAGGATCGACGGCCAACGTATCGACAATAAAATTCCGGCCGCCAACGGTCACCTGGAGCAAACAGACCCGATCTGAATACCGGTGAAAACCAGCGGCTTCGAGGTCGAGCGCCAGCCGGGTTTCTCCGGTCAGGGCCTCCCCCATTTCCTGGAGAGCAGCAGAGTCTGAGATGAGTTGGATCGTCATAGTGCCGAGAGCTTCGGGCCATGGGGCGCAGAGCGCAAGCCGGGCGCCGCTGGTCGACACGAAGCCTTGCTCTTCAGGTCCTCCAGGCACAGCTTCCACGGACTCATGAAACTCACATTTCTCGGTACCGGAACCTCTTTCGGTGTGCCGGTCGTCGGGTGCGACTGCGACGTCTGTGCCTCGGGTGACGTCCGGGACAAACGAACCCGGCACGGAGCTCTGCTGCAGGTGGACGACGGCACGATTCTGGTCGATACGCCACCGGAACTGCGTCTCCAACTGTTGGCTGCGGGTGTCGACAACGTCGATGCGGTGTGGTATACCCACCTTCACGCGGACCACTTGCATGGTATCGATGACCTTCGTGCCTTCACGGCTCGCAATCGCCGTGACATCCCCGCGTTTGTCCCGCGCGAATACGACCAACTGTTGCGCACGCGGTTCTCGTACATTTTCGACGACGGTTTTTCCCCGCCCGCTGGCACGACCAAGCCGCGTATTCGGCTCAACCCGTTCGGCCCCGATGAAGCCACCATGATTCTCGGCCACCGTTTCGAGCCGGTTGTGGTGCCTCACGGGCCCATCAGCGTCTACGGCTTTCGCGTGGGCTCTTTGGGGTACGTCACCGACGCCAAGACACTTCCGGAGGCCGCGTTGGAGACCCTCTCGGGTGTGAGCGTTCTGGTGCTGAACGCTCTTTGGTTCGGCCGGCCACATCCGACCCATTTCAACGTGGAGGAGGCGGTCGAAGCGGCCCAAATCGTGGGTGCGGAGCGAACGTATCTCATCCACCTCACGCACCGAGTTCGGCATCAGGAGCTTCTGGATCGACTCCCCGACAACGTGACTCCCGCCTACGACGGGTTGACTATCGAAATTTCATGAGTCCCGTGCCCCGGGATTTCTCGAAACCTTTCTCGAAACCTGGTCGTCGCGCGCCGGCGTAGAGGAAGGTCCCTGTGATCCGACCCCCCGCTACGGTATCTTTTGGGTGGCTGCGGGTGGGTTACCCCGCTTCCAGAAAAGCTGCGGAAGGAGTGAAATATCATGCGTAATCAAGAGGATCACCCGTACATCATCGTCGAACGTAATGGCGGTGGGGGCTTTGGATCGTTCGTCCTGGGTGCGTTGGTCGGGGCTGGTCTAGCGCTGCTCTTCGCCCCGCAATCCGGCGACGAGACTCAGGAGGAGATACGGGCCCGGGCCCAAAGGCTCCGCGCCGCCGCCGAAGAGCGCCTGCGCGAGGCTCAAGTGACGCTCGAAGATCGCCTCGAGGACGTGCGCGACGGGGTCGAGTCTCGCGTGGAGTTGGTGCGCGATGCCGTTCAAACGGGTCGCGTCGCTGCTGAAGAGGCCCGCGCGGATCTCGAATCGAAGCTAGAGCGCTCCAAGGCCGCCGCGAAGGCGGGGATCGCTGCGGCGCGGGAGGTTGCGGTGGACGGGAAGACCGTCCCCGAGGAGGACGTCGCAGAGTAGTGCCCGAGTGGGGACATCCGTTTACACATGCGAAACATGCCAAAAGTTCAGATTCGAAGTGCCCTCGGGGACACGGCGTGAGGTCTGCGGACCGTTGAGCGACCGAGGCGTAAAAGGCGAGGATGGCCGCAAAGTCGTTGGGCGTAATCGGAAGGCCCGACACGAATACGAGATCCTTGATACGTACGAAGCCGGGATCGCGCTCAAAGGACCCGAGGTGAAGTCACTTCGTGGCGGACGCATGGCGTTTCGTGATGCTTTTGCCCGGGTGGAGAGTGGGGAGGTCTGGCTCTACAGCTTCCATATATCCCCCTACGAGCAAGCGAACCGGGCGAACGAGGACCCGGACCGGGTCCGCAAGCTACTTCTGCATCGCGAAGAAATTCGGCGGCTGGTGGGCAAGACCGAAGAGAAAGGACTCACCCTGATTCCCCTCGAGGTCTATTTCCGCGGGGGAAAAGCCAAGGTTCTTCTCGGCGTGGCGAGGGGACGCCGTTTGTACGACAAGCGCGAAAAGCTCAAGAAGCAGACCCAGGATAGGGAGGCCAAACGCGCCATGAGCGAACATCGATGATGCCGTCCATGCGACGGACCGTATCAGCGGTCTTGGCCTTGGGGGTGATCGCCCTCGGCGGGCCGGCTCCCGGTTCCAGCCAAACGACGGACGATCTCGTCGTAAGCGGTCCGGACCTATCCTCTCTTGTGTTGGTGGTGGAAGCCTCGCGTGGGTACGCAACTCTGCCCCACGGCGCTTTGCGCCGGCTCGGATGGGCCGCCGAAGTGGATGGGCCCCGGCTTCGTGCTCAACTGGGCTCGGCGGGGCCCGTGATCGAGTTTTTTTTGGACAACCCCATTTTCCTATGGGACGAAGAGCCACTGCAACTGGTGAGCGCACCTTTTTCCGGTGGCGGCTCGGTTCAGATTCCGCTCCAGTTTTTTGTCGACTTCCTTCCGGCCCTCGCGAGCGAGGCCTATGCGTTTTCGGCCGACGAAAGGCGTCTCGAAGTCCTCGACGCGGCCTTGTGGGGCGAGCGGGATCGGGATAGGCGTCCGGAGCTGAGCGACCGCGTCGGAATCGTCACCTCTCCGGGCCTCGTCGACGGGGGGGGCGACCCCTCCACGGAAGAACCGTACGCATCGGGACTAGAGGATGCGTCCGCGGCACAGAACCCCGCAAAACGAGTGGTGGTGATCGATCCGGGCCACGGGGGCCGTGACCCTGGCACAACGGGTTCAGGCGGGCGCCGCGAAAAGGACATCGCCCTGGCGATCGGCCGCCAATTAGCCCGGGAACTTAGTGGCGAAGAGGACCTCGAGGTTCACCTGACCCGGGATCGCGACGCTCTGGTTCCACTCTGGGAGCGGGGACCACGAGCCACTCAACTGAAGGGGGAGCGGCCCGGCCTCTTCATCTCCATTCACGTTAATGCCGCCCCGGCGAGCCCGTCGATTCGTGGTTTCGAGACGTATTTTTTGTCGGAAGCCCGCACCGAGGATGAACGAAGGGTGGCGGCGATCGAAAACGCCCCCCTCGAGCTCGAGGCCGAATTGGACATCGACGACGTGCAGGATGCGGACCTGTCGTCCATCTTGCGCGACCTCCGAAACCTCGACCATCCGCACTGGTCCGCGCTTCTTGCCGAGGGGATTCAAAACGAGCTCGAGGCCGTGCACCCGGGCCCCAACCGAGGGGTCAAGCAGGGACCGTTCGCGGTGATCACCAACGCGCTCATGCCAGCAGTGTTGGTGGAGCTGGGGTTCATATCCAACCGAGAGGAGGAGCGCGTCCTTTCCACGGTGGAATTCCAGCGTGAGGTTGCTTCGGCTCTGGCGAAGGCGGTTCGAGATTTTTTCGAGCGGTACCCTCCCGAACAAGGGGCGGGGGCGCAGGGTCCCCGGTGAGACTTTCGCGCCCGCGACAAAGTGTCGCCTTCGCCGCGTTAGGGTCGGGGATGTTTGCGGGTTGCGTCTATTACAACACGCTCTACAACGCGGAGGATCTCTACCGAGAGGCCGAGAATTTGCGGCTGAATGGTCAGGACTCCGCGGTTTCCGCTCGATACAAAGAGGTCATCGCCAAGGCCACGGAGGGTTATCGATCCGACGAACAGGGCGGCTGGGCGGACGACGCCCTTCTCCTCGTCGCCAAAGCCCAATTCCGGTTGGGAGCCAACGCTGAAGCAAGCCGAGCGCTGGAGCGGGTTTTAGAGATCAGTGGGGACGCCGATGTGAGAGCCCAGGCGGCCCTTTATCAGGGTGTCATCGCCATCGCTGAGGGAGAAACCGCCCTCGGAACCCAACTCTTAGACCGTGCTATGGAGGACGTGCAGGAACCCTCCGACCGAGCGGAGGGCCATCTGTGGCTGGCACGTGGCTTTTTCGAACGAGGGATGGCCCCGGAGGGGTGGCGAGAACTGGATGAGGCTGCCAACACCAGCAGCGCCTACTTTGTGGTGGCGAACCTCGAGCGTATCGCGTGGGGGTTCGCGCTTCCGGACTTGACCCGAATCCACCAGGGAATCCAGGCGCTGATCTTCACGAGCCGAGCCGAAGTTCACGGCGACTCCATTCGTTCGCTGGCTCAACGGTTCTCGGAGAGATGGGGCGCGGGGAGTGCCGATGTCCTACTGGCCAACGCGGAGGACGCGCGTTGGTCGCGTGAGGAGCGAGATCGCCTCTTGATGAAGCGCGCCGGATTCGCCCACGAGGCGGGAGATTTAGCGCAGGCGGAACAGGATGCGAGTCGGGTCGCGTCGGGTGTAGGAGACCAGGCGGCGGCGGCACGAGTGAAGCTGGCGAGGTGGCGACTCGCGGAAGTGCGCCAGGTCGATGAGCTTGCCCAGCTTCGATCCGTGCTGCTCCCGGCGGTGACGTACGACGAGGCCCAGGCGTTGCTGAACGCGATGCGGCGCTTGGAGTTGCTCACGGAGTATGCGCTGGAGGGTGAGCCCGTCGCGCTCATCGGCGCCGCCGAAATTGCTCGGGACGTGCTTGGCGCCGGGCAGCTGTCGGCTGGGCTTTTTCAAGCCTACGCGGCCTTTGCGCCCAACGGCCGGTGGACCGGGAAGGCGCTCCTCGCGTCCAGAGCACTCACGACGGATCCGGTGGCTTGGAAACAGCTCGATCGACGGCTCGAGGCGCTCGCCCCCGATGCATACGTTCGTTACGCTCAGAAGGGCCATGGCGAGGCCGAACTGGGGGAGTTGGAGTCGGGACTTCAGGAGGCACTCGACCCCCTTGTCGCAAGAGTCGACGAGGAGCTGGAGGCCCGACGGCAGCTCGCCGGCCTCCCCAAAAAGTGAAAGCGACCCAAGCGAAATGCGACTGAGCCAGACCCTGTTCGGAGCGACGTTTCAGAACCCCGTGCTCCTGGCTGCCGGAACGTGCGGATTCGGCGAGGAGCTTCGCGACGCGCTCGACCTCGAGGCACTGGGCGGGATCGTCACAAAGTCGGTGACGCTGGAGCCCCGGTCGGGTAACCCTGCGCCCCGGGTAGTGGAAGCCGGAGGTGCCATGCTGAATTCGGTGGGTTTGGCCAACCCCGGCTTGGAGCGAGTGTGCGCGGAGAAGCTGCCTTGGATGCGGGAGCACCTCTCAGGGATCCAGGTCATCGTGAGCGTGGCGGGTCACACGCCGGACGAGTACTGGCGCATCGTGGAGGGACTCGAAGCATCAGGCGGCTTTCTGGGGTACGAACTCAACCTCTCCTGTCCCAACGACGCTCGGCTGGGGGGGCTTCCTTTCGCTCTGGATCCCGAGGCGCTACGACGGGTTGTACAGGGTGCGAGGGAACGAACCGATCGGCCGCTCCTTGTAAAACTCGCTCCAAACGTCCCCGACATCGGGCCCATCGCCGCAGGGGCGCAGGAGGCCGGTGCGGACGGCCTTACGCTGGTGAATACGATGCCGGGCTTGGTCATCGACATCCGGTCGCGGTGCGCTTCGCTCGGTGCCGGCTCGGGTGGTCTTTCTGGGCCGGCGCTGCGGGCGGTCGGGGTGCACTTAGTCCATCGGGCGCGGGCGCAAACATCCATCCCGCTCGTCGGGGTCGGCGGAATCAGCGACGGCGGGGACGCGATCCAATATCTTTTAGCAGGCGCATCACTGGTCCAAGTCGGTACCGCTACTTTTGCCGATCCTAGGACGGCACAAAATGTGGTGAAGGGGATCACTCGGTACGGGGAGAAGATGGGAGTCACGGACATTCATGACTTGATCGGGGCGTACCAAGCTCAGACTAAGGATCGTCCCGTGGGCGTGCCTGGAGCTACACGCTGACATGGCCCGAGTAATCGAGTCGCTCGTGAAGGCGCCCACGGGGGTTCTTCATCGAGTGTTGCCCCGGCGAACCCGCGGTTACGCTCTCGGTGTGACGATCAGCGTCGCCGTAGGCATCGGGGCTCCTGCCGCGTGCCTGGCACAAACCCTCGAACAGGCCGCCGGCCGATTCGCGGCGCAGTGGGCCGCTGGCGACGTATCGCGGCTGCAAAGCGGGTTCTCCCAGAATGGACTGCGCCTCCAGTGGGAGGCTAGACCTCTCGGCGCGCTCGGCCCTCCGCGTGCCGGCGCCTCCATACGTGGGTATCTGGAAAACCGTGAAGCCACTTCGGCAAGCGTATCTCGCGTGAGTGAAGTGGGTGGTGTGCCCCCGCGAGGGTTTGCTGAAATTCGGTGGGAATCGAGGATCCGGGGAATGTCCGAAATCATTGTACGAACCGTGTTCGTCGCCTTCGTAAACGAGGGTGGGACTTGGCGGGTGGACGAGGTTCGGGTTCTTCCAAGCAGGCGTCTTTGACGGCATCCTTCCTGGTGACGGGGCGATCGGCCCGTCGCCGAATCATACACAATGGACCAACTCTCACACTGACGACGAAATGGCCCTGAGACTCTACGACACACTCACCCGCTCGGTCCGGGATTTCGAGCCCGCCGACCCGCCCCTCGTCCGAATGTACGCCTGTGGCCCCACGGTATACGACCACGCACATATCGGTAATTACCGGAGCTTTCTGGCCTACGATCTGCTCCACCGTTACCTGAAGTGGTCGGGCTACGACGTGAACTTCGTCATGAACCTGACGGATGTGGACGACAAAACGATCCGGTGCGCGTCCTGGGCGGGCCAGAATGTGCGGGAGTACACCGCTCCGTTCACCCGGGCCATCATGGCGGACGCGGAGGCGCTCGGGATTCTCCCAGCCCGAAGTTATCCGTTGGCGACAAGCTACGTCCCGCAGATGATTTCGTGGACCGAACGACTCATCGAGAAAGGCCTCGCCTACGCTGCAGAGGACGGTTCAGTCTACTTTTCCATCGCCGCGTTTCCTGCCTATGGCCGCCTCAAGGGACTGGACCCCGAGTCCACACGCCCGGGTGCGCGAGTCCGAGACGACGACTACGAGAAGGAGAATGTTCGCGACTTCGCGCTCTGGAAGGCGTCCAAGCCCGAGGACCAGGAGGTAGGCGCGGCCTGGGACTCTCCTTGGGGGGGAGGGCGGCCCGGTTGGCATTTGGAGTGTTCTGTCATGAGCATCTCCGAGCTTGGAGAAACGCTGGACATCCATATGGGCGGCGAGGACCTGGTCTTTCCGCATCACGAAAACGAGATCGCTCAGTCCGAGGGTGTAACCGGCAAACCCTTCTCGCGTCATTGGGTGCACGTAAAACATCTGGTCGTCGAGGGCGTGAAGATGTCCAAGTCCCTCGGCAACACCATCACGCTGCACCAGCTCCTGGACGAGGGGGTCGAGCCGGCCGCGATCCGTCATCAGTTGCTCGGCGCCCACTACCGGCGGGAGCTGAACTTCACGCGGGATGGTCTCGTGGCGTCGGCCACGGCCGTTCAGCGCCTCCTGGACTTCGAGGCGCGGTTGGCGGGGACCGTCGGCGTCGACGGTGTGGACGGGGAGGATGGACCCGGCGTCGGTCCGTTGGCCCGCCTCGCCAATGAAGCTGTAGCGGCCTTTCGTGCGGCGCTCGAAGACGACCTCAACTCAGCCGAAGCCCTCGCCGCCTTGTTCGTCTTCGTGAACCGAGTGAACGGCGAATTGGACGCGGCTTCGGACGTCGCCCAGTCGGATCTGCAAACCGCCCGGGGGGCGCTCGTTTCGATGGACGAGGTGATGGGGCTACTCAGCGTCGCTCGGAAGGGACGTACGGTGGACGACGGCCTCGCGGCCCGGATCAATGCGCTGATCGCCGAGCGCGAGACCGCTCGGGCGGACCGGGATTTTGCGCGGGCAGACGCCATCCGAGACGAGTTGGAAGAGAGCGGCATCGTGCTGGAGGATGGAGCGGGGGGCACACGCTGGAAACGAGTGCGGTGAGCTCGAGCGTTACCAATCCCGTCGTGGAGGAGTGGCGATTCTCGCTACGGCGGCTATACGAGTGGTATGAGCGCCGACGACCATCGCCGTATGTCTTCTATCCGACGCTGTTTCTGTTCTTCATACTTCTGAATGACGCGAGCTACTGGTTGGCCATGATCACGGCCTTCCCTGAGTTGCTCGTCGGTCGGTTCGGTGCCTACTACTTCAAGATCCAGTTTCCGGTCGCGACGCTGGGCGCCCTCTTCGACAGCCTGTCGTTCTTCGTAACGCTGTACATCATCCGGAAGGCGCTGACTTATTGGCGACTTGTTCAGGAAGTACATGCGATCTTGATTTAGTAAAATATTATTTGATAACGACTTGCTGGCGTAGCTCAACTGGTAGAGCAGCTGCCTTGTAAGCAGCAGGTTAACGGTTCGAGTCCGTTCGCCAGCTTTCTATAAGATGAATTACTGCAACTACTTATGTGGTTG
>Ga0209501_10000748_pt1 | contig 38130 bp, 39 predicted proteins | sample ArcticOcean_MG_C_4_FD_187434 | JGI IMG/M metagenome (GOLD analysis project Ga0209501, IMG submission 187434) | Marine microbial communities from western Arctic Ocean - ArcticOcean_MG_CB4_134 (SPAdes) (version 2) | ecosystem: Environmental > Aquatic > Marine > Oceanic | place: Arctic Ocean...
GCTGAATTTAATAATTGTAAAAATATATTCCAAGGCCACAGAGCCCCCACAATATAGCAATCATTAGGTGAGTATTTCTAATAAAGAAATTGTCATTTTCAGAATTTGATTTGATATTATTTTCTTCGTTTGCCATAACTTACTGCTGTATTCCAACGTTAACTATTAATGTAAAACACCATGTTTTAAATCAGTGTTTGGGTGTAATCTATTAAGCGTTTCAACACACCAAGTTCTACGTGATTTATCTTCGTCTAGTAAACCTATTTGTAAAATTGTTTTACTAGTATCATGAGTCTCTTCAGCCTTAGCTAAAGACAAACCTTCTTTGCCAAACATTGCTGGCAATGCCATTGAAGATGAATACTGATTAATGATTAATGATTAATGATTAATGATTAATGATTAATGATTTTATGGCGCTGATTGCTAGATTGAAAATTTAAGCTTTGTTTATGGAAAACTTTTAAAGGCTCTTCTCCTTGAAAGTTAATTTCATATTGCATATGCAAAGTTATGACACCTTCAGTATCTACAAGTTTCGAAATTTCCATGTGTAATGATTTTTTAAATTGAGCCTTTAAATAATTTTTGTTTGGTAGTCGAACAAACTTATAAAATAACCTTGGAATATCAACTTCCTGTCCATTCTCTACCCACATTCTTGTTAACTTGATAGCGTTTTTATCTCGTAAATCAAGGTCGTAAGGAACATAGATTGTAGGCTCAAAATACAAGTATTTTTCAATCATGTTGTTAGCATTATCGAAATTTTTTTCATTTTGTTTCTGTCTTTCCTCATTAATCTATGGCTGTTAGTACTTGATATTGCTCAGGCGTTAAAGTCGGTAATCGCTTAATAAAAGCAACCATGGCCCATATTCTTTCATCACTGTGAGTTTTACCCCAAGCTGGCATCCCTGAAGCTTTTATGCCGTGTTTAATCACCCAAAAATTCTGCCTTGCAAGCTCTTCATCAGTACCGTGTTGATGAGTTTCATGCGAAATACTTAAATTAGGTGGTTGAGGATACAGCCCAATGCTCATATCACTTTCTTCTAATCCAGGTTTTAGATGACAGCTTGAGCACATATATTCATAATCTGCTCCTCCCATTAACAACAACTCAGGACTTTCCAAATCAGGTACTTTGATATGTTGAGCCGATTTCTTTATGGATGCCTCCCTAGTTTCTTCAAGAAGCCAATAAACAATATCACTGTGAGGTTCATCTGCGGCTACATTCACTATCCCTGAATACATGACAGTGGCTGCACTAGCTCCTCCCAATAGCAATAATATCAATAGAATTTTAAGAGCTTTCATAACAATTCCTTACTTTAAAAGTCACTTAATACGAGCTTCAATTAAGTGACTTTTAATATTTAATTAATGGTTCTGGTGATCATCATTATTAGCTTTTTTATTTTCCTTTTTTTCCATTTTACTGTGATCCATTTCTTTCATTTTGCTGTGATCCATTTTCTCCATTGAAGATTTTGATTGCTTCATACACTTTTTCATCATTGCAACTGCAACAGGGTCTTTCATATCCATCTTGCTATGATCCATTTTGCTACAATCAGCTTTTTCTGCTTTTTTTGCATGCATTGCTGGATCATGAGCGGATGCATTCATTGATAAAGTAATTGCTGGTACTAATATCAAAGCGATTTTTCCTACAGTTTTAATAAAGTTAGTTTTCATGGTTTTCTCCTACGTTTTTGATTAAGATTAATTTATTTAAATTCATCGAATGCAATATTAGTTGCATCAACATTCTTGGTTTTTAAAAGGTTTATCGTTGCAGACATCATATTTGGTGGGCCGCATAGATAAAATTCGACACCATCAATTTGGCAAATTTTGTCAATATTTGATGTGAGTAAATCTTGAACATACCCCTTTGCTCCTGACCAGTTGTTATGCGGCCTGGACAGAACAGGGTAGTAATAAAAGTTTGGATATTTTCTAGATAGCCTGTAAAGCTCATCTTTATATAACAAGTCTTCCTCAGTTCTAGCACCATAGAAAAAATAGATACCTCTAGCTTCCTTTCTTTCTTTTTGGCGGAAGCACAATTGCTCTTCAATCAATGATTTCAATGGTGCCATTCCAGAGCCTGCTCCGATGAGCATCATTGTTTTATTACTTGAAGGTTTAGCGTAAAAATCTTCAAATGGGCCAGCCGCTTCTATTGTTTGCCCTAGCCCCAAATTGCATATGTAGCTAGAACCTACACCGGGATATATACTTTTATTTGGAGCATTTTGAATTTTGACGGTAAACTTTAACTCGTTAGTACCAGCTTCAATCTGCCCATCACCATTAGCTAGAGAATAGCTTCGACTACAAGCTTGATGCTCATACTCTAAATACTCAATACCACGCCAATGGTATTTGAAAGCGTCAGGAAGACGCGCTGGTATAGATACTCCTTTAGCTGGTGGTATATAGAAACGAAGATGAGCACCTGCTTTGAATTTTAATTTCTCACCACCAAGCACTTTAAAACGCAACTCTTTTATATAGGGACTAATAAACTCACTATGCGTTAATTCAAGAAGGTATTTTTTGGCTTTAGTAACGTCAATTAATGTTAACCTCTTTGTTTCTGTTGCATCATGTTGACAAGCCAATCTGTAACCTTGTTGCAATTGTTCCTTTGTTAAAAGTACATGCTCTGCTGAAGTGACTTTAACACTGCTATCAAGACGTACTTTACATTGGCCACAAGTCCCGCCACCGCCACAGGTTGATGACAAAGCAATATCATGATTAATTAAACCGTCAAGTAAGTTGGTATTAGTAGCTAAATCGAATTCCCCGATAGGCTCCAGATCTTTATCAAATAGCGCCAAAGTTCGACTTTTGTTGCCAAAGCGAACTTTGTATTGACCATTAAAGAGCAGCTCAATAGTCCAAATAAAGCCAGTTAAGGAAAAGAAAAGCGTGAAAAGAGAAAATAAAATGATTTGAACATTATTGAAGCTTCCTTCAGTGCCATAATCCATAAAGTGAAGCATAAAGAAAATATCAACAAACCGTTTATCATCATTACTATGTTTAATTATTCGACCAGAACCAGCATCAATATAAACGCTAGTTTGAATATAATCAGCATAGTTAACTTGCCACACTTCATTTTGCTCACGAGGTATATCTTCATATGGAGGTGATAATTTAACTGCATTTTTAATCACACCTTTACCATTGTAGGAAGATTGGGCCAGTTTTCTAACCATAGTTTCATCAATAACGACTGGCTCAGCGGTGTACGCATCAACCAAAGAGTAGTCATTGTCAAAATGGCTATATAAACCTTTATTATGAGTTAACAAATAGTAAGGGTGCTCTAATAGTGATATTTGTTTTAACGATACGACTTGTTTTGATTGAGATAAGACAAGTTGTGGTTCAACTAACCTATTAATATCAACTTGGGCAACAACGGGAGTTTGTTTATATTGATTTCCTGAAGCCTTTTGATGATCCATCAAATTAAAATATAAGCCTGTTCCTAACCATACTAGTAGTTGTAGGCCAACCAACAAGGATAGCCACTTATGTAGCTTTTTAAGGAATAACATTATCTAGCTACTCCCATACTTTTATCTAATGTATTTTTTACTCTGTTTTTGAAAATAACAAAGTAACTCAATACACCACCAGTAATTGCCGCAAAAATAGAAAAAAGTGTGAACCAAAAAAGTAGTTTATTACTTGGATCTTCTTCTTCGTAATCCATGACATGCAAACTAAACATCAAATCAAAGATTCGCCAAAATTCATGTCGCTTACTGACAAGCTTTCCTGTTTGAGCTGAAACATATATCGACGGACTGCCAAAATCATCAAAGTTAACCCGCCAAGCAGGTAATGCTCGACGGCTTAATTCAAACGGTGGATTTTCTGTAATCAATTCAGACTCAAGGACCGCACCATCACCACTGTAATAGTGTTTTGCAGCGCTAATAGCTACGACTTTGTTTAAGGGAGAAATCTTCTCCCCATTACTAGCATTTACAACATATTTTTCGTCATGCTCTGTAAAACGATAAACGGCTTGGTCTATAAAAACTTCTACGGCAATGTTTTTTGCGTCAGGATATTGCTTAGCTAATGCAGATAATGGGTAAGTAATTTCATCCACATTAACTTTAGCTTGGTGATTAACCACCAAACTATCACCATGAATATAGTCAATATCAAAAATAACCATATAGGCACCTGATATCGACCAAATCAAAAACTGCAAGCCTAAAAACAACATCAACCACCGATGAAGTTTCCGGCTAACCTTCAACGTTTTCATGCTCTATGCCTTGCTCGAAACATTTTTAATCGATGACGAACGCCACAAATAAAATAATGCAGGTAGAACAAGTAAAGTTAAAATCACCGCACTTAGCATTCCACCAACCATAGGTGCTGCAATACGACTCATCACTTCAGAACCAGTACCTGTGCCATATAATATTGGCAATAAGCCAACGATTATAGCTGCTGCGGTCATCATGACAGGACGTACACGTAAGCCTGCACCATGTAACACCGCTTGAAGGACATCAGCCTTCGTTGTTGAAATATCCTTTGACTGATGATCATTAATCATTTCGTGATAAGCCTGATTCAAATAAACCAACATAATCACACCTATCTCAACAGCAACCCCCGCTAGCGCGATAAAACCAACACCTACAGCGACAGAGAAGTTGTAGCCTTGGATATACATCAACCAAATACTACCCACCATAGCCAAAGGTAGAGTTCCCATGATCATTGCCACTTCAATAACATTTCTGAAGTTCAGATAAAGTAGAATAATAATAATGAACAAGGTTAACGGCACTACATAAGTCAATTTAGCTTTGGCACGTTGCATATACTCATATTGACCAGCCCACGCAATTGAGTAGCCAGCAGGAAGTTTTAGCTTATCTTCAACAACCTTTTGTGCATCAACAACGTAACTACCAACATCCACACCTTCAATGTCTACAAATGCCCAACCATTTAATCTTGCATTTTCTGACTTTATTCCCGGAGGGCCGTCTTCAACGAGCACATTCGCAACATCGCCTAATGAGATCCTTTGCCCATTTGGTGTCACTATTGGTAGCAAAGATAATGTTTCAGGCGAATCACGATAGTCTTGTGGGTAACGTAAACTCACTGGATAGCGTTCTAAGCCTTCAACAGTTTTGGTGACATTCATACCACCAATGGCCGTAGCAACAACCTGCTGAATTTCGCTAATATTTAAACCATAACGAGCTGCTTTAGCGCGTTGTATATCAACTTTAACGTAACGCCCACCAGCTACACGCTCTGAATATACTGATGCTGTTCCAGGTACATCTTTCAAAATAACTTCTAATTGTTTGCCGATGTCCTGAATTACCGATAAGTCAGGTCCTGCGACTTTAATACCAACAGGTGTCTTAATACCCGTAGCTAACATATCAATACGTGTTTTTATTGGCATCACCCACGCATTAGTTACCCCAGGGAGCTTAACTAAACCATCTAGCTCTTTTTTCAAACTCTCAGTAGTAACACCTTCTCGCCACTCTGAACGAGGCTTTAATTGAATAAAAGTTTCAATCATTGTTAAAGGCGCTGGATCAGTAGCAGTTTCCGCTCTACCTACTTTACCAAACACAGTTTTAACTTCTGGAACTGTTTTAATCAGCTTATCCGTTTGTTGTAACAGTTGACGTGCTTGCCCTATCGAAATACCAGGATAAGTTGTAGGCATATACATTAAGTCACCTTCATCAAGTGGAGGGATAAATTCACTACCAATCTTGTCAAGTGGATATATACCAATAGCAAGAACTGCCAATGCTGCTACTAAAGTTGTCTTTGGAAAAAGTAATACCGTTTTTAGAGCAGGCATATAGATAAAGGTTAAAAAGCGATTCACCGGGTTTTTATGCTCAGGTAAAACCTTACCCCTTATAAAATACCCCATCAGTACAGGGACTAATGTAATCGCTAATGCCGCTGATGCTGCCATCGCATACGTTTTAGTAAAGGCAAGCGGAGCAAACATTCGCCCCTCTTGAGCTTCCAAGGTAAAAACAGGAACAAAACTCACCGTAATAATTAACAAGCTAAAGAATAGAGCAGGACCAACTTCACTGGCCGACTCCACTACTATTTTCCAGCGGTTTTCATTAGTTAACGGTGTTTTTTCCATGTGCTTGTGCATATTTTCTATCATTACAATAGCACCGTCGATCATGGCACCAATCGCAATTGCAATTCCTCCTAGCGACATAATATTCGCATTAAGACCTTGCATATGCATAACGATAAATGCCGTCAATATCCCTACAGGTAAACTCACAATGGCGACTAGTGACGAGCGGACATGAAATAAGAAAATGATACAAACTAGCGCCACAACGCCAAATTCTTCTAATAGCTTATAAGCTAAGTTATCAACAGCCCTTTCAATTAATGCAGAGCGATCATAAACAGGAACAATTTCAACCCCTTCAGGTAAGCCTTTCTTTAGTTGCTCTAGCTTTTCTTTAACACCATTAATGACTTGCTGAGCATTTTCTCCAAAGCGCATAACGACGATACCACCAACAGTTTCTCCTTCACCGTTAAGCTCAGCGATACCTCGACGCATTTGTGGGCCAGTCCCAATATCTGCAACATCTTTTAGTAATAGAGGTGTGCCATTTTCATTTACTCCTAAAGGTATATTCTCTAAATCTTCAACACTTTTGAGATAACCAGTTGCTCTAACCATGTACTCGGCTTCTGCCATTTCAACAACAGATGCCCCGATCTCTTGGTTACCTTGCTTAATAGCCATTTGAATATGTGAAAGAGGGATCCCAAATGCTCTTAATTTTTCAGGATTAATTCTTACTTGGTATTGCTTAACCATACCGCCAAGTGCAGTAACTTCTGATACGCCAGGGACAGTTTGCAATTCATATTTTAAAAACCAATCTTGTAAACTGCGCAATTGACTTAAGTCTTGTTGACCCGTTTTATCAACTAAGGCGTATAAATATACCCAACCTACGCCTGTAGCATCAGGTCCTAATTGCGGTCGTGCATTGCTGGGTAAGCTAGGGGCTACTTGACTTAAATATTCAAGTACTCGCGAACGCGCCCAATACAAATCTGTATCTTCATCAAAGATGACATACACGTAAGAGTCACCAAAAAAAGAATAACCTCGAACAGTCACAGCGCCAGGAACTGACAGCATTGCAGTAGTCATCGGATAGGTAACCTGGTCTTCAACAACTTGTGGGGCTTGACCAGGGTAACTTGTTTTAATAATTACTTGCACATCAGATAAATCAGGCAGTGCATCAATAGGCGTTTTATTAACAGAATATAAACCAATGCCTACGAGTAAAAAGGTAGCGAGTAATACAAAAAATCGATTACCAACGGACCAACGTATTATAGAAGCAATCATAATAATCTAACTCCTATATTAGTGGTTTGAATGATCAACAACAGGTGCTTCTAATCTAGAAGTTTCACCCTGTTCATCACCTTGCCCTAGTGGGGCAATTTCAAAAATTACAAAATGTTCACCACGCACTTCAAAAGTAAACTTAACTTCCATCCCCTCAGAAAGTCCTTCAAGGCTAACATTGTGCCCTGTAATGAAATCTAAAGTAGCCGCAGGTCGTCCCCATTTTTCAATAGCAGATCGACTAATGTTCACCATTCCATGATCAATCATTAACGAGTTAATTGTTCCAGTAACTGTCGCTGACGAGTCATCTGACACTTCTTCAGTTACTTGGCTTGTATCACTTTCACTCATGTCGTCAGGAACATGGATGTTGCTAATTTTATAATCACCATTATCTTCTTTTGTCACTTCAACATGTAAACTCATTCCTTCACTAAGTAATGAGAAATCGACACTGTCCGATGCTATGAAATCCATCGTCATTTCTGGCCATTCCCATTCAGGTATCGCCTCATGAGCTAAAGTTAACATTTTATGATCTGCCATCATGCTCTCTATAGAAGCTTGAACCCAAACAGAAGAAGGCATTGAAGCATCCGCTTCATCAACATCGCTATTCATTCGCTTGAAGTCTGAAGACTTACTCGATTCTGAATCTAATAAGAACTGTGCAGAACTAACAACTTTTTCCCCATCACGCACCCCTTCAAGTATCTCAACACTTTCGCTATCGTATCGACCTACAGATACTGCAACCGATTTAAAACTCCCCTCACCTAAGGCGAGAACAACTCTATCTTGGTTTCCAGTTCTAATAAGTGCTTCTTTAGGTATCAATAAAACTTGTTCATCACCCGTTGTGTGAATCGCAATTTGAGCAAACATATTTGGTTTGAATTCACCATCTTCATTTTTAAAACGAAGACGTACTTTCACTGTACGAGTTTTTGCATCTAGTGTCGGATAAATATAATCAACTTTTCCTTGCCATGTTTTTCCTGGTAAGTAATCAAGAGTCATGGTTACTGGGGTGCCTGTTTTGACTTGACCCGCTTGACGTTCAAACACCTCAGCTTCAACCCACACTTCCGATAAATCACCAATTGACATTAAAGTAGAGCCAGGCTTAACATAAAATCCTTCACGTATTTTTAAGTTTTCCACCACGCCATTTTGTGGAGAATAAAAAGTAATTGTTTGCTGTACTTTCTTTGTTTTCTTAAGTTTTACTATTGATGATTTTGGAAGTTGTAATGCTGACAATCGATTTTCAGCCGCACTTATTAATCGGCTATTTTTACGATCTAATGCCAATAATAATTCTTCTTGGGCATTAACTAATTCAGGGGAATAAATTTCATAAAGGGGTTGCCCTTTCTTAACAGGATCTCCAATAGCCTTAACATATAGCTTTTCAATCCATCCTTGTACTCGTGGATGAATATGAACTAACTTATCTTCATCATAAGTAACATAGCCAACTGTATTTATTTCGGTGTGCAATGATTTATAACTAACTATTGCCGTTCTTACACCGAGGTTATTTACAACATCAGGAGAGATACGAATGGTTCCGGGACCTTCATCAGGTCCTTTACCACCATCGTCGTATACAGGTACTAAATCCATACCCATTGGTGATTTCCCTGGCTTATCTCTTTTGTAGTTCGCGTCCATTGGAGCTACCCAATAAAGCGGCTTCTTTTCAGCCGTTACAACAGAGCTTGCTTCTCCACTATTTGTCGGGGCCATAAAACTATAAACCCCAAATGTTAAAAAGCCACCGATAACCATGCCAATTACTATTGGCTTAATATTGTTGTTCATTATTCTTCTCCCGAAATAACAGTGAAACCACTATTATTTGATAAATTCATATTATTGTTACTAACGACAGGATCTATGCTGCCTATAAAAAGGTAATTAAGTTCTAGTAATAACTTCTGCTCTTCGACATTAAGAGTTAACTCATCTATTTCCGCATTTAATACAGCGATTCGTGAGCGAACCACTTCGGCAAAGTCACCATCATCATTGGTGTAGGCTGTTAGTGAAGCTTCAGCTTGATCGTGGATTTGAGGCAGTAGCTTGTCTTTGTATAAGTTCTGTCTATCTTTCAATCGAAGTAAGCGCCCTTTGGCACTGGAGTATGATGCGAGCAATTTTCTCATCAATAATAGTTTTTCAGTTTTTATTGCTTCTGTTTTTGAAATAGCTGACTTAACTTCTTTGTCCTGTCTATTATCTGTAAAAAGCGGCAAGTCAAAAGTAACCCCTACAGAGAACAAGTCCGCTCGACTATTTCCCATTGGATCATCATCACGGTAACCATAACTAGCATTTACTCCCCACTCAGGTTTGTATTTTTGCTTTGCCAATTTGATTCCAGTTTTTGTTGATTTAATTTTCTTTTCAACTGCAACAAGTGAAGGGTGGTTAGCAATATACTTAGCCAGTTCACTAGGGCGTAACCAGCTATTATTTAGAACTATATTGCTATTTACTAAGTCAATCTGAGGCAATTGCTTAGTCAAAACAATATTATGGAGCTGAAAATCATCATCTACATAAGTTTCACTTTGAGAATTATTCTCAATAGAAAATTCTGCTAACCATTGAGACAACATACCTTCAAAGCGGTTTTGTTGTTGACCTAAAACATCTAACCGATCTTCTAACCTTGTAAGCTCTAATTGCGCTCTTACGATATCTTGCTGTCTTGTTTTACCTAAAGCAGACGAATAACTTGCTTCTGCAATATCCGCTAACTGTTCAAAAAGCGCTCTGTTTTTTTCAATTAAAGCAATACTTTCTTGAACTCTGTATGCATTCAACCAAAGGCTACCAACAGTAACAGCTACTTTGGATTCTCGATCTTTTCGTTGATACGGGAATGATTCACTTTCAATCTTGAGTTGTTCTCGCTTAATCAATAATGTATCCCCACGAGGAAACATTTGAGATATACCCACTTTCGCTTGAGTCATACCCTCTTGCCCGAAATCAAACCCATTAACAGGTAAGTTTGCTAAACCAAGCGAAACTTTTGGGTCTGGTAATGTACCTACGGCTGTACTCATCGCTTCAATAGCAGCTTGCTTATGAATATTTCCCGTTAACCATGGGTCATTTTTCTGCGCAGACTTGATAGCTTTTTCAAAAGTTAAGGCTGAACTAGAAGTAATAGTAGGAATATCAGCAGAATTTGCAGTTAGCACTGTAAGAGCTAACATACCTGCACAGCATTTCACGCTTAAACTTCTGATATCTTTTAATTTATTCATTAAAACTGCTCCTCATAAGATTGAACGCTGGCATAGACCTCATAAGCGCCCCCTTTCTTAAGTAATAACACTTTATAAGGTTGAAATTTATCCCCTACTTCCATACCGGGAGTTCCCGCTGGCATTGCAGGAACAGATAATCCAATAACATCGTCAGCGTGTTTTTCTTTTAAAAATTTATGAATAAATTTGGCAGGAACATGCCCTTCAAATGCATAACCATCTTTTGATATAGCGGTATGACAAGAACGGTATCGAGGCTCTATTCCTTTCTCTTCTTTAACCGCTGTAAAATTTTGATAATTATGGACTTTTGATTCGAACCCTTGCTCATTTATATGGCTAACCCATTTTTTGCAGCAACCACATGTAGGACTCTTATAAACCTCTAAAAGAATAGGATGAGGTTTAGCATTTTGTGTTTTAGATGAAGTCACTGAAACTTCTTCTTTTGAACAACTTGCAATAGCAATGACTAAAGTAAAGGCTGCAACAGCCTTTAACGTGAATTTTTTGGAAAACATAACCCCCCCAAAGGGATATCAATTAATATTTGAATTGATTAGGTTATTCTTGATTTTGCTTAAAAATACTTAAACGCAGAGATCAAAAAGCCTAATACAGATAATTTTCATATAAGTGAGCCAAATTTTAGGCACAATTATTCTGTATTTAGCTTAGTATTGGAGGTCTATATAGAGATGATGATGATTGACTTTGAGCCAAGTTTGAATATGAGAATATTTTTGATGATAAATCAATAAAGAGACTGTCACCTGTGTCTTTCATTAGTGTAGCGATACTTGAGCAACCCCCAGTAAAACAACTACAACTTTTCACACAACAGTCATCTTCTGCTTCATCTGACTCATCAGATGAATGACTCATCATTGAATGGTCAATATGGTCAATATGGTCCATCATTGACATATTTTGCATTTGCTTCTGCCCACTATTTCCCTTCATACTCATCATATGATAAGACATAACAGTAGACGCAACCGCTTGACCAACAAAGGTCAAACAGACTAGCAGTACCATTAATGTTTTAGAGAAATTAGAATTCACAGCTAACCAACAAAATATTTCAATTAATCATATAATTGCATAATAAACACTACCTTTCAACAGATTAATATAAATAAAGTATAACTTAGTAGCTACCTGCAAGAAAATATTAGTGTTATGAAGGTCTTTAACAACCTAGGATGAGCCTTCGATTACCACAGGTGAAGCAGATGATGTTTTAGGTAGAGCTGAATGGTTGGGTTGGAGGCGATATGGGCAATCCTATGATTTCACCTAATGATCCTATTTTTTGGATGCATCATGCTCAAATTGATAGGATTTGGAGTGAATGGCAAAAGAGAAACCCCGGAGAAAAACCATACTTAGAAGGTTTAGAAAGAAAACTTGCCCCCTGGGATGTGATATATGACATTGATACTATAGATGATATTTCTAATCTTGGAGATGATAGCTATGAATACGAAGGGCCTAATCCTTTCTAACGGTATAGCTCAGCAGAGTTTAATTTGTACACTGAACGAACTCTTCAGTTGGTAAATCACCTGTTAAGCTGAAAATCATTTAACAACTTAACAGGTAATATGACCATCAACATATCTCTAAAAAACAACAATAGCATTTAAAAGTTGTATTTGTAGCCTAAGCTCAAAGTTAGAGGTTTTCCAACCATAATTGAACCATGAGTACGTGATGTCATATAGCTTTCGTCTAATAAATTATCGACGGTGAAATTCACTTGTTGGTTTTTAGTTAAATCATAATTTGCAACAAAATCAACGACAGTATGGGCATCAATACCTTCATTAATAGCACCTCGACCAGCCACTGTCCTCATTTCTCCAGTATAACGAACTAACAAATTTGATTGCCATTGCTCCCCTTCTAAACCAATAACAAACTGAAACTGATTTTCTGGAACATAAGGAAATTCATCACCAGACTGTACATCCCCCCAGAAATCCGATTCGAATGTATTCAAAAATTCACTCTGGGAACGAGTGTAGGTAAAGTCTATTGGCATGGTTATATTTCCAAAATTAACCAAGTAACCTGCTTTCATTTCAATTCCGTATACTTTTACTTCACCCGCATTATATTGATCGCCAATATTTTCATCGTCACAATTCTGGCTCTCAGTACAGTTACCATGCATATTGTCATAATCAGATAGAAATAAAATAGCCTCTATATTGACGTTATCATTATTAAATCTAGCTCCAAACTCATAATTCATACTTTCTTCATTCGTAGCATCTTCATTACCTGGAGCAGGGGGAGCAAATCCTTTTTGTACGCCACCCAACAAGACCAATTCATCAGTCTGGACTTCCCATAGTTTACTAGACACACAATAAGTTACATTGTAACTTCTAATAAGAGGTGTTTTATGAGCAAAGGCAAACGGTATACCCAAGAGTTTAAAGAAGCGGCTGTTAAACAAATTACTGAGCGTGGATATTCAGTTGCAGAAGTCGCTGAACGATTAGATATTTCTACCAAAACGTTATATCACTGGCGGAGCCAGTTATCAGATAAACCTAAGTCCGTTCAATCATCCGATGAAAAATTGAAGATCGCTTAATTAGAAGCGCAATTGAAACGTGTCACGGAGGAACGGGATATTTTAAAAAAGGCCGCAAGGTACTTTGCCAGCAACCCCGAGTAAAGTACGGCTTCATTCGTGATCACCAAGATGAGTTTTCTATTACGACGATGTGCCGCCTTTTTAAGCTGCACCGCAGTGGTTTTTATGCGTGGTTGAAAAAGCCTATAAGCGATAGAGCGCTTGAAGATAATCGCTTGTTGAAACTCATTAAAGAATTTTATGTAGCCAGTGGTGGCACGTATGGTAGCCCTTGGATACATGCAGACTTGCGTGAAGCCGGTGAGCATGCAGCGTGAACCGTGTTGCTAAGATTATGCGACAACATAAGCTTAAGGCGCAAATTGGATATAAGCGTCGCCATATTAAAAGCGGTAAGGCGTCGCGGATTGCAGATAACTTATTAGCGCGTCAATTTAACCCGCCAGCGCCAAACCAATCATGGGTGAGCGACATTACTTACATAAGAACCTATGAAGGTTTTTTATATGTGGCAACAGTAATGGATTTATTCTCTCGGTGTATTGTGGGTTGGTCGATGGATAAAAATATGGATAAGCACCTTGTTATAAAGGCACTGTTGATGGCTGTATATCAACGTCAACCGAAGGCAGACGTAATGGTGCATAGTGATCAAGGTAGTCAATACGGTAGCGCTGATTATCTCGCATTTATGAAAGAACATAATCTTGTGCCTTCAATGAGCCGCGCTGGGAACTGTCATGATAATGCGGTTGCTGAAAGCTTTTTTGCGACGATTAAAAAGCGAATAGTTAAGCGTAAGATATATTCGACACGGGAAGATGCGAAAGCTGAGATATTCAATTTTATAGAAATGTTTTACAATCCAAGAAAGCGGCATTCACACACAGGCGGTGTTTCACCTGCTAAGTTTGAGGAAGCGTACTATTCTGAGTTAAAAACTGTCTAGTGAAAGCTGGGAAGTCCAATAAGTGATCATTAACATCATAACCCTCGCGTTCTAGAAGGTCTTTTGACTTTAAGCCAAATGGGCAAATATGCTCATCTGTTGCCATTCTATAAAGCTCTGCTGATTTACTCATGTTTAGCTCCCTTTTACGTATTCTTATAAAATTTTACTTAGTATTAAAATCCGGTACAGCTCTAGGTTGTGCTTGTTCCTGAGTTTCTGCTAGGCCATTTTTTTCTATATCGTTCAGTAACCACTGCATCTCTTTAATCTCACGACGCTGTGCTTCAATTATATTTGTTGCAAGCTCTTGGACGCGCTTGTCTTTGATATTAGCTCTATCACTAGTCAGTATAGCGATTGAATGATGCGGTATCATGGCTGACATCCAAGACTGATCGTTGACCGTTATTTGCGAACGTACTAAAAATAATGCGCCTACAAAGCTAATAATGCTGATCCCTAAAACTACGCTGTTTTTCTTTTTATCCTTATACATATTTAGCATAAACAACAGCATAACTACCGCCATTGCAGCCCCCATATAAATAGCCATATAGGTACGCGTTTCACTAAAAAACACATGGCTTAGCTGATAACTATTCAAATACATTAGTACAAACATGACTAATGTTGATGTGGCTATCATTAAGAAAAATTTTAAATACTGTGACATTACAATGGCTCCTTTTCAGTTGTTCAACTTGTATTTTATTTATACTAAGGGGTATTACTTACAATTTATAAGGCGTAAGCCCACTATATATTTAATCATCGCATTAATACTTACGGCTAATTCAATAACTATGCCATAAGAGTTAAAACTGCACTGCGTATTTTCTGATATGCTTATAAGTATGTTGCTGTGAATCTTGAGTAAGTACTTCAATATTATATTTATGAAAACGATTGCCCATCTCCATACCTGGCGTGCCAACAGGCATTGCCGGAACTGTCAGCCCGATCGTTTTCTGAGGGTGTTGTTCAGCTAAAAACTGCTTTATATATTTAGCTGGCACGTGCCCTTCAAAAACATACCCATCGGCTGAAACAGCGCTATGGCATGAGCGCATATTTGGCTTTATTTGATATTGAGCTTTAATTAGCCCCATATCAGCAACATCTATTGCTTTTGTTTTAATGCCACTTTCATTAATATGCTCAATCCATTTTTTACAGCACCCACAGTTTTTACTTTTATAAACTGTCAACTCAATCTCTGTTTTATCTTTTTCTATGGCCTCTTGGACCGGCAATACACTGTGTGGGTTTTCCATACTTTTTACTGATATAGACACCGCCAACATCACTGAAAGTGCAGTTGTTATGTACGTTAATCGCATGTTACTTCCTTAATTTGACCAATGAATATGTGTGATTTTCCAGCCATTGCGGGTCTTTTTTAGAGTCATTGACTCCATACCCGTTGTGTTAATGGCTTTACCTTTGTAGCTGCCCATCGTTTCACTTCGCGAAATGGAGTAAGCGATATCACCACTTATATAAACCTGATGTTCTAATAGTTTGCTATTAACCGAACTGAGGTATTTCATATCCGCTAGCATGTGGTGATTTGCATATTCATCGGCAGAACGCTCAACGCCTCCGCCTTCAAAAATAATGACGTTATCAGCTAATAATGAGCGAGCTTTTTTTTGATCACTTTGATTTAATGCTTGGTGAAAGGCACTTACTGCTTGCGCAGCTGGGGTATCGGTACCAACAAATAACACACGCTCATTTGCATGTTCCTCATTCTTGTGTGCGCTTACAGCTAGTGAGTTCAATGCGCCAAAAAGTAATAGCGATGTTATGATTATTTTTGCAGAGTTATTAAACATGTTGCTCTCTTTTTATTAAATTAATTTGGGGGACCAACAAGTGTGGTGAACACGCTTGTTGTAATAAGTACAAAAGCAGCTATCAGCATTTCTACACTGATGGAACGTTTTAGTGTACCTACATGCTGTTTTTGGGTGATTCTCGGAACTAAAATTAGTTTGTGCCAAGCCCCCATCATAAGCATCGCGCTCACTAGTAGCAGTTTTAGCAAAATTAATTGCCCATAACTTGACGTGAACAGCGCTGATAACGAATGCAGGTAATTAAGCAAAAGCGCTAAACCTGAAATAAGCAGCACAAATACAACGATGATGGCTAAGTGCCCAAACAGGTGCATTACCTTCTTAACTTCATGAACAGATAATATGGTACAGCTTTTATATAGTGGCCACAGTGACCCCACCCAACTTGCTATTGCAATAAGGTGAAAGGTTAAAATACTTTTCACTAACCCATTTTCATTTGCACTGTGCCCAGTAAAAGTGAAGCTATAAGCGATAAACCCAAGCATGATTAGTATAACGGCACCGTTTTTATAACCTGCTATGTTATCATCTGATTTCACATTCCACATACATGCGCTAATTAGAGCAATAATAAGCGCTGGTATTCTAAACGTTGCTTGGTCACCTATGACTGATTGCCAAACAATTTCAAGCATAAAGGGGTCAAACATTCCCATAAAGCCTGATTCAGCCATTGCTCCAGCTTCTATTGGTACTTGTAAAAGTGCAGCAATACTACCTGTAACCACGCACGTAATTTGCCAACGTTTTAAGAACTGATAAAAACTAATTAAGTGATGCCCTGCAACATTGCTGTTGCCACACATAAAGCGCATTAATAAAGTGCCCGCAAGCCCTGCAATTGCGATATAGCTTGCTAGTTTTAATAAGAGTAAGAGTACTGACCATTCACTTAATTGCATTATGTTGCTACTTAATGATTATGTTTGCTGTGGGTATTAGATTGTTCTTGCATCATCTTATGCGATTCACTTTTGTGTACCATAAATCTAAACGTGTCGGTCATTTTATGTCCATCACCACCCAGTGCTGTCCATTTAACCGTGTAAGTCCCTTGGGCTAAGCTCGGTAATGACCAACTAAAGTCTGTGCTTGGGGTGGAGCTTGGTTTGAAATCAAAGTTTATTGAGTTATTTTTTTCATCTTTGATGATGACTTTTGCTAGCCTTACTTCACCACCAAAAGTTAACGAAAGTTGCTCTGGGCTTTTCATTAACATGGCTTCTTGCGCAGGTGTTGATTGCTTGAGTGATATATGCGCTGATGCGGAAAATGTAAGTACTAAACCTAAAATAGCTACTGCAGAATTAAAAAACTTCATAATTACCTCTTATTTAAAATGATTAAAACCAAAATTTAATACCCGCAACAAATGCGGTGTTGTTGCTACTTTGTCCACTTGATGTGGCATAGTCGGCGGTATTACCAAATTTATTGCTCCATTCAACGCCAATATAGGGCGCAAACTGGCGTGTAAATTCATAACGAACCCTAAAGCCAATCGCGCTGCTTGATAGGCCACTTCCAAGTTCGTTTTGTTTATCGTTTTTGCCATAAAGTGTAATTTCGGCTCGCGGTTGTATAATTAGCTTTTGCGTGAGTAATAGTTCGTACTCTGCCTCTAACGTAAATGCGGTATTGCCTCGCTCACCCACGTACGCTGTCATATCAAGTTCAAACCAGTAAGGGGCTAAACCTTGTAAGCCAAAAGCCAACCATTGCCGATTTTCACCTTCTTTATTGTAATCAAGACGAACACCTGCTTGAGTATCCCAATATGCTGATACGGCGTGACCCCATAAAATATCGGTTTGGTTTTCTTCAATACTTCCTTCGCTGAAATCACCCTCGGTTTTAATTACCAATCGATCAAAGGTAGTGCCGTACCATGCTTGTAAGTCAAATACACCTGCGTTTGCTTGCTCGTTATATTCAAGACGATCGCCTAGTAATGCGTAAAATGGATGCTCATCAGCGAGTGTTAATCGCTCATTGCCCTCAAGCGCATATGGGCCTTCTGTTAAAGTTGTTCCCGCAGAGTAAGCATGAGGGTCTCTTGCATCTTTAGGTGCATCTCCCCCTTGTGGTTGCATCTTAGCGCTACTCTTTTGTGCCATTTCACTTTGCGCTAATAAAGGGAAGCTAATTAATGAAGCCCCAGTTAACATTAATAAACCTAATGATTTAGATAGTTTTAATTGTTTCATGATACGACTACCTCTCTAAACATACCGGCATCCATATGGAATAATAAATGGCAATGCCAAGCCCAGCGACCTACATCGTGAGGGGTGGTTAAAAAGCTGATTCTTTGTGCGGGTTGAACAGGTACCGTATGACGTCGCACTTGCACATCACCTTGCTCGTTTTCTAAATCACTCCACATACCATGCAAATGCATAGGGTGCGTCATCATGGTATCGTTTTGTAAAATAACTCTTAAACGTTGGTTATGCTTCATATGCACTGGCGTGCTTTTACCAAATTCTAAGCCATCAAATGACCAGCTATAACGCTCCATGTTTCCGGTTAAATGCAGCTCAATTTCAGCTTCTGGCTCTTGCTGGTTAGTGATCCCTTCAAGTGAGTGTAAATCTGCAAGTGTTAAAACTCGGCGACCATTTTTACGTAAACCAATACCAGGATCATCAAGATTTGTTCTAGGCATATCAACGCGCATATCAACTGAAGCTCCATACTCCGTTTTTGCATGACGCACTTTAGAGCTGGCAACCGCTAATGGATTTTCAGACATACCATGTTTGCTATGATCCATCGCCATTGCACCGTGACCCATAGCGCTATGATCCATTTCTTTAGAGTTCATACCTGACATGCCAGCCATACCAGCCATTGCAGAATGCTCACCGCCGTGGGTCATATTGCCCATCATATCGGTCATCGTTAACCACTCAACAGGGTCAAGTGCAGGTACTGGCGCATCAATATTAGGCGAGCTTGATAAAGTTCCTTTTGCGTAACCAGAGCGATCCATACTTTGAGCAAAAATCGTATAGGCATCATTTTTAGGCTCAACAATTACGTCGTAGGTTTCACCAGGGCCGAATCTAAATTCATCAACTGTCACAGGTTCAACGTTTTGCCCATCTGCTTGTACAACCGTCAGTTTTAGCTCGGGGATACGCACGTCAAAAAAGCTATTACTAGAGCCATTAATAAACCTTAACCTAAGCTTTTCACCGACTTTAAATAATCCACGCCAGTTTGCCATTGGAGTACTACCGTTCATTAAAAAAGTCATTGCTGATGCAGATAAATCAGCTAAGTCTGTAGGGTTCATTCGCATCTGATTCCACATTTTTCGGCGCTGTAGAGCATTTGAAATACTGCTGCTTGAAACGTCATCGAAAAACTCTGGAACAGTGGGTTGATTGAAGTTAAATACATCACTCTGTACTTTTAATTTACGGAACAGAGCCATAGGGTCATCATCAGTCCAATCAGATAATTGAATAACATGCTCGTTATCTGCACTAATAATATCGTTTTCTCGCGGTTCAATAATTAATGCACCGTACATGCCTGTCATTTCTTGAAAGCCACTATGTGAGTGATACCAATATGTACCGCTTTGTTGTAGTTTAAATTTATAAACAAAGGTTTCGCCCGGCATAATGCCTTTAAAGCTGATACCTGGTACGCCATCCATTTGATACGGTAAAATAATGCCATGCCAATGAATTGAACTCGGTACTGATAACTTATTTGTTACTCTAATAGTAACATCATCGCCTTCTTTGAGGCGCAAGGTAGGGGCGGGTATAGATCCATTGATAGTTGTCGCCATACGTATTACGCCAGTAAAGTTAACCGGCGATTCATCTATAACGAGATCAATTACTTCGCCGCTAAGTTCGGGCACAGTGCCTGTTATTGTTCCTGCTACTAAAGATGATGCAGCATGTAATACACTCGGAAAAGCCGCAAGTACACCTCCTGCAATTAAGCCTTGAACAAATCGTCTTCGTGGTGTGCTAACCTGTTGTGATGACTTTTTAAACCCCATTTCCTTACTCCTTCATAGCAGAATATGTATTGAGTATAGAAAATAGACCTGTCTTTAACATGACGCGAACATTACAAAGTTGTAATCTTGGTGTCATGTTGCTGTAGTGACAGATACTGCATAATATTTGCAGAGGTAGTTGTTAGGACTTTAATGAAGGAATAGTATGCGCTTATTAGTTGTTGAAGATGAAGCAAAAACGGGAGATTATTTAAAACAGGGACTCAGTGAAGCTGGTTTTCAGGTTTCTTTGACGCGCAATGGTCTTGACGGTCATCACCTAGCAATGACCGAATTGTTTGATGTAATAATACTTGATGTTATGTTACCTGACGTATCAGGTTGGAAAATTTTACAGTCGCTACGTGAAGCAGATAACAAAACCCCAGTACTATTTTTATCTGCTCGCGATAGCATAGACGATAGAGTAAAGGGGCTCGAACTTGGTGCTGATGACTATTTAATAAAGCCTTTTGCTTTTGCTGAAGTTTTAGCAAGAGTACGTACTCTTATTCGCCGTCGTGCAGTGCAAACAGTTGACGATATACTGATCGTTGCTGATTTAGAAATGGATATTCCAAAGCGAAAAATACAACGTGCAGGCAAGCGTATTTTATTGAGTAATAAAGAGTTTAGCTTACTTGAACTATTGTTACGGCGCGAAGGTGAAGTATTGCCACGTTCGTTAATTGCTTCTCAAGTATGGGATATGAATTTTGATAGTGACACCAATGTGATTGATGTTGCCATTCGTAGACTAAGAGCAAAAGTTGATGATGACTTTACTGTTAAATTAATTCATACAGTTCGTGGTATGGGCTATAAATTAGAGGTTGAAACTGATGACTATTAAGTCACGACCTTTATCACTTACGATGCGTGTTGTGTTGTTTGTGGCTGTAACCGTTATTGCGTGCTTAACTTTAGTTGCTTTTTTAATAAATAGTTCAATAAAGCATCATTTTTTTCAGCAAGATAGCAGTGAACTACATGTTATTAATCAATCTATTGAATTTGTTTTAACACAACAGTATAAATCAAACCTGAAGCTTAAAAATGAATTATCTAACGCTGTTGCGGGTCATCACGGTGTTTACTATCAGGTAAATACTGCAAAAGGAGATCTCATTTTTCAAAGCTCTGAACGAGATTTTAGTGATTTTGCAATGAGTGCAAAGGCTTCAACTGGCTTTAACAGTAACAACATTATCTCATGGCAAAATGGTACTCACACCTACCGAGCTCTGGTGAATAATTTAAGTACTGGGCAACAGCAATACAAGATTACTACAGCGATAGACATGAGCTTTCATTTACACTTTCTCAATCAATTTCAGCAAAGCCTTTGGGCTATTATGTTTGGTTCAGCTGTACTCATTTTATTGGTGGCTTGGTTTGCTATACATCAAGGATTAAACCCTTTACGAGGTGTAAGTCAGAAAATGCATGATATCCAAACTAATAAAATGGATGTAAGGCCTGATGAAAATAAAGTGCCTATTGAGCTTGTTAATATGGTGCAATCTTTCAATTTAATGCTAGACAGGCTTCAAGGTGAATTTATCCGGCTATCAAATTTTTCTAGTGATATTGCTCATGAACTACGCACACCTCTTACCAATATAATAACTCAAACGCAGGTTGGCCTATCTAAAAAAAGGCAATCCGAAGAGTACCAAGAGTTATTATTTTCTAATCTAGAAGAGTTGGAACGACTAACTAAGATGGTTAGTGACATGCTTTGGCTGGCAAAAACCCAAAACGGCCTAATTAAACCAACCCAAGACATTTTATCCAGCCATGAAGAAATTGAAGCGCTGTTTGAATATTTTGATGCTTTAGCTGAAGAATCATCGCTGATACTTAATAAAGCAGGTGAAAACATCAGTTTTTATTGTGATAAACTACATTTTCGTCAATTGTTATCAAACCTGTTATCGAATGCTATAAGATATGCACCGAAGGGGTCATCAATTACGGTAAGTAGTGAAATAACATCTGTTGAAAAAGTATGTATCTGTGTGAGTAATACCGGCGAGAAAATACCTTCTGCACATTTACCTTATTTATTTGACCGCTTTTATCGACCAGATAAGTCTCGGCAACGCCATAGTGATGGAGCCGGTTTAGGGCTTGCAATAGTTAAAGCTCTAGCGCAAGCAAACAGTGGTGATGTAGAGGTCAGTTCAAATAATCAAACTACCAGCTTTAAAGTTTTTTTTAATTTAGCTAAAAGCTAATTATTAAAATTAATAACTCAATGTTTGCTCTCAGCATTTTGGCGAAGTTTAACTAAGTGTTGTGAGTTAAAGCACTCGATTCAGTACACTGATTAAATCGTTTCACAGGTGTTTCGTAGTCTAAGAAGAGCAATTTAGGTACTTCGCTATTTCTCTGAATGATTTACCTGCTGCTACGTAAGCGTATAGCTAACGACACCTAGCCTTGCTTAATATTCCAAGGTAGCAGTGGCTCAAGGTTACTTGGCTGCTCTGCAATATGTTGCAAGCACGTTGAGATGTAGTCATGCACTACAAGATCATTTGCCTTTGCGGTTTCAACAAGACTATAGAGTATGGCGCTGGCATGCGCGCCATTACTGGTATTTGAGAACAGCCATAAAACCGCCCTATTACGAACGGTTTTATGGCTCGCTCTGCTCGGTTATTATCAATACTGAGCCTGCCATCATCGAGGTAACGCCTGAATTTCTCAAACTGGTTTATCGCATAGGTAATTGCTTTCCCTAGCGCCATTTGGGGAGGGATTTTATCTTTGTGTTTGAGTAACCATTGATACAATTCATCAACGATTGGTTTGGCTTTTTGCTGCCTAACGGTGAATTTTTCACTGACCGATTTACCTTTGATGGCTTGCTCAATACCATAGAGTTTGCGAATAAGGTTAAGTGCTACATCCGCTTTAACGGTTTTTTTATTATTGCCTTTGGCCTCGATGAACTTACGGCGTATATGAGCTAAGCACGCAACCAGTGTTGCCTTCGTTTGCTCGTATGCTTTGTAGCCGTCAACGTGCATGTAGCCTTGATAACCGTCAAGAAAACCAACTACACAGTGGGCCGCGCGACTATTATGATAATCAAACAGGACAATATTAGTGTCTTTACCCGGCTTATCATCGCCACAACAGTACAGCCACATATAGCTGGTCGCTTTCTCTGCGTTAATAACGTTTAACGAGGTTTCATCGCCATGAATAACTGCTTGAGATAACAAGATTTCTTTTAAACGCTGATAGAGCGGTGACAACAATTCAGCACAGCGTAACATCCAGCTCGACATGGTTTGCCTGCTCAACTCAATACCGATATCAGAAAATAACGTTTCTTGGCGATAAAGCGGCAAGCCAAACTGGTATTTACACATGATTATTTGGCTCAGTAAACTGGGCGTGGCGATACTTTTTGGAATAGGTGTTGCGGGCATTTTTGCCGTTTTCACTACACTTTCAATCCCTTCACGCTCACAGTGACGGCACGTATATTTAGGGCGAATAGTTTTGACAACCTTGATATGCGCTGGCACAAATTCGAGTGTTTCACTGCTGCTTTCACCCATTTTGTGAAGTGGGCTTTGACAGCAATCACACACTTTTTCATCCTCATCAAGGTCAACAACCACCTCGACTCGTGGTAACTGTGCTGGCAGTGGCCGGCGTTTCGGTTTGGCTTTTTCTTTCTTTACTAAGGGCGATGTGGCCAATAGCGCTTTATCATGTTCATCAAGAATGTTTTCTGCTTCATTGAAGCGCTCTCCAGCACCGGGCATCTTTTCAGATTTCTTCGCGTACTCTTTGGCAAGCTTCGCGTTATAAGCTTGCAGTAATTCGTGAATTTGCGCATCTTTTTCAGCAACGACCTAGAACAACTCAAGCACCATGCGCTTGAGTTGTTCTAGGTCGTCAGGAAGTAAGTGTGCATCAATTTTCATGTTCGCAATTTAACAGAATTTGACGTTGTTTTCTTGTTTGACGCAAAGATAAAGCAGGCGGTGTGGCAACGATCATTTACTGTCAATATGATCGATTGATACTGCAATTCTTCATGACCAAGCACATCATATCCCGACAACAACCAATCCAATTGCCCAGGACTGAGTTCAAATTCTTGCAAACTGACTTTACTTGGCCATTTGAACTTTTGTTTTTCTAAACGCTTGTACCACAAAGCAAACCCCGTTTTATCCCAGTAAACCAGCTTGAGTTTATCTTTCGATTTATTGCAGAACAAAAATAATGCGCCAGTGTAAGCGTCACGTTCAAGCTCGCTTTCAACGAGTGCGACCAGACCATCAATGGACTTTCGAAAATCCACGGCGTCACGATGCAAGTAAATACGCGCGGGTTCAACAAACATTTTCATAAGGCAAGCTCACGCAACAATTGACTCAAATAAGCGACAGGCATTGTGGGTGGGAAGCTAATTTTCACGCTGCCGATAGTAAGCATGATCGGCAGTTGCTGTTCAGTGGGGGCGACGTGTTTAGTGACTTTTGCTTGAACAAAACGACTGGATTCAGTATTAAGCTTACTTCGTGCCGCATAAAAGCTTGTTTTAGATAAGGCATGTTGCTGGCAAAACTCAGTAATAGTTAAATCGCTGGCTTGTTGTTCTTCGATAATGTTACGCCACTGCTCAAGGCTACGTGTTTTTCTCATGGCTATCTCCTAATTGAAATTAAGAAATAGCTTAATCGGTTTGACGAATTACTGGCAGGTGCACTTTGCTAGACGCTTACACCTAAACCGAAAGAAATATCCGAACTGTCTTCACTAGAAAAATGAAGCGCACCAACAGTTGAATACTCCATCACCTTGAGTAAATCTGATATGGAAGGATAAGGAATGTTATGTATTCTAGATAATACCTTTTTACCCCATGAGTCCGGTAAAATATCATCAATGAATCCTGGGGCGGATTTATCACAATATAACTTAAAAACATTTGATGTCAGATGTAAGGTAGATGGATCTATAGGGTGTTTAACCTTTGAGAGATAATCCTTGTGGTACGCAAATTCAACACTATCTACTTGCTTTCTAGTGTTCTCTATTACCCCTGCAATACCACAACGGATAATGTCACCGGATAGTAGTTTGAATCGAACTTTGAATATGTTACTTACCACGTTGTAACCTTATCAATAATATTGAGTTCAAGTTCATTGTTGAGAAATAATTCTTCGAGGTATTTCTTACGGCCAAGAATAGTTAGTACCTTGCAGACTGTTCCCCACGCAACCCCTTCTTTTCCAGCTTCAAGGTTTTGAATCGTAGTGAGGCCAACACCTACTCTAGCGGCAAAGGTCTTTTGGGTATCATTGGGGAATTTTCTTTTTCGGAGGGTTTGTATTTCCTTCCCTTTTTTTAAAAACCAATCATTATCCATAAGCCTTACCAATTAAAACACCTATTATAGAAGGTATTATATATCATTAATTCAATTAACACCTGTTATTTCAGGTATTAATTTTTGATTGTAATTAATGTTTTTAATAATTAAAGCTACCAAACATCTTGAATTATAGTGCCTCTCAAAAATTCATGCGCATTAAAATTTATTCCAGTCTGTTAATGATCCTATAGGCAGCGGGGGACTTATTACACTTTAAGCCCTATATTCCTGTTAAGGGGTTAATTCATTTTTATTATCATACATCAATAAATTGTATAAAAAACAGGCTTAATAGTAATTTCGAGGGGATGGGAACAAAACCCCATTCAGCTGGAATTAGAAATGCCTTTAGGCAAGGCATTGATTGAAGAGAATGGTTATTCCCTTCTCAAAATCAATAAAGCAACATAAAGCATTTCTAAACCAGCCCTTGTTAACACCGGTCTAATACCGCCACTATTTGCCGAATTTACCAATAAACAGATCTTTCCCTATCAGAAATTAATCCCCTCAAATGATCTTGCTTAGTAGAATTTTTTGGATAAAAGATGTTCGACAAACAGGCAAAATTGCATTTGAAAACCATTAAACAGATAAGTTGAATTTAGTAAATCACCATATATAAGCAAGACAGGAATTTATAAAAATATATTGTGTACGGTCACATTAAATAATCCGTATCATTATTTATAAATACGGCTCCTGGTCATTAGCTCACGGCTGGCGCATTTTAATCCCAGGTTCTAACAGGGTTGAACGATAATCATCGTCTAGCCCTGCCATTTTCTTTTTCCTCGCCATACTTGCTGATTTAGTTGTATCTCGCTTAAATAACGCCATGGCTATTTTTCTCATGACGTTAAACACAAGCGGTCCTTGCTTCTTACGTATTCTCGATTCATCTTCCCTAAAATTCATATCCAACATCCAATGCATACTTTCAACCTGCCAGTGGCTACGTACCGCATTGAGCGATTGCTCTGCATCTAGTGCCAACGAACTAATATACCAACGGGTTTCTATAGTGTCTGTACCCGCCGATTTATCGTGAACTTGTGCGGTGACTTGAATAACACTCTTTAAACCATACCATTGGTAAGTTTTGCCTAACCAACTTTTATCAATAAGTAATTGCTGACAAGTTCTTGTTTCAATGCGCCCATGCCCTGAGCTGATTTCGGCATGTTTATCATAGTTACTCTTGGTTAATCCTTCGCGCTCATTCTTATGCCACCAAGCTTATAATTCAATCTGCATACCCGAGTGGTTGCCCTTTAGCGCCAGAATATAATCCGCTTTCTGCTTAATTATTTGTTTAGCAATTTCTTGTTGGCACCCCATTGCATCAAGCGTGATAATACTATTTTCAATATCCAACAGGGTAAGTAATTCAGGAATTGCGGTGATTTCATTTGTTTTGCTATCAACGGCTGTTTGCCCTAACACTAATTGGTGTTGGCAGCTCCATGCGCTGACGGTATGTAAGGCACTTTTTCTATCTTTGGTTGTAAATGAACGACGTGCTGTTTTTCCATCAATGGCAATGATATCAGCACCAGTGGTTTCAATAAGTGATGATATCCAAGATTGAAATGAATGCTCTATTTCATCTGATTTTAACCGACAAATGACACGGGCAATGGTGTCGTGTCTTGGGATACCCTCTTTGAAAGCGCCATATTTTTTTAACCAATCAAGTTTTAGATGCCCAAAATCTTCAATATCCTCCCATCCTTCTGCGCCGGAGAGTACAGCACTAATGGCTAAGAGGAGAATATCGATAAGTTCATGCTTTTTACAGCGTTCAATGCGAGGATCGGTAATTGAATCAAAGTGTTTCAGAAAAGTAGCGCTCATATTAAGTGACCAAGGTGATTATAATGCCTTGATCTGATCGCTACTTGTTCTAGAAGTTCAATTTATAATGATCTTGCCGTGGATTGTCCTGTATAAACTACTTAATTTGATTGACTTGAGTGGGTTTCTTGACTACCATGTTTTTAAAATTTTGATGTTAGAGTAAAAATGAAAAATACTTGGATTAGTTTGTTAGTAGTACTATCGATTGCATTGCAGTCGTTTGCTTCTGTGGCTAATTCAAATGAAAGTCATCAGATTGACTCTCTACATATTCAAACAGAACATTCCCATGATAGTGATGATATTGAACTTTTCGATGAATCATCTGACACTGAACATAATATTAAAGATTGCCATCATTGTGGTCACTGTCAAGGCACTCACACACAGTGGGTTGCCAGTAATAAATCTACACTACAGACCCCTAAACTTATTATTACAAATCAATATTTTTATGCTGATCATGTAGATAAAATATTCACTGAAGAACCTATACGCCCCCCAATCGTTTAATTTAGTTTTAAAGCTATATTCGTAACAAATTTATTCTTAACTAGCGCTTAATGTAGCCTAGTTGGTTTAGTTGCGGCATTTTATTATTAAATTAAGAGATTATTATGAAATTTTTCTCAGCAAAATCTGCTGGAATCGCATTATTTATCGGCTTTTCAGCAAGTTTATCTGTTAGTAGCTTCGCTTTTGCTAAGCCAACGCTATCGAGTGACTGGCTCGATCGGCAAATCAATAAACACCCTGATATTGTCTCAGCACGTGAACTCATGAATGCTGAATTTTCCAAAGCACAGGGCAGTAAGTTACCACTTTACAACCCAGAACTATCGACAGGTTACGAGCGTGAAGGTGACGGAAATAATTACAATATTGGTATTAGCCAAACGATTGACTTGTGGGATAAGCAGGCTGTTAATGCTGCTATCGGCGATAAAATATTAACGGCGGCCAGTAAACAATTCACTTATGCGATAGAGCAGAAAAAAGCACAAGCCTTAAAAGCACTTATTAATTGGCAACTTGCCATGGATAAGTCGTCACTTGCTTTTGAACAAGAGCAACAGTTAGAAATCTTGCTTAAAATTGTAACTAAAAGGCAGAAAGCTGGCGATCTTGGTCAGGTTGATGCTGAGTTAACTTTCTTGAATTTGTCGCAAATGCTTAATAAAACGGCCCAAATACAAGCACAGTTAACACAAGCTCAAGCCAAAGTTAATGAGTTGTTGCCTGATTGGCGTCCTGATACACAAGCATATCCAGAGAAGGGCTTAGGCGTTACAAACTTTCAAGTAGCTGAGCAGTGGTTAACGCAGCACCCGCAAGTATTAGCCTCTCAAGCACTGTGGCAAATGCAAAAAAGTAAAGCTCAATATGCCATGCTTGAAACCAAAGCCGATCCTACCATTGGAATTAGTGCCGGAAAAAATGATGTCGATAATGTTGTCGGAGTTACTTTTTCTATGCCGTTAAATATTCGTAATGATTACCAAGCTAATGCCAAAGCACAAAACCAACAAGCTATCGCCGCAGAAGCAAATTTTCGTTCAGTAATGCGTAAGCAAAAGTATTTGATACAGGCAAGTACTGCCTCACTAATCTCTAATAAAAAATACCTTGGCCGTTGGCAACAGTTAATGCAAGGGCGCGGCGAACACAGCGCGCAGTTATTGCAAAAACAATGGCAAGTAGGTGATTTAAATACCTCGGATTATTTATTGGCATTACAACAAAGAGCGGAAGGTTTATACGCGGGCATTGAATTACAAGCCCAGTTCAAAATAAGCGAAGTGCAATGGCTACTCGATGTAGGCCAATTAAATGCGGCAACTAAGCTATTAAACTAAACCTATTATATCACTTTACGCGGCTTGATGAGCGTGAATTGTTACAGAATTTGGAATTAAAAATGAAAAATAAAATAACTGATAAAACATCTCATAAAATAGTGAAAAAAATAAAACTCATTACCCTAAGTAGTTTATTTACTGGCTTAGCTGTCGTGTCAACTACGGCATTATCATATAACGATGCCGCTCTAGAAAAAACGCCAGCAGTAGAGCAATCCATCGTATTAAAAACTGACCATGATCATGACTCTGAAAGTGAAGAAGTGCATGACGAAAGTGGTCATGAACATGGTAGTGATGAAAGCAAAGACGACCATGCTGCGGAGGAGAAATCTGATGACGGTCATGACCATGGTAGTGAAACAGCGAGTAAAGAAACAGCTGAAGAAGAACATGAAGAAGGCATAAGTTTTAGTCCAGAAAAAATGGCACTCGCCAATATCAAAGTGACTAACTTAAAGCCGGCAATTTTTGCTAAAAGTATCTATGCACCAGGAGAAATAAAAGCGAACGGTTATACCAGTTACATTGTCTCTTCACGTACTGAATCGGTAGTGATCAGTCGTCATGCTATTTTAGGTGAACATGTGACTAAGGGTCAGTCTTTAGTTACCTTATTTAGTGAATCAATGGCCGAAGCACAAGCACAATATCGTGTTGCTTACAGTGAGTGGCAACGAACTAAAAAATTGGGCCTTGGCACCGTCAGTGAAAGCCGCCTATTAGCCAGTGAAACAGATTACATTTCAGCTTATGGTCGATTAACTGCCTTTGGTTTAACCAAAGCAGCCATTAAAGATATTGTAAAAAACAACTCATCAAATCTTGGTGAATATACCTTAGTCGCTCAGCGCTCTGGTGTGGTTTTAAGTGATGATTTCTCTCAAGGACAACGTGTGCCTGCCGGTGAAAAAATCATGGTATTGGCTGATGAAAAAGACTTATGGGTTGAAGCGCGTGTTTCGCCAAATAAAAAATTAAGTCTTCCTATTGGCACCATTGCAAAAGTTGAGTTTGCCGGGCAAGTGCATGTTGCCAAGGTCATTCAAGAAGCACATACCATTGATCCAAGTACGCGTACCCGAATCGTTAGACTGTCGGTTGAAAATACTGATGACAGTTTGCATTCAGGCATGTTTGTTAATGTAAATTTTCAGTTTGATACGCAAAGCCCTGTAATAGCAGTACCAGAAACAGCATTAATGCGTGGTGCCGATGGTGATTGGACGGTATTTGTTGAAGACCATTCTGGTGAATTTAAAGCCGTTGAAGTTGAATTAGGTCAGCCATTAGGCAATTACCGTCAAATTATCGGTATTGAGCCTAATACCCGTGTGGTAACAAAAGGTGCCTTTTTTGTTGCGTCAGAAATAGCAAAAGGCGGATTTGATCCGCACGGCCACTAGGGGAATAAGATTATGTTTAATAAAATGATTGATTGGTCGATCAATAATCGACTCTTAGTAATTATCGCCCTAATTGCTACTATGGCAGGCTCTGTTATGGTGATCCCAAAACTAAATTTAGATGCTTTTCCTGATGTAACCAATGTTCAGGTAGCGGTTAATACTGAAGCACCGGGCTTAGCCGCTGAAGAAGTAGAGCAGTTAATAACCTATCCCATTGAAGCAGTAATGTATGCGTTGCCTGATGTAGAGCAAGTACGCTCTATTTCAAAAACGGGTTTATCGGGTGTTACTGTTGTCTTTAAAGGAGGCACAGACATCTACTTTGCTCGCCAGTTAGTATTTGAGCGTTTACAAGCGGCAAAAGAGTTAATTCCGCAAGGCGTGGGCACACCAGCAATGGGACCTAACACCTCAGGTTTGGGTCAAGTTTTTCAGTATTTGTTAATTGCAGATAAAGATTCTGGTTATGATTCTATGACCTTAAGGAGCTTGAACGATTGGATAGTAAAGTTATTGGTTATGCCGGTAGATGGTGTTACCGACGTCTTATCTTTTGGCGGCAACGTCAGACAGTATCAAGTCAACATTGAGCCAAGTAAATTATTATCATATGAGTTAACGCAAGACGATATTGTTACTGCACTCGATAACAACAATGCCAATGTTGGCGGTTGGTACATGAACCGTGGACAAGAGCAATTAGTTATTCGTGGCACAGGTTGGTTTAATAGTGGCGAAGCAGGTTTAGCTGATATTAGACAAGTACCGGTTAAAACGGTTGATGGTACTGTGGTGACTATCGAAGATGTAGCCAAGGTTTCGCTGGGTAGTGAAATACGCCAAGGCGCAGTTACTATGACGCGCAGAGATGCACAGGGTAACATTGAAAACTTAGGTGAAGTGGTTTCAGGTATCGTATTGAAACGTATGGGCGCAAATACTAAAGCGACAATCGACGGTATAAGTGCACGTATTCCAATGATCAACCAAGCACTACCTGAAGGCGTACGTTTTGAACCTTTCTACGATCAGGCAGATTTAATTACTAAAGCAGTTGATACTGTAGTGCAAGCATTAGCGCTGGCATTTATATTTATCGCTATCGTACTTGCTCTGTTTTTAATGAACTTACGCGCAACCTTTTTAGTGTTAATTTCAATTCCTATTTCAATCGCTATCGCCTTAATGGTGATGTCTTGGATAGGTTTATCGGCAAACTTAATGTCGTTAGGTGGTATCGCTGTTGCTATTGGTATGTTGGTTGATGGCTCTGTTGTGATGGTTGAAAACATGTTCAAACACCTTAATAGACCTGATTCAACACATTACAAAAATGCGCAAGCGAGAACGTTAGGCACAGATGCTGATCCCCACGATGTAGAACATGATAAAGAAGGCATTCCTCTACGATTAAAAGAAGCAGGAAAAGAAGTTGCACGCCCGGTATTTTTTGCTGCCTCTATTATTTTAGTGGTATTTACACCGTTATTTAGCTTTGAAGGAGTGGAAGCTAAATTGTTCCAGCCGATGGCTATCAGTATTATTTTAGCGGTTATTTCGGCTATTTTAGTGGCACTGTTTGTGGTTCCAGCCTTAGCAACCTTTATGTTTAATAAAGGCGTTAAAGAAAGAGAAAGTTTTGTCTTAAAACCATTAGATAAGCTTTATCGAAAAGGCCTCAAAGCCGCGATGAAACACACGAAAGTAGTTATTATTGCTTCATTATTGTTACTTGTGGGTGCAGCATCTTTAATACCTCAAATAGGGACTGAATTTGTACCAGAATTAGAAGAGGGTACCATTAACCTAAGAGCAACATTAGCGCCATCAGCAAGTTTAGAAACAGCCTTGTCGGTTGCTCCAATTCTTGAAGAAAAGTTAATGGAGTTCCCCGAAGTTGAATATACCCTAAGTCGAATTGGACGTGCTGAAATCGGCGGTGATCCTGAACCAGTTAATAACATCGAAATTTACATTGGCTTAAAACCTGTTTCAGAATGGACAAGTGCCAAAAATCGCGTTGAATTACAAGGTTTAATGGAAGAGAAACTTGAGCAATTCCCAGGGTTATTACTTAACTTTTCACAGCCCATAGCGACTCGTGTAGATGAATTACTATCAGGAGTTAAAGCGCAACTTGCCATTAAATTGTTTGGACCAGAATTAGATATGTTGGCGAGCAAAGGTCAAGAAATTGAAGCGGCAATCAAACAAATTGATGGCGCAAGAGATGTAGCCTTAGAGCAAATCGCTGGTGAAGCACAGTTAGTGATTAAACCGAAAAGACAGCAATTGTCACGTTTTGGTTTGTCAGTTGGCGATGTCATGGAAGTGGTTAAAAACGGTATCGGTGGCGTTAGCGCTGGCCAAATAATCAATGGTAATGAACGTTATGATATTTATGTTCGCATTGAAGAAAAATACCGTGATAACCAAGAAGCTATTGCAGATCTGAGAATACAATCACCTACGGGTGCTTGGGTACGTTTAGGCGATATTGCTACCGTCAGTTTTGAATCTGGCCCACCACAAGTGCGACGTGATGATGTACAGCGACGCGTGGTAATTCAAGCCAATGTTCAAGGTCGAGACATGGGAAGTGTTGTTAGCGACATTCGTGCAGTTATTGATAGCAAAGTAGATTTACCTGCAGGTTATTCTGTAGTGATTGGTGGTCAATTTGAAAACCAACAACGTGCGCAGCAGCGACTATCAGTGGTAGTGCCTCTATCATTGGCACTAATTGCCTTGCTACTTTATTTCGCCTTTGGCTCTGTTGGTCAAGCGATGCTTATTTTAGTGAATGTACCCTTGGCCGTTATAGGTGGTATTTTCTCACTGTATATTTCAGGTCAATACTTGTCAGTGCCAAGTTCAGTCGGCTTTATCACTTTGTTTGGTGTCGCCGTGCTTAATGGTGTAGTCATGGTAGAAAGCATTAACCAGCTGGTAAAAGATGGTATAGACACCTCAAAAGCTGTTTTTGATGGGGCAGTATCTCGTTTACGTCCAGTATTAATGACCGCCATTACTTCTGCGTTAGGTTTAATTCCAATGCTGATGTCCAATGGAGTTGGCGCTGAAATTCAACGACCACTGGCGAGTGTTATTGTTGGCGGTTTGGTTACTGCAACGTTACTCACCTTGTTTGTGTTACCGGTTTTATATGCTTGGTTCTCAAAAGCCAAAATCAAAGATCTTAGAGACTAACGCGCTAGATAACTTAGTGACTTACTCATTAACTTACAAATTAATAAAGTAAGTAACTAATTTGATAGCACTATAAATCGCTACTAGCTAAGCTCTTGTCAAAAGCAGGGCTTAGCCAGTCATTTTCACTCGATGCAGAGATTCAATAGTAGGCTTTTATTAGCTTCGAATTTTTGCATCCTAAATTTAGGGAATAATGATGAAAAAGCTGTCGTTTTTCAATTGTTCGCCAAACCTCCTTATTATCGCCACCGTGCTATTTATTATAGTGACGGGCAATTCTACATTTTTTGAACAAGTTAATTCGGTATACCCGTGGCAAGATAATCAAGGTTTTATTATCGCTCTGACTCTTGTGGTAATGAGTGTATTAACCATTATTGTGTCATTTTTCAGTATTATCATTCCCGTTCGAATAGTACTGAGCAGTCTTTTACTCTTATCTGCCATGGCTGGTTATTATACCGATAGCTTTGGCACCATCATTGATAATGTAATGATTCAAAACATTGCTGAAACGAATATCGATGAAGCAACTGACTTACTGTCATTTGAGTATTTTTTAACTGTTTTGTTGTTAGCCATAGTACCTATAGCTTGCCTTTTTATGGTCAAAATAGATAAATCGTCATGGACAAAAAACTGTTGGCTACAAATAAGTAATACCATCATGGCACTTGGTGTAATTACTGTTTCACTTTATATTTTTAGTGCTCAATTCACTAATTTCTTTAGAGAACACAAGCCATTAAGATTTTACTTAAATCCTATCTATCCCATTTACTCTACGGGATTTTTCCTCAAGGACGTGCTTGAACAGCAAGAAAATAACGAATTTTTAATGGTAGTAAACTCTGCCAATGATATTGATAAAGAGTCGCATAAAAAACTCTACATTGTCATTGTCGGTGAAACTGTCCATGCGGGTAATCTTTCTATAAATGGCTATAAACGAGAAACTACACCATTATTAGCTCAAAGAGATGATTTAATTAGTTTTGATGAATTCTATGCTTGTGGCACATCAACCGCGATTTCGGTCCCTTGTATGTTTTCATTCGATAACCGAGAGTCATTTGATAATAAAAAAGCACGGCGAACACAAAACGTATTAGATGTTATTTCCAAAGCCGGGGTAAGTGTCCTTTGGCGAGACAATAACTCTAGTTCAAAAGGCGTCGCAGATCGTGTCGAATACCAAAATTTCAAATCACCTGAGCTAAATTCAGTGTGCGATATAGAGTGTCGTGACATTGGTATGTTAGACGGTTTACAGGGGTATATTGATGATCAAGAAGGTAGTGTACTCATAGTGCTTCATCAAATGGGCAACCACGGCCCGGCATATTACAAACGATACCCCAAAGACTTTGAGAAGTTCACTCCTGCCTGTCAAACAAGCGAACTCTCCGCCTGTGAAACTAGCGAAATTGTTAATGCGTATGATAATGCCATTCTCTATACCGATTACTTTATCAATGAAACCATTAATTTATTAGAAGAGAACAATACCAACTTTGAAACTGCCATGTTTTATATTGGCGATCATGGTGAATCGTTAGGTAAGAACGGACTCTACTTACATGGTATGCCTTACATGCTGGCGCCTGAAGAACAGACTCATGTACCTTTAATTGCTTGGTTCGGCTCTTCATCACACGTTGATATGGAAAGTACGGTCAAACAAAGTAAAAAAGAAAGTTCTCACGATGTTTTTTCTTTTTCTTTACTACATGCGTTAAATATCAGCACAGATATGTCATTGCCTGAAAAAGCGCCATCACCACTATTTGTTATGCAAGAGGAAGAGTAAATGTCAAATAATAACCATACGCACAGCCATGCACATAACCATGACGGAAAATTAAGCATGGCAGTATTTATCAATATTTTACTTACTGTGGCCCAAATTATCGGCGGGGTTTTATCAGGTAGTTTATCCTTGATTGCTGATGCGCTTCATAACCTCAGTGATGCAGGCGCTATCGTTATTGCGATTGTTGCGAGAAAAATTGCAAGAAAACCCGCTAATAGCCAAATGACTTTTGGTTTTAAACGGGCTGAAATTATCGGGGCATTAATCAACAGTACTACCCTTATTATTCTTGGTATATATCTCATTTATGCCGCAGTTGAGAAGTACTTTAACCCTCAACCTATTGATGGTTGGATTGTTGTTTGGATTGCGACAATAGCCTTAGTGATTGATTCCATAACCGCGTGGTTGACTTATCAAGCAGGCGCGAAGAATAACTTGAATCTCAGAGCGGCATTTATTCATAATTTATCTGATGCCTTTGCTTCTGTCGTTGTCATTGTTGCGGGTAGTTTGATCATTTTATATCAATGGTATGTTGTCGATTTATTGGCAACCATACTTATCTCGGTTTATGTGGTGTACCACGGTATTATTTTAGCTAAGCAAAGTATTCGTATTTTAATGCAAGCGGTCCCCGTTGATATCGATATCGATAAGATTTGTAAGGATATCGAATCAATGGAGAATGTTGAAAAAGTAAGACACATTCATGTGTGGCAATTAGATGATAGCGAAGTGTATTTAGAAACCAGTGTTAACTTAAAAACGATGGAACAATTCCAAGATCTTAAGCCAATTAAAGATTTGCTCGCAGCTCAATACGGTATTCACCACTCGACCATAGAAGTGGTAGTAGGGAACACCTTGCAAATGGAGAATTGTTTTGAACTTGAGTAAACACCTGCTTTATTCAATGTATGCATTAACGCTTATTGCTTTTTTATTTGAAACAACAAATAGCGATATTTGGCTTCAAAATTTGTTATTCAATGCATCCAACCAAACGTGGTTAATTGATAAATATGAAGAGCCTTATCGTTTTATTTTTTACTTGTTGCCTAAATACAGCATTATTTTGTTGGCACTGTCGCTCATTGCTTTTTACGTTATCGCTTGTAGACGCAAGTACTCTAAGCACTTTCAAAAGCGATTATTAGTGGTTATTTTCTCTTTGATGTTAGTGCCGTCAGTCATCGGCGGTTTAAAAGCAACAACCAATGGTGCTTGTCCTGCGCAGCTTGAACTATATGGCGGCGATGTCCCTTATGTTAAGGCGTTTGAATTAATGCCTGAATCGTTTGAGTCAACTAAAAAGTACAAGTGCTTTCCTGCGGGTCATGCCAGCGGTGGTTTTGCCTTAATGTCATTATTCTTTTTGTTTTATCGTCCGAAATACCAATGTATTGCGATAGCGTTTGCTGTTTCTACTGGCTGGATTATGGGGAGTTATAAGATGGCGATAGGTGACCATTTTTTAAGTCACACACTAACAACGATGACGTTGTCATGGTTAATCATTTGTTTGATAGCCGCGGTAGTGTTTCGTACCTTACACTTTCCTAATTCCAAACCTAATGCTAAGAATAGCCAACAGGAGCCAATCAATGGGTGCTAAGCAAAAGCCGACGGGAATAAAACGAATATACCTAGCAGCGGGGCATTCACTCAGAGCGTTTAAATGGCTGATAGCAAATGAAGCAGCGTTTAAACAAGAATTCTGGCTGTCAGTTCTTCTCGTTGTGGGCTGTTTATTCTTTCCATTTTCACTTTTTGAGTACGTGTTTCTTTGGTGCGCTTTATTATTCGTATTGTTGGCAGAAATCTTCAATACCGCTATTGAGGCAGTAGTCGATAGAATTGGCGCGGAAATTCATCCACTGTCAGGTTTAGCGAAAGACTTAGGCTCTTTGGCTGTGATGGTGAGCGTTATCATCGCAACTTTAATATGGGCTGGTGTATTTATTCAGCACTTGAGCTTATGAAGTGTAAATGTTATTAGAATGTATAATAATTCAAAAATATATTTAATCTAATACTCTATGTTAGACAATTAAGAATATTTTCAGCCATGTCCGCTATAGATCAAAAAATACAAACATTTTTAGCCAAAACACTCAAATAGTAACTTCTGCTGTAAGCGTATAGCTAACGACACCTAGCCTTGCTTAATATTCCAAGGTAGCAGTGGCTCAAGGTTACTTGGCTGCTCTGCAATATGTTGCAAGCACATTGAGATGTAGTCATGCACTACAAGATCATTTGCCTTTGCGGTTTCAACAAGACTATAGAGTATGGCGCTGGCATGCGCGCCATTACTGGTATTTGAGAACAGCCATAAAACCGCCCTATTACGAAC